>JABAOF010012941.1_pt1 | contig 20812 bp, 20 predicted proteins | sample 7062171 | NCBI WGS metagenome assembly JABAOF01 (sample SAMN14538628, study PRJNA623070) | marine sediment metagenome | biome: marine biome [ENVO:00000428]; feature: marine pelagic biome [ENVO:01000023]; material: deep marine sediment [ENVO:00002113] | place: India: Gulf of Khambhat ...
ATGAAATTTGGTTGAAAGAATCGCCGGAAATCAATGTTTTGCGCATCATGGGCCTGTTCGACCGGCCCGTGGAAAAGGGAGCCGTGGATGCATTAAGAGAAGACCCGGCCATTCCCGGTGTGACGGATAAACTTCAAAAGTTGTCCGAAGAAGACTGGCAGTTGGCCTTATACAATCTCAGGACCGCAAATCTTCTTGCGGGAAAAGACCCGTTGAGGCCGGACATGTTGGACTGTCACCCCCTGGTGCGGGAGCATTTTGGCGAGAAGCTCAAAAAAGAAAAACCGGAGGGCTGGAAAACCGCCCACAAACGCCTTTACCAGTATTACAAAGAACTCCCGGAAAAAGAGCTTCCCGACACCCTCCGGGAGATGGAACCCCTGTTTGCCGCCGTGGCCCACGGGTGCAGCGCCGGACTGCACCAGGAGGCATTGTATGATGTCTATTGGAAACGTATTCGTAGAGGAGAAGAAGCATATACTGTTCATAAACTTGGGGCTTTTGGCGCGGACCTTTCCGCGCTGTCGCATTTTTTTGAGAAACCATGGACCCAACCGGCGGCTGGTTTGCCCGATCATGATAAAGCAGGTGTATTGAGCTTGACCGCCTTTGTCCTGCGGGCGGTGGGGCGGCTGCATGAGGCCATCCAGCCGATGAAGGTGGCATTAGAGAAAAATATAAAGCGAGAAAACTGGGCAGAGGCAGCAAGAATAGCCAGCAACCTCAGCGAACTGATGCTGACGTTGGGGAAAGTCGAGGAGGCGGTCTCGTATGCCCGGCAGGGCCTCACCCATGCCGACAAAAGCGGGAATGACTTTTTGAAAGAAGTACTTAGAGCTGCCCTTGCCGATGCCCTGCACCAGGCGGGTCAACTGGAGGAAGCGGAACAATGGTTCCGGGAGGCCGAAGAGTTGCAAAAAAAGCGGCAGCCGGAATATCCCTTCCTCTATTCGCTGCAAGGGTATCGATACTGCGACCTCCTGCTGGGCCAGGGAAAGTACAACGAGGTGATGGAACGGGCGGAAAAGACATTGGAATGGGCGATTCAGCAAGGTGTTTCTCTACTTGATATCGCTATAAACAATCTTTCCCTGGGCCGGGTCTGGATGATGAAATTGGAAACAGAAGGCAGCAGCGATTTTACCCGTGCAATGGAGTACCTGGACCAGGCCGTTACCGGCTTGCGGGAAGCTGGAACCAACGATCATCTACCACGCGGCCTGCTGGTACGTGCGGAATGTTACCGCTTGATGAAGCAGTTCTCTAGCGCATGGGACGACCTGGAGGAAGCGGAAGAAATCGCGGAATTGGGCAGCATGAAGCTTTATCTTTGCGACTATCACCTGGAAGCGGGACGGTTGTACCTTGCTGAAAAGAAAAACAAACAGGCGGACCACCATTTCAGCATCGCAAAGGAGATGATCGAGGAGACAGGGTATTTTAGGAGGAAAAACGAAGTTGGCAGTTGGCAGTTGGCAGTTGGCAAGTAAAAAAAAGAAACGGGGAAACGGGGAAGAGAAGAAGTTGAGAAGAGAAGAAAGGGAAATTCCAAATTCGTATGATTAATGATCGAAATTTCAAAACTGTTGAAAAAAACAGTCATTTAGACTATACTAAATTTTAGCACGTTAAAATGGAGGTTACTATGAGCCAGGTGATTACGTTGACAGAAGCAAAAGCAAAATTTTCAGAGATTATTAATCGCATTATTTATAAAAAAGAAAAATTTGTGATAACCAAAAAAGGAAAAAAAGTAGCTGTTGTTGTACCTCCCGAAGAATTAAAAGAAGATGAGCAAGAAGGGCTGATTAAAGCAGTGGGTGCTTTGCCAAATATGGATGAAACCATTGACCAGATGGTTGAATCGATTTACAAAGCAAGAATAGAAGAAAAGTCCAGGGAGGTCAACCTCTGATGTACTTATTTGATACTGATACTTTGAGTAACGTTGTGAAACGTAAACCCATAGAATTTTTGAAAAATAAATTGGCCGCGCTTCCAAAAGAATCTCAGTATACCAGTTCGATTACTTTAGGAGAAATATATTACGGGGCCAACAAGACTGATAGAAAAGAGCAGATACTAAGCGCTTTCGAAGAGAAAGTGTTTCCCAATGTTAATGTCCTGCCTTTCGATGAGAAGAGTGCCAAAATCTTCGGCCAATTGAAAGCTAAACTTGAAAAAAAGGGAACCGGGTGCAGTGAACCCGATTTAAGAATTGCATCGATCGCAATTCAGCATAAATTAACACTTATCACCGGGAATACGAAACATTTCAAAAACATCCCGGGACTGAAAACTGAGAACTGGCTAATGATAAAGCAGTAGGTGTTTGCTGTATAATGCTTTCTTGCCATCATGATTAAAGATTAAAATGAGGATATCTAAAAGATGAAATTTTATAATCCTACTGCATCGATTTTCATTCCCGATGGTAAAACAGCAGAAGAGGCGTTTAAACGAACCACCCATTTGGGCATTGGGGCTCACCAGGATGACCTGGAGATCATGGCATTCCCGGGCATCCGCCAATGTTATCAAGACCCGGACCAATGGTTTGGGGGCGTTATTTGCACCGATGGCAGCGGCAGTAACCGTACCGAGAAATACACCTCCTACAGCGATGAAGAAATGACCCGGATACGAAAAGAAGAACAACAAAAAGCAGCTTCCCTGGGTAAGTATAGTTTCGTCATTCAACTGGATTATCCCAGTGCTTTTGTAAAAACTCCTCACCAACAGCAATTGGAAGAAGAGCTTTTAACCCTTCTTGCTGCTGTAAAACCTCCGGTGGTTTACACCCACAACCCGGTGGACAAACATGAGACCCACATTGGAACCGTTATTGCGGTCATTCGTGCCATCCGGAGACTTCCATTGGAAGAGCGGCCCGGGACGATCTATGGATGTGAAGTGTGGCGTGATCTTGATTGGATGATGGACGATGATAAAATCGTCCTGAATGTTAATGATAAAGAGAATCTCTGGGAAAAACTTATCCGAATCTTCCATACCCAGGTAAAAGGGGGAAAGCGGTTTGACCTTGCCGCATTGGGACGGCGGCATGCCCATGCAACCTTTTTCCAGCCTTATGAAACCGATGAAGCTTGTCAGCTTATGTTTGCCATGGACCTATCACCCCTTGCTGCGGATGATTCCCTGGACATAATGGATTATGTAATGGGACATATTCAACGATTTCAGCAGGATGTTGAAACCAAATTAAAACGCCACCTGGGGCGATAAAAGGAAATGAAACCTTTTGCCGTGGATGAACATGGATAAATACGGAGGGAAGAGAAATGGAAGTTATCATTCAACCTGACAAAAAAGCAGCCAGTTCGCTTGCCGCCCGGATTGTGGCGCAATTAATACAGAGAAAAGGCGAATGTGTCCTGGGACTTGCCACCGGGAATACGCCGCTGATGTTGTACAAAGAATTAATCAGGCTTCACAAACAGGGTGAGCTTGACTTTGAGCGGGTAACCACGTTTAACCTTGATGAGTATGTGGGTTTGTCCCCATCTCACCCTGCCTCATATACCAGTTATATGTGGGAGAATTTTTTCAAACACATTAATATCCCCGCGCATCGGGTTCACATCCCTGACGGCTTGGCGCCTGACATCCCTGCATTTTGTCGGCAGTATGAGGGAGCCATTAAAGCAGCAGGCGGCATCGATATCCAGGTTTTGGGGATCGGAACGGACGGGCATATCGGATTCAATGAACCCTCATCTTCACTGGCCTCGCGTACTCGAATCAAGACACTCACCAAACAGACCCTGGAGGACAACGCACGTTTTTTTAATGGCGAGGAAAATGTTCCCCACCATGTCATCACCATGGGGGTCGGAACCATTATGGAGAGCCGGAAGTGTCTTTTGATGGCATTTGGAAAGAAAAAGGCCGATGTTGTTGCCAGGATGGTTGAAGGCCCTATTACCGCCATGGTACCGGCATCAATCCTGCAAATGCATCCGGAAGCCGTGGTTATTATCGATGAAGCGGCGGCATCCAAACTGGAAAGATCGGATTATTACCGCTGGGTTTATGATAATAAACCCGATTGGCAAAAATATTGAGCTTTCTTGCCTGATACTCCTTGTAAAGCAGGATGTCTATTCCATAACCATACGTTATCTTAGAATTACATATCCGGGAAAGAATTTACCCGGTTGAGCCAGCCTTTTAAGAATACCTTCAATTTAGGTTTTCTTTCCACAAGGTCATTGTAATACGTGATGCGCCCCTGTTTGTATTGTCGATACAGTTCTTTTTGATCGACATTGTCTATCGCACCCAGAGTCTTCGGTCCGATTCCACCATCAACGGCAATATCCTGTCCCATATCATTCAAAACTCTTTGCAGCAGTTTTGACGCATTGGCCCCGGCATTAACATAAAAATCAAAAACAATATTGGCCAATTCTTGAAGCTCAATTTCATCGCCTTTGATCTTATCCCAATACATTGTCTTATAAATCTTACCTGCCTGTTCATCCGTAAGATTTTTCAGGTTTTCCAGTGTGGGTTCTACCCCCAGGAGTTTTTGAGCATAAAGCTCAAACGTCTTCATGGTCACACCTTTGTTGGTTGCCCCACCGGGATCATCGGGATGATCGACAAACCCACCCTCATGCTTGAGCAGCTCAGGAAAGAATTCATCAAAATTTGCCATAAGTCTCTCCTTTGTCATTTAAACTCGCAGTAAAATCATTTTCACTACAGGGGTATATTAGTCGAAAGAAAAATAAAAGTCAAGAGGAAGTAACGGTTGTCTGGCCGGTTTCAAAGGCAATATCCCTCGATTGGTTTTTTTTGTCAGCAGCAGCCTGTGTTGCCAGTTGGTCGCAGCGTTCGTTTTCCACTTGACCCGCATGACCTTTTACCCAAAAGAACTCCACATGATGTGTGTCGCATAAGTCCAAAAGCTGCTTCCATAAATCCGCATTCTCAGCAGGCTGGATTTGATTCCTCATCCAGTTTTTTCTTCTCCAACGTTTAGCCCAACCTTTTTTAATGCCATTAACCACATACTGGGAATCGCTGAAAAGAATAGCCGAACACGGATGCTTTAGGACCTTTAATCCCTCAATACAGGCCATGAGTTCCATTCGATTGTTGGTGGTGAGTCGGAAACCGCCGGAAAGTTCTTTTCTTTTATTCCCGAACATTAAAACGGCTCCGTAACCGCCAGGCCCGGGGTTCTTTATGCAGCCGCCGTCAGTATAAATGATGACTTTGCCCCTTTTTAGCTCCTGCCGGGTGTCTATTTTTTTGCTGGCATGTCCGGCGTTGGGCTCTTGGGGTTTTGGTTCTGACGATTCAAGTTCAGGAAAAAGACTTCGTTGTACCGGTTTTGTCCGGTTAAATTCCCGGAGCCACGCTTGCGCTTCTTTGATGGTAGAAAATCCCTGGTATCGCGCGTCGAGAAAACCTTTTACCTGGGCCTCCGCTCCATCCTCACCGTACCATTCATCATAAATGCCTGGTGTTCGGCCGCTGGCAACCGCATAAAATTTTTTTTTATTTTTACTCACCTTCAGCTTACTCCAGCAAAAAAAAATTTTTTTTATTTTAATAGTATAATACCTAAACCCGTATTTTGCAACCCTTCGGTGGTAATTGGGAATAATACGTGATATAATTTATTTTTCAAATTGAGGTAGTGTTATGAATAATAATAAGAAAAAACTGATCCTGGGTTTAGGTAATGATATATTAATGGATGATGGGGTCGGCCCCCGGGTAGTGAGAAAACTTGAAGAAAAATACCCACTGCCAGGTACGGAATACCGCACCGCCTCTTTAGGCGGAATGGATATTGTTGAACTGATTAGCGGTTACGAATGGGTGGTGTTTATCGATGCGATTAAAACAAAAAACGGCATCCCCGGTACTGTCTATGAATTTACTACCGCTGATTTTAAAGAGACCCTTCACCTGACCACTATTCATGACATTTCATTTCTGTCTGCCATCCAATTGGAAAAGCAATTGGGTCTTCATATTCCTAAAGATATTCATGTTTTTGCAATAGAAATCATTGAAGACCAGGTTTTTGGAGAAAATTTTTCGCCTCCCTTACAAGAACGATTCGACCAGATCGTAGAAGAGATTCACACCAAAATTCAATCGCTCATCGGATGATTAGCTTTTACATTGAACATATAAATCTCTTCGGGGTGCCCGAAAACGCTGTGAAACAGGCAAGCCTGTTCCCTACATAATTATTTACGAAGATTACTGGCAGGGCAGGAGGATGATGGGACACCACATTTATTCACGTTGGGACAATTGATGGGGGGAATATCCGGTGAAGAACCCGATCCTTTGCTCATGACTGCTGCGGGGGCTGAAACCAATCGACTGACATGGGAAGATTTGCAAGAAGAACAAATCACAGGCGATTGACTGGCTGTGTTCCTCACCAGGACTTCACTGACAGCACCGCACTCATCACATTTATATTCATAAATCGGCATTTTCTTTACCTCATTTACAGGTTGATTTTGTTGGATATATTATTTTACCATTTTTGCGATGAGATGTAAATCGGCAATAAGACGGAACCAGCAATACTAATTTTAGCCACGAAGGTATACGAAGTTACACGAAGATAAGAAAAAAAATGGTACCAATGGGAAATACCCTTATGAAGCATGGTACGATGACTGACCGTGTATAAAAAGTTTTTGCGGGGTCCAGGGGCGGTTTTTATAAAAAGAGCCCCTGGTCGCCGAAGGCAAAAAATATTTCATTTAACGGTGCAGTCTCAGCAAATCCGTCAATATAGAAAAGCCGGTTTCTTTTCGACCAGCCCCGGGTCCCACCACAGATACTTCACCCAGGAGATCAGTTGCAAAGGTGATGGCATTGGTGGCACCCATGACACCTGCTAACGGATGCGACAACGGCACCATCTCCGGCGCTACCGAGGCCTTTACCTTATCTCCTTCCTTTTTAACAGAACCGATTAATTTCCACCGGCAGTTCTCTTCTTTGGCTTTTTCAATATCCTCCGGTGTTATGTGGGTAATGCCTTTGCAGGAAACGTCTTCAATCCTTAGCGAGGTATTCATTACCACATTTGCCAGGATAGTGACTTTACCGCGGGCATCATAGCCTTCTACATCGCCAGTGGGATCGGCTTCTGCATAGCCCAGTTCCTGCGCCTTTTTCAGGGCATCTTCATAACTCATTCCCGCTTCCATCTGTGTCAGGATATAATTGGTGGTCCCATTGAGAATACCCAGAGCAGCCGTAATCTCGCATCCGGCAAGCGGACCTTCCGCTAAATTCAACACCGGTGTACCACTCATCACCGTTCCTTCAATCAGGAAGCGGAGACCTTTTTTCTCAGCCATGGCTTTTAAGTCGGTGTAAGCCAGGGCTGCCGGCCCTTTGTTACTGGTTACCACGTGCTTGCCGGTCTCAAATGCCGCTTTGCAGTGTGAAATTGCCGGCTCACCGGTCTCCAGGTCGGTAAAGGCCAACTCGCACACTACCGTGGCATTGCACTTCCTAATCATGGTTAGAGCATCCCAATCCTTAAGGTCCTGGCTAAATTTCTGCTTTGCTTTTGCCGCATTCAGCATGGCAGTTATATCCAGGCCATCGGGGTTGTAAGCAGTACCCCAGGCAATATCGGAAATCCCGACAATATCAAATTCATACCCATATCGTGTCTTTAAATATTCTCGTTTTTCCAGCAGAATTTCAGCCAAACCCTGCCCAACCGTCCCAAACCCAACTAACGCAATTCGATGTTTCATTTTTCGTTATTCCTCCTTGCCCTCGGCGACCAGGGGGCTCTTTTGGTAAAACCGCCCCCTGGACCCCCGCAAAACTTTTGTTATGCGGACAGTCATTGTACTCCGCTTCTTTACATCCTGCCCAATTGTTTTCATTACGCTTCTTTCTTAACTTCTTAACTTCTCACCTTCTTCTCTTCGTGTCCTTCGTGGCTTTTTTATTTTGATCGATAGGAAATATCAGCAAAGGTGGCTTTATGCCCCATTTTCATGATGTCTTTGGCATCCTTGCTGCAGCGTACACATTTGTAGTAAATCACGTCACCAATCTGCTCTGCATGGGCAAGACGGTCTTCTTTGGATAAGAAGTAAGCTTCCATGGTATCCATGGGACGTGAAGTACCGTCACTTTCGTATTTGATCGTAATGTTGGTGCCTGAAGCTAATACGTTGTGGGCATTTTCTGTCCAATCAAAATCTTTCAGTCCCAGATCAGGATTGATACGCAAATGAGCCGCCAAAGAAACCCCGGTTATCCCGGACTCTTTTAATTCATTAGCACACTGGATAAACATCTCAGGAGACATACCGTTACCTAAATTAACTTCATAGATCGGTGTGGTGCCATCGTCCCGGAGATACTCCTTGAAAATATTCAGCAGCATCCTGAACTGCATAGGACTCTGAGTGGAAAGCAGCATGGAGATCTTAAATGTCAGGTTTTTAATGTCCCTGGCATAATAACAAGCAGCAGCAATAGAAGACCAACTGGGGTTGAGATAAAAGTCACCACCCGTGTTGACAGCTGCACGAGTAATGCCGTCCAGGTAAACCAGGTGGTTGTTGTTGGCAACTTCCACTCCGCCAAGATTACCAAAGACGGTTCCCATATTTTTGAGAACCAGGGCACGCATTCCTGCTTGCGGTACATACGTTTCAAATTTCTCGCCGGTTATTTTTTCCAACCGGGCATAGGATTCATCACTAAGAGGTGTGCCCACCAGGTTGGTGTTGCAGTATTTACTGGCACCCATAATATTTTCAGCCATGGCTAACGTGGTGATTAATTCCCCATTTAATACATAATCTTCCGAGAGTGCCATCACCGAGATGAATTCCGCAGGAACCAGCGTTTCACCATCTTCGGCCATCCGCTGCATGCCCCTTAACGTTACCGGTGCCCCTTGAAAACCAGAGACCTGTGTGGTGGCAACACCTTCTTTGGTGAATTGGATATTCTCCTTTTCAATAAAATCCTCTACTTTGGCTAAGGTTCCAGCATATTGTTCTGCTTTTTCCAGCATCTCACCAAAACCTTTTTCCGCCGCCACCTTTTTCCGTTCCTCGTAGTTCCGCATTTGTTCAATGGTTTTCACTATTTCCACTGCACCACCATAAGCCCCTTTAAGGGCATCCATCTGTTTTAATTCCTTGTCATTAAAAAATTTAAAATGCAAACCCATTTTTCCTCCTCTATGTCTTAGCCACGAAGGCACGAAGACACAAAGGATTTTTTATAAGAAAGTTCTTTCTTTGTGCCTTAGTGTCTTTGTGGCATCTTTTCATTTGTATAATTACAATCTGGCTAAGGCCTTTTTCATTTTTTCCAATGCCTGTTCAATGGCATCGATGGAATTGGCATAACAAAGACGCAAATAGCCTTCTCCCATCGGTCCGAAAGACGTACCGGGCAGTACACATACACCAGCTTCGTTCAACAGGTAATTGGCCAGTTCATCAGAGGTACGGCCAAAGCGTTTAACATTGGGAAAAACGTAAAATGCCCCCTGGGGCATCTGGCAAGTAATGCCCGGGATATCGTTGAGCCCCTTTACAATCACATCCCGCCGCTTTTGAAAGATTTGACGCACCTCCTCTACCCGGTCTTGAGGCCCTTTCAAGGCTTCAATACCGGCAAGCTGGGTAAAGGTTGCGGTACAGCCGACAGAGTGGGTCAATAAAAGCCCCACAGCGTCGGCCAGGTATTTGGGCATTACCGCATAACCCAGTCGCCAACCTGTCATGGCATAAGTCTTGGAAAATCCATCCATGAGAATCGTCCGCTCCGCCATGCCCGGAAACGTCATGATGCTTCTCACCGGTTCCTTCGTGTAACTCAACCGCGTGTATATCTCATCGCTCAGCACCCAACAGTCATTTTTTATGGCTGCTTCCCCAATGGTTTCCAGGTCTTTTTCAGGAATAATACCACCGGTAGGATTGGAGGGAGAATTGATAATCACCAGCCGGGTACGGAGGTTGATCTTTTTCATGAATTCATCCATATCAAAAGAGAATTCATTCTCCTCTTTTAGCGGTATGGGAACCGGTGTGGCTCCCATGGTTTCGATAATGGCCCGGTAACTGGGAAAACCAGGGTCCGGGTATATGACCTCATCTCCAGGTTCCAACAACGCCATCATGGGAAAAAACAACAGCGGTTTTGCCCCCGGCCCCACTGCCACCTGGTCGGAAGAGAAGGTCATGCCAATCCGTTCACCGGTGTATTGGGCAATGGCCTCTCTCAATGGCAAAATACCTGCAGGGGGAGTATACCGTGTATGACCATCAGCAATGGCCCGAATACCTGCCTTCCCAATATTATCAAAGGTCTGAAAATCCGGCTGACCAATCTCCAGGTGAATGATCCCCCGGCCTGCGGCTTCTAATTGACCGGCTTTGGACAGGAAAAAATACGCACCTTCCGGTACCAGGTGACCGGTTCGATCAGCCAGTTGATTATAGGCTTTGCTCATCATTACCTCCTATTATTTAAACATCTCCTGGATTTTATTGGCCGTTTCTTTCAACTTTACGGCTAACTCTGCCATCTGCTGAAGGGTAAAGCGTACAGAGGGGCCGGAAAAGCTGATGGCCCCATAGAAATTCAACTGCTCGATCAAGAGCGGAACACCAATACAGTGCAGTCCTTCTTCAAACTCTTCGTAATCAGTACTATAACCCTCTACCCAAACCTTTTCAATGTGGTTTCTTAATACCTCCGGATCAGTAATGGTATGGGGCGTCTTCCTTTCAAAATTCAGACGGCTGATAATGGTTTCTCTTAAAGAATCCGGCAAAATGGATAGTATACTCTTTCCCATGGATGTGGCATGGAGGTCAGTGTAACCGCCGATACTGGTATGTATCTGTAAACTACGTTGACTTTCGATTTTGTCCAGGTAAAGCACCTGGTTTTTATTGAGCTCTCCTAAATTCACGGTTTCATTGACCTCTGCGGCCAGTCTCAGCAGTAGGGGATGGATTTTGTCAACGATCAATTGCTTCACCGGTACTTTGCTGCCCAATTCGAAAAGCCTGATCCCGGGAACATAATAATCTCCCTGCTTATCCAGGATATCGATGGATTCAAGGGTGCTTAAAAAACGAAAAAGTGTGGTCTTATTCATTCCCAGGGCGCGGGCCATCTGGTTTAAACTCTGTTTCCGGGGATTATCCGCGATAAACGAGAGCACTTCAAAGGCCTTTATAACCGTTTGATTCATCGAACTACTAATCGCCATTAGTCATTATTAATTAATAATTGACAATTGACAATTGACAATTGACAATTCATCATTCACGTCTCTTATGCTACAGTCGCTTCAGGTTGAATTCAGCTAATTTATCATCCATGGGAATCCCATTGCTGTCCCATCCTCTTTCTTTGTAATACATATCCAGCCATTGGTTGAATTTTTCTTCCGCCAGGAACTGGTCTCTAAAAATCCCGGAGAGATGTTTTTCTTTAAAGAACCTGGAGGGTAAGGTATCGTCTTTGCGGGTTCGACCGTTCTTAATGCTGTACATCCGGGTAATATTGGAGATTTTTTCCCCTAACTTCATCAAATCATCAGGACTGACGTTTAAACCTGTGATGGTTTCCAATATGGGGCCCAGCCGATCAAAACCAAAAGGCACAAAATCGCAAACAACAAGGGAGTTCCTGGTATTGACTTCATCCTGACCGTCTTTGACGAATTTGGGAACAGATTCGTAGGTTAATTCGTTGTTCATTTCGGCAGTAGCCGTCCACAGACGGGTATGGCTGGCAAAGTCGGATGTAGCCATGGCCAACCCCATGGAAGCGCATCCTTTAATATTAACGCCGGACAATTCCATACCTGCTGTTTGCAGGGCAAAATAATCGCTCCCTTTACCGATCTCTTGCGAGGCAATCCGGGAACCCTCTGCCAGGATGTCACCCAGACCATCCCGGGCAGCGATCTTCTTGATCATCTCCTGAACCGCCTCACCGTTCCCGAAGGCCAAGCGGATGCCGCCGGTATCTGCGTCTGTAATGATCCCCTTTTCATATGCTTCCATGGCAAAGGCCATTACCGCACCGGTAGAAATGGTGTCCATACCAAAATCATCCGCCAGGTAATTGGCCATGGCAATGGTTTCCGGGTCGTTCAATCCACAGTTAGCCCCCAGCCAGGCCACGGTTTCGTATTCAGGACCTTCCATTTCGTAACCTTTCCATTTGGCATGCTTGGCACACATGATCGCACATCCGTAACAGGCAGTACTCTTCCAATTCAACTCCTTTCGCAAGTTTTCCGAACAAATCAGATCATAATCATCCACCACTACGTCCTGGCAGTTGCGAATGGGCAAAAAATGCCCGATTTCCTGTCCCCAGCGAACCCACATGGAGGTGCCCCGTTCATATCTCAACGCACGATTGGGATGAGCCATGACATCTTTGGTTAATTTGGCAGTTAATTCTTTGTATCCGGCTTCATCATAAAATTCAACGGTTTCTTTACCTCCCACAACAATAGCTTTCAGGTATTTGGAACCCATCACCGCACCGCTACCTCCCCGGCCAAATTGACGATGATAATCGATACCGATGGAGGCATACCTTACCCGGTTCTCACCGGCAATACCGATACACGCCACGCGAGTGCCCGGGTATTTAGCCCTTAACTTTTTCTCTGTTTCGTACCGGTTGGTTCCCCACAGCCCCGAAGCATCTTCAAAAAAAACACGGCCAGGGGTAATGTAAAGGTATACGGGCCTTTCGCTTTTCCCGGTGATGAAAATGTAATCAATACCTGCCCGTTTAACCTGGGGCCCCCAGTGCCCCCCACCATGGGAATCCAGGAATGTCCCGGTAAGGGGAGATTTGGTGACTAAGGCGGAACGGGCCGATGTCTGAACCCGGCTCCCGGTAAAGGGAGCAGTGATAAAAATTAACGGGTTTTCACCTGAAAACGGGTCCTGCGTGATTAAACCCTTGTCAACCAACAGCTTTAAACCCGCCCCTTTTCCTCCGATAAATTCTTCAAATAGTCCGTCAGGTGGTGTTCCAAAGTGAAATGTTTGTGTACTTAAATCAATGTGCAGATATTTATTCATCATACCTTTGATCATTGTTTCCTCCGCTTCTCCGTTTTTTGCTTTTTATTGTGCGTCTTGCTCATTTGGGATATGCAGTTGATTATTGTGTTTCATTATTTGAACCAGAGGTTCATATTTTAAGACAGATTTTAATTATAAAAAAATTCTCCCTTATTTGTCAAGTGTTAAATAAAAATTGAAACAAAAGAACGAAATCCCCCTCTTATAACTGCCCTCTTGCATCTTACGTCTCAGGGATCAAGGTTTAAGATATTAGGTCTTTATTTTGAACAATTTGTCCAGTTTAATAATTTTGAAGAGGGCGGTAATTTCTTTGTTCAGATTCACGATGTTAAATTTAACGTTCCTGGCGGTATACTCTTTATGGGTTAGTAGTAATGCACCTATCCCTGAACTTCCGATGGAGTCGACCTCGCCAAAATCGAGCACCATCTCGTTTAAATCCTCTTCCAGGATTTCATGCAGCGATTGTTTTAAATTTTCTGCACTGGGGATATCAATGGTTCCGTTAAGGAACACAATAGCTTTGTCCCCATCCTTCGTTACCCTGATATTCATTTATTTTTCCTCCTTGCTCAGTTTGCTCATTTTATTAGTCTCCAAGTGCCGAATTAAATTTATAACATACTGAGAAAAAAAAATCCACAAACCTAAAATAAAAAAATCTTTTTATTTTTTATTTTTTTTAAACACGAACGTATTCTCTTCTACAAGCCCCCTGCCTACTTCTTACTTCTTACTTCCTACCTTATCTCTAAAACCCGACGGCTTTGATTTCTTTTTCAATGATTTCGCCGTACTTTTTAACCTTGTCGCGGATTTCCGAAGCTTTGCCAATTAAAACGAACTGTAAATTATCTTTGGGGAAATATTTTTTGATAATCTCCTTGGTTTTTTCCACGGTCATACTGTCTACATTTTCCTGGAAGTCATTGATGAAAGACTCGTCAAAGCCGTAAGTAAACATGGAGGTCAGGAGATTTGCCAGGCTGCCTGCGGTTTCGTATATTGGTGGATATTGACCTTTGATGTAGTTTTTTGCCGAGGACAGCGTCTTTTGGTCGATTCCTTTTGTGTGAAGGCGGTCCAGGACTTCCAGTGCCAGGTCGATGGCTTTAACGGTTTTTGCCGTCTGGGTAAAGCTGCTGATGAAAAAGGTTCCGGATGTTTTGAATGTTGAGAAATAACTAAACGCCCCATATGTAAGTCCTGCGTTCACCCGGAGTTCATCGTTCAGCCACGAGGTAAACCGTCCACCTAAGATCGTATTGACCACCTGGATAGCGACATAATCGGGATTGCTGCGTTTGATACCCCATGTGCCGATCATAAAGCGGGTTTCCGTGGCATCTTCTTTATTAACCAGCAGTAACCGGCTCTTTTTAAAAGCAGCCGGAGGTTTTTGTTGTATTTCCGGGGATTTTCCTTTAAACCGCCAATTTCTAAACAGTTTTTTGATGGCTGCTTTCATTTTAGAAGTTTTAAAGTCTCCTACAACGGCAATGGCAGACGCATCCGGCTTATAATTGGTCTTGTAAAACGCCTTTAAATCGTCCAGGCTAATCTTTTTCACCGATGACCGGGTACCTGAAGTCGGGTTACCGTAAACGTGGTCCCCATAAAGAAATTTCCTGGAATAGGAACTCATGACGGTGGCCGGTCTTTCTTTGGCCTGTTCCAATTGCATAAGCAACCGTTTTTTTCGTTTTTCAAATTCCTTTTGATCGAATACCGGGTACATAATGATTTCTTTTAATATGGGGAAAACGTTATCCTGATCGGTATTGAGAAAAGACATAAAAACCGAAGCGGTTTCCTGTTCTGCATAAGTAGAATAGGATGCGCCCAAATAGTCCAGTTCTTCTTCGATTTGTTTTTTTGTATAATTTTTAGTACCAAACAACAGTCCATCTGCGGTTAATGAGGCCAATCCATATTTTCCGTTATCTTTTACAGCTCCTGCGGGGAAGACAACTGAAACGTAGATTAAAGGTACTTCATGGTGTTCCATCAAGTAGACGGTGAGACCGTTTTCCAGTGTAAATTTTTCGTATGTTGGTAATTTGAATGATTGTGTATATGCATGGCCTCCTAAAAACAAAACCACAAGAAATACAGATACGGTTAATATTGACAGGTTTTTAAATTTGCTTTTCATGATTATTTCTCCTCGATTTTTTTAAGAATGCCAACGGTTCGGTTGGATTTCTTAAAGTATTTTACCGCCGCTGCTTTGATATCGTCGGTGGTGACTTTCTTATATTCTTCCGGGGCATTAAACAGTTTTTTATAGCTGCCGAAGTAAATCTCATAGATCCCGATGAAATTGGCTTTACCGTCAATTCTCTCCATTATCCGGTAAAAATTGACCAGTTTCCTGTTTTTCACCTTTTGCAGTTCACGTTCGCTGACCCCTTCGTTGATGATTTTGCCGATTTCTTGGTAGATAGCCTTTTCCAGGGTTTCTTCATCCACTCCCCTGGTGCAGACGGCGCTGATATAAAACAGTGTGGGGTCCAATGCCAGGGGCATGTAAGAAGAAATTCTCAGTGCCAACTGTTTTTCATTGACCAGCGAATGGTACAGGCGTGATGAGCGGCCGTCAGAAAGAATCGCATTCAGGATATCCAGGGCGTAATAGTCTTTTGAGCCGGTTTCCGGCACATGATAGACAATTAAAAGATTGGGAGACGAAACGTCTTTATTAACAACCAATCGTTTTTCACCCAGTTGTTCCGGTTCCAGGGTATGAATGGGTCGAGGGGGTTCCCGTGACGGTATGGGTTCAAAGTACGTTTGGGCCAGGGCTTTTATGTTTTCCAGCTTCACATCTCCCGTTATCACTACCAGGGCATTGTTGGGGGCATAATAGATGTCGTAATATCTTTGCAGGTCACTTTTTTTCCAATTTTTTATATCGGACTCGTACCCCATCACTGCCCACCGGTAAGGATGAGCCATAAAGGCCACTGCCCTCACTTGCTCATTTAAAAGCCGGTAATTGCTGTTTTCAATTCCTGTAATCCGTTCTGACAGCACCACGCTTCTTTCGCTCTCCACCATTTTGTCGTCCAGGGCCAGGTGACCGATCCGGTCTGCTTCCAGCTCAAAGATGACTTCCAGGGTGGAGGAAGGAAAAAAGTCGGTATAGACGGTAACATTTTCGTTGGTGTAAGCGTTATTGGCACCCCCGGCTGCTTCCATTACTCTGTCAAACATTTTGGGGCCGTATTTTTTGGCCCCGTTGAACATCATATGTTCAAAGAAGTGGGATAAGCCTGTAATTCCCGGGTACTCGTTCCTGGAACCCACTTTAAAAAAGATAAACATATTGGCATTGGGAATGGAGTGGTCTTCCAGGACAATGAATTTCATGCCATTTTTCAGGGTAAAGGTTTGGATATCTTCTACTTTTGTTTGTGCTGAAATCAGGGTGGTGATAAAGATGAGGATCAGCGCCATCATCGTAAGCTTTGTTCGTGTCATAAAAGTCTCCTTTTAGTTACTTCTCAAAAAAGAAACAAGGTTGAGGTTAAGGTTGAGGAAAAGATTTTATTCCTTAACCTTAACCTAAACTTTAACCTGAATCTTTTTTATTTGGAAGATCAATTGTACCATATTACGGCCTAAATGATAATCTTTTATCATTCCCGACAATTTTTTTGTTCAATTGCCAGCCGAGCCCGTTTTGGTTCGGGCTCGGCTGGTTCAGGAGGTTAAAGATTTATTTTAAATGGTGGTAGTGGATGCGTTATTTTTCTCTTTTTTTTTCAGTTGTTTTTTCAGTTGTTGTATCTCCTTTGACATTTTTTCCAGCTTTTTTCGCATTTTTTCGATTTCGGCTTTAAAATAGTTCTCCGATGTTTTCTTTTTCATTAATTCTGCGTCTCTGACATAGTTTCCATAGGCTTTTTGCCGGGCCTGGCGCCGCTGTTCCCAGTTCTCACGCTGCAGCCGGTTTTCTTCATTGATCCGGGTCCACATTTCTCTTGTTTGTTTGAGAAATTGATCCATCATCATGCCAAATCGCCCTCTTTTATCAGGTACTACTGAAAAGGTTTTTATGTTTCCATCCCGGTACACCACGATATCCATGGATTCATTATCCCGGATTTCACCCAATACCCGCCTTAAATCAGCATTTTTTCTGATGGTTTTTTTCCCGGCTTTCACAATGATATCTGCCACCTGTAATCCGGCTGCTTCAGCCGCGGTGTCTTTTTGGAGTTTTGAAATCATTAAGCCGGCTCCTTCTTTAACTTTAAAGGCTTTTGCCAGTTCCGGGGTCAGTTGCATGAGATCCACTCCCAGCCAACCCCGCCTAACTTTACCGTATTTTTTCAGATCGTCGGCGATACGCATTACTTTTTGTACCGGCACAGCACAGCAGAGGTCTTTATATCTGACCCTGGGATTCTGGATTAAAAACTCCCAGGAATGATCACTGTAGATATAATCCGGGCCAAAAGCAAAACCAATGGGACCGCGAATGACTCCCATTACCCGGCCGTTTTGATCAATCACCGCACCCCCTGATGCACCAGGCATCACCGGTGCATTGAGAATCAACTTTTCATCCGATACGCTGCTGACTATACCCTGGAAGATAGCAGGAAATTCCTTATAAAAAACTCCCACCAACGCTGTCCAATCCCCCACCTCATAGGATGCGGCAGGCTTTATGGGGGTTAAGACGGCCCGGTTGATTTTTAACAGGATTATTGAAGAATTCGGGTCCTTTCCTACCAGTTTGGCAGGATAGGTTTTTTTATTGACCGTTTTGACGACCATTCGCTGGTAAGGGTAACGGGCTACCACTGCATTGCTGATCACATGCCTGCGGTCAATGGCAATGCCGGAAGCAAAACAAGGTTTACGGCTTTGGGCGATCACTTTTACAATAGAAGGAGAAACAGTGTTAAGTATACCCTTCGTATCTCTTTCCGTTCCCGGACTATCTCCAATACCAATCCTTCCGGTTGCAAAAACATGCTCAATTGCATTTGCAACCATACTCTCTGTAAAAAAAAGAATCATAATCAGTAAGAGTATTAAGATTACTTTCTTCATTTTGTTTTCTCCTAATATTATTATTTTCTTTCATACCCTTAAGATGCACGAAACACAAAAAAAGTTGCAAAAAAAATAAAAAAAATTGGGAATTGAAAAATGAATGAATTTCTTATAAAATATAACATTCAAAATCAATCAAGGAGCCACACTGATGAAGAGATAAGAACCAGGATTGGGGAAAAATTCGAATATCGAAAGTCGAGACAAATCCAAAATTTAAAACAGGAACTTCAGGTCTGTTTCAGAAATACGTTTGAAACAGTTGAGGACAGAAATAAGGAGTGAATAATGAGTTACAGTCATCAATCAGTTCTTTTCCAGGATGTGTGGTTCGCCTATGATACATCTGCTTCCCGGATTTTAGTAGGATTTTCCGCCAATTTCCCCCGCGGTTGGACCGGAATTGTCGGGGCAAATGGCTCAGGGAAGAGTACGATTTTAAAACTTGCCGCCGGGGAATTATCCTCTCAGCAGGGTCAAATCAATATACCCGGATATGCAATTTACTATCCACAGCGTACGGATGAACCGCCTGAAATGTTGGACAATTTTATTGAGCAGCCGGATAAAGAGGCCTATAAAATCAAGGGCCGCCTGGGGATCGAAGACCACTGGCTTGACCGCTGGGGAACCCTCAGTCACGGCGAGCGCAAACGGGCACAAATTGCAGTTGCTTTGTGGCTTCAGCCCCAGGTACTGGCGGTTGATGAGCCCCTCAATCACCTTGATTTGGATGCACGGGATATGGTAGCCGGGGCATTACAATCTTACAACGGTATCGGATTGTTGGTAAGCCATGATCGAGAGCTGCTGGATACCCTTTGCCAGCAGTGCCTTTTCCTGGAGCCTCCTGAAGCGATTATGCGTCCGGGTAATTATTCAAAAGGCCGGCATCAGGCCCAAATGGATGAAGCATATCTACATGACCAACGTTTACTGGCGAAATGGGCATTAGGTAAGTTGAAACGGGAGGCTTCCCGGCGCAGGGGTGCAGCTTCACAGGCCAATAAAAGACGTTCCAAACGCGGCCTGGCCAGCAAAGACCATGACGCCCGCGCAAAAATAGACCTGGCACGGGTAACAGGAAAAGACGGTACCGCGGGTAAACTACTGCGCCAGATGGATGGACTATTAAAACATGCCCAGGAGAAACTAAGCCAAATAAAGGTAAAGAAGGAATATGAAATGGGTATCTGGCTGCCGGGTTCGCAAGCCAAATGCGATATATTGTTCTCTTTGACAGCCGGTTCTCTGCCTTTGGGAGAAGAAAACCGGTTGTGTTTCCCTGACCTGGCCATGCGGCCCGGGGACCGCATTGCTTTAACCGGGCCCAATGGAAGCGGAAAAAGTACGTTGGTTCGACATATTATGGGATTGATAGATACGTCCAGGATACGGGTTACTTATTTGCCGCAGGAGGTTGATATTACTGCATCGAAACAACTCATCCATCAGGTTCGGCATTTATCCAATGAGAAGAAAGGGCATATGATGCAGATCGTAAGCCGGTTGGGTTCCCGTCCGCACCGGCTGCTGGAAAGTACGGAACCCAGTCCGGGTGAGGTCCGCAAAATTCTACTGGCAATGGGCATAACCCATGAGCCGAACTTGATTGTAATGGATGAGCCCACTAATCACATGGATTTACCCTCTATAGAATGCCTGGAAAGTGCGTTATCTGATTGTCCTTGTGGTTTATTACTGGTAAGTCATGACCGGCGATTCCTTGGTAGTTTGACTCGAACCAGGTGGGATATAAAACAGAAAGATGAAAAGGAAAGGGAATTTGAATTATGTGAGTATTTATAATGTTTTTTTATTTTTGCCCGCTTTGAAAGAAGCCCACGAATTACACGAATTTCACGAAAAAAAATCTACGTTTGTTTCTAGATTGCGCTTGTAACAAAAATCCTCTGCGGTGGAACAGGCAATATGTAAAACATGTTGGCTTATTACCGCATTGTAAATGCTTACCGCACTGTAAGTGCCTTAAATCATTTTCAGTACCTGGGTTATGGTAATAGCAAGCGCAGGAATACCAACCAAAATTCCGATCATCCATTGAATCGCAGAAAAGCGTTTATCCATGGCCACAAAGCGTGCATTCATTTCTCGCTGCAATGACTCAAATCGTTTATCCATTGCCTCAAATCGTTTATCGACTGCTTCAAATCGTTTATCGACTGCTTCAAATCGTTTATCGACTGCTTCAAATCGTGAGTTCATCTCTCGCTGGAGTGCCTCAAATCGTTTGTCTATTGCCTCAAATCTTACTTCTGACATTTCCCGCAACGAACGCAGCTCTTCCTCTACTCTTACGGTTCTTTCAATGAGGGATAACTCTTTGAAGCGCAGTTCATTCCTCTCCACATATTCTTCCAGGGCTTTCTGCAGACGACTTTCTACCGCTTTTGCTACCACTTGCTCAATTTGAGCGACGGACACCGATTCTTCCACGTTCACGTTTGCCTCCATTTGCGTTTCGTATTAATGATAGTTTAAAAACCTTTAAAAGTCAACTCTCTCTTTTTTACCCCTCGGCGAGGGGAAATAGGTGCCAGATAAATAATACTCTAGCAAAAATGACTGGTGGCTGAATGAAAAAGCTCTGA
>JABAOF010004594.1_pt2 | contig 20793 bp, 20 predicted proteins | sample 7062171 | NCBI WGS metagenome assembly JABAOF01 (sample SAMN14538628, study PRJNA623070) | marine sediment metagenome | biome: marine biome [ENVO:00000428]; feature: marine pelagic biome [ENVO:01000023]; material: deep marine sediment [ENVO:00002113] | place: India: Gulf of Khambhat ...
TCCGATCCATGGTGTAGATGTGCAGCCCCGACGCGCCTTCCTCGATGAGTTCTCTGCATTGACGAACCGCGAATTCGATCCCAAAGGACAGGAGCGCTTCTTTGTCCTCTTCAGGTAAATCGTTGATCCCTTGACGGAGTTCCTCAGTGATCGTCGCGCCACATATGCTTGCCAATGTTTCCATCATTTTCACGCTGTAAATGGGCATCACGCCAGGCAGAATGGGGACGTTAATACCAGCCGCCTTGCAGCGTTCTAAGAAATCGAAGAAGAATTGGTTGTCATAGCAGTAATTGGTGATGATGTACTCAGCACCCCGATCCACCTTGAGCTTAAGGTACTCGATGTCCTTTTTCAAGCTGGGGGCATCGACGTGCCCCTCGGGGTAACCGGCGACCCCGAGACAAAAATCGTACTTCGGGCGGATGAATGCCATGAGGTCGGACGCGTAAGGTAGGCTATCCGGGTGAGGCGTAAAATCCCCTTCACGAGGTGGGTCGCCACGCACGACGAGGAGATTCTTCACCCCTAGGACATGATAGCTGTCCAGAACGGCGTGGATGTCCTCCGGTCCTAACCCATAACCAGCGAAATATCCGATGACCTCGAGTCCCTTCTCACTCTTCAGCTTCTCGATAAGTTGACGCGATCCTTCCCGGGTTGACCCACCGGCTCCGAATGTGACCGAGACAAAATCCGGTTTCAGGGCGGTTAACTCATCGATGGCTTTGTCAAGCCTCTCGGCCGCTTTGTCGGATCTGGCGGGGAATAACTCGAAGGAGACGGTCGGTTTTCGGCTTTGCTTCCAGATTTCTGTAATTTTCATCCTGCATTCTCCTCTATGTAAGCCGAGCGAGGGACACGCGGATCAGCCAGAACGGTAATGCAATATGGCTAGTATTGATCAACCTTCTACATTTTGGCTCAGAAACTTAATCCTCTCTAATGGAACGTTTGAGCTCTCCGCTAACTTTGAAAGGATTTCCTCCCCCTCTCAACGGGTGTCCAGGTAATCTTGTTTGATGACACGATAGGCGGGGCGGTAGGCATTTTCGTAGCGGTTGGAGTGATGAACTGCTGGAAAGCCCTCTTCCTCAACCAGCTTGAAAAACGCAGTCATATTGGTTTGTTTAAATGGGAGTTCACCACCCTCTGCCAACCGCACAGCAAAGGACCAGTACGCCCGCAACCTTTCTGTGCTTCCTCGATACTCATTTGCGGTTCGTACAAAGGCATCTAGGAGTGAAACAGGATCCTCTCCGCTTTGTATGAAAGGACGGAGGTTGACCCGCACGATGTTGCCTTCAGGGGAGATCACATCGATAGCTGGTTCATCAAGCCCGTCAGGAAGGTTTTCCAATTCCCGCTCCAACCATGAGTGAGCGGCATCAAGGTTACGAATCGCGTGTTCACTTCCCATGACTGCCTGAAATATTAATTTGTAGAGGTCCTGGATCTCCATTTGTGGATAGCGTGCGATCTGATCCATTAGTATGCAATGTAATCTCTCCTCAGTGGCTTCAGGTAGTTCGAGTGTCCTTAGGGGTACCATGGTGATCCATCTCTCCACTCCCCCCGCACTGGTTTCCGCGTGAAGCTCATCGCATCACCAGATGCCAGGGAGTAAACGGAATCGCACAGAATGAGCATACTCGCGATAGCCGTTGAGCTCTTCCATGAGGATTCTGTCCTCCAAGAAGGTGCGAATCACAAAGCCACATGCTCCCAGGATAGCAGGGACAAGTGCCCAAAGGGAACCCAGGGAGATCGGGAGGGCGATCGATGCCAAGATCACTCCGGCATAGCCTGGATGCCGTACCCATTGGTAAGGACCACCGGTGACGACTTTATGATCGCGATCCTTCTGGATGCGGAGGAAGGTCGAAAAGTATTTATTTCGAACCATGGCCCAGCTGCCGATAGCGTTCCCAAATGCGAACACTATTAGAGCGATCACTTGAACAGCGAGGGGGATGGGGGGCGACCAGGTGTAGCGTCCGATATCGAGTCCCGCAACAAGTAAAGTCNNAGAACAGGAAAGAGAGGCTGGCTAAAACCACGTCTCGAATATTGACACCCGCTCTCATCTGGGCGCGCTCGGTGACCAATGTCGGGTCTGCGAGCATGAAGTTAATGATGCTGATGAGGATGTAGATACCCAGAGAAGCCCATCCCATGGGCCAGTCGACACGACCAGCGGAGACGAAGAGAATGGCAACAAGCGATGAGAGGTAGATAATGACAAGCGCGATCCCTTGCATCATCGGGCACAACTCAAGCGGTACTACGGACTGAGAATATAAACAGGATGGTGAGACCGATCATCCCATTTATCCCAGTGCAACGTCCAGTGTCATCATAACTGCAAACCCAAGCATCGCCCCTAATGTCGCGATATCCGTATTTCCTCCAAATTGCGATTCAGGTATCAATTCTTCTACGACCACAAAGATCATCGCGCCCGCAGCGAACGCTAGAGCATAAGGCAGGATTGGTCGCATAAGAAGCACAGCCGCAGCGCCTAGCACGCCTGCAATGGGTTCAACGACCGCCGATAGCTGTCCATAGAAGAAACTCTTCAATCGTGACATCCCCTCTCTGCGTAAGGGTACAGATACGGCCGTTCCCTCAGGGAAGTTTTGGATCCCAATGCCCAATGCTAATGCCAACGCACCTGCCAAGGTGGCAGATGGCAGATTCGCTGCTACCGCACCAAATGCCACGCCAACAGCCAATCCTTCCGGTAGATTGTGTAAAGTGATCGCTAATATTAAGAGGACAATCCTGCGCCAACTTGTTGGAACCCCTTCAGCCTCTTCGATCGGGAGACCCATGTGAAGGTGTGGGAGCAAACTGTCCACAAGCCTAAGAAACGCCCCACCCAGCAAGAATCCAACAACCGCAGGGATCCAAGCCGGTAGGCTGAATTCCTCGGCCATCTCGATCGCAGGAGCCAGAAGCGACCAGAAGCTAGCGGCGATCATTACACCCGAGGCAAACCCTAGCATACCATCCAAGACCTTACGGCTTACGGTCTTAAAAACGAAAACTGCTGCAGCTCCTAGTGCGGTTAGAAACCAAGTAAAGCAGGTCGCTAATAGGGCTTGCAGTATTGGGCTAAGATCGACGAACCAGTCAAACACCAGAACACTCCCTTGATACCGTGATGTGATATGTGGTTGATGAGTGAGCGTGATCTGTAAGAGCTGTAGCTCTACAATTTACCTACATAACCCATAGACTTTACTTGGATCAGGCTTTTCTTTAAAACTTTCTGGGCTCCAGGAGGATACACCATGTGACAAACACAACAAATCGGATCTTAAGGGAGTGGTCGGAATGAACTTCTGCTTATCCATCCGTCTCACCTTTCCTGTTTTGCTGAATATAAGTTCGCCGATCTACATCGTGGACTATTGACGGCACAGACGACATGTGCTGCAGAGTCCGTTTTCGTTGACTATGTAAAGCCTCACTGATTTGATCTTTGTCGAAAAATAACGGGAGTCTATGATACATCAGCATCTGGCGGTTCAATGTGGATGACAACACGGCTTAATTGAGGGATGCTTGAACGGAGCTCGCTCTCAACTTTTTCGGTGAGCGTGTGTGCCTCGGCGATTGCCGTATTTGGATCGACGGTGCAGTGAAGTGTCACGAGGAACTCATTTGCAGTGCGATGTACTTCCACATGGTGGAAGTGACATTCATGATCCAAGCGAGACTTCAACCCCTGAAGAGCTTCGAGGATAATGCTTTCATCATCGGGCGAGCCTCTCTGCGTTTCTTCAAGTTCTCCAAGTGGCTCGATGTGAGAAAGGACTTGGTGGATGATGGGTAGAGCGCTAAGAATCTCGCTTTCGAAGGACGAGACCTTGGCGTGCGCCTCATCAACGCTGAGGGAGTCCTCGACTTCGACATGTAGCTCCAGCAACCGGATGTCGGCGACATTATAGATGCGCACTGCATGGGCATTGAGACCATGTTTCGCCGCCAAGTGACGAACGGTATCCGCGATACCGTTCTCCCCTCGAATAAGGGGCTCGATGTGAACCACCACATCGGCGGTTGGTAGGATTTGGCAGACAGCCTCTTCAGCTCTATCGGCAATTTCGTGCGCTTGTTCGAGGGTGGTATCGTGAGGGACAATGAGTGTGAGGTCAGCGAAGGCTTCAGGTCCCGCGATTCGAACGCGAGCGCGTTTTACCTCTAACACGCCTGGTACTTTAGCGACGTAAGCGATTTCATCTTGCAAGCCGGCGGGAACGGCATCGAGCAATCCGGAAACGGTCCTCATACCCAACTTCACGCTGACGTACACGACGATACCCGCGACAGCCAATGCGGCAACGGCATCAGCTTTTACCAACCACTCAACACCGAGTAAATCGGATAAGCGTACTAAGATCAGTCCCCCGATTACAACGGAGGAGGACCAGATGTCCGTAGAGAAATGAAGCGCGTCAGCCTCGAGCGCTTGGCTTTTGTATTTCCTGGCGACGCGGTAGAGAGCGCGCGATCGTGAAATGTCGACTGTGATCGAGATGACCATGACAAGGAAAGCCCAGAAATTGGCCTCGATCTCGACCTCCTTGAAGAACAGCCGTTGAACGGCCTCGTAGATGATCCATATGCAGGTCAGTAGCAAGAGAAAGGTTTCGAAAAGCGCCGACAAGTTTTCGATCTTACCGTGGCCGTAGGTGTGCTCACGATCTGGTGGGCGAGCCGAGACGCTGACGGCAAACCATGTCACTCCGGCAGCGATCAAATCAAGGCCGGAATGGGCTGCCTCGGACAAGATGCCCAGGCTGCCGGTGATGATCCCAACAATTAATTTAATAAGGGTCAGAAAAATCGCCGCGAGGACGGAACTTAGCGCAACAAGTTTCTTCTCACGATCTCCGCTTGGGGTAGGGATGTTGGCTTGTTGTGTTTCCATGGGATCTATCTTCAGACAGTTTTAATTTTATCTCAATGCGGGTAATTGGGGTTTCAGCACCAGATCGCAAGCCCTTGAACATGTGTCATTTTATCGCGCCTGGTCTAATACAAAACCGGTCATAGATACAGAGTGGCGTCCTCATCCTCTCATGCACAGGTTGACTACACCATCGATGCCTGAAGAGGCTCACAGGCGCGCACTGTTCAAAGGATGAGCCCAGGATCATTGAATGTGGGTGGTGACATCGACACCCATGCGCTCCATGTCCTTCATCATTCGGTTTGGCTCTACAATATTCGCCTGCGTCCAGAGGCCGAGTTTCTGTATCGATCCATCCAAGACCTGAAGCAGGCAAGCGACCACCGGGATTGCGGTAAACATGTAGCCATCTTCATGATGGAGTGTCACATTTTTAGTTATAAGCTTGCCGTCTTTGATGCCAGCCGATTCTACTTTCAACACAGTGCCATAGGGTGGCTTCGAGAATGTTTTCAATCCCCAACTCATGAGCTTTGTTGCGGGTTTGGTCGCTCTTTTCGGGGACAGCTTCAACATTATTGTGGCAAGCGGGAAAACCAGCCAATCTACAAACCAGTTGAATCCACCCACATAGAACCCGGTTTCAGAAAGCGAAGGGTACATCTCAGGAATACAACGCATCTCCTCGATAAACATCGGAAAGGCGTATTGCCGACCGAATCCTCCACCGAAATCCATGGTGATGAAATCCAACATTCCCTGTAAACGAGCCTTCTTCCACTTGCCCATCTTAAAGACCAGAGTCTCAAAGTCGGTAAGTTCGGACATGAACTCATATGTCGTGCTCTGCGCTACGGATAACCCAGCCCAGTCCACTTTAATCACACTTCCAACATTAGCTTTTATAAGCTGATCGTAATGTTGAGCCACGTAATGAACCAAAGCCGCAGGAAGCCCAGGGTGAAACCCACCATCGGTGATAAAGCAGCGACCGGCCTGCTCAATCTCTGAGGTCATGGATTTCAATAGGGAAGTTTTTGCTGTCGAATACTGGATATCCATGTAATCAATAACCGCATCAAGTGCGGCTACGGCTACATGCTTAGCGTAGTTAGCAATGCTTGAAGCGACAATTACCATATCCACGCCACGAAAAGCTTGCTTAAGGCTTTCGGTGTCTGAGGCGTCCGCGTAGATCCCTTTTACTCTATTCCCCTCGAACTGATCGTTAAGCAACCGCGCGTGTTCCTCAGCTTTCGTGATGGATCGTCCGGCCAGGATCAGATCGACATCTGTTTCCTGCAAAAGCAAATGAGCGATGAGGCGGCCTGTATTTCCATAGCCACCTATTATCAGCAGTTTCTTGTTGTTCATGATGGTTTATTTCAAGTAGGTGAGAATTTAGGTCCCTTGAGTTTCATTATCGTTAGTTACCCATCGTGCGAATGATCCCAAAGATCTTTCTTCACTTTCTCACAATCCCAATCCCTCTTCGGGCATCCATTCCGGCCAGTCTGAGACCCATTCAGGAACCCGAAACGCCTCCACACGATCGCAAACAGGGAAGTACGCCTTCAGGTCGACCACACCCGTGCCATCAAAGGCATCAATGTCGGCAATACGCACGATCCCACTTTCTTCATCAATGCTTTCTATTTTACATGTCGTCATGGCAATGGGATTGGGGCGATACTCCGCCCTGGTAGCAAACACGCCACAGATTTGTCCAGCGGCATATGGCGGTTCTGTTTGCATTACGCTCCGACTGGTCTCGTTGTCATGCCTATCTGCCCACCAAAACACCATGACATGACTGAATTGGTCAAGCTGATTCAAAGCCGGTCTGTAGGTATCAAGAATTTCGAGGTGGATATCCTCTTCTGTTCGTCGAACGTGTCCAATGGGGTACATTTGGTAGGTTTCTTGATTCATAGGAGTATCTCCTGGTACGGTTAATGCCATTTCTTCACTCGCAATTGTTAGTCTTTCGTGGAGTCATGATTGAAAAAAGGACAGCCTGGTCTTATTAATCTTCAGGATAGAAAGCGATACCTATAGCGCCAGGACCAACGTGGGTTCCAACGACAGGGCTAACTTCCGCGCGATGGACAATCGATGTGTTAAATCGTTCTTTTGTTAATCTGGCCACAGCTTCCCCATCAACAGGATTATCAATATCAACGATCGCTGCTTCTGCCATTCCCTTATTGCCTAACCGGTCCTCTGAAATTTGCAGCAACTGCTCAAAAGCCTTGCCCTTTGTTCGAGCTTGGGAGAGCGATTGGATGAGCCCATCTCTAAACTCGAGGATTGGCTTGATCCTTAATGCTGTTCCCAACAATCGCTTCGCGCCAGTGATGCGCCCTCCGCGGTGGAGATATTCCAAGGTGTCGACGACAAAGATGAGTTGCACATTATCACGCATTTTCTCCGCCGCGGCGATAACGCCATCGATATCCTCGCCAGCAGCGGCCGCTCGGGCAGCGGCCAGCACTACGAAGCCCAATCCCATTGAGCTTGACCGCGCATCCACGATTCGGATTGGGAAATCATGGATCTCTGAAAGTGCTGCCTGTGCACAGTCAACCGTACCGCTTATCTTGGAGGAGACGAGGACGCTGACGATGGCGTCACACTCTTTGGCAACTTGATGGAAGAAAATCTCAAATTCCTTGGCTGAGGGTTGAGATGAGGTAGGGAGGGTGGTGGATTTCTTCAATCGATCGTAGAAGGTTTGAGGATCAATATCTACGCCGTCCTGAAAGCGATCATCATCCCATATGAGCCATAGAGGAATGACAGCGATATTCAACCCCTCCTGAGCCGACTTGGGGATATTGGCTGAGCTATCGGTCACGATGGTGATCTTCTGCTTGGTCATGTTTCACTCCTCTGTTTTGTACTAAGTGTAGGAATGCTTCGAAGCTGACCAAAAGATGAGAGTTGCCTCGGTCAGAGTGTAGTCGCAGGAACGGCTTGGGACAAGCTTACATGATATCCTCTTGACGAGAATACCTCACAACTTGGGCCACTCGCTCGCCAGTAATCCTTGTCTGAGTCATGTCATATCAACCAACCTTGGAAGAAAGAGGAATGAACCGACCTGGTATAGGTACAGATACCCAGTGCCAGTTGAGAGAGTGATTCTTAGCTATTGGTTTGATCGACCTGGGAATCGAGGGCAGAACCAATCACCTAAATGGGCATATATCCTCCGGGTCATATTCGCGTTGGCCAGCACCGTAGAAGTCACGGCCAAGGAAGGTCAAGATTTCGTAGCTATGATCGGCCGCATAATTAGCGGCCATATCGCAAGCAAGCCCGACATCTCTGCTCTCGTTGTACTCATCCCAGAAGATGGTCGCTAACTCTGCGTAGGGATGCCCCACTGCCCCCTCAGGAAATTTCTCTTGTAATGTGTCATAGACGATCTGTGCTTCGGCATGGAAACCTCGAACAGCATGTAGCAGCAGTATGCGATAGCGACCATAAGCGTTTAGCCGTGGACGCTCATCGGGGTCTGAGGTGGGGGTCGGAGAACCACCGTACTCCCGATCAGGCCATAATCGACCCTGACTCCAGCCAAAAAGCTCTTCATCGAAGACAGCCTGCTGATAGAAGGCTAGCGCCTTGTCGTGGTCGCCGAAGATCGAGGCGTCGTCTCCATCCCAAATTGCGTGGATGCGGAACTCGGGAGCAGTGTACTCCCACCGGTTCAGGGTGAAAGTATAGCCGTTCCATGCCCATATATCACTCCGGGCGCGTTGTGGGCCCAGATCCGGGTAGGCTTCACTTATTGCCATCGCAAGGACCAGTTCAAGCGTGCCGTCTCCATCCGTGTCACGAATCACGCCATCGCCGCTGTCCGCATAGGCAACAGAACCTTCTGGATCGACCTCGATATAATCTACAAATTTCTGTCCATCCCATGCAAAAATATGAAACTCTCTGATGAAGTAAGCATGCGTGCCAGCAATCGAAATATACGAGTGAACGATCTCTGGGATGCCATCCATATTCATATCGCGTACGGCGCGTATACCATCTGGATCGTTGCTTGATAGCACTTGCCCTGCAAATGAGCCAAGGATTTGGCTAACAAACTGCCCATCTTGACACATGAAAACGATAAGAGCTCCCTCTGAATATTGTCCTTCTTCGTAGAAAGTGAGTTCGACAACCACATCGGGTAGCTTATTTCCTGTGACATCTATTGTCTCGACCTGAGGTCTTGCTATCCAGGCTCCGTCTAATAGCGCGAGGTCACTGAGAGCTGCCTGCAAGCCGGTCGCTGACCCTACATTGTTGAGATAATCGAGAATTTGTGGTTCAAAGATTTCGACTACCGTCACCCCTGGTCCGGAGGAGGATATTGTGGGCGTCCGACCGCTTGGGCTCGGGCACTCTCCAAGTTGTTCGGGCGTTTGGGTGACAAGCGGGCCTAAAGAGGGTGTATGGACCATTTTAGTGATATCGGCAACTAATCCCTCTCCCACGAGCACGGGTGAGAACTCTGGGCTACGCGCTACATAGAGACCGCCGCCACTGATAAACAGCAGATGCTGACCTTGCGGCCCCCATGCTGCGTGATATACAGGTTCGGGAAAAATCTGACGTGGTGGGTTGTCGAGACCGCTGGTCAATTTGCTGACCCAAAGCTCCGACCCCGTCCATGCCAATTCCCGCGTCTCCGGCGCGACTCGTGGGAACCCAGAAGATGATGGGGGAACATCTAGGTCGATAAAATCACCGCTTGATGATACTGCCAAGATTCCGAACTCCGTATTCGCAAAGAACAGTCCGGCTTCTTCCGACCAAACGATCTCTTGAGGCTCATCTTCGACAATGCGCCATGCCGGTGCCCCATCCACTTGGATCAGGAAGAGCCCTTGGAGAAGGTCGGGGTTTCTTTTTGCAGCATATTGATCCACTCCGAGCAACAGCGCTCCCATTCCCGAATCCATTGCAACATTGCTGAAGTAATCCTTCCAGAGGACTTCTTCAGATCCGGTTTCAACATTGATGATACGTAAGTTAAAAGACCCAAGATCATATGAGTAGACAATTAGCTGATCGTTATCTATCCAGGCAATCGTCGACTCTTGAGCACCTTCGGTGGCATCTAGGAGCTTGCGGTCTCCAAAGCCATCGGCCCGTGCGACCCAAAGGCTATCAACAACGGGACCACTGCCGGTAAGGAGACCTGGCACGCCGTGGTGGGAGATGTACTTCCCATCCGGTGACCAAATGGGCCGAAGAGTCGGGGTGGTTCCATCGGTTAGACGAGTGATGCTGTCGTCATCGACAGAATAGAGATAAAGATCCATCGTAGGGTCGTCGATGAAACCGACGAAAGCAAGCTTTTGTCCATCTGGGGACCAGGCAACGCCAACCTCTGAGGAGAGGTATTCCCTGGCTTCAAAGAACGGGTCGCCTTGATATATGGGCCCAACGGCGGAGGATAGCGAAGATATTACCTTGGTTTCCTTGCTCGAAGGTGTAAGTAGATAGAGAGTCTCCTCATCCGACATCGTATCCCACTGGGTATATGCTAGATGACCACCACTCGGAGCGGCTTCAAAAAAAGGTCCCATCATGGATGCGTAGATAACTTGATCGCTGAGCTTTGTTAAATCGGTTCCATCGGCTTTGACTCCATACATGCCGTCCTCGGCTGCGATCACCCACCATGAACCGTCGACCGTCAACGCTTCGTGAGGAGTGGGTCGTGCTTCGGTCGGCTGCGGAACAGGGGTTGGCGCTTTCGTGGCCATAGCTGTTGGCTCCATTTCAGTAGGAGTAGGGGTGGGCTTCGTGCCACAAGCGACAACAACTGAAATGAGCAACATCGTCGCTGATAGCTGGAGCCAACCAGATTTCTTTGAGTAACACATAGCTTAATCTCCTTCGTGGTGATAGGAGCACCCTAGTCCAATCAACTAAGCAAATGCAATTAAGAATCGCATGTGGTCAATGGCTGAACTTCCGTAGGCAAAATGTTTTAGCGTTACCTCGATCATGGGTATCAGTGGCAAGGCCTCATTTTGTCCTTCTCCGCAGGTGTATCTTGACAAGTTAGTAATTTGGTGTCTGGCACGCTTTAGTCTGTGCCGCCAACCCAACCGATGCCATAGTTGTCTGGAAACGGAAACCCACGGCCTACTCCAATCCCAGTATCAACGAGCACCGGCTGACCATCGGGGACGGGTAGGTAGTAGAGGGAGTCGTCCTCCACGAAAAACAAACCCGCCGAGTCCAATCTCCAAATTGCAGTATATGAACTGGCGGTTAATTCCTGAACGAGTTCCCAACTCGCTGAATACAAGCGAATGGTATTATCCACCAGAGCCAGCCAACTGCCATCTGGGGATGGAACAGGAGTGGCTGTATCTTCGCTTATGATCCTGCTTTCCCCGGTTGGCGTGAGGGCCAAAATCCCTGCCTCGCCATGAACAAAGAATCGGCTGAATCCTGGCGCCCATACAACTCCTGACCATGACCGCGAATCCACGACTCTCGCACCAAAACTTTCACGAGAGTAAAGATTGAGAATCCCAACCGTGAACACTACCGCACCACTGTCAGGGTCTAAAGCCACGGCATCAACGCTGGGAAATCCCTCGTGCAACATGGTGACACGACCATCATCCAGGCTCACCAGATGGAGATCAGGTGTAGTTTGACTCCATCGGTACACCAGCAGGTCGCCGGAGGTCGTCACACCACGGAACATTTCCGGACCATCGTTCTCTGGTACGTTATACAGCCTCACGATTGCGCTTCCGTCGACAGCCGCGGCCCAGATCGTGTTCACCGACCAACCCGCTCCTGTTCCGAATGTCTCTACTTCCTGATGGATGATCCAACGTCCATCAGGCGACCAGATGGGCGTGGCAGCTTGATTCAAGCCACTCGTCAGACGTTTCATGGTTTCATCTGCGGTATCGTATACATAGAGGTCGGAAGATGGACCGTCAAGGGCTGCAATGAAAGCTAAGTAGCGTCCATCTGGCGACCATTGAAGGGCGTCACGTTCCCAGAAGATAGCGTTCTCAACATCGAGTTCTAAACTTCCCTCTCGGAATTGGCGTTCAAGCTCTGGAGAGAGCAAAGCGGTTACGGTTCTGACATGACCATCTGGTAGATGAAGGAGATTGAGATCCCATCCCGAGGCGTCAACCCGCTCGACACGAAATGCCAACCATCTACCGTGAGGCGCGATTCCATTGGGGATATCAAAGGTACCAACTGCGACGCTTGCCAAGGGCGGAGGGGCTAGAAGTGTTCGGCCTGTGCCGTCCGGATTCACCGCTAGAATGCCTTCCTCGGTGACATAAGTAAGCCATGGACCGTTTGCAGATAGAGGCACATCGGCTGGGATAGACGTTGGCAATGGAAACGACGTCTCAGTGTCCCTCGGCGATGTGGTGGGCACGTGAGTCGGTTGCATTCGAGTCTCGGTAGGAGAGGTGAGGCTTGGCGTAACTGAAGGTTTAATTTTTTTTATAGGGGTGGCTGTGGTCTTCGGTCCGCAAGCGGTTAATGCAGAAATGAGCAGTGACGCTGCGAACAACTGTATCCATCTTGTTTTTCGTGCGTCACTCATGGACCAATCTCCTTTATGATGACATGAGCATTCCGGTCTACCAGCATTACCAGTACGAAAGAAAGTCGGTCGTTGTCCATGGACAAATTTCCTGAAGCACACTGTTTAAGGGCTACCTCACTCATGTGTATGCATGAGGACGCCTCTATGTCCTCTGAGGTGGACACTAGATGGTCTTGGTGCTTCGTCATCGGTTGGGCCACAACATTGAAGTTTTTCGGATCACGGGACACCAGATCGCTGAGCAAATGTTGATTGAGATGAATCCGTTCGATTGTTTTGGCTTCACTTGGTCGCCGTATACGCCAAGACCGCAATGGCTGTCGCCTCTCCTGTGGCGCCACAAAGCGGCTGAGGTTCCTCACCGTTTCTGTACAGCACGATGTGAGCCATCCCTCCGGCCATGTCGCCGTCCTGGTGTTGAGCATCCCAGAGACGTTCTTCGAGGATCGGTAGCTGATCTGCAAACTCCGCCTCCATAGCCATGACACGAACTGCGTAGAGGAACACCCCCAGCTTAAAGGTCGCATTCGCGAAGCAGGAGTCGTCAGGATCGCAGTCGAGGAGATTCTTCGCCACATAGAGGGTTGTCGAATCAACGAGGATTCTGTTGGGCGCGTCCCAATAACAGGTATCACCTGGGGCACCAGAGTAGACCTCCCGAAGCCGTTCTCTACCTTCCTCCTCACGGCCTTCCCAAAAAGCCTGCAGAGCTTCGTACACTTGTGTCTCGCAACTGCGGGTCGGATCGAGAGAGCCCGGGAGAATTTCTAAGGTGCGGAGCTCCAGCTCTCTACCACTGACCGAACAGGAGCCGATGTGTGTGCCATGGACGCCAAGTTTGGGGAGATGACCTCGTATACCCCCTTCGATCGGGTGGAATAGGACTTCATGCAGACCGTTGCCATATCTCTTCAGCGCTATCAGCCCTCGGTGTAATTTCTCGGCTAATGTGGGGTGGTAGGGGGCAAGGGCCTTGGAGGCCCAGAGCGTATCCGTGACCAGATAAGCAGCGAATGCGCAATCATGGGAGCGTTCATCGGCACATGGATCGCAACCCGGATGAAGGGTAGGATCGTACCACCCGATGACCGAGACGGTTGAGTCAATCGCTGTCAAGTGAAGCTCCCATGCGTGTTTCTTGAGCCAGTCAATCGCTTTTTCTACATTTTCATGGTATTCGGATTGAGAAGACACCTTCTCGAAACTCACCCTGTCTTGCCACTCATCCCCGAAGTCGCCCTCGGGCAGGGGATCCGGTTCGCATTCGGAGAGTCCAATGGCTGTTGGTTGGATCGTCGGCTTGGGTGTGGGTGTTGGGGTCTCTCTCATCCCATTCTCTGGTGTTGGATTTGTCGTGATGGTGAATTGCACCGCTGGACTCTCAAAGTGTGGGCGACAACCGCTCTGCAGGAGAAGTAACGCGAGGAGCAAAGCGATATGGGCAACGACATGAATTTTCATGAACCTGCCCTCGAGATTATCAGAGCTCTTCGATGACTACGGCCTAATATCAGTTTATTCCGTAATGCCCTAAGGATTTTGACAAGCGATCCATATAAATTTAATCGATCTCAGCGAGATTTCCCACCCAAGGCGAGATTTTTCCTGTTTCAGCCAGCATCCTCAGCAGATTGGGCATGCTGTTAAACTGCCTCATGCAGAGATTGTACTCCTCTTCGTTGATCGAAGATGTTTTTGGATAACATAAAACCAGCATCCCTTCGCGACTCGCGATCAAGTGTTTCATTTTGCCACAGGGGAAGTCATCGCAATAGGCGCAATTTTCCACCCCCCTTTCTTTCGCACACGGTCTGGCTTTGCATGCCTTGTCCGCGACTACGCCGTCACTCGGGCACCCGTCGCATTTGACATTCTCAGCCGTGTAGCCCTCGTGACCGAAGAACTTCCTCCAGCCATCGACCAGCTTCTGCCTGACGACGATGTCATCTGAACGTGCTGCGCACAAATAACAGTTGTAGCCACAATAGCCGATCATCTCGGGCATCACGAACGCCTCCTGTTTACTTAGGATTCGAATGTAAGAATTTAGGGCGCTAGAATCACCCTTCTTCTTCGTATGTGAAGCGCACGATGGTGCTGCTGCATGGATGTTGAACAGCGAATTTTCCGCTCAGCTGTAGTCCTTCATCGGCAAGAGCTCCGCGACACTCACTTTTTGAGGCGCATCTAAGGTTCCTACGATCACCATGGCCTCTCGATTGAAGTCACTGATCAACTCTCTACATCTCCCACAGGGTGCGAGAAGCCAATGGTTGCCTTGTCCGTCCCCATAGATAGCCACAATGGTTTCCAATTCTCTTTGGCCACCGTTTACCATGTTGCACAGAGCGGCGACTTCACCACAAACATCTGCGAAGCCTACGCTTGCCTCGATATGGATCCCTCCGAATACATCACCTGAGGCGGTCCTTAAGGCCGAAGCAACCTCGTGTAGATCATCGACGTGCAGATCGTCCGCTATCTGCTTGGCCTGTTCAATTAATTCGTAGTCACTCTCCGCGAGTTCCATGTGTAGCTCCTAGAGTACATAGTTGTGAGTTGGGTTAACGCCACAAACGAGCGTTTACTCTGAGATCCTGGGAAATCATCCCGCTATTCCATCACCGGTCCCAATAAATATAGCCCAAGGGTGAGGTCATTATAGGAATTGAACTTCCTCGGTTGCCAGTAGCTCTGTACCGTTTCTTTGAAGAACTTTGTTCCATTTCTTGATGTATTTCGCTGCGTTCTTGTTGAAATTGCTGTGGCCGTCTTCTACCAATACGACCTGGTAATCCAACTGCAATGCATCCACGCATGTCGCCCTCACGCATCCATGAGTAACCAAACCGGTAACCACGATTCTGCCAACATTATTCTCGGACAACTTTTCTCCCAAAGTCGTACCTTGGAACGCGCTTCCATAGCGCTTATGGATGATCACATCTTCATTCTTGGGCTGAATCGCTGGATGCAATTCCCACGCTTCTGAACCCTCAACGAGGGTCGTTTCATTCGCATGTTGAATGTAGTAGACCGGGACACCATTTTTATGGGCACGATCCACGAGGCAATTGATGTTCTCCAATAACTCTTCGGCTTTGTATATGGGGTGAGCTCGATGGAATAATCCCAACTGTACATCGATCACCATGAGAGCCACGTTTTCTCCAGTGCTGATAGCGTCATTCTTCATCGCCTGATTTCCTTGGGGGAACGTCATGAACGGTTAGTCTTTGATCAACCTGGATGAATCCCGCTCATTTGGCTTGCTCATTGGACAGACTAGCTTGGCTCGAGTTTTGCGGCCAGCCATGTTCTTAAGGGTTCATGGATTTCGATGTCGTCCACCACGTTGGGGTCTAACGACCGATCTTCGTAAGCAATACACACAAGATTATTGAGCGCCGGGGCGCGCCGATCAAGGGGTACAGACTGGTGGAGGTTATAAGGATAGTTATAGTCTGGAGGCAGAATTCGTACCCGATTCTGGTCCAGCGAAGTTGCTAGGAGAACACTCAGAATAGCCTGGTGTAAAAAGATTCGATGCATTTCATCCTGGCAATAACCTGTTTGAAACTCTTCATCGTTGACCAAGATCTCGAAGGTTTTGAACCATTGTTGTAGCAATCCCAAGGATGGGTTTACAGCGAAAGCGTGCGAATTAAAATAGGATCGTATGATTTGCACATCAACAAAAGTTTCCACCGTGGTCTGAATATCCTTGACTCCCGCAGCTTCATAAATCACTTTCCAGAACCCGTTCAGAGGTGCAGTATGAGCTAGGCCCACATTTCTGATGTGCACCGGTCTTACGGCTGCATCAAATGATTGGCCCAGGTCGAACAACAATGGTGGGTTGATGACCAGGCAAGCAGGATCGATCCAGATCAGTGTCTGAATATCTTTTGTTGCCATTTCTTCTGCTTGGGTACAAGCATAGACCTTGTCTGCAAAGTAATAATGGCGCACAGTTTCTGGTACTTTCAACGGTTGAACCTGAATCCCCATGCTCTCCAAACTATTGCGGGGTGAGTTCTGGGGATTAGCGTCAAAAAGCCAAATGGGGCGCTCGCTTAATGCCCCAGCGAAGCAACGAATGCTATCAATAAGCAGGCGAACCCGCTCTCTTTCGCTCGTTGTCCTGACCAATGTCAAGAATACGGCTTGATCGGTGATAATGGTGCCCATGACTACTCCTCAACTCTGTCCCCAACATAAGACTGGGGCTTATTTGAGTCGAAATGTTGGGCTAATGCTTAATAAAATTAGAGCTACTTGTGGTTAGGCACCATCATAAAAAAATATTTGGCTCGATTCAATGATTACTACTGGAAATAATATATGAAGGTTCAACTAAACATACGAGTCCATTTTCAATCGTTGGTCATTTCTTGGGGATAGAATCAGGAATTGGGATACCATGCCCATTTACTCGATTGTCTAGGACTTGTGCTGAAAGTAATCGAATCAGACAATCCAGAACTTGGTTAAGTTTAATATGCGTGATCGAAAAAATGATGTGGATGGAGTGAGAAGAAAGACAAATTGTCGACATTCCATATCAATTGAAAGCGAAAAAAAAAGACGCCCAGGCGTCATTTTGTTTAAAAATCTTTTAGACCTAACTCTTCGTCGCTGCCTTGACCACTGCGGTGAACGCTTTGGGATCGCGCACCGCCAGATCAGCGAGCATTTTTCGATTGAGGCGAATCTCCGCGGTTTTCAAGTTATGGATCAGACGACTGTAGGTGGTGTCGTTTTGCCGAGCGGCGGCGTTGATGCGCGCGATCCACAATCTCCTCAGATCGCGCTTGCGGGTGCGACGATCTCGATACGCGTACCAGAGGCTCTTCATCATGGCTTCGTTGGCGCGGCGGAAAAGCCGGTGTCTTGTCCCGTACATGCCCTTGGTCAGCTTGAGGATTTTCTTGTGTCTGCGGCGGTTAGTGGTTCCACCTTTTACTCTTGTCACGGTTCACACTCCCACGATCTTACGTGCGTCATGCGCACCCGTTGGGTGCACCCAACGGGCGAATAAGGTTAAGATTTCGAGGATTTTCCGCTCCTGGCGTTAGGATTAGCCCTATACTTGCTGAGGTAGGGGGCCATTCGACGTACGCGTTTGGCGATCCTCTTGCCTTTGACCGGTATCATCTCGGTAAACAAGCGTTTGGTGCGTTTAGGCGTCCGGCGCCTCAGGTGACTTTTACCGGCTTTTGTGCGCACGAGCTTTCCGGAGCCGGTCAATTTGAAACGCTTGGCGGTCGCCTTATGTGTTTTGAGCTTGTACTTCTTGTTGCCTTTTCGAGCCACGAAAATACTCCTCTATCCGTACTCAATGCCTGCCGATTGAGGATTCCTGTCGGACACAGTCACCCGCGGACGCTCCCACTGTCCGCGGGGATGTTTTTCCAACTTGTCCCGGTCGGTTATTTCTTCTTCAGCGGTGTCAGCATCATGAACATCGTGCGCCCCTCCATCTTGGGCGCCTGTTCGATTTTGCTGACGTCTGATAACTCTTCAGCGATTTGTTTGAGGTCCTCCAGCGCGATCTCCGGATAAGTAATCTCCCTTCCGCGGAAGCGGATACGCGCCAGGACCTTCTTGCCCTCCGTCAACCAACGTCGTGCATTGCGTATTTTAAAAGATCGGTGGTGTTCGGAGGTCTTTGGCCGTAGCCGGATCTCTTTAACCTCGATCTTGGTTTGAGCCTTGCGGGCTTCCCGCTCCTTTTTCGCCTTCTCGTAAAGGAACTTCCCATAATCGAGCACGCGGCAAACGGGCGGGTCGGCGTTGGGGGCCACTTCGACCAGGTCGAGATCGGCTTCCTGGGCGACTTGGAGTGCATCCTGGATCGGGACCACCCCGATGTTTTTGCCGTCGGGGCCGATCAGGCGTACTTCAGGCTTACGGATCGCTTCATTTATTCGATATTCTGTTGCGCTGATCTTTCTCTCCTCAATGTGTTACGCAAGGCCGCCCAGTGCACGTCCGAGCGGCCTGATGACAGGCGGATAATACCACGAGAAGGATAGACTCGTCAAACGCGGATCGAAAGTGATGCGTTCGGCGAAATGCCCGAGTGCTGCGCCAAGGGATGATTTAGGGAATTTAATTCTCGAAGTTCCTGCTTCAAGCAAGCCCATTGATCGCCCACGGTTTGAAACTAGTATCTAGAGATTTGCGAGCTGCAGGCTGAAGCCTGCAGCTCGCGACATGCGACTTGAGTCTTGCGACTTGCAGCTTGAAGCCTCCTTGACTTATTCACCTCCTTTCATCAGTAGCGGCCCCAGAGCCTCCCCCATGGCCACCAGTCCCAGTGCGGTGAAAGGCGTCACGCCCCAAGAGAAGCCCATCGCCAGAAACCAACGCTCGGTGGATGAGACCTCAGTGAAGATCACCACCGAGAACAACAGATATAACCAGAGGGTTAAGAGGGGGAATGCGACCAGCCCATTGAGCAAGAAAGATGCGATGTGTCGTGATTTCCGTTTAGGCCCCTGTCTTTGTCTGTACACCCAGCGACGGGTCAGCACTGCACACATGGACAGACAATACGCCAACAACACGAAGGTCAGTGCGGTCAGTAGCCCGCGATCGGGGCGCCACCCGAAGAGCGGGTCCTCTTCCGAGAGATAACTCAGGATAGCCAGGATGTTTGCCCCCAGACTCACCACCCCTGTGACGATAACGAAAACGTTGGACCTTTTCATGTGATATACCTTCTCTCATACGAACTCAACCGCTGGGTAGTGGACAAGTTTCAGGGATCAAGAATTGGGGATGAGTAAGGCGCGTGGGCACTTTGGAACCCGGGCCACTGGGTGTCAGCGGCATCATAGCCTTGCTATCTTGGTGCCCCGGTGCCCAATTAACTTGGTGCCCTATCCGTCCCGTCTCCCTAAACCCCGGTTCTCGAGACTGTTCCAACAATGGTGTTCCAATATCCGCACCGGGCGGAGGGAGCGTCCCCGGCGGCCCCCAATATCCGACGCCTCCTAGCAACCAGATCTCGAGCGCGCTCTGGTTCACGCCGACCGGGACGAGCACGCTCTCGGTCGCGCGCAGGAACAACTGGGTGTAACCCTCTCGATCGTAGGGGATCTCACCCTTGACCAGCTCCCAGGCCCGGATCTTCTCTGGCCCGGGTACGAGGAGGAAGGGTAGACGCTCGCCGGGGCTGAGCGTCACGCCGCTCTCGCCCAGCTGGCGCGCCGCCCGGGCGGCGGCGGTACACACAACATACTCTTCTGGCTGGCGGGACAGACGGTGCGTGACGACTAATTCGCGGACCGGGACCTGGCCGGCGCGCAACGCCCGCAACCGTTGACCCGCGTAGGCAACCGCCTGCGGCACGGCGGCACGGAACCCGGCTGCGTCGCGTCCCTGGGCGAGGATGTTGAGCATCTCCAACTGCGTCTGCTTAATGAAGGGTGGGGTGTCGCGGCGCCGGGCTTCGATACCGCGGATCTTGAGACTGCCGTCCTCGAATGCGCCAAAGTAACGATTGGCGACGGTGACTCGGGGTTCGGTTCTTGAGGGTAAGAAGGCCAACCAGCGGTAGATCCCCTCGAGCCCGATCTGCAGGCCGGTCTCGGCTCGGATCTCATCCAATAGTGACTCGTAATCCGGCCGTCTCCGGGCGCCGGGCTTGTAGATCCATAACCCGTCGACGTACAGATGCAGCACGCGAAACCCGCGCGCCTCCACCAACTCCTTGGTTCGGAGCAGCACCTCCCGCCCGTAGGCGTTGACCGCCTCGTGGGCTTCGATGCGCCCGAAGCGGGCGTTCTTGTAGCCCAGGTAGCCGAAGCAGGTCACCAACAACCACTTGTGAGCCGAGTAGCGCCGACGATAGGCCTCTTTTCGCGGGTCGTCCTCGGACAACTCGGCGATGAGAGTCTTGTAGCGGTGGCGCTTCTCAAGTAGCGGCGCGAGCGTGTCCGGTACCAGGCCCTGACGGTGACGACAGACAGGCGTGCCCAATTCGGGCACAGGCTCGCCCTGGCAACACGTTGCCCCGACCGTCTCGGGCGAGATGTTGAAGTGCACCATGATGCTCGGGTACATGGCGCTGAAATCGAGCTCGGCGACGTGCTCGTGTAGGCCAGCGATGGGGGTGTAGACCAAGCCGCCTTTATCGGCCAGGAGCAGATCGAGCCCGGTCTTGAGCGTTTCTGGCTGGCGCTTCTGCCATGGGACCATGACGCCGCGGCGCAGGGCGGTGGCCACCTGCATGGCGCTGATCCCGGTGCCGGTG
>JABAOF010020640.1_pt2 | contig 20776 bp, 19 predicted proteins | sample 7062171 | NCBI WGS metagenome assembly JABAOF01 (sample SAMN14538628, study PRJNA623070) | marine sediment metagenome | biome: marine biome [ENVO:00000428]; feature: marine pelagic biome [ENVO:01000023]; material: deep marine sediment [ENVO:00002113] | place: India: Gulf of Khambhat ...
TGATCGACCGAGATCACCACATCATCAAGAACCGCGAACCGGAACCGATCGCCGAGCTGTCGCTTCATGAGAGCGAGATAGAGACAGACTCCCATGCCATCCTGATGCCCTTCGCTGTGATACGCCCCAGGAGGGTACATCCCCTTGTCATAGAAGGCGACTTCCAGATCGAGCTTGCCCTCCGCCGGCTCCAGCCTGGCCTGGAATCCGGCTTCGTCGTCCGGGTTGATTTCCCGGTAGTATGCGCCGAAATCGTCCTCCACGGCGTCATACAACGCACCCAGGTATTCCTCGCTGGTGTCGCAGTAACTCTTGTAGATAACCCGCCCTGCCTCTACTGCCGCCCCGGCACGTCGCTCCTCGCGCCTTGCGTTTCGGTAGGCCGTCAGGCGGTCCTCGGCAACGGTCAAGAAGCTGTGCGCAGCCATGGACGCACCCTGGTCCGGCTTCGTGCTGATAGTCTCGGCCAGCTTCCCAAGCTGTGTAGCCAATGATGACGGTGGCGCAATCCAGCCCGCGTCGAGCCGCGCCCGCTGCGCGGCTATGCCCTCCACCGTACCCAGCGTCCCGGCAAACGTAGTCAGCTCGTTGGACCAGCTCGACAGTTCTGCCGAGAATCCGTCCGGGCCCTCTCTCCTTGCGACAGGTTCCACTGCTGCAATCAGCGCCGCCACCCGGTGCGCTTGATTGCGTATCATCGCCCCATTCTCCAGAAGCCGCTTCTGAAGCGTCTCCGCCTCCTTCGACTTGGCCAGCTTGGCCTTCAAATGCGCCTTCAGCCGCTCTTCGTCTTCCCACTCCATGTCGCAGAGAGGACAGCGCGCGCCTTCGACGAGCGCCAGACCGCGCTCGACAAAGGACCGGTGGGTGATCGCCTCAAGCAGTTCGGGGTCGCTATCCAGGACTTCCAGGTCCGCAATAAGACGTGCCGCCTCTTCCGTGCCGAGCGTCGGAAACTCTGCCTGAGAATCCTGCAGCGCCATCACATCTCGCAGCGCTGACTCCTTGTGGAAAGCCGGTCGGGCAGCGCCTTCCATCAGTCCGGCACTCAGTCTGGTCTCAGACTTCAACTCGGTAATCTCAAGCAGACCGAGCGTTTGACGCTGCGGGTTGACGGCCGCCAGAATGCCTTCTGCCGAAAGCGCCGTCAAATCCAGGTGACGGCGCAGCGCATCGCTGGCATCGCCAACCTTCCCTTTTGCAATCCTGTGGGTGATCGAGAGCTTGTTTCCTACCGTTTTGAGGACGCCGCGTATGGCGCCGATCTCTTCGAGCTTTAGAAGGGCCTGAATCTCTTTCGAGCGTTGTCCCGCCTCAACGATGATGTACTTGATGATTTCCCGGCGGGACAGGCTCAACTCCGGATGCTGCGCCACTTCTTCAAGAACCGCCCGGATCTCAGGATCCTCGGGCTCCAGCCGGAATTTCTTGGCCGTCTTGACGTTTCGCGTGAGGACGGCGGATTTCTTCGTCTCCGGTGCGTACAATCCGAGTGATACTTCGGCGACGGCCGGATCGTCCCGGCGGTCAACGTGGGGGCCGTGGCGGTGCAGGGTGAGTCCGCCGGTGCCCTTGCCCGTCAGCCGCGATATCTCGCCCGTGAGCGCGAATTGGATAGCGTCAACAACCCCGCTCTTGCCTGACCCGTTCGGTCCCGACACCACGAAGTTCTTCCGGTTGGGGTTGATCTTGAGCTCACGGATCCCACGAAGTTCGCGTATCGTGACGGACTCGATGTGAATCACGACGGCGTCTCCTTCGCCGCGCGTTCGAGGATCGCAACGAAGTCATCTGCCTTCAGCTTCTTGCCCGATTGAAACAGAATGCGGAGCGCTTCGATCGTCGCCGCATCGATCGCTTCCGACGCGGCGAGCCTTTCATAGAAGGAGTCGAGAATGTCATCCAGGACTGTTGCCATTCCCTTTTCTTCCCTCGGGGCTAGACTGCGACGACGGCGACGCTGTGCCGCACCCGATCAACCTCAAGGTAGAAACGGCCGCCGCGCTCCATCACCCGCGCCTTCGGCATACAAGCGTAATGATAGAGGTACTTGTATTCAGCCTGACGCCATTTCCGGCCGCTGCCGTAGGAGGTGAACACCCGGTCCGTGTCCTCGAATCCTTCGAACTCCCCTTCTAGCTTACCCTCTTCGACTACCCTCATGGTCCTCTCCATTGATCACCATTCGAAGGCCAGAGCAGACCTCGCATGCAGGTCAATCCGATAACGCCGCGTCGTCTCCTTGCCGTTGTTTGCCTGACATAATCCGCAACTCTACCCGGGCGCGCCGCGACGCCCAGTCATAGCGCAGGATAACTAGTAGTGTGCTACACTCTCCCCTCCCGACCACCGCACACCCTGCACCACAACACCGCCGCCAGGAGCCGGGATTATGCTGCACGCCACACAGCATAACCTGAGGGCTGCATAACCCCTGTCATGTAGATCCCTATCCTCACAACAGCACTTCTCACTCCTAGTACGTTCCATTTCTGTTCGGCCGTGGACCAGGCCCTTCCTGGGGTTCGAGGTGCTCCTGGTGGGACAGCCGTGGTCCCCACCTAAGGTCCGTGCCCTAGTGGCCCCACCTACCTGCCCGGGCGCGTCCTCGGTTTCCTGCACGCGTGTTGCGTCCACCGTCCCTCACCGTTCGCGGCCAGCGCACTCGGGCGGGAAGCGAGCACGCATCTGTGTCAATGAGACCTCCAACCATTCCTCGCCTTCAAGACTGGCACCGGGGGCGTAGCGCTTCGGCTCTCTCCCAGGGTCCCAGCGACCATGGTAGAGGGAACTCACCTGCATCCGCGTTACTGCCCGAAAGGGAAACCGAGCGCGGTGGGCTGGGTCCGGCTCCGGAGCAAAGCGGATTAGCGGTTCGCCACCGACGGTCTCGACGGCGAGGCTATCGACGACGACCTCAAGGCAGCCAGCGGTAGAAGTGGCGGTGATGCCGGTCCACCACAACACGCCCAGATAGCCCTGGTCTCTGAACTGCACCCGGACACGGGCACCGGAATAGACGATGGCGTCAGGCCACTGCTGGGCCTGGGCGACAGCAGGTGCCGGAAGCACTGTTAGAAGCGCAACTGCTGCCAACGCTCTACGCATGAGCCCTCCCAACTGGTGCATCGCACGGCTATGGCTGCGGCGTTGCGGCCACCAGACGAGGCTGCACGGCCAGCCTGTCACACCAATGTCCCGTCCGCCGACCCCCACCGGTAGACCCCTCTCGGGGCATCGGGTGCTGCATTTGGGACATTCGACGCCGAGGCTGCGGCTCCACTATCGGTCGCGACGGCGCCCTCGCTGCTGGCTCCCACCGGGGGTCGTGTAACCGGATGCTGCCGCGCGGGCGCGGCCAACGGAGCCACCGGGTGCCAAGCGTAACTTCTCCCCGTCAATGTCGCGTTCTTGGTAGAGACGTCATGGCCTGGGCCCCTGAGGAATTCCAACGAGTGTTCCGGGCGCGCTACCCGGAGCTCGTGCAATTCGCGCACGCGTTCACGGGCAGCCGTGAGGCGGGGGAAGACCTGGCACAGGAAGCCTTCGTCCGGCTGTGGTCGCGGGGGCCCGTGACGCGGCCCAAGGCCGACTACTGGCTCTTCCGGGTGGTGCGGAACCTTGCGCTGGATTGGCTCAAGACAGAGCGTCGCAGGCGAAATCGGGAGCAGCAGGCGCACCAGGAGGTCGACCCTCCGCCGTTCACAGATGACGACGTGCGGAGAATTCGCGAGTCCGTGAGTGAGTTGCCGCAGCGATCACGGGAGGTGCTGCTGCTGCGGGAGTTCGGCAACCTCTCATACAACGAGATCGCCAAGATGGTTGGCCGAAGCGAGAACGTGGTGAAGCAGGACCTGTATCGAGCCCGCGAGCGGTTGCGCCGCATGTGGACGGAGAAGTTCGGACCGGAGGAATGATGCAACAGGGTAACGAGGGCCACCTGGCGCGTGAGCTGCAGAGGGCGTACCGGCGGCCCAGCGACGCTGAGGTGGAAGCGTCGCTTGGACGTGTGACCACTCGGGCCGTCGCGGAGTCGCGGTGGGGCCCGAATCGCATCCTCAGGGTCGCAGCAATAGTCATGGCGTTGGCAGGCGCGTTTGCCGCCGGTTTCGCCACAAGTGAGCGGCTGCGGGAGCCTCAGTCTCCTGCCGGGGCCATTGTTCAGACCGGGGACGAGGCGTTTGTGGTGCGACCACCCGTCTTGGTCACTCAACCTAGAAGCTAGGAGCCGACGATGTGCCCTGTTGGCAAGTACTGCGTATTGCTGCTCGGTGTGGTGCCTCTGGCGTCCCCAGCGACGGCACAGACAGACTTCCCCTCCTACCGGTTCCTCGTGTGGCAGATCGAGCCGGATGAATCTCACGCACTTCTCGGCAAGCTTGGAGGCAGCGGTTCGTCCAACATGGATTTTCGGATTTGGATCAAACCGCGTCGGTGGCATCCGAATCCTCCGGAGGTGCGGCTGGACGCTGATTTCGCTGTGCACCGAATGGTGGACAGTACGCTGATGGTGGCTGACGTGATCGCTGGGACGGTGGTTGCTCGAGCTGTACACGAAGCCCGGAATGTTGGCCTCGGAGAGTATGAGAGTCACGCAACAGTGGAGGAGGCAGCCTACCGACGCAGCATAGTTCTCGCACACACAGACGGTGAATCAGCGTGGTTCTACCCTTTTGGTGTGCCGCGAGCGGGCGAGCGTGGCATCGCGTTCGAGATCTCATATGAAGACCCCGAAGAGATGGAGGGTGATACGCGTGACACTCTGCCCAAGCGGTTTCAGACTCCGAGTGGAGCGCTCGCGGATACGGTTCTTCTGCCGGGTGGTTTCGGCATTGAGGTGAGAGGTAGACTGCACCGTGCACGTCTTCGCGTGGAGGTCGGCGAGCCAACAGAGAACAACGTCGGTAGGATGACAGCGGACACGCTGCGCTGGCGTCAGGCCTTCGAAGGGGAGCTACTGACGCGGGTGCCGGTGCAGATCCATATCGGGGAACGCGAAGGGCGAGCACAGGATCTTGAGCTCGAGCTAGAGGCTCCCGACTGGCAATTGCCGGGCGTAGGCACCGTATGCCTTCGTTGGCGCTGGCGTGACGACGAGGTCCTGTATCGCGTGCTATGCGGGATCAGACAGGGAGAGCGAACAGTCGGGACGGTCAGCGAGCCGCGAGGGCTCGTGATGCGGGTCACCGTGCTGTCACGGAGTGACTGGTGAACAACCTACAGAGATTCCCTAACTCGTGCCGGTGGGTGGAATACAACCGCGGACGAAGCTGCCATACTGCGTCGCCTTCCTAGTGTGGTGAGTCGGAGATTCGTTGCATAGCACCCGCGCCGAGCAGTCGCTCCGCGCGGTGACGTGCGATATGCAACGAACCTCCAACTCGGGACACTAGGACGCCGTGCTAGGTAGCTGTCGGGCGATGCGATCTCATGCCCGCCTCTTCCACTCCCCACAGCCCCACAAATGTCCCACCAGCGACAGGTGATGCCCCGAAAAGGGGCTTGCGGCCCGCAGCGGGGAACTCGACGTTAGCGGGGAGTCCCACAGCTCCGGGCCGATAATGCCGAGTCTGACGCTCGGCTTAGGCGGTACTCGGTGGCATCGGGAACGGGGCAGGGGGGTACATAAGCTCAGAGGAGCCTGCCTCTCCCCGGGGGCGCGTATGCGGGTTGCGTCGTTCGCATGCTCTTCACTGCTGGTCATCTGCCGTGCGGTCTCCTCCCTCTCCGCCAGACAGTTCGTGGTCGTGCGGTCGATATCGAGACCGGGCAGCCGGTAACGGATTGGCGGAGGCGTTGGGTGAAGTCCATCGTGTATCCCATTTGCACCAGACGAACACCATCACTCCTGTGCCGTTCGCTCGTGGGCGCCGCGGTCGTGCTCCTCAGCGGATGCCAGGGCAAGGACCGCCCAGCGGAACCGATCGTGCTCGACTCGGCAGGCACAGCCATCATCACCAGCAGCGCTTCCGACCATGCGCTTGACTGGTCGCTCCGTCCGATTCTGCGACTCGGTGGGAAGGAAGCTGGACCGGAATCGTTCTATCGGGTGACGGCCCGGCTGGCGGCCGTAGACGCGGCCGGGAACATGTTCGTGCTCGATCCCGTGGCCGCACGGTTGCATCGCTTCGGGCCCGACGGGGCGCATCACTGGACCGTCGGGAGCCGCGGCGGAGGGCCCGGCGAGTTTCAGATGCCGGTCGCTGTCACAGTGGGCTACGTCGGCGGCCCGGAAGTACAGGACGTGCGAAAGCTCGCCCTCGTTCGGTTTGACTCGACCGGCGCGGCGCTCGATGAGATTCGCATGGGGCGAGGGTCCGCCCGCGTGCAGTGGCTGGCCACCGGCCGTGTTCTTGAGACGCAGCGGTACACCAAGGACGGCAGAGTCGTGCAGCTGAGGCTGCAAACGGATGCTGATACTCTCGAGCTCGCTCGCACCCGCTCCGCCAAGATCGCTCAGGCCCGTCTGGAGGGATGTGGTCCGGTTCCTATGTTGGTACGGCCGATCATCGTTGCGCCCGAGTTGGCTTGGGATGTCCACGACTCTCTCATCGCCATGAACTCGCAGGCCGGGTACGTGATCAATATCCTTGACCAGCGCGCCCGCGTTCTGCGTAGCATTCGTCGTGAATGGCCGTCCCGGCTTGCGACACAGGCAGATGCCGAGGACTGGGCAAGGGAGCACCCGATCCGCATCACCAGGACCGGTGCTTCCGGAGAATGCCGGATTTCTCCCCAGGAGATGGTCAGCAAGATCGGCTACGCCGACTCCCTGCCGTCGGTGGCTGCCGTTGTACTGGCTCCGGACGGGGCGCTCTGGGTCCGGCGCTGGACCATGCAGGAAGACGCAGCGCCAATCGACGTGTTCGACCCGACCGGTCGATACGTCGGTACTCTCTCCGGCGAATTTCCGTTTCCCATGCATTTCACCCCGGAGGGCCACATGCTGTTCGCCGAGCGCGACTCCCTCGACGTTGAGCGAGTGATCGTGGCTGAGATCGTTCGGGACTAGCGGTCTTGGCTCGCGGCAGCATTTGGATCGTGACGAGCCTATGGTCACCACCGGAGGCTAGTGTGGTGACTCGGAGATTCGTTGCATGGCACACGCGCCGAGCAGTCCCTCCCCGCGGTGACGTTCTCGGAGGATCCCCGACGCCGGGGACGGCCGCGGATGATCGTCTGAACGCGGATCGGTCTGTGGACGAGGGACGTGACCGTTTCCACCGCGACAAATCCGCGTTCGCTTGTGGATCAATCCGCGGCAGAAGCGGACTTCTCACTCGCGACACTAGCTACTGATGGGTCAAACGCATGTGACACTATTCCGGCAGGGCCTCCAGGCCGTATTCCTCAGCGTGTCGGTCGTCCTTGGTGCATGCGGCGATCAAGGCGCGAGGAGTCTGGCCATCGTGCGCGACAGCGCCGGCCTCCGCATCGTCGAGAACCCGGCAGTCCCTTGGGAAGACCTACTACGCTGGCAGGTAGACTCTGCCCCCTGGTTGAGCATCGGGGTCGTCGAAGGTGACCCGGCCTATCAGCTGTTCCGGGTGACCGGCGCCGTCCGGCTGTCCGACGGCCGCATGGCCGTCGCCAATGCCGGGACGCAGGAGATACGGGTCTACGACCCCCGGGGAGTCCACGTCATATCCCTCGGGGGCGAAGGAGAGGGTCCGGGAGAGTTCAAGGGCCTGCGACGCATGTTGAGGCTGCAAGCAGACTCTCTCCTGGCCCACGACTGGAGGCAGAGTCGAATGACCTTGTTCGCGCCGGACGGGCGTCTGGTGCGGACCTGGCGGGTCGGCGAGCTCGCGCCGTTCCAGATACCGCCGCCGATAGGACGACTCGCAGGTGGCGACTTCGTGGCGCACATCGAGTCGTGGGGCGCCGAGCCGCCCGGGCTCATCGAATACACCACCACCCTGGTTCGCTATTCGCATGACGGAAACGTGCTCGATACGATCGTTCGGTCACCGGGCGGCCACGGCTACTACGACTGGTGCGGTCCTGACCGCCGGGCCATGTGTCAGTTGCATCTGCCGTTCCGACGGGAGGGTCACGCGGCAGTGTATGGTGCTCGACTTCTTGTGGGCAACGGGGAGCGATACGAGATCAGGTCCATTGATGTGAACGGGAGGTTGGTGGAGCTGTGGCGCCGCTTGGGCCCCTTGCGGTCCGTCACGGACCGGGACATCGAGCAGGATCGTGCCGCGTTACTGGCTCTGGCGCGTACCGATGAGCGTCGCAGGACGCTGGAGCAGCAGTACGCGCAGGTGCCGGTACCAGACGTCATGCCCGCGTTCTCAGATCTCCTGGTGGATTCCGAGGGCAACCTCTGGGTGGAGGAGTACCGCCCCCGTGCCGAGACGCGCTCACGGTTCACCGTGTTCGACTCGTTGGGTCAGATCGTAGGCGCGGCCCTCATGCCGGAGGGGCTCGAGGTGCTGGACATCGGACGTGACTACGTGCTGGGACTGTGGCGCGACGAGGCCGATGTCGAGTTCATTCATGTCCATTCGCTTCGGAGACCGAGGTAGTACTGGCACGGGTTCTATGTGGGGTCACTTGAACCGTATGAGCCACACAGCCTCCGCGCGACTTGTGCTGGTCACGCTGTCCGTCATCTTCTCGCTTTCCTGCGAGTCACCGTTTGATCTGAGTCAGGGCGGGACCCCGATGGGGTATGTCGTGGTCTGGCCCTTTGACGCGAATCCACGGCTCCATCTCTTCTATGGAAAGCCTCCCCGGATTCTCCGCACCGCCGAGGGTGCGGGCTGGCGGCTCACTGTGGCGCGTGACTCGCCCACCGGTGACTTCCTCTGGATCCACGGCTCGCCTTCGGAGGGTTGGATCGCCGAGCGTCTCTCTAGGCAGCTCGAGGCAAAGACCACTCGCTCGGATCTGGAGGTGCTGGCTACCGCGCCTCCCGACTTCTACGCTATCCCGGCTGCCTTCCGGGCCAGCTTCACCTGTGGGGGCGAGTACCTGGCTGTGTACGTGCACACACTGGCCAGCCGCACCGGTGAGCCCCCAGTCCGGGGCATCCTGCTGCTGACGGCGTCGGACCTCTCCTATCATGGGTTCGTGCCGGGGTCATTCAGCCCCGGCCCAATGGTGGCGGTGCACGATGAGTGCTACTTCTGGGCCCTAGGCTACCCCAGCTCCCACTCGGACAGTGCCTACCTGTACGAAGTCGACCCCGCCCGGTCCGCACTGGTCGATTCGGTTCTCTTGCCTCAGTACTCCCATTTGATCGGGGCATTGGAGGACGGTCGCTTGCTCCTCTCGATGTTGGATGCGGTGGCACTGTACGATGTGAAGGCGGGCCGAGTGCACCGTGCGGCAAGCTTCCCGTTTCGGGTCCGCGTCGCGGGCTACCTTGCGGAACGAGGCTGGCTGTTGGTCGCCAGTGGCGGAACGCTCCACGCCCTCGACGTGGAGACCTTCGGGGTGATCCAGTCCCTGGCCGTCACGTCAGATACGACCTGGCAGGTCATCGAGAGTATGGGAGCGTTGGAGAGGTCCAGGTATCTTTTCGCCACGTCCGGTCGCATGACGCGGGATCCCGTGATCGGCGCTCATAGCGTCCTGCACTTGGTCGACCTCGATACGTGGGAGGTTGTTGTTTCCATGGAGCTGGATGGCCATGGCGCAGTCATCGGGACGCAGCGGTAGCTGGCTGGCAGCCAGGTCACGTGTCACCGCGCTTCGTCTCATCAACTCCATGTACTGGTGGGTCCCGCAGGGCGCGGTAGTACCGGCGGGAGTAGAACACGACCCGGCCCCGCAGCGGCCTGGGCTACCGCACCCCGGAGCAGATGCCGGCGGATTACGAGACCAAGGGAGACAACGACCTCTCCCAGACAGAACGCCAGAAACCCGAACCTGTCCCGATCTGACTGGTCTCAACACCGGGTGCAGGCGACGCCTCCGGTGTCTGATGTCCCAGAATAGGCACCACGTGACCCCGAAAGGGACTAGCCAGCCCCAGGCTCGAATGGCAAGATAGAGCGCTGCCATCAGCAAGGGCAGGTCGTCACCTGCGACGGCTGCGTTGGAGGCAGCACTCCTCTTGAAGGCTTGGGGGCGTCACACATTGAGACCAACCACTGGATCCCTCGGTCCCACAACCACTCCACCCTGTTGGGCCCTGGCGGTGCGCTGCCCCGTCGCACGACTGCTTCTCGCCCTCTGCCTCGTTGCAGGGACCACCACATCTCCGGCATCCGGGCAGATAGTCGTCGGTGGGGATCTCACGGCAAGCGCGAAGTACATCTGGCGCGGCCTCACCTTGTCCAGCGAGCCGGTGCTGCAGCCCGGCGGGTATGCCGCAGTGAAGCTCGGGGACGGTTATCTCACCGTTGAGTGGTGGAACAACATCGAGCTCGCGCGGGCAGACAGCACGGACCTCACAGACGCAGGCGTGCAGGGTAGGGGCCACACGGAAGAGGATTTCTCGGTCGTCTATAGCCGTCGTGTCAAGGGCCTCGTGTTTGGCGCCGGATGGGTCAGGTATCGGTTCTTCGGCGACCCCGGCCAAGGAGGCCGTGGGAGCGAAGCCAATACCGGTGAAGTCTTCGGCTTTCTCGAGTGGCGCCCTGTGGCGCTCGTCGCTCCGCGATTGACGGTCTGGTACGACTACGACCGCCTGAAGGGTGCCTATGCGGAGGGCGTGCTCAGCCTGCGTATACCTCTTACGTCTCTCGGAGTCGAGGCGTCCGTCTATGTGGATGCCACCTGGGGGCTGAGCATGGGACAGGAACGCAACGATGCCGATCCATCGCAGCGGTTTCACTTCGACAAGCCGGGCTTCACATATTGGGCGCTTGCACCGTCGCTGGTGCTCGACGGAGCAACGGGGTTGGAGCGGATGTTCGGCACGAGAATCTTCTCGTCCATGGCACTGACGTTTGAGCCGTTCCGGCTTCAGATCAACGGCGATGGGCGTACGAGGCGCACCTCAGCGAGCCCGGCCGATGCGAACCGCGAGCTCACGTGGCGTTTCTGGCATGTCGTCCTCAGTATATCACGTCGCATTCCGTAGAAACATGAACCACTGGTGATGGGGCCAGGAAGACGATGCGCGTCCGATTGACCCACGTAGTCTTGATTGCAGCGGCCGCTTGTGCAGCAGCGCAGTTGGCCGTTGCGCAGGTTGAATCGAACGATGGCGTTGCGAGCCTCTACGCCGGATTCGCGAAGGTGGATATCACACCACCGCCTGGACTTGGACTCCAGGGCTATGGCTTGGAAGGTCTCGAGGCTCGGGGTTACCGACAGCGGCTGTACGCTCGCGTGCTCGCCTTGGAGGACAGCACTGGGGAACGCGTCGCAGTCGTCGTAGCAGATCTCCAGGCGATCTCGCCGAACATTCACCGCCGCGTCGCGCGTAAGCTCGCACAAGACCACCCTTCGGTTCGCATCGGCCCCGACCGACTGCTGTTGGCCGCGACTCACACCCATGCAGCACCATCCCACTACAATGCAGAAGCGGTCTTCAACGAGAACGCGTCCTCGATCCCCGGGTACGACGAGCATGTCGCGCAGTTTCTCGCCGACCGTATCACTGAAGGCATCGTGCGGGCGTTCGACAGGCAACGGTTTCGGCCAGCCAAGGCGGCATGGGGAACTCGAGTTGTTCGCGGGGTGACCCGGAACCGCAGCTACGAAGCCTATCTGCGGAATAGGGGGAGCGTGCCGCCTGGGTTCCCGGCGTCAGTGACGGAGGCGGTAAACCAGAGGTGGACCATGCTCAGGGTCGACACCCTGAGCAGCGAGCGGGACATCTACGCCCCGGCCGGAGCGCTCAGCGTGTTCGGCATTCACTCCACCGTCAATCCGATCGCGAACGACCTGTATGATGGCGACATCCACGCTTACGTGTCCCGGGCCGTGGAGGCGTTCATCGATAGCCTCACTGCGGGACCTCCGTCGGTCGATGACCCCGATCCGCGGCCCAGCAGCGTACATCTGCTTGCCAATGGTGCAGAGGGCGACGTATCGCCGGCCTGGTCCCCGGAGTCCCGGTGTGACCCCCCCTGGTTGGATCGAGCGCTGAGACCGGGCGGCGCGCGAGCGCCGCGCGGTGCGGACGAGTGGCGGCGGATTTCCCCCGAGCGACGGGCGGTATGTCTTACCGCCGCCCGCAACGACATGATCCGGATCGGCACTGCCATGGCCCGCGTGGCGAACGGCCTGTTCCAAGACCTCGCCCAGCGGCTCGCGGACACACTGACGCTCTCCCGCGCCTTCGTAGCGTTCGACCTGCGCGGGCACACCACCGCATCCGGCACCACCCTTCCAGCCGATCCCATGGTCGGTTCCGCCCTCCTCGGCGGGGGGGAAGACGGGCGCACCCGCTTCTACGGGTGGAGGGATTTTGGAATCTTCCCCGCCGGTTTCGAGGAGGGAATCGAGGCCACCGACCCGAAGAACCCCGATCCGTTGCAGCGCCCGAAACGGAAGGCCGCGCCGGCCATATACAGCGTGATCGTGGGAGAAGGACTGCCGTTCTCGACGCAGCTCATGGTGGTGCGACTGGGGGACATGTTTGTCGCAGCCGTGCCGACGGAGGTGACCACGGTCGCGGCATTCCGGATGAGACGAGCCGTCATTCAAGCGGCCCGCCAGCGTGGCCACAGTGGTGCCGACGCCACGCTGCTCGGGCTGGCCAACGGGTACCTACTCTACACCACCACGGCCGAGGAATACATGATGCAGCATTATGAGGGAGGGGCGACCCTCTACGGGCATCAGACCGCGGTGGTGTTTGAGGAGGAGCTCGCTCGCCTGACGGAATCTGTAGTGTCAGGAGCGCCCGTGGTGGATGTCGGACCGATCCTCCAGAAACCCGGGGAATCGAAGGCGATGATGCCACAGCGCAGTGAACCCTCCCCGGCGGCGCGGGCAATCACGCGTTCCGGATGCCGCGGCGACACCGTGATCGTGCGATGGCGCGACGCGCATCCCGGGAGCCTGGTGCCGGCGGACGGCCTGGTACTCGAGTTCACCAGATCCGGTCCGGGAGGCGTCGTCACGGCATGGGATGACGATGTCGCCGTGGAGGTGCGAGCTATCGGATCTCGGGCTGGGGGGGGTTACGAATGGGAGGCCAGGTGGCTGCCCCCGCCAGTAACGGGTGTAGACCATACGTTCGCACTGTTGCCACGGCGGGGCCACTCTGATGGGGCTCGAAGTTACCCCGCGGTCGGCCCAGTGTCGTTTACGTGCCGGCCGTGAGGATCGCCGCAGGTGGCAGGACCCCGCGAGGCTAACTCCCGACCTCACGGCAACCACACTGAGGCCGTAGCAGCAGCACGTCGAGGACGCCCGGCGTCACTGGCCATGACGCATCTGCTGCGGAGAACGCCCCACGGCGTGAGCTTCGCGGATCCCGGCGCTCTGACGGTGGCCTGCCTGGTGACAGCCGGCGCTTCGCTCGTCGCCGTCTACCTGCCCGCACGGAAGGCGACGAAGGTCGATCCCATGGCTGCGTTGCGCGTGGAGTGACGGTTTATTCCTCGCGCGGCGTCCCATGAATTAGTTTTCATAAGAGCGGGTCGGCCTGACTCCTTGGCTCCAGCCGATCACCGTCCCGTCCTAACGCCTCGGTTACGGGGTGTAGCAACGTTCAGCGCAGCTCAGCCCGGACGGGCTAACCGATGTGGGCACAATACGAAGTGTGGAACGCCCTGCGCGAGGCGGAAGACAAGCTCCACAGCTTGGGGGGCAAGGCACCTTCCAGCCGGCACCTCTGGGAGAAGTTTTCCGCACTGCACCGGCGGCTACACCATGACCCCCCGGCGGGAAAGAGCGAAACTATGGAGCGGCTCAGAGCCATGCGCGACGAGTGCTGGGCCGAGCTAGCGCAGTTCCGCACGGCCGTCGAAGAGGCCCTCACCATTGCGGAACGGCGCGACGCCAGCTGGTGGTAGCAGGTTCCCGGGCCGCTGCCAGTACGGCATCTTCAGGACTCGCACGCAACCATCGATACGTGCGGCATATCAGAGAATTGAACCGTAACGCTGTGGAGCCGCCGTGCGGCAGGCTGCCCTGACCCTTCCGGTCCTCTCGATGGGCGTCGCGGTCCTCGCTGGCTGCGGTGGCTCGGCCCCCGGCTACGGGGTCCAGCGCACCGACTCCGCCGGCATCGAGGTCGTGACCTACCAGGGTTCCGACCGACCCCTCGACTGGCGCTTCGAGGCGGTCCTGAGCCTCGGCGGCAAGGAGACGGACGAAGAGGCCTTCTACCAGTTAGCCGAGAGCAGTGTTGGTGGCGACACGCGGGGCAACATCTACGTGCTGGATCGCACGGCCCGCCGGGTCGTGGTGTTCGACTCAGGGGGGACGTTCCTCCGGGCCATGGGGCGAGAGGGTGGTGGACCAGGCGAGCTGCGCTTCCCGATAGCCCTGGCCGTCTCGCCTTCGGGAGTGGCTAGCGTGCTGGACCTCGGCAAGTGGGCCCTGGTACGGTTTGGTCCCGACGGCGCGGTCCTGGAGCAGGTGAGGGCCGAGTTGCAGTACGGCGGGGGCCGGATGTACGACCGGGACGGCGTGTTGCTGTTCGGCCTCCAGGAGTTTGACGGCAGCCAGGGCAGATTCACCGACCGGCTGCTGCAGGTAACCGAGGCCGACACCCTCGAGGTTGTGAGGCTGGAGCGTCCCGCAGGAACCTCGATCACGCTGGAGAGCTGTGGCATGCGGCTGGCGGGTATGGCGCCGGTCTTCGCCGCGCGGCTGCGATGGACGGCCCTGGATGAGCTCGTCGCCGTCAGCACCAGCCCGGCATACGAGGTGGCCTTCTACGTCGGCGAGGTACCAGTGCGCCTGATGCGCCACAAGGTGGAGCCCGTGCCCGCGACGACCAAGGCCGCCGTGCTGAGGATCGGCGAGGGGATGCGTGTTCAAACGCCCGGCGGCGTGCGGGTGTGCGATCCCCAGGAGGTCGTGGAACAGCGTGGGGTGGCCGACGTGATTCCGGCGATTGGTGAGATGGCAGCGGGACCGGGGGGGACTCTCTGGATCCGCCGCGACGCCGGTCCGGAACGACCCGCGCCCATCGACCTGTTTGACCGGGACGCCGGGTACCTGGGCACGCTTCCGGAGGGATCCCCGTTCCCCGTGCTGGTGCTGGGCGACCGCCTTGCCGCTATCGAGACTGACGAGCTGGACGTGGACCGGCTGGTCGTCTACCGCGTGGATCGCCCGAGGATTGATCGATAAGCGAACGCTGATCAGTCTAGGCGGACAGGTCCTTGCTGATCCACGCACCGATCTGCGTTCAGAGGATTATCTGCGGCCGTGTGGTGCGCATTCAGAGAATCATGCGCAGCCGCGTGAGCGCTCGCAGGGACCCGGCGGCGCGCGTGATATGCCACGACCTTGTGAGACGGCACACTAGAGCTTGAGGTTCTTGGAGAGGTACACCCTCAGCGGACACTTGCAGTACCAGCGGCCCCGGTAGTGCGCGGCAAACACACAATCGCTGGGCTCTTCCTCGAGGCATCTGAGGAAACTCGTGGTGCCAACGTCTTCGGCCGCGCAGAGGACCCTCATACCGGAAGCGACGCAGGTGAAATCCTTGGGGCACTGCATCTCGCCAAGGATCTTCTTGATCTTTACCCTGTCCTGCTCCCGCATCATTGACTCCGCGGTCTGAGCTTCCGTACCGTCGGCCGCTGCGGCGGTGCTACAACAGACGGCGCCGCGCGTGTCCTACCCTGCCACGCCGACAATGACCCAATCTTAACCACGGATGCGCATCGCCGCGCCCACTCGAGCGTGTCCAAACGCGACTCAATCCATCGGCTAGTTAAGCTGTCGGCTAACGCCGTGGCGCGTGCTGCATGGTGACAGACCGCCGCGGTCGGTGCTGATGCAAAACCGACTGCTTATCTTGCGGCTCGCCGCGCGTTCGCTGTGCCGACGATAAACGGAGAATGAATCGGCAGTGAAGGCGTCTTAAACGGGATCTCTGCACTCGCCGCTCATTACTCGCCGCTTTCAGTTCACTTCATAAGCAATCGCGTATGTTGCTATGTTATTCCGGGGAAGCAACTGCATCCCAGTGGCGTCGTAGTTCCGCCAGAGTGCGATACTCGATACTCGATAGCGAAGCTAGGGTTGAACAGTCCAATGGGCAGCATCGAAGATCTCAAGAGCGAGATTCGCCATCTCATCGGCGAGGGGCGAGCCGTACAAGAAGTCTGGAATCTCGTCGGAGACGAGATTGAGACTCTACCCCCGGAGAAGTTGTGGGCGCTCAGGTCGTGGGTAGGGAAATGCGCCGAGGCAAATGAGGCTGTGGCACGATGGTGCTCTGCCGAGGCCCAGGGTCAGGAGCTGGCAAAGATGCGGCACGCGAGGAATACCTTGTCGTGTCTCACGGTCCTCGGGACGGACGGGAAGTTCCACCAGGCGTATGTGCTGTTGGATGGAAGCGAAGAGCTCGTGCCAAGCCCCGATCTCACTGAGGCGAGGGATGTGTTTGGAGAGGACAGTCTGATCTGGAGCTGGAACGAAAACCGAGGAGCATGCCGGAGCGATGATATCGGCTGATCCCGCTTGACCCACCTGCAGTCCGCCACCTAGCTTGGCGTCGTACCGGATGGCCGTCTGGCCATGCTCCCAGCAACCATTAAAATGAGATGTTCCATTCGCATGAGGACACCGGTGCCGGCGCTGGCCGCGGTAGCGCTGTTGAGCGCTGTGCTCCCCGGATGTGGGGATCGAGACACAGATAGTCCAGCAACGGCCATGCTTCAGCTTCTCCCTGAACACATCGATGGCTGGGTACGGCAGGATACCTCGGCTAGCTACGACCGAGAGACGATCTTCGACTATATCGACGGCGCCGGCGAGGTGTATCGCTCCTATGCCTTCAGCGAAGTGGTGGTAGTGCGGTATGTCCAGGCGGGAAGCCCCGACATGACCGTCGAGCTGTTCGACATGGGTGGTCCCGATGATGCCTACGGCGTGTTCAGCTACGGTAGAGAGCAGGAGCAAGCGGGCATCGGCGGTGGCTACGAGCACAAGGGCAGCGTCCTCTGTTTCTGGCAGGACCGCTACTATGTGTGCGTGGCGTCTGAGGAGCGCACCGCGGAATCCGACGCAGCCTTGGAGCTGATTGCGCGAGCGATCTCACAACAGCTTGCGCCTGCGACGGGCCGTCCCGCAGTGGTGCGCCTGTTGCCATCCGAGGGCCTCGTTGCCTTCAGCGATAGATTCTTCCATCTCCACCAGTCGCTCAACTACCACTACTACCTGGCTCGTGACAACATCCTCGAGCTGGGCGCCGAGACCGACGCGGTATTGGCGCGATACCAGCCCGGCGCGACATATCTCCTGATTGTGGGGTACCAGACGGAGAGCGACGCTGCCGGGGCTCTGTCGTCATTCAGACAACAGTACCTGCGGCACGCCGGCGGTTCACAGACGGTGGTCACGGAAGGCGGCAGGTTTGTGGCGTCCGGGCACCACGGTCGCTTCGTCGTTGTCGTGCTGGATGCCGAGTCGGAGACCGCAGCCAACCGTCTGCTGCAAGCGACCATGGGAAAGCTCACTGAATCTGGAGATTGAGGATCAGAACCGTGGAGAATCGTAGCGGTCTTACCCGACGGGATTTCGTCAAAGGGCTGGGCTGCGCCGCAGTCGGCGGGGCGATGGGATTGCCGGTACTGACCCGCAACGCAACGGCGCAGGCGAGCACCTCGAGAGTGGTGCTGATTCGCCGCAGAGATGTCGTCTCATCCAGGGGCAGGATAGACAGTCAGGCTGTCCAGCAGATGATGGATGAGGCGATGGTTGCACTATTCGGTCTGGAGCGGCCGTCCGATTGTTGGGAGCGGATCATCCGACCAGACGATGTCGTTGGCATCAAGACCAACGTTTGGGCGAACCTTCCCACGCCACGCGCAGTGGAGCAGGCAATCCGCCATGGGATTCTCGGGGCGGGGGTCCCGGAGAACAACATCGCAATGGGAGATCGCGGTGTGCTCCGGAATGAGGTCTTCCGCAGGAGCACGGCGCTGATCAACACGCGGCCGATGCGCACGCACGCCTGGTCCGGCGTGGGCAGCCTGATCAAGAACTACATCATGTTTTGGCGCCACCCGCCGGACTACCATCCCGATGCCTGCGCCGACTTGGCGAAGCTGTGGGATCTCCCGATCGTGAGGGGCAAGACCCGCCTCAACGTGTTGGTGATGCTGACTCCTCAGTTCCACAACATCGGGCCGCACCATTTCGACCCCAGCTATGTGTGGAACTACAACGGCCTGATCGTCAGCACCGACCCGGTGGCCGCGGACGCCATCGGGCTTCGCATCATCCAGCAGAAGCGGCGGCTGGTCTTCGGCGAAGACCGCCCGCTGCAACCGACCGCCCACCATATCGCGCTGGCCGACACGGAGCACCATCTGGGTAATAGCGATATGAGCCGGATCGACCTCGTCAGGCTCGGCTGGGACGGTGATATCCTGATCTGATTGCGAGAACCTTCAGACAAGTCTGTGGTGAGCAGAGGCGCGCGAGATGTTACGCGCGCCTTCTCTCGAGTAGGATCTGATTCGTCTCCGAGCGGGACTCACCTACCGAGGTGATGTAGATCGCCTTTCGATCATGCACGGGGCAGGCATATTCGCAGGCTCCACAACCGGTGCAGGGTGAGGGATCGATATACGGTCTCTTGACCGTGACTTCGTTGCCCTGGCTGTCGATGGCGATTTCCTCCTGCAGGTACACCGCCTTGGGCGACGTCGGACACCATTCCTCGCAGACGATGCACGGCGTGGCCATCGCCCAGGGCAGACAGCGGCCGCGATCGATGAAGGCCGTGCCGATCCGGTTCGGTGGCGTGTCTTCGTCACCGACCTTCTGCTCCAGAGTCAACTCTCCAATGGCGCCAGTGGGGCAGACCTGACCGCATAACGTGCAGGTGGGCTCGCAGTAGCCGATTGTGGCGATCAGCACAGGCGTCCAAACGCCTTCCAGACCGGATTCTAGCAGCGTTGGGTGCAGGGCATTATTGGGGCACACCCGCATGCACTGGCCGCAGCGGATACACCGACCAAGGAAATCTTCCTCAGGCAGCGACCCGGGCGGACGTACGAGGTACGGCGACCGGTTGACCTCGTAAGCGTCTCCCGAGCGGAACAGCGGCACCGCGACCAGACCGCCGAACAGCGATGCCAACACCTTACGGCGTGAGGCATCGACTTTCGGCGTGCCGGCGGGGTTCGTCTCCGTCTCCGAGTGCTTCGGGAAGAACCTGAAACTGAGCGATCCCTGCGGGCAGGAGGCCTGGCAGTTGAGACACAGATGGCACTCTGCCTGCCGCCACCGGCTGCCCACGTCGGGGTTGTCTGCCCCCTGGCATGACAAGAGACACCGGTTGCAGTCGTCGCAGGACTCCTCGTCCTTCTGGAGGCCGAAGATGGCAAAGCGCGAGAACACGCCCAGCATCGCTCCAAGGGGACATACGGCCCGACACCAGAAGCGGGTGTACAGCCGGTTCAGCAGCAGGATCACCACGAAGAAGACGCCTATGCTAATGACCGCATGGAAATGTGCCTGCTGCGGACCCAACAGAATTGCGGCGAGCAGGTCGTAGAGAAACTGGACGGTCGCGGCCAGAGGTCCGAATCCGGTGTCGTTCGCCCAGGCCAGGGCCGCCAGGGCAGAGGTGTGTACCGTCGGCAGCACGGCGGTCCCAAGGGAACGAGCCAGCAGTGGCAGGGGGTCCAGCAGTCCGGCCTGGAGGCTGCCCAGAAGCGCCGTGCCCAGACAGAAGAAGAGGACGTAGTACTTGATCCGCTGATACTTCTTGTACCGGTTGGACTCGATCTTGCGCTTGCCGCGATGCGAGGTTCGCTCCGAGCGGATCTCCGACATCCAGTGGTTGAGACTGCCCAGCGGGCACACCCAACCACAGAAAAAGCGGCCGATGAAGATCGTCGGTATCAGGATTACCAGCGACCACAGTAGTCCTTTGTACAGGGTGCCGCTGGCCAGCAACGTCATCAAGCCTGCCAGGGGGTCGAACTGGAGCGCGATGGAGACAGGGTAAGGAAGCTCGATTTCAGATGCTTCGGCGGGGCTGAAATCGACTTCGAATGTCGTCTTGAGAATCAACCAGAGGAAGATGAAAAAGAAAACGACTTGGGACGTGCGGCGGAGGCTCCTTACGGTCTTGACAGTCATACGGCGCCGGCGGTCATCAGACCATCTCTCGGTATCCGGCGGTACGATAGTCCAGCGATCCCAGTCCGGACTCGTCGGCCAATACGATGTGACCGATCTGGCGCCCCCGGAGACCGAGAAACTCTACCGCCCTGGAGTCAGCGGCCACCTGGTCGGTGGCGCAGATGACCGTGTTCTCTACCGACACGTCAGCGAGGGAACCGCCCTGAGGGCCACCCCTGTGGAGAACGCGTGTTGCGTCCACCACGGTCAGCGTCGGCCGGACGAAGGCGGCCAGATCGACGATGGACTGGTCGATCTCCTGGTGCAGCCGGTTGCGACGTCCGCCGAGTATGCCGTACAGGTTCTTCATTCCGAGCGTACAGCGGGTCAACGAGTGCTGCTTGACGATCGGCATGTTGATCAGGCGGTCGGTCTCGATGAAGTACCTCAGTACCGGCCACCTTCTCAACACCTGGCCCCTGAGATCGGCTTCCACGAAGTCGTCGTCGGATGGGATTACCACTCTGGCTCCGGCATCTTCGGCAGCCTGCTTGATGCCGGAGCGAATGAAGCTGCGTCGGGGATCGTTGCAGCTGAC
>JABAOF010011922.1_pt1 | contig 20764 bp, 19 predicted proteins | sample 7062171 | NCBI WGS metagenome assembly JABAOF01 (sample SAMN14538628, study PRJNA623070) | marine sediment metagenome | biome: marine biome [ENVO:00000428]; feature: marine pelagic biome [ENVO:01000023]; material: deep marine sediment [ENVO:00002113] | place: India: Gulf of Khambhat ...
CCCCATCCAGATCAGCAGAAAAGACTGAGAAAGGAGTGTCACCCGTCGCATAGGGGGAATGGGGCGCAAAGGTCCCATCCCCGTTGTTCAGCAGAACCGAGACATTGTCGGATAATTCGTTTGCAGTTGCCAGGTCCAGGTCCCCATCCCCATCCAGATCAGCAGAAAAGACTGAGAGAGGACCGTCACCCGCCGCATAGACGGAATGGGGGGCAAAGGTGCCATCCCCGTTGTTCAGCAGAATCGAGACGTTGTCGGAACCGTAATTTGCAACCGCCAAGTCCAGGTCCCCATCCCCATCCAGATCGGCAGAAAAAACTGAGTGAGGATAGTCACCCGCCGGATAGACCGAATGGGGGGCAAAAGTGCCGTCCCCGTTGTTCAGCAGAACTGAGACATTGTCGGAATACTCGTTTGCCACCGCCAGGTCCACGTCACCATCCCCATCCAGATCGGCAGAAAACACCGAGCGAGGATGGTCACCAACCGGATAGACCAAGTCGGCGGTAAAGGTACCGGAACCATCGTCGACAAGTGATGTGAAAGACCACACATAGGCCGCGTCCAGAAGAGTCCCATCATACGATTGTACCCCGGTGGTCAGCGCCACGGTGACCACTTCTCCTTCATCGAAATCCTCTACGGGGTCAAAGGTTGCGGTCTTGCTCGGACCGTCGTAAGTTATCGTGCCCGGATGCAGTCCGGTCGACCTGGCATTCACCACGAAGGTGGAGTTCGTTAATGGTGCTCTCGTCCATGTCCACAGTCGAACGTGACCGATATGTTGGTGGAGACCGGCACGTTAAGCTCATTCTGTGCCGGTGCGGTGGAGACAACGTGGGGAGTCTGGGCAAATGCGGGCACAGCCCAGAACAAACCCAACAGAACCGTTAAAATTGTTTTGTGCATTATGCACCTCTAGGAAAGATGTTAAGAGTTTGGTATCAAGAAATGAGTTCAGAATCTCATGCAAAAGCTTCAAAGCGTAAAGCGTATCGGTTCAAGTCTGAACCGGGAAGCTAGAGACTTTCATACCCTCCGCGAGATCTCCCTGAAGTCTAATCCCGAATGGTCTCAGCTGGTAAGGGTCGCTACTCACATAGTAATGAAGTTCCCTCAGATGTCAAGAAGATTTTGCTCGGCAAGCAGGGAGAACAAGAATGGTCCGGCTTTACTCACCAGGGGCGGTTCGGCTTTGTCTATACTTAGTGAAGTTGAATATTCAGGGGAGAGAAAAAACGGTGGTTCGACTGCGCTCACCACAAGGCCGAACCTGTCGAGTTGGAGATTCGGCCTGATTGGTACTCGCTGGGCTGAGGAGGCCAGGAGCGTGAGGCTCCTGACCTCCCAAAACTAAACAGAGATTGCTTCGGCCCGCCTTTGGCGGACCTCGCAATGACAGATTAAGGCTTTTTACCTCATCTTTATTGCCGCTACTCACCTGGCGCAACAGTCGGGAGAGGGCGCTGGACCTGACCGGAACAGATAGCTGATCAAGTAGACCACGTCCCCCGCCTCCACACCACCGCTGAGATTAGCGTCACCCACGCACATTGGCTCCGGCGCAGGCCCTGACCTGAACAGGTAGCCGATCAGGTAGACCACATCACCGGCCTCGACCGCTCCGTTATCATTGGCATCGCCGCAGATGAAAGGCAGCTGGTTCAGCAGAACTGAGACATTATCAGAACCATAATTTGCAGTCGCCAGGTCAAGATCACCGTCACCGTCAAGGTCGGCAGCAAAGATTGAGTAGGGCGCATCACCGACCGGATAGACTGAATCAGGGGTGAAAGTACCATCCCCGTCATTCATAAGAACTGATACATCGCTGGAAAACTCACTTGAAACTGCCAGGTCAAGGTCTTCATCACCATCAAGATCGGCAGCAAAAACCGACCAGGGGCCAGTACCAGCTGGATAGACTGAATGGGTGCCAAAGGTGCCATCTCCATTGTTCAATAGAACCGAGACATTGTGGGAATAACAGTTCGCAGTTTCAAGGTCGAGATCGCCGTCACCATCGAGATCAGCGGCAAAAACTGACAGGGGAAGATCGCCGACCGGGTAAAGCGAAGATAACGTGAAAGCCCCATTCCCCTGGTTCAGCAGGACTGCGACATCGTAGGAACCATAATTGGCGGTCTGCAGGTCCAGGTCACCGTCTCCGTCGAGATCAGCAGCAAAGACCGCCACAGGCATAGTCATATCGCCAACTGCATATGTCGACTGGGGGGCGAAGGTGCCGTCTCCGTTGTTCAATAGAACGGAGATGTTGTCGGAATATATATTTGCAGTTGCTAGGTCCAGGTCGCCGTCACCGTCAAGATCGGCCGCAAAGACACCGGCAGGGCTTTCATAGACCGGATAGGCCGATTGGGGAGCAAAGGTGCCATCTCCATTGTTCAGCAAAACCGAGACAGTGTTGTCATACATATTGGCAGTCACCAGGTCAAGGTGTCCATCACCGTCAAGATCACCCGCAAAGACCGACCAGGGATCCCCGCCGACCGGATAAACCGAATGAGGGGCGAAGCTGCCGTCTCCTTGGTTCAACAGAACGGAAATGTTGTCTGAGGCGGCATTTGCAGTTGCGATATCTGGGTCGCCGTCACCGTCAAGATCAGCTGCAAAAACCGACCAAGGGCTTTCGCCGACCGAGTAGACCGAATCCGGGACGAAGGTGCCGGGGCTTTCGTCGCTGACCTCAACGGTGAAAGACCAGACAAAGCTGCTTTCCGCAAAAATCCCCTGAGAGGATTTGATATCGCCGGTTAAAACGACGGTTACAGCCTCTCCTGCACTGAAATCATCGTAAGAATCAAAAGTGACCGTGCTGCTGGAACTGTCGTAGCTGAGTACTCCATCATGCGGACCGGTAGATATCGCGTTGACTCTGAAAGACGACTGGTCAATGGTCGTTTCGTCCATGTGGCGATCGAAGGTGATGGCAATATCGGTGCCTGCAGGCACGTTTAGTTCATTCTGCGTCGGCAAGGTGGACAGGATATCCGGAGCGGGGACATAAATGTAGGCGTAAAGGTTCTCGCCGACGATGGAATCGACTGTGACAATCACACCGGAGGGGCCGAAATACCCATTGCTGCTGGGATAGGTGCTGGGTGTGAAGATCTCTTGATACGATACATCGTTGGAGAAGAGCGCTCCCTTTCTGCTCTCGTAAGGATACCACCACTGGGCGCTGTCGGTGACGAATCCTTCAGGATTACTCCAGGCATCATGCGCCGGATTATAGCCCGCATCTTCAACTGCAACTGTATAGTGGGGATAGTCCGGTGTTCCGTTGTTTATTCTCCAGTATGACGCACCCAGTGAATCGTGGACATGTGTGATCAGCAAGCCTCTGTCTAAAGGATCGCAACCATAAGTTAAGTAAGGCCAGAAGTAAACGCTGAAGTCAGAATCCACTTTGTCGAACTGGCTACTGGACTGAGGATTGCGGTATTCGACCAGGAAGTATTCCCCTTCACTTGGAATTATTGGAACCAAATAGAGGGAGCTGTCCTTAGTCGTCTCGATGTTAGGTATCACAACATCTTCGTTAATTGAGCGAGTTATCACCACCGGGTCAATCCAGCCGATTTCCTTCTTGCTCCATCCACAGAGGTGGGTGGGTATGTCAGTACCGATCGAGATCAGACCGTAGCCGTAGTAGGCCATAAGGCACCAGTCGTATACAGGGTGATCGTTGTAATCCCCGGGGGTGTCAAATGTCGAAACCACGAGCTTGTCGTCGTAGTCATACAGGTCAGGCAATCCTATGCAGTGAGACATCTCGTGTGCAAAGACGCGAATTCGATTCAACGTGTCAACGCCGGAGAACTCCGTAGGATTGTCAGGGTTTCGCAGCGGTCGCATCTCCGGCGAGGTATTCCATCTGGGAATGTGCATGCCTCCGTCGAACGGCCCGGGGCCCTCACCCGGTGGATAGACATAGGCATAAGACCATATGTCCCAAGGATCCCCCGAATCCTCCTCTCCGTTGCCCGACCTTATGAAAACCGCGGCGTCGACATCGCCGTTGTTGTCGCCGTCAAACTGCGAATAGTCTATAACCGGATCGAGAACCCAGAATAACTCTTCAAACCAATAGTCGCCTGAGTACCATCCGGCATTGTACCAGTCCAGTACCTGCCCGGTTACATGCAGCTGTCCGTACGACACTTCGTAGAAGTAGTCGGCAAGAGATCCCCCGGGAAGGAAGTTTCGGGAAAAAAGCAGGCTGTCAAAAGTCTCCTTGGGGTACGTGCCCGGTCGATTCTCCCACTCGACCAAGATAGCTAGCACCTTAAGGGTGTCGCCGGTAAAACGGTACGAGGCCATGTCCGCCAGATCCTGCGCAGTAAGTTGGGAGGGTGGCAGTGTTCCAAACTGTGCCTCGGCCTTTTCATCCGGGATATCGAGCAATATGCCTCTGGAAAGATCTATGGCAGAGATCAAGCCAGGCATTGTGATCACTATGAGTCCAGAGATCAGAAATGCCTTTGTTAACCTACTCATAACACCTCCAGTCGGAAGAATTTAGCCAGTTATATAACATACGATTTCCCGCCACCTTGTTTTTAATCAGCAAGTGAGAGCTAGTGTTCTTTCTGCGACCGATTGATTCTCCGGCTAACTTTAGTCCAGGATGCAGTAATAAGAAAACTCTCCTCCGTGTTATCGGGCATTCTGACAAACTTGCTCATCAGCACTGAGAAGGTGAGAAGACCTTCCGGGACGCAAGGTCTTGCCGAGATGTCGAACATACCCGGTACCGCCCTGGGACAATCGGAGCCCTCTTCCGAATCAGGAGAGTCTACTACAGTATTCGACGCCGGGACATAAGAACCTCAAACTTTGGAAACACAGAAGGCCTTGACGCCTCGCTTTCATCGACTCCATGAAAGATTAGCTTCCTGTCCCTAATATATGCTGTTTCCCTCCATTTCCAAGGAAATTCTGTTCAAAAAAAGGAGAGAAAAACAAATGGCCGAACCTCAGGGAAAGAGGTTCGGCCGGGTTTACTGCCAGTGAATATCTCATTCGGCCTAGCAGGAAGGTGCTGGTCCACCTCTGAAAAGATAATTGATCAGGAAGACCACGTCGCCGGGTTCAACCGAACCGTCACAATTGCTATCCCCAGCCACCAAGGGATCGGGAGCAGGACCGTTTCTGAATAGATAGTTGATCAGATAAACCACGTCTCCGGGCGCGATCACGCCGTCTCCGTTGGCGTCGCCAGGCACGAATGATGGCGGGACATAAACATAGGCATAAAGCTTGTCGCCAACGATTGAATCGACCCTGACGATTGTTCCGGAGAAGCCAGAATAGCCGTCGCTATTAGGGTAGGTCGTGGGGCCGAAGATATCCTGACCGGTGACGTCGTCGGAAAAAGGCGCTGCCCTTCTGGTCTCGTAGGGGTACCACCACTGGGCACTATCGGTGACGAATCCTTCGGGATTACTCCACGCGTCCTGAGATGGATTATAGCCCGCATCCTCCACGGCAACGGTATAGTGTGGAAAATCCGGTGTGCCGCTGTTTATTCTCCAATAGTTTGCTCCCAGCGAGTCGTGGACGTGCGTGATCAACAAGCCTCGGTCCAAAGGATCGCAGCCGTAGCTCAGGTGAGGCCAGAAGAAACAGCTGAAGTCGGAGTCCATTTTGTCAAATTGGGCGGCAGAGGCACGATTGCGGTATTCCAGAAGGAAGTATTCGCCTTGTGCCATATCTATCGGCAGCAGATAGAGTGAACTGTCACCGGTAGTCCCGAGATTGTATATCACCAGATCATTGTATGTGCCTTCGGTCAGCGCTATAGGTTCGATCCATCCCATTTCTTTCCTGCTCCATCCGCAGGGATGAACGGGTATGTCGGTGCCAAGGGAAAAAAGACCGTAGCCGTAGTATCCCATCAGGCACCAATCCATATAGGGGTGGTCGTTATAGTCATCGGGGGTGAAGTAGGTCGTGGTATCCAGCTTGTCATCGTAGTCATACAGGTCCGGTAGTCCCAGACCGTGGGCCATCTCGTGGGCAAAAACGCGGATCCTGTTCAGAGTGTCAACCCCGGAGAACTGCGTTGGATTGTCTGGATTTCGCAACGGCCGGGTCTCAGGTGAGGTGTTCCACCGGGGAACGTACATACCGTCAAACGGGCCGGGGCCATTACCGGGAGGATAGATAATAGCATACGACCAGATGTCGAGGGGATTCTGTGAGTCTTCCTCACCGTTCCCGGAATGAATGAAGACCGCAACGTCTACGTCGCCATTGTTGTCGCCGTCAAACTGCGAGTAGTCTATGTATGGATCGAGCGCGTCGAATATGGGCTCAAACCAGAAGTTGGGATTGTAAAAGCCTGCATCAATCCAGTCAAATACCTGCCCCACCACGGTCACCCGCCCGTAGGAAACCTCGTGGTAGTAGTCGGCGACAGATCCTCCGGGAAGAAAGCCTCTGGAGAAAAGCAGGCTGTCGAAGTGCTCTTTGGAGTACGTACCCGGTCGGTCCATCCACTCCACCAGAATGGCCAATACCTTCACCGTATCACCGGTAAAACGATAGGAGGCCATCTCGGCTAATTCCGATTGGGTGAGCTGGGACGGAGGTTGCTCTCCAAAGTGTTCTTCGATTTTCGGGTCCGGAACATCCAGTATTATGCCTCGGGAGAGGTCAACGGCAAAAGCGGAAGCGGGAAGACAAAGGAGCAATATGCCGCAGATCACGGAAAACTTAAACAGTCTGTTCATGTTGCCTCCAAGCCAGGGGGGTTACCTATCGAACGCAGCGCTTAAGTTAGCCTACGATTCGGGGTCGGCTTGGGTTTCATCAAAGTGCGAGGCTTATACCTGTTTTCCCGCGCGGCTTATTCTCTGGTTCACCTTGGTCCAGGACGCCGTGATTAGAAAGCTCTCTTCCGTGTTATTGATCATTCTGAGAAACTTGTTCATCGGTACCGCAAAGGTGAGCACGTTTTCCGGGACGCATGGTCGCGCCGAGACGTCGAACATTCCCAGGACCGCCCTGGGACGGTGGGAGTCCTTTTCTAAGTAAGGATACTGCACGATGGAACCGCAGCCGGCGGAAAAGGGCACAAATACGCCATGGGGGTCGACTTCATCGAAACTGGCCAGAGTGAAAAGTCCCGAGAGAACGTCCGGTGGCGCGAAAAAAATGACCACCTCGGGTTCATCCGACTTCTCAAGCTTATCCCATCTCTTGAAAACTATGAACTGAGCCGGTGCTTCAAATTCCGGCATTCTTTTCATGGCTTCCCTGACCAGCTCAGGCGATTTCTTGTAACGCTCTCCCTCAAGCTTTCCTGGGATGCCGCAGGAGAGGAAATATTCGAAGTTTGGTATAATTTCCTGGGTAAACCCGGTATACCTTTTTGCACCACCGCAGCCCAAGGAGTCGATGTCAAAGTATAAAGATTCTCCCTTCCTTACTCTGGCCAGATCACAGATCAAGCAGCGATGCCCCGAGGGAGGCGGGGCTGGTTCCGCGCATCCTTCCCTGTCAGTGTAATAGAAAGTGATGGGAGACTCCGCCCCGTTGAAATACTTCCTCCAGAGCTTCATAAATCTATCTTTAGTTTTAACATCCATAAGGTACCTCTCCGCTGGTAAAGAGTTCTTATTCGCATCTGTTTTCATAGTTGTATGCCCGTCAGGTCCCCTTGCCTGACGGGCACAATATGTAGTTACTTCAGTCTAGGACTTTGAAATCCCAAAGCTCATCTACCGAGAAACTCTGCCAAATAGCCGACTAACCGGTAGGCGGCGGTGGAGGATCGCCATTTCGAAAAAGATAGTTGATCAGATAGACGATGTCACCCGCTTGGATTTGGCCGTCCCCATTAACATCTCCGGCGCACATGTTAGGTGGAGGATCCCCGTTGCGATAAAGATAATTGAGCAAATAGACGATGTCGCCTGCCTCAATCACCCCGTCAAAATTGGTATCACCGCGCTGCCAGAAGGGAACTCCGCCGGAGATGCAATACGCTTTGCCTCCGGGCTGGCCGTAAAGCTTCTGGGTGCCAGCCAGCGCGTCGGGAACGCAGTCGCCGGTGACATCCGGCAGCCCTCTCACCGTCAACAGCCGGTTTCCGGTGTAGTAGGTCCACAGCGTATCGCAGCGCCTCAGATCAACGCAATAAACGTTATAGTCGAAGGACCCTCCCAGCGCTTCTGGATAGCCGTCGCCATTCAAGTCGTCTATGCCATCCACCGACCATACGTCTCCCCCGTTCAACGTGCCGACGGTATAGCTGCAGATGAGAGAGCCATCGACGCCGGAAAGACAGATTATGGCATTCTTCCAGGATCCTACCAGAACATCCTGTATTCCGTCTTCGTCAACATCGTCGATGGGTACCACCCGCATTATGTAATCGTATGTCCCCACCAGATAGCTCCAGATGTGTCCTCCGCCGACTCCGCTTCTGCAATATACCTTTCCGTCCCATACTCCGGCCAAAACGTCCTGTATTCCGTCTCCGTTGACGTCTTCGATAGCTGCTACGTCGTGAACCGATGCCCCCAGATGTATCTGCCATCTCAAGGTAGCGTTCCCCACACTGGAGCCGGAGACGCAGACGACTCGATCCTCGTTTGGATCTCCCGTGCCAATTAAGGCTTCGTTCTTTCCGTCCCCGTTGATGTCTCTGAGCTCCGCCACGGCAAAGACGGCATCGTTAGCCTGGAACTTCCAGACAACGGCGCCGTTAACACCGTTGACGCAGAACGCTGCATTGGCATCTGAACCGGCACCAAACAGGACTTCAGGAACGCCGTCTCCGGTTAGATCTTGTATGGGACAGATGCTGTAGACCCAGCCAGAAGGGGGGTTGGCATAAGTATCATAAGACCAGATCATGCCACCATTCACACCGTCAATAGCGTAGGCGGTACGTCCGCCCCAGGCTGTGCTCAGCAGAGCGTCTGCGTGTCCGTCTCCATTTAGATCCTCGGTATAGGAGACGCATTGGTCGCCATAGCCGCCGCTGTTGCTCGGTCCTCCCGGCGGTCGGCAGGACCAGAGGACGGTTCCGTAACCGGGGCTATTCCCCTTGATACAATAAAAATGGTCCTGCTGGGGCGCTCCCGAATCGTAGGTCTCCAGCAAGACATCTGGGAGAGCGTCTCCATCTACGTCCACAAACTTAGAGATGCATTCGACATTCTCGATCCCCTGGAACCACCAGATCAGATCCCCACCTGCTTTGGGCCCTTCTTTGACCACCGGCCCGGCCAGCGGCTCGTCAGGCTGGCACTCGCACAGCCGCTTTTGGATTATCTGCCAGTCGCGATCCTTATTAACCATTTCCCCCCACAATGTCCCAGCTAGCAGGAGAAACACCATCAGGAATACAGGAGCAAGAACTCTTAACCCTCTACTGACCATAGAGCTAACCTCCTGAGGAAAAGGTTAATTTGTTACTCGTTTGGTTTTCTCAGAATTATGGCAGAAACTGATTTGTTCAGCCTCTTCTAAATATAAAGTTAGCACAAATTCCGGTTTTGTCAATAAAATTTGTAAACAAATTCTGTTTCGCTAAGCAGGGCGATAATCCGTTGATCGTCCGAACCTGGTCAACTTCGGGACAGATATCACCTGCTCTTCCAGCCTTTTGTCATGGGACAAAAAAGCAGCAGCCAAATCAGATTAGCTGCTGCTTGAATCTGCGGTTTATCCACTAAAGAAGACAAATTCGCGCTATTTACTCCTCCAACATCTCCACGTTAGCGCGAGGGACTATGACCTTGGTCCCGTCCTGGAACTCCACCTCCAGCACTCTGGCACGCGATTCAGATTCCAACTTTTGCAGTTCCGGTGGCAGGGCACTTACCTTGCCCAATCTGCCGAAATGTGGTTCGCGAATCACCCGGATGGGATAGCCCGCGGTAAGCCCGACGCTCTCGAACTGCTCAAGCTTTTCTTTTATGTGCACGTCCCCCCCGAAGGGGATCACCACCTCCGGACGGATCACTCCCGCTCGAATCTGGGTAGCTCCATTTATGCTGGCCATCTGGCCCTGCTTTGATTTAAGAAGAGAGAACGTTTTCTCCGCCATGCTGATCTGTCCAAATCCTTCAGTAACCACCAGGGTTATGCCCAACTCTTCCGAGCCTGTGATGGCCACACCCAAGTCGTATCCCAAGAAATTCCTCAAGTCTTTGTCGTCGAATCCCCCCACCACAATTCCCTTGGCTCCCAGACGTATGGCTTTCTTTAAGGCATCTGCGGTCACCAGACTTCCGCCCACGACCACCTTACCTTCGCAGTCCTTGTCGATCAGCTTGTCCGCTAACACCTCCGCATTGTCCTTGGCCACCACCTTGATTTCCCCGTGGGTCTCCCCTCCGATGCCGAAGATACCTTGGATAAAAGATGCCCAGGTAGAAACCGCGACTCCCTCTTTCTCATACACCTCAACCACTTCCCCCTCCAAATATGCCTTTATCTCCACCGGTATGGGGTTTCCCCTGATCAAAACCTGTCCGGTCACCGACGAGATACTTTCCACGCTTCCCTCAGTTTTGGTTTTGCACTCTGACGAGAAAAGGCCGAAGAAGCTTTTGCTCTTGGCGATAACCTCCCCCTCCTTGACCTTTTCCCCTTCCTTTTTCAACATATGGTGCATTATGTCTTCCGGGGGAATGCCCAAAATATTAGCCACGTTGATCGGCTGCACGTTTCCCGGAAGCAAGGTTTGAGCCACCACCGTATCCGGCGTCACCTTGTCTCCAACCTTGGCAAGAACATCTCCTTTCAGCGGAAGGATTCTTTTCTTGGTCAGAAGAACCTTGTCGGTAACTTTCAATCCTGGCGTATATGCATGACCCATAATCTCTCTCCTGTTTGCACATCTTCACAGCTCCAGTGCTCCAGCCCTAAAGGAAATCTTCGGTTTATCCCTCCATGCGGCCGACAGCGCAAAGGTTCACTGCAAAGTCAAAGAAGACGTCTACATCTTTTCTAACGCCTCCTTGGGATAGATGTCCAGTGCCGCCATCCACTCCTTCAGTTTCTGTACCCTGGTCTTGGCATTGGTAGGGAGACAAAACGGCCTTCCCCGGCAGTCGAGGACGACCCCGGTTACTCCTCCGTGGATTTCGGTTTCCACCCTGTCTCCTTTTCCTCGACCCACGTCAAAACCTCTATGGGGCTCCAAGACAGCCTTGCAGGTTAGCGGGACTCCATTCTCATCCAATCCCAGAGGGATTCTTTTCATCTCCCCGTATTTGACTTTGCCCTTTTCGACCTTTCCGTCCGGCATGGTGAATCTGTAATCCAAGACTTCTCTTACGTCTTTGGATTCTCCCACCGGCGCGATACAGGTACCCAGATGAATCAGGCAGTCCTTGTCAAATACCTGCGTGGCAGCCTGGGGATGAACGGTGGACAGGACGCCCAGCTGAGGCATCATGAAGATTGAGTCGACCGCCAGACGGGTTATTCCCTCGGGCAGAAAGCCATCGATCAGCATCAGCGCAGCCTGTTGCCTCCGAGGGGCGTGAGACAGCACACCACCCGATCCTACGAGCATGTTCAGGCTCATCATGTTCACCAGTGTTTGTCCACCCAGCTCCTGCGTGAACGCATCCCCGATGGTTCTCTGCTGTTGCACTCCCTTCAACTCGGTGGCAAAAGACTTGTGATGAATGAACGCCAGCCTTAAGGCCTCTTTTGCGATGGCCTGTTCGAAGATTAGCTCCTCCATCATCTGGGGAATGGTCGTGGGGCGGATCATCTTGTTCTTCACTCGGTTTCTTAAGTCCCTTTCATCCATATCGAAGGGCACCCACCGCATCACATTCTCCAATCCGGCTTCGGCAAACACGTTGGAAACCGAATAGCTCATTCCCAGATTGGCGCTGACCGTACGGTTGAAGACCCCCGTAAATACCGAGAAAATGTCGGTGGTGGCTCCCCCGATATCCACCCCCACCGCCTCAATGCCTTGCTGGTCGGCAATGGTCTTGATGATGCTTCCCACTGCTCCGGGGGTAGGCATGATGGGCGCGTCGGTCCAAGTCATCAGCTTCCGGTAGCCGGGCGCCTGAGCCATCACGTGTTCCATGAAAAGATCGTGAATCTTCTCTCGGGCCGGCAAGAGATTCTCCCTTTCCAGCACCGGCCTGAGGTTATCCACGATATCCAGTGCCGCCTTGTCGCCCAAGGTCCCTTTGATGGCTTCTCTGGCATTCATGTTGCCGGCATAGATGACCGGAAGGTTATAGCCGGTTCCCAGACGCGGCTTTGGATCAGCAGCAGCAATCAGTTCGGCTATCTCGACCACGTGGGTGGTAGTACCGCCGTCGATTCCGCCGGATAGCAGAATCATATCCGGCCTGAGGTGCCTGATTCTCTGTATCTGCTCGTGGGGAAGCCTTTTGTCGTTGGACGCGATTACGTCCATGACGATGGCGCCCGCGCCCAAAGCGGCACGTTCGGCCGACTCGGCGGTCATGCTTCTTACCACGCCCGCTACCATCATCTGCAGACCGCCGCCGGCGGAGGAAGTGGAAACGTACAGGTCAGTCCCAACATTGTCATTGGCCGGGGAGATGATCTTGCCATTTTCATCCAGAAGCCTTCTGTCGGTCAGCTCCTCCACCTCGCCCACAGCGTTTAGAACTCCCATGGTGACGTCCTCGAAGGGAGCCTCCACGGTGGTGGGCGCCTCTCCTCTCACGATCAGCCGATACTCATCCCCCTTTCTCTCAATGAGAATCGCCTTGGTGGTGGTGCTACCGCAGTCGGTAGCCAAGATTATATTTATGTCTTCAGGCTTTATGTCTTTCATGTTGCTCCTTCTCTCTGGCGTTTTCCGCGGAATTGGAGTCCTCAGAGCCGCGTACAGGAGCCTTCACGGTTGCGCGCCAAGACGTGAAGCCTCCGCTACGCGGGGGCAATTGATTTTGCGTGGTCAGGGATCCCCCCGACAACAAGAATTACTTATTTTTCTCTTGCTCCTTCAGTGCTTGAGCAACGACCGTTCCAAAGGAGGTGGCGGCAGTCGGACCACTGGCGGTTATGATATTTCCGTCTCTTTGCACCTCCTTACCGGTGCATTTTGCGCCTTTATTCTCCAGCTTCTTCGTCTCCGTCTTATACACAGTTGCCTTCCTGTCTTTTAGTATTCCAGCGTTGGCCAGAGTCACCGGGGCAATGCAGATGGCACCTATGACCTTATCCTGCTTGACCGCTTGGTTGAGCATGGAATGAATGGTGGAGTCTTCCCAGTAGACGCTCGCGCCGGTGCCGCCCACAAGCACGATGGCGTCCCAGTTTTCAAGCTTGATGTCGCTTATCAAGGTATCGGGCTTGACCCTGCCACCCAACATTCCCTTGGCGGTGTCCAGGGAGGCGCTGGCGATCTTGACCTCGGCACCTTTATCGGCCAAAATGCTCTGGGGCTCAAAAAGCTCCTCGTCTCTGAAATTCTCCGGGGCTATGATCATGACCACCTTCTTGCCCGCCAGAATCTTTTCCTTTTTGGCAGCTTCCTCTTTTGCGACCGGAACCTCTTCTTTTTTCTCCTCACATCCCGCGGATACGGTCCCCATCAGAACCAGCACGCCCAAGATCAAAATAGCTCTTCTCATCGTTTCCTCCTAAGGTAACGTTAGAGGTTGGAACCGGACAAAGAGACATCTTCTTGCAGGACTACTTTTTTGGCAGCTTGTCGCTTATCTGCCTATGAGAATATATCTGACTTTCTCTTTGAGGTTTTTCTCCCGCCACTGTTTCTTTCTCTGCAGCTTTCTCTCTTTCTTGGAGGATTTCTCTTTTTCCTGTGCCTCAGCGTCAAGCTGTTCTATTCTTCGCAAAAGCCTTTCCACCGTGCCTCGCTCTTCCATCATGATTCTGAACTCATCGTAATCCTTCCACGAGAAGACGGCCTGGAACATGGGCTCGAAGAAAGCCATCATCTGGCTGCCCACGTAGTTTAAGGGCTTCACCGACTCCAGAAAGAGTATGGCCGGAACCGACATCTTCCAGTGCACCACCTTCTGGGCAATCTTGGTGAGAATCTCCTCCTGGCGAGGGGTGAGTGGTTCATTTTCCCCTCGTCTGGGTCCCATGGAAAACATGTCTCTGAGGAAGGCCACAGTAAGTCACCTCTTTTCAGACATACCGAAGGCTTTCTTACACCTGTATCTTTGATTTTACGAATTCCACCACTTGATCTTTGTTCTGGTTGAATCTTACGTAAACTCCCCTGAAGTTCTCCAGCCGGGAGGGCTTGGCGAAGGGCGAAAGCAAAACCCCATTTTTGTCCACATAAAAGGAGCGAAATGCCCTCCATTCCCTCTCCCGCATGGTAAGGAAGAACCTTATTTTGACCTTCTCCTGATTCAGTTCATAGCGCGTCGGCAGGAAGAAGGATGATAAGGATACCAGCATAATCACCACGGAAAGGCCGGTGAGAAAAAGGCTGGAGGTGGCCAGATACACCACCAACCAGACCACAAAGAGAAACAGGATTACCAGAATCGTGATCGAGATGCTCTTTTTCACCGGATGTGTCTCCCATTTGAGAACTTCTTCGTGATTCATCTTATCATCTAGTCGCTTACACAGCAATGAGAGCTTCACGTCTTAAGTCTGGAGTAGCCCGCTTTCTTTCCAGGCCGTGGGCAGCCGCATTTATGGTTGCTTTCTGCAACCCCCAGGAAAGAAGTGCCCAAGATACTATCGGTTGGGCTCAATAATGCTGGGATTGCTTTTATTTGCTCCGAGGGAAGTCTTTTGGAGATCGGTATCTTTCCTTTTTCACCTGACCCATTTCCTTGACCAGTTCTTCGGGTTTGAATAGCTTCTTTCTCACCAGAAGTCGTACCAGAGCCTCCTGGGCCAGGTTGTTGGAAAGGCAGAGCTCTTCGTAGGTCACCTCTCTCTCTTGGTCTCCCATTATTACTCTCAAGGCCACTCTTTTGTCTTTGTCTTCTGTCAACGTATTCCCCTTGTTTTACGCCCAGTGCAACCCTTATATCAGGTATAGTCCATACCCTCCAGACTTTCCACAACTTTTCATCGGACTTTTCTCACCGTTCCTAACTCCAGCGTGTACACGGAAACATCTATATTCTCTCCCTGGGAGTCAAAACTCACCTTGCCCGAGGTGCCCTCAAAATCGTTCGTCCTCAGAAGTGCTTCCTTTATGTTAGTTGGCGAGACAACGCTTTCAAAAATGGAAAGCAAAAGAAGCATCGAGTCGTAACCCAACAGGCTTACTCGATCCGGATCCTTTCCATGCTCGTTGTAGTAAAGCTGTGATAGATGTTGCCACCGAGGATTCTCTTCCCCCGGAAAAGCTTCGGAGCTGAAGATTGCCTCTCGACCTATATTTTGGACAAACTCCAGAACCTCCCGATCCCCGAATGCCTCGGTACCGATGATGGTGGCGTAGATGTTCAGCCTGGCTATATGCGAGAGTATGTCATACATCTCCCCATGATCCGCTGAAATGAAGAAGCCGTCTGCCCAGACCGGAATCTCGTCAAAAAAAGATTCCTCCTCCTGCTGGAGTAGTTCTGAGGGAATATCCAAAAGTCTGTTTCTTATGCGGGTCAGATACGGTGAAAAGTCTTGGGTACCAAACGGATAATGCGCTTCCGCGACTATCTCGCCTCCCAGGTCTTCGGCGGTCTTTTTGAAGGCTGACGCTTCCGAATCTAACTGCTCACCCTCCGGTGAGAGTATGATAAAATCCTCGAATCCCTGATGGTTTACCACAAACTCTGCCAGCTTTCTTGCCTTGGTCTGGGGTGAGGGAGAGAGTTGAAATACAAAATCTCCCAGGGAAGCCAGCCCCTTCTTGGATGCGGTGGGAGTGATCAGAGGAATTCCAGAATACCTCACCGCCATCGCCGCTGCAGCTACCGATTCACTTCTCAACGGCCCAATGATGCAAACAACGCTGTCCTCTCGTATGAGCCGTTCGCAGATCAAGGCGGCTTTCACGAAATCTCCCTCGCTATCCCCCACCCTAAGTTCAACTTTCCTTCGGGAAGATGGATTCGAGGACAAAGCGAGATCTATTCCATTCAGTAAGCTGGTCCCGTAAACGGAGAGGTCTCCGGACAGAGGTGCCAGCACGCCAACTCTTACAGTCTTGCTCGGGGAGGTGGATATCTCGCCCAGAAGAAGATAAACATCCTGGATACTCTCTCCATCCGGGAAATTATCTCGATAGTAGCTTAAAGCTCTCAAGGCCTCGGCATAGTTCTCTTTCTCAAAATTGCGTCTTCCGAGATGAAAAAAAATCCGGGAGACCAGTTCTTCTTCTTTAACGGTGGTGCTCAGCCTCTCCAGGTCTTTGATGGAAACCCATTTCTCCAACAGAGGTTCCAGCGACTGCCTGGCTAGACGTTTCACCTTATTGGTTCTGGCGGACTGATAAGCATAAACGAAGTTCTGCGCGGATTCGAACCCAGCTCCCTGGAGATAAGCAATATTGCCCAGCATGAAGTAACAGGCAGGTTTGAACCTGCTTCGAGGGAACTCTTTGATAAACCTTCTAAATTTGTCGCGGGCAAAAGCGTAGTTCTCCAGATGGTAGTCGCACTTGGCGATCATGAACTGAAGGTAGGAATGGCGCGCATCGGTGGGGAAAGACTGATAAAGGCCGGTAAAAATATCTTTCGCCGTAGAGTAGTTTTCTTTGGAGTAGGCTTCTTCTGCCCTGCTTAATTTCTCCTCAAATTCACCCGCACTTACGGTTTCATACCAGCCTGTCCAGCAAAGGCAGAGGAACGTCACCAAAAGCCAGCAGGTAAATGAAAAGATCTTCCTTTTTGCCATAACAGTACATATTAGCTTGATTACCAGATTCCTGTTCTAAGGCCGTTTATAAACTCCGGGACATAGGGTCTCTGCGTCAGGAGCTCACAGGGAGTATTTGCCGAAATCCTCCGGATTGATCCTTTTCAATCTTTCCTTCAAGGCTTCTGGATCGCTAAGGTCTGGGGTCTGCTTGTCTCCTCTTTTCAACTGGAACAGCTCTTCCGCCACGTAAAGGGAGACCTTGGTTTTAAGTGCCAAGGCTATAGAGTCAGAAGGCCGGGCATCGATTTTCAAAATCGATCCGTTGGTTTCAATGTAGATTTTGGCATAAAAGGTCTGCTCCTTCAACTCCGTCACCTCAACCTTCTGGACCTTTCCCCCCATATTGGCAATCACGGACTTCAAAAGGTCATGGGTCAAAGGTCTTCTTGACGTAACTCCGGAGAGCTCCATGGCAATGGCCAAAGCTTCATAATGCCCGATCCAGATAGGAAGAAGTCGATCCGATGAATCTGAGGAGGAGAGTATCACCACCGGTGAGTTGGTGATCATGTCAAGTGCCAATCCGTTAACCTTTGCTTCGATCATCCCCATTTTATCCCCTCGGGGTTTAGCGTATTCGAAAGTGATTCTAAGTATCTTGCTTTTTGACTACCCAGACTTTCAGTGACGCCACTATATCTCCGGAGATCTTGACCGGCACGGTATAGACGCCCAGCGCTTTTATTGGAGTTTCCAAGATGATCTTGTGTCGATCGATATCGAATCCTTTTTCCTTAAGGAGCTCGGCGATGGTCTGGGAGGTGACCGACCCGAACACCCGATCCTCCTCTCCCACCATAACCTCTGCCGTGCAGGATATCTTCTCCAGTTGGTGCCTCAGTTTCTCCTCGTGCCTTTTCTTTTTCAAATCCCTGATTTCTTTCTGCTTTTTTATCTGTTGGATGGACTTAAGGTTTCCTTTGGTTGCCGGTATGGCCAGATTTCGAGGAATAAGGTAATTCCGGCCGTAGCCGTCCTTAACCTCCACCACCGCCCCACACCTGCCCAACTTTTCCAAATCATCCTTTAAGATAACCTTCATAAGCTTCCTCGTCTGTTATCTGGGTGGGTCTCGTTTTTGAGCTGACCACCCTGCACGCAGATTCAATTCAGGTCAGTCAAAACCTATTTGTTGCCTCTGCCGATGTCCTCACCCTGTTTGATCCCTGGGGCCTGAACCAACCTTCTCCCTCGGTTGACAGCTCTCGTGAACTCAAGCTATCTGTAAACCTCGTGAGTGAAGGGAATAAGGGCTATGTGTCTGGCTCTCTTAACGGCGGTGGTCAGCCGTCTCTGATGCCAGGCGCAATTTCCCGAGATCCGCCGGGGCACGATCTTCCCTCGCTCGTTGATGAATCTTCTTAGCAGTCTTTCATCCTTGTAGTCGATGACGTCAATCCTGTTTTCACAAAAGCGACAGGTCTTCCTTCTTCTGGTTTCGAACCCCATTCGCATGAATCTGTTCTCCGGTTTTCTATTTTTCACCATCAGCTTTCGACTTCTCTTTGGTCTTTTTTTCAAAAGACGCCGCCTTTCACTAAGGGAAATCGAATCCGTTCTACTTTGGAAACCTGTAGGAAGAACCTCTGTCTGAACCTGGAAACCAGGCAATTTTATTCTTCCAAAAGGTCTGTCGCCTGATAAAGCGGCGCGCTCACTCTAACCTCACCGGCTCAAGATGAAGGTTGGCTCCTCATCGAATTTTGCTTGCTCCCCTCTTTCTCAGGTTCTCTATCCTTTTCTTCGGACACCACGGTTAGATATCTCAAACAGTGCTCATTCAGTTTGTATGACCTTTCCAGCTCTGCAGGAATGTCTCCATCTCCCTCAAAGTATATCAGCGTGTAATATCCCTGCATTTTCTTTTGGATGGGATAGGCAAACTTTTTCATTCCCCACTTTTCCGTCTTTCTTATGGAGCCCTTGTGGTTGGTAATCAGGTCCTCCACTTTGCTTATCTCCTTCTCAATGCTAGGCTCGTCCAGAGACGGATCAAGTACGAATACGGTCTCGTATGATCTCAACTTCTCACCTCCAATCACCAACTCTTGACCAATTCCGTGGGGTCCAAACGAACTGTCTCACCTCAAGACTTGCAGAACGTCCGATCCCAGTGTATGCGCATCCGACAGACGCGGTTCATTCATTGAACCGACTCATCGTATCTTCTATGCCCCAAGTTAACGTATTCTCCACTGCGGCGCAAGCCCTTTCTATCATTCTATCCACCATCTGGCTCTCTTCTTGGTCAAACTCTCTTAGGACGAAATCCTCAAGCTCCATACCTTCGGGCACTTCTCCAATTCCCATCCTCAGACGGGCAAAGAGAAAGGAGTTTAAGTGATAGATGATCGATCCCAGCCCCTTGTGTCCCCCATCGGTTCCTTTTTCTCTGATCCGGATTTTTCCTATAGGAAGATTCACATCATCGCACAGAACTAAAAGATTTTCCGGCGCCAGGCTGAGATGATCCAGGGCATCCACTACTGCCTCTCCGCTTGAGTTCATATAGGTGAGAGGCTTGACCAGGAAAACGCTCCTTTCCGTTTTTTGCTCAATCTCACAAAAAAGGTAATCTCCTTTTCCCGGCTGGAAGCTTCGGCCGCTTCGGTCGGCCAGAGAATCGATTACCCTGTATCCCAGATTGTGGCGGGTGTTTTTGTATCTTTCTCCGGGATTCCCCAAGCCGACTATCAACCTCAACATCAAAGATAAATTCTGTCCTCAACTCTAAAGAACCATATTCTCACGCTTCTTATACGAAAACCAATTATAGAACTGAATACTCATTTGTCAAGAAAAAGTTTGAACGCTGAATGCGCAAAACGATGGTCAGACCTGCGTTCTGGACGGTTCTTTTGCCACCAGGGTTAAAATACATATCCGCAAGCTGCGGACGAAACATTTGGCCTGTCCCTCTATTCCCTTTGCCGGCCGACAGGCTGTTTCCTCGTTCACTCCCGGGCCAAATGGATGTCCATCTTGCCATAAGCGCTCCGATGGTCTCAGGAAAATGCCCGGAGACCTCCGTTATTCGAAGGATACGGACGCAGTCGTTAGACAAAATGTGCCTTGAACCCCGGCGAGAAGATCCATCGCAGGCGTCCTTTATCCTCAGGGGCAAAAAAGCGGACAGGTCTATAAATTTCTTGATTGGATTTTGCTAATTGGTTATACTTAATCATCAAATACAACTGGTCCGAAACCGATGACTGAACGTCTTTAAGGAGGGAACCCGGAGAGGAGGAGAGCGAAAAATGAGTGACTTCTATCAAACCGGCGTGGTTTCCACCCTGCACCGGCTGGGAAAACCCAGCCTGGAAGCTTTGGAACGAGAGCTTTTGGAGCACGGCAAACACCGTCCCATAGCTTTGATCCTGCCCACCACCTTCGCCGATTTTCAAGGGGAGGCTTTCAAGAAGATTCTGGAGAACCTGAGGGACGTAAAGTATCTGAACGAGATAGTGGTGGTGATGAACAAGACCGATACCATGGAGTTCAGGCAGGCCAAGAAAATCCTATCTGAGATGCCTTTCGGAGCCAAAATAGTATGGAGCAGCGGTCCCAGGATAGGCGAGCTTTACAAACTTCTTGCCAAAAATGAGCTCTCCATAGGAGAGGACGGCAAAGGAAGGTCGGTCTGGATTGCCATGGGATACGTGATCGCCAACGAGAGAAGCCACGTCATAGCTATTCACGACTGCGACATACTCACTTACAATCGCGAGCTTCTGGCGCGCCTGTGCTATCCTGCAGCCAATCCCAACATGGGGTATGAGTTCTGCAAGGGATACTACAGCCGGGTGACCGATCGCATGTACGGAAGGGCTACCCGTTTGTTTTTCACTCCTCTGATTCGAGCTTTGACCAAGATTTTGGGCCACCTGCCGGTCTTGGTCTATTTCGACAGTTT
>JABAOF010003118.1_pt1 | contig 20758 bp, 15 predicted proteins | sample 7062171 | NCBI WGS metagenome assembly JABAOF01 (sample SAMN14538628, study PRJNA623070) | marine sediment metagenome | biome: marine biome [ENVO:00000428]; feature: marine pelagic biome [ENVO:01000023]; material: deep marine sediment [ENVO:00002113] | place: India: Gulf of Khambhat ...
TCATGACCTTGGTCGTAAGTTCGGGTCGTCCGACTCTGAGACGTTTTGCTCCGTGGATCCCATTTATTCTCATCGCAGCAGTAGGTGTATTACTAATCCTTGTCTACACGCGTTTCGGCGCCGGACTCGGTGGCGATGCCGTGCGCTATGTTGTAGGAGCGGAAAGCCTGCTTTCTGGCAGAGGTTACAGCTATGTCTCAGGTGGAGGTGAAGTCGTTCCCATCATATCCTTCCCGCCATTCTTTCCGATCGTGCTAGCTGGGCTTGGCCTAACCGGTGTGGATCTCTTCGAATTGGCCAGACTGTTAAACACATTTCTTTTTGGGGCAACATTGTTCCTTTGTGGATTCCTGCTCTATCGCCATACGCAATCTACATGGTCGTCCGTCATTGGTTGTTTATTGATCTTAGCAGCCTCTGCCATGATTGAGCTATTTGGGTGGGCGATGTCTGAAGCTCTATATATCTTCCTAATGCTTTCAGTCATCTTGGGAACTGCTGTTTATTTGGATCGCGAAAACCTCTGGTTGCTAGCAGGAATTGGCATCTTATCGGGATTGGCTGTATTGACTCGCTATGTCGGGATGGGTTTGGTTGGGGCTACCGGATTATCGGTCTTACTTTTGAGCAAAACAGCTTGGAGGCGACGTTTCACTCATGCGCTCATTTTCTCAATTCTAGGTGTCACACCCATCCTGGTTTGGTTCTGGAGAAACGCGCAAGTTTCAGGATCCTTGGCAAATCGATCTTTGATCTTTCATCCGATGCGCGGGGAGTTAATCCGTCAGTACGCTGAAGAAATGGCCTTGTGGCTTGTCCCGGCACAATTTGACCTCCCACGGATTCGTTATCGCATCCTGCTCGCTGTTGGAGTTTTGGTTGTCGGTGCGATTCTCATTTTACTTCCTAGAATTGTGTCGAAGGACAAACAGCGACCCAGGAATCTACCTCATTTTACGTACTTTCCTTGGATCCTCGTGATTAATATCTTTAGCTACCTAGCAGTTTTAGTTTTGAATTCGACCTTCCTTGACGCCGGAACGACCCCTGGAGCCGTACCCCGCTATCTTGGACCGATATTCATCATGGTCGTCATGTTGATTGTCTCCTTGGTAAATCGTTTCCTCGATGGGGTGAGAACCCTCTCAATTCCTCGGATTGGGCTTGCCGTAATTAGTGTAGTCTTGATCACACTGTATGCTCAACTGAGCGTGAATCTCGTGGCTAATCCGGACCGCACGTTGGGCTACGTCACTGCGAAGATGTTCTGGGTGGAAGAGATTGCAGCGCTAGAGGAAATTGACACCGGTCAAACCATTGTTTCCAATAACCCGGAATTAGCGTATATCCTCACGGGAAGAACGACCTACATGATGCCTCTAAGCTTCAATCCCAACAATCTCGAAGCGAGAGAGGATTTCCCGGAGCAATTGTCCGTGGCACATGATCGATTATCGGGGGGTGGTGTTCTGGTGATTTTCGGATATGGCGACCTGGATGACAATGGTCGAAAGGTAGTGGAGGGGCTGGGCGTGGTCCCTCTACAGATTCTGAACATGGCAAAGATCTATGCATTGCCGTGATGAGGAAAGGCTCTGCATTGGATGGCCGAGACGATGCGTTGGAGTGAAGAAGTTCACACTGAGTCCGTGATTGGATACTCACGATCATCAAACACCAAGTTGAAGAGAACTTGGAGACGCTCAGCGACAAATATGAACCAATGTGGAATGATGGATAATGTCTGAGATACCAACTGCGTTCGATCTATCAGGAAAGGTGGCAATCGTCACGGGATCGGCCGGCCTGCTGGGTTCCGAGTTTTGTCAAACGCTGGCGGAAGCTGGTGCATCCGTCGTGCTTGCAGATCTTGAAAGCGAGGCAAATGAGGCTCTGGGAAAAACGCTTGTCGAAGCAGGGTACGATATTCTCGTCGCGGAGACTGACGTGGCGGAGCCCGGATCCGTAGCGGCCATGGTTGAACGCGTGCTGGAGCGGTTCGATAAACTCAACATCCTCGTGAACAGCGCTGCGCTTGATCCCAAATTTGATCCAAGTCATCAAGGTGAACACGCGAGTTCGTTTGAAGATTATCCGCTGGACTCTTGGAATGAGGCCTTGAGGGTTAATCTTACGGGCTTGTTCCTCACCACGCAGGCAGTCGTACGACCGATGCTCGCCCAAGGTGGCGGTGTGATCGTCAATATCTGCTCGATCTACGGTCTTGTTGCTCCCGATCAACGCATCTATCAACGACCTGGGAAGCCGGCTGAATTCAAACCCGTCTACTACACTGTCACCAAGGCCGGTGTACTGGGTCTGACACGCTACCTGGCGGGATACTATGCTGGGAAGAACATTCGGGTGAATGCATTGACTCCCGGAGGGGTTTTCAACGAACACGACGAGATGTTCGTGGAGCAATATGCTGCGCGTACGATGCTTGGAAGAATGGCAAACCGTTCCGAGTTGAACGCTGCCTTGCTCTTCCTTGCTTCGGATGCCTCATCTTATATGACCGGCGCCAACCTGGTGGTGGATGGAGGGTGGACGGCGTGGTAACACGACCAGAAGTCTTGGCGATTATCCCCGCGCGTGCAGGATCGAAATCGATCCCGCGCAAGAATATCCGTCTTTTCGCCGGTCATCCGCTCTTGGCTTATAGCGTGGCCGCCGGATTACAGGCTGAATCGGTCACGCGAGTAATCGTCTCAACCGACGATGAGGAATTCGCGGAGGTCGCGCGCGATTATGGCGCCGAGACGCCCTTTATGCGTCCTGCTGAGCTCGCCACCGATGACACCCCTGATTTACCTGTGTTCATCTATGCCCTTCAATGGTTGAAGGAGCAGGAGAAATATGAACCCGAAATGGTGGTCCAATTAAGGCCTACCTCCCCGGTTCGCCAGCCGGATTGTGTCGATCGTGCGATTGACATTTTACGCTCCCGCCCGGAGGGGGATTCCGTTCGAGGCGTGGTTCCGAGTGGACAGAATCCGTACAAGATGTGGCGCGTGACTTCTGAAGGGCGCATGGAGCCCTTGCTCCTTGAAGACCTTGTGGAGCCATTCAACATGCCGCGACAAAAGCTGCCTGCGACCTATTGGCAGACGGGGCACATCGACGTCGTTCGGACGAATGTGCTGCTGGAAAAGGGGTCCATGAGCGGTGAAGTCATCCTACCGCTGATCCTCGATGCCAGGTATACGGTCGACATTGACACACTCCGTGATTGGCGGCGCGCCGAATGGCTCCTGCTGAACAGTGATCTGGATATCGTCTTCCCCGGTCGCAAACCGAGGATGTTGCCGCAGGAGGTCGACTTAGTCGTCCTTGATTTCGACGGGGTGATGACGGACAACCTCGTGTGGGTGGACGCGGAAGGCCGTGAGTGGGTCGCCGCGAATCGCAGCGACGGCTGGGGACTCGCCAGGTTACAGGAGCGTGGCGTTGAGGTGGTCGTGTTGTCGACGGAGAAGAATCCAGTCGTCGCGGCGCGCTGTGGGAAACTAGGTATCCAGGTGGTGCAAGGTCTAGAGGACAAGGCTATTGCTTTGGAAAAGCTCCTGAGCGATCGGGAAATCGACCCGATGCGCGTGGTCTTCCTAGGCAACGACGTCAACGATGTGCCGTGTTTCCCATTGGTAGCTTGTGCGATCGTAGTGGCTGACGCCCATCCACAAGCCCGCATCAGGGCCGATCTAATTCTCGCCAGACAGGGTGGGCGCGGTGCTGTACGTGAGTTATGCGATCTCCTAATAAGACGAATGGATGAGGAAAACGAACATGCCTAAGGAAATACAGATCGGAGACCAATGGATCGGCGGAAGCCGGCCTACGTATATTGTTGCCGAAATCGGCATCAATCACAATGGTGATCTGGAACTCGCCAAGATGCTGATCGATGCAGCCATTGACGCGGGAGTCGATGCAGTCAAATTTCAAAAGCGGACGCCGGAATTGTGCGTGCCTCCCGAGCAACAAAACCAGATGCGCAGTACTCCCTGGGGCTACATTTCCTATCTGGATTACAGGCATCGTGTGGAGTTCGGTGAGGAGGAGTACAACCATATCGATGAATACTGTCGTGAGAAAGAAATTACCTGGTTTGCCTCAGTGTGGGATGAACCCTCGGTCGAGTTCATGGAGGCTTATGACCCGGTGTGTTACAAGATCCCCTCTGCCTCCCTGACGGATCATGCACTCTTGAAACTCGTGCGTAATTCTGGACGCCCTGTTATCTTGTCGACAGGGATGTCGACAATGGAGCAAATTGGCGCCGCAGTCGAGACCTTGAATGTGGAGAGCCTGATCATCACGCACTCCACAAGTGCCTATCCCTGTGATCCGAATGAGTTGAACCTGAAAATGATCGCAACCCTGCGGGAGTCTTTTCCGTGTCCCATCGGTTATTCGGGGCACGAAGTAGGCTTGGTGCCATCCGTAGTGGCCGTAGCCCTCGGTGCCTGTTTGGTCGAACGGCACATCACTTTGGACCGCGCCTTGTGGGGAACGGATCAGGCAGCCTCGGTCGAGCCGGGAGGCTTCCGGCGACTTGTCAAGTACATTCGGGTCACGGAGGAGGCACTCGGGGATGGTGTCAAGCAGGTTTACGAATCCGAACTTCTGTCCTTACGCAGGTTGAGGCGTGTCGGGGGATAAATGATCACACCCATCCGCTGGATGCGCACAGCCGAGTTTCTCACACGTTGCTGGCTGGAATCCCATCGTCATGGTCCAAAACTCCATGAATTGGAGCGCGTGGTGGCGGAGCACGAACCGCAGCCACAAGTCGGAGATCGTCCTGTCCTCTTCTTCAACGCTTCCACACGAACCTGGGGATTGAGCCTGAACGCAGCGTACAGTCTTTTGACTTCCTGGGGACTACGCCTGGCTGGTGTGCCCGTACGCCATTTTGTTTGCATGGCAGGCATGGAACAGTGCATGCTGGGAACCAAGCGCACACGTCTGAAGGCCCCACCGCCGTGTGGATGGTGCTCGCGCCTCAGTCGGCAAATGTATCCTGAAGATTTGATACAGCCGCTTGAAGCTCCCAAAAACGGTTGGCAATCCTATCCGACTTTCGAGGAATACCACTCCCTTGAATCACTTCGTCAGGTGGAACTCGACGGTCTCATGCTTGGAGAATTATGCTTCCCTTCTTTATCCTGGGCGCTACGCCGAACCAACATACCCGATACCCAGGAGGTCAGATCGCTCTACAAAAAATATCTTCGAGCGGCAACGCACGTTGCCCGTGCTTTTAGAAGTTTGCTTGAGCGTTCACACCCACAAGCGGTCGTGGTCTTTAACGGCGTCACTTTTCCGGAAGCGATCGCCCGACAGGTGGCGCTCCGCCACGGGGTGCCGGTTATCACCCATGAAGTCGGCGTTCAACCATATTCTGTGTTTTTCACCCACGGGGAAGCAACAGCATACCCGATCGACATTGAAGAAGGATTCCACCTGAGTGTAGAAGAGGAGGCACGGCTCGATGGCTATCTCTCCCGGCGATTCCAGGGGGATTTCACCATGGCGGGCATTCGCTTCTGGCCAGAGATGCGTGGGCTTAGTCAATCCTTGTTGCGGAAGATGGAAGACTTCCAGGAGACGATCGCCGTCTTTACGAATGTTATCTTCGATACCAGCCAGGTGCATGCCAACGTAGTGTTCGAAGACATGTTCGATTGGCTGAGGCAGGTTGTCGAGTACGCACGTTGTCGACCGGATACATTGTTCGTGCTGCGCGCGCACCCCGATGAGTTGCGACCTGGCAAGGAGGCACAGGAGACCGTCGAACAGGCCGCACGAGAAAGTGGGGCATTGGAATTGTCCAATATTATCTTCGTCCATCCACGCGAATTCGTCAGCTCTTATGAATTAATCCGGCGATCGAAGCTCGTACTTGTCTACAATTCCTCTATCGGTTTGGAGGCCACACTTCTGAACCGTGTGGTCATCAGTGGGGGTGCTTCAAGATATACCCGATATCAGACCGTATACTTCCCCCAGATGCCTGGAGAATACTTTCAACTTCTTGACAAGTTTCTGGCTGAAGAGGACCCGCGGCCGCCGAAAGCATTTATCACGGAGGCGAGACGTTTTTCATACGTTCAACATTTCCTTACATCATTGGACTTATCACCATTCATTGATCCTCATCCGACCTTTCCAGGATACGTCAAGATGGCGGATTTCAATCCATTGGATTTGCATCCGGATCGTTGTCGAGAAATTGAGATCATTAAGGACGGAATTCTAGAGAATAAAGCCATGTTCTACGATCGTGCGGACGTACATTTGCGGCAAACCATCGATAGAATGAATCCCACCATCGCTAGACCACAAACCCAGGCTCAGAGTTCCTGAGGTCTTGGCATGATACGAAGAGGTCAAATTCAATTGCGAGGGCGTCTTCGCTGGCTGGCGCGAAGGTTTCAGACGCGTCGAAGGTTCGGTGCGCCCGCTGTTGACCAACTTCCGATCGTATTTGGGAATGCCATTCCAAAGTGTGGATCGAAGCTGCTCTACAATATTTTGCGAGGTTTTCAGAAATTGGGCCCCTTTGTGGATACGGGTCTTAATGAGATTAAGCCCTACTTTCGGGGTGAGCCCACTTCGAGATCTTGGATCCGCAATCAACTCGGGATGCTACGACCCGGAGATATTCGTTTCGGTTACATGTATGCTTCTGCCGAGAACATCGAAGCCATGTGTCGACCAGGGTGGGTGAATTATCTCATCATCCGAGATCCACGGGATATGGTCGTATCAGAAATTTATTATGCGCTAGAGATTAATCCTAACCATCTGTTACATGATCATTTCGCTTCTCTGGAGGAGATGGAGTCTCGGATTGACACGTTGATCTTTGGTATTCCGAGTGGAGAATTAGAGCGGGTGGGAGTGCGGGAGCATTACGAACGATTTCTTGATTGGCTCAATCAAGTTAATTTGTACGTCGTTCATTTTGAATCATTAGTGGAAAGTCCGCGGGAGGAATTGGCTCGTATCCTCGATCATCTCGGTGATAATGGTTTTCAACCCGCGCTTGATCGGGAAGAAGCTGTGAGTCGATTGCAAGAGCAGATGGCTCCGGAGAAGTCTGTGACTTTTCGCAAAGGGAAAACAGGGACCTGGCGCGAGCATTTTAGCGAGGCGAACAAGGATCATTTCAAACATGAGGCAGGTGAATTGTTGGTGCGATTGGGATACGAGCATTCAATGGATTGGTGAGTCAATTGGTGATTTATAGACGTGCGATCGGGTGCCTGGCTACACCCTCGATCGGGAGAAGTGAATGCAAACTGTGAAATCTCAATTGAAGCGGATCACGCCGAAGTTCATCTGGCAGCCTGCTTCAAACCTTTATTGGTTTTGGCACAATCGGGGCCGGCACCAGGTATCCGCTGCTATCAGCTCTCGTCTTCGTAATGACATGGAGCGCTTACGTGCATACCGGGATCGTTATAAAGGCCAACGATGCTTTGTGATCGGAAATGGACCCAGTTTGCGGAAAACCGATCTGAGCTTACTACGAGATGAGGTTACGTTTGGCGCCAATCGTTTATATCTTCTCTTCCCCGAGTTGGGATTTACGAGCACATTTCTCGTAGCCAGCAATACTTTAGTTATCGAGCAATGTGCTGAGGAGTTGATATCCTTAGCAGTCCCGAAGTTCGTTACTTGGCGGGCTCGCAAGTGGATGAAAGACGACCCGGGAACAATATTCCTTGATACGGACTACACGCTTCCAGAGACATTTTCGAAGGATGTGTCGGGGAGGGTTTATGAAGGAAGCACTGTTACCTATGTGTCCCTTCAACTCGCTTATCACATGGGCTTTGAGCAGGTCATCTTGATTGGTGTGGATCACCATTTCATGACGAAAGGGCCGTCGAACACAGTCGTCGTTTCGGGTGGGGATGACCCGAACCACTTTCACCCTGATTACTTTGGTAAGGGTTTTCGTTGGCAGCTACCAGACTTGGAGGGTTCGGAACGGGGATACAAATTGGCAAAAGAGGGTTTTGAAAGCAGCGGACGGGTTGTTTTAGACGCTACGGTTGGGGGCAAGTTGGCAATTTTCCCTAAGGTAGATTACGCCAGCCTCTTCTCGGTTGAGGACTTGAGTTTGTGAGATTTTTCAATCCTATGTCAGGTGCTTAGCATGACCCTTCTGATGTATACAAGCGTTCTGCATGCAAAGTGAGCAACGTCGAATGGACAAAGTATTTCCAAGGTGCTCGATTGTCATTCGGGCATATAACGAGGAAAAGCATATCGGTCGTTTACTCGCTGGAATCCTCCAACAAACGATTACGGATCATGAGATTATCCTTGTCGATTCGGGTTCAACGGATGCCACGAGAGCAATTGCGTCTCGATATCCTGTCAAGATTGTTCATATCTCTCCAGAGGATTTCACTTTTGGTCGCTCCTTAAACCTTGGAATCGAGCAGGCCAAATCCGAGTTCGTCGTTATTGCAAGCGCTCATGTTTATCCTATCTATCCTGATTGGCTATCTAGGTTACTCGATCCATTCGAAGATCCGCATGTCGCGCTCGTTTATGGCATGCAAAGAGGAAACACGACGACTAAGTTCAGTGAGCAGCAGTTGTTTGCGAAACTATTCCCGAATGATTCTGTAGTTCATCAACGTCACCTTTTCTGTAACAATGCCAATTCTGCCATTCGTCGCTCTCTTTGGCTCGAGAGAAAGTATGACGAAGAAATCACTGGACTGGAGGATATGGAGTGGGCCAAATGGGCGATTGAGCAAGGACACGTTCTCTCTTATGCCGCAGATGCGCTGGTTACTCACGTCCATAACGAAACGCCTCAGCAAGTGTACAATCGTTATCGACGTGAAGCTGTGGCCCTTCGTCTTATCAACCCCAAAGAACAGTTCCATTTTGGGGATTTTATGCGTCTTTTCATTTCGAATGTGCTTAGTGATTGTTGGCATGCTTTCCATGAACGCGTGCTCATAAAAGAGCTGGGCGGCATCCTTCGATTTCGCTTCATGCAATTCTGGGGAACCTATCGAGGTTTCTCGCTCTCAAGACCATTGACGAGTCAGATCAAACAAGTCTTCTATTACCCACGGGGCTTGCGGACCTCGCGAGCATCCCCTCGGCGAGACATTGAGCCCATTGATTATCAAGGGGAATGAGCGGTCATGATTGCCTGGAGTCGCATAGGGCAGCACTCGACACAACGGTTTAAACCTCAAGTAACCTTGAGGATTGAGGATCTTGATCATGATCGATGAACAACGACTCGTGGCGCTCGTTCCCATGCGGCATCATTCAGAACGTGTGCCAGGGAAGAATTACCAATTGCTAGCAGACAAGCCACTTTACATGCATATACTCGATACATTACACCAGTGTTCGGAAATCGCGGAGATTGTGGTAGATACCGATAGCCCCATCATCATGCAAGGGATCTCCGATACGTATCCCCAGGTCCGCCTTATTGAGCGTCCGGAGCACTTGCGTGAAGGTGATGTGGCCATGAACGAGGTCTTGTTTCACGACGTGCATCAAATTGGAGCGCCGTTTTATCTTCAAACCCATAGTACGAATCCCTTACTCCGTTCTGGAACCATCTCGGCTGCAATCGCTACGTTTTTTGATGCTTATCCTAAATACGACTCGCTGTTCTCAGTCTCCAGACTGCAGACACGTTTCTGGGACGAGCAAGGAAAGCCGGTAAACCACGACCCCTCAATACTGGTGCGCACGCAAGATCTTGCGCCTTTCTATGAGGAGAATTCATGCATCTACATTTTTGAGAAGTCCACATTTCTCGCACGCGCCAATCGGATTGGAGAAAAGCCATTTCTCTACGAAGTAGAGCGTGAAGAGGCTTGGGACATTGACGAAGAACTCGACTTTCTGATTGCAGACTTTCTGATGCGAGGACGGTTGCGTCAGGAACAAGGGTTGGAAGAATGAGCTTACGGGTCCTCTTGTCGGCACCTTATATGATCTATGTATTGGATCGCATAAAACCAATCTTTGAGTCACAAAGTATTGAACTTGTGGTTCCTGAAGTGGTAGAACGACTATCGGAGGAAGAGCTACTTGAAATTGTGGGCGAGATCGACGGCGTAGTTTGCGGCGATGATCAGTTCACCGCCAGGGTGTTGAAAGCAGCCTCTCCGAGGCTCAAGGTCATTTCGAAATGGGGAACTGGAATCGACTCGATCGACAGCGAAACTGCGGAGAAACTTGGAATTAAGGTCCGAAATACGCCTGGAGCCTTCACTGATCCGGTGGCCGACAGTGTGATGGGGTACATATTATGTTTTGCTCGTATGCTCCCATGGATGGATCAAGATATGAAGCGGGGTGGTTGGGAAAAGATCCGCAGTCGTGCGTTGAGCGAATGTGTGCTGGGTGTCGTTGGTGTCGGCAAGATTGGCAAGGCAGTGCTTCAGAGAGGGAAAATCTTCGGAATGCAGCTGTTAGGAAACGATATCATCCCAATTTCTCAAGAGTTTATTGAAGATGTGGGTGTGAGGATGCTGGATTTGTCGGAATTAATCTCTCAGGTCGATTTTCTGAGTCTGAACTGCGATTTAAATCCAACTTCCTATCATCTTCTCGGCCGCGAGGAATTATCCTACATACGCCCTGAGGCAGTAGTGATTAACACCTCCCGAGGCGCAGTGATAGACGAAGAAGCTCTCGTTGAAGCACTCCAACTTGAACGGATCGCAGGGGCAGCGTTAGATGTCTTTGAAGATGAGCCACTCAGCACGGACAGTCCCTTGCGAAAGATGGATAATGTACTGTTAGCGCCTCACAATGCAAACAGCAGCCCATCGGCATGGGAGCGTGTTCATAAGAACACACTGCGCAATTTGTTCGACGGTCTGGGTATACCGACTCATCAGGCACTCAATGACATCTAATTCGGTAACATAATCCCCCATCTCATTATTAAAGATTGGGCTTCGTGTGTTCACCGCAAGTAGATGAGATTTGGTACGGGGCTGTAACGACTACCACGGCGAGAATGGAGAGGACGATGAAACGGGTTGCATTAGTAACGGGTGCGGCTAGTGGAATCGGCCAGGCTACGGCGGAGGTTTTTCACGCAGCTGATTGGGAGACAATCGGTATCGATCTCAAGGAGGCAAGAGGCCTTTCAACTGGAATTTCATTCCAGCAGGTGGATGCTTCGGAGGAAGAAAGTGTTGCCGAATTCTTTTCCTGGCTGTGCGAGCGCCATCAGCAATTACATGTCTTGATTAATAATGCTGCGGTGCAAATTTGTAAACCATTGATCGAAATGACCGTCCATGAGTGGGATACGGTTATGGCATCCAATCTGCGGTCGATTTTCCTTATGACGCGGGAGGCCTACCCGTTGATCAAAGCAGCGGGAGGGGCCATCGTCAACGTTAGTTCAGTACACGCTGTAGCGACCTCAAGTGACATCGCTGCCTACGCTGCTAGCAAGGGAGGTGTTTTGGCATTGACGAGGGCTATGGCAGTGGAGTTCGCTCGAGACGGTGTTCGTGTCAACACGATTCTCCCAGGCGCGGTTGACACTCAAATGTTGAGGGACGGGTTGAATCGTGGGCATGTCTCGGTTGCCTCGATTGAAGATCGACTGGACGAGCTAGGGCAAAAAACCGTATTGGGTAGGGTTGGTGCACCGGAGGAGATTGCCCGCGCAATCCTTTTCCTGGCTGATGATCATCAATCGGCATTCATGACCGGGCAGGCGCTCATTGTGGATGGTGGAGCCACGGTGCGGTTGAGCACTGAGTGAGGGTGAAATTATTCTTGCGGAGGACCCGTTGTTACTGGCTATTCTTCCAATTTCCGTATTATTGGTGCTCATCGTTGCGGTTGCATCTGTTTATCCTGAGAAGGGCTGGCGGGCAGCGGTTCTTCGCGCGGCTGTGATTTGGGGAACCTATCTTGTCTTGCTCACTGAGATACTGAGCTTCGGGAAAGCGCTCACCCGAATTGGTTTATCGATCGGGTGGGGTCTTCCTCTTTTTCTCATCATGAGTTTCCTGATTATGAGGGTACGGCGGGGGGATTCAATTTCGATTCCCCGTCCGACGCTTCCTGAGGGCGCACTTAATCGGTTGATTATCGTGGGCGTTGTGCTTATCTTGACCTTGACGGGTTCATTGGCGTGGATCGCGCCACCTCAAACCTGGGACTCTCTCAACTACCACATGCCACGTGTTGCGCATTGGGCACAACAACAAGCCGTTCGGCATTACCCTACCGGTGTTGTAACCCAAAATTACATGTCGCCAGGCGCTGGATATGTCGTTCTTCAATTTTATGTCCTGTCTGCTAGTGATCGTTTTTCAAATTTTGTTGAATGGGGAGCGATGGTTGGCAGCCTGATTGGGGTGTCTTCTATCTTTCTGAAATTGGGTGGTGACAAGAAAAAGCAACTGGTCGCGGTTTTACTGGCGGTGACACTACCCATGGGTATCGTACAGGCTTCGAGTGTGATGACGGATTATGTTGTTGCCTTCTGGATGGTCATCGTCGCCGCTGAGAGCTTGTCCCTGATGAGGGAGGAAGAAGATCGCTATACCATCCCGATCATGGCGCTAAGCGCAGGGTTGACAGTTTTGTCGAAACCAACCGGATTTGCATATGCGCTTCCCTTCGCAATATTAGTTGCTATTATTCTCGTCCGTCGTTATCGTTTCCTGCACTTCTTGAGGTACACCGTGATCACTATAGCACTCGTCCTTGTGCTTAATATTGGTCATCTAGTGCGAAATTATTCTGTATATGGCAATCCTTTCGGCACCAGCCGTCGCATCTCAAGCTTGATTACAGAGGAAATCAGTATACCGATCATCATTTCAAACACCCTTCGCAATGCCAGCTTGCATGCCGGCACACCATCTCCGCATGTGAATAAAGGCATCTATCTCACCGTAGTCAAGCTGCATGAGATCATTGGCATCGACCCGATGGATTCGCGTACAACGCACAGTCGTAAATATCGAGTCTTCCCACCATCAACGCATGAGGACCTGACCACCAATCCTGTCCATGCTTACTTTTACCTAATCATCTTCGTCATCTTTCTTTTTAGACGTAAGAGGTATCCAAGAAACATATTACTCTACGGCCTGATCGTCCCTTGCACCTTTATCACTGTCAGTACGCTGGCACAGTGGCAACTGTGGAATGGGCGCATGCATCTTGGATTTTTTGTACTCTTTGCGCCAGTCGCCGCGTATGTTTTCATCGAGGCTTTGTCGTCGCGAATGGTGTTCGCAGTGAGCTTCCTTTTTTTGATAGCATCCTTCCCCTGGCTTCTCCAAATCCGAAGTCGCCCACTCATCTATAATCGAAACACATCCTACACACTTGAAGCCTATAAGACTCCTCGAACGGAACAATACTACGTTAACGGGGGGCATCTCGTTAAGCCTCATAAGGAAATGACAGATCGAATTCTTGATGCGGATTGCAAGGATGTTGGAATTGCACTGCCAGGGAATGATGCCGAGTACCCACTTTGGATGTTGCTTGATGCGCCATTTAGCGGAATACGAATTGAGTGGCTCGTTAAGGATCCAGCGGCGAACATCTACCCGGATCCAGATTTTCAACCGTGTGCGGTGATTTTGAGACCCTGCGCAGAGGATAAGCAAGAGATGAATGGCTTACCGCGTGTATACAAACATAAAGCCACCGAATTCTGTTTGTTCCTTGAATCATGATTGCTATCGGGTGAATAAGGGGATTTGGAGGAACTGTTTACGAGTCGGATATGAATAATCACGGCGTTATGAAGTCGAGATGCAATGGTTTGACGTTCGTATTGCATGGGGATTGATATTAAGTTGAGGAGTTAATTAATGGTCGTGCTTAAGACTGCGGTGACCCGAACGAGTTCTTTTCTACGTTCGATACCATACCACCCATTGTTACTTGCCTTATATCCAGTCACTGCGCTCCTAGCAACCAATATCGATCAAGTCAGAGTTTCCGATTCCATGCGGGCATATCTCTTCTCCATCGCAGGATGTTTACTACTCATGATCGTTTTAAGATTGTTGTTGCGCGATTGGCACAAATCGGCGCTGCTTGGCGCTTTAGCCCTTCTTCTCTTCTTCTCATACGGTCACGCCTATGATGCGTTGAAGGACGTTGTTGTTCTGGGTTTGAAACTCGGCCGCCATCTTGTGATGATTCCGTTGTGGATCGGCATCTTGATCGTTGGGATTTGGTGGATTACACGGCGGGCAGGCAATTTGCGTTCCTGGACAGCGGCCTTGAACGTAATGGCCGTCGTCGCACTGATTTATCCAATCTATCAGATCACATCTTTCGAGTTTTTTACGAAGCCTAAACTCCCCGAAGAGGATTTCGCACTGGCTCCTGCTGATGGTCAGCCTGATATGGACATCTATTACATCATTCTTGATGCCTATGGACGTGAAGACACCCTCAGGGAGTTCTATGGGTTTGATAATGCGGCGTTCGAAGAGTCTCTCGAAGCTCTCGGGTTCTATATCGCAGAAAAGAGCCAGAGTAATTATGCACTTTCAGCGTTGTCTTTAGCGTCCTCATTAAATTTCGATTATCTTTCAAACCTCGAAGATCGCGGCGCATCCGATCGTTTCAGCGAGCGTTGGTTGAAGTGGTTAGTCCGAGAAAGCAAAGCGAGAAAGGCGTTTGAATCTCTAGATTATCAGGTCGTGTCATTCGAGACTGGTTTTCGGTTTACAGAGATCGACAATGCGGATTTCTATTACTCTAAGAAGATCCGGGACATCAACGGCTTTGAGGCCATGCTCATACAAAGCACGGCAATGCGCATTCTTACGGCGTTAGAGAATTATCTTCCCGATTTCCTCCTCCCGGATGTTCGCGCTCCGTTCGAAGGACATCGAGAAAGGATCCTCTACGTTCTCGACAAGCTTGAAGAGGTCCCTCACTTAGAAGGTCCGAAGTTTGTCTTTGCCCACATCGTCTCGCCCCATTCTCCATACGTCTTTGGAGCCAATGGAGAGCCCGTCGATCAGGAAGGTATTTTTACTTTGCGCTCCCAGGATGAGGACGTGAATTGGGAGTACCACGTCACGGGATATACAAATCAAATACTGCACATCAATAAACGCATCATGCGAGTGATCGCACAAATCTTGGCACAGGCAGAGACTCCCCCGATCATCATTCTACAAGCAGACCATGGCGGTCCTCTCACGAGCGACGAGGAGCGTATGGCGATCTTCAATGCCTATTACTTTCCGGATCGCTGTAAGGATCAACTTTATGCGGAGATCACGCCAGTCAACACCTTTCGTCTAATCCTGGACTGTTATTTTGGTGGTGAGTATGAACTGCTTGAAGACATCGCCTATTTCTCAACCTACGACGCGGTGTTCGATTTCACTGTGATCTCAAATGATTGAGAAAAGGGATCTCAATTTTGTCTGATGACAAACGAAGGAACTATTCTCATTAAGCTCCCCACTCGATTGAGTAGGTTTTTTGGGATCGTGAGTACAGTTCCCAGATTATGATCTGTGGTAAGTAGGGAAATAGGAACGGTGAAGTTTCAATCTCTCTTATTGCGAAACCGAATGCTGTTGTTCGGGCTTGTAGGTGTTCTTGGCCTGATTCTCATTCTCCTTTCCACGCCTTGGGGCATCGGTGTGAGTCACGATTCGGTTTACTATCTCGATGCTGCCGAAAATGTGCTCGCAGGTGATGGACTTAGCTGGCGAGCGGGTGGGAGTGAACTCAGGCCGCTGACGCATTATCCCCCTGCATATTCGCTCACTCTGGCAACGGTGGGCCTGTTAGGCATAGATTTGGTTGATGGGGCGCGCGCCATTTCTGCTGTAATTTTTGCTTTGAATCTGATGTTAATCGGCTGGCTGATCCACCGGTATATACAGTTCTTGTGGGCAGCACTTGGCGCGTCTACTTTGGCACTCTTATCCCCGATCTTTTTAGACGTGCATTTCATGGCGCTAACGGAGCCGTTATTCCTGTTCTTTCTTCTTACGACCATTGCTGCTATGGTTGAATATCTCCGTCAGCAAGAAATGCGTTTCCTTGTAGCGGCAGGGGTTCTTGCCAGCTTGGCTAATCTGACGCGTTATGCCGGTCTTTCCCTGACGGTTACCGTAATTCTAGCTGTGCTTTTGCTGGGGAAGCGAGGATTCCGCCAGAATGGGAAACGCGCTGCAGTTTTCGCATTCATCTCTCTCATACCGTTAATCGGATGGAATGTCCGTAATCAATTCGTGGCCGGTTCAACTGTGGGTCGAGTATTCATGTACCACCCGATACCGATCGATAAGTTGAAATTAGGCGCCCGGGCTTTACTCACGTGGATCTTACCAGAAGATGTTCCTTTCAAACTCGGGGTTGGGCTGTTTCTTGTGGCTCTAACCGCCCTTGTCACGATCGTGGCGCGAAACTTGAATTCACGGGAAGAGGGCAAAACCGGCTTGTCAGTTTTCCTCAAAGAAGATATGAGATTGCCCGTTGTGTCGCTTCTTTTCGTGGTAGTTTATGGCTTGTTTTTGGTGGTTTCCTTGCTTTTCGTTGATGCGTCCACACCCCTAGACATACGTATCTTGTCGCCAGCCTATCTCATGACGATGGTGGCTGTATTCGCGTTTTTAGGGCGCGCGACAGTAGGGGTCAGGAGCTCGCAATTGAGCCGCTACATGCTATTGGGGTTAGGGGCTTTGTTATTCGTGTCCTATGTGATAAGGAGCATGATTATTCTGACCACCATGCGGGAGCAGGGGCGCGGTTTTACGGAGCGAAAATGGGAAACTTCGGAGTTGATCGTTAAGGTCCGGGAAATGGACGAGGAGGCTATTATCTATTCATCCGACGCACTGCGCGTGTATTTCCTCACAGGTAGACCGGCATATTCAATCCCACAAAAGTTGAATCCGGTTCGCAGCACGGTAATTGATGAGTATGGGTCGAATCTCGAGCTTATGCGTAGCAGGCTGAAAGAGCCCGGTGCCGCATTGGTGTTGTTCTCGGATTCCTTTGAACTCGCGCGCCCAGAGCTCCCGTTATTAGAGGAAATAACGGAAGGTCTCTCCCTGTTCTGGAATACCCGTCATGGAGTGATATACATCGATCCGATCAATGCTAAGTAATCGTGGCTGTCTCTTGCAAGAAGATCTTTTGATCTTGAGCGAGCGTCGTTATCGAAATTGACAGTAGTGAGATTAACGAGATCCTCGCAAGGGCATCCACATGGAGTGTTATAATTCGCCCCCGGTTTTACTTTACCTTCCAATTCTGCACTTGCTGCCAATAGGAAGCGGGGTTTAGGGGGAACAATCAGAAGTCAATCGGCGCGTCCAAAAAGCGGAGCGCTTTCACGTAGGTGTGAATTTATGAATCATCCCGAAGAATATCAACCACTCGTCTCAATCGTTACGCCTTCCTTCAATCAAGTCAAGTACATTGAACAGACCCTTCTCTCGGTACTAAATCAGGACTATCCCAATATTGAATACATCGTCATCGATGGCGGATCAACGGATGGTAGTCAGGAGATTATTAAAAGATACGCGGATCGTTTGGCGTATTGGGTGTCGGAACCTGATCGGGGCCATCCGGATGCCGTCAACAAGGGCTTTCGACAGGCGAAGGGTGAGATCCTCGCCTTTCTTAATTCGGATGACTTGTACATGGCAGGAGCTGTGCAAGAGGCCGTAGAGGCACTTGCCGCGCATCCTGAGGCCGGCATGGTGTACGCTGATGGGCTGATGGTTGATGCGCATGGTCGTCTTCTCGACCCCCATCGATATCGCACCCTCGACGTGCTGGACTTGCTGTGCAATGAGGTCTTGTTACAGCCTACAGTATTTATGCGCAGGGAGGCGTTGGAGGAGACAGGTGGTTTGGAAGAGGAATATCCGCTCGTTTTCGATCATGTCTTGTGGGTGCGCATTGCCACCCGCCATCCGATCGTGCACGTCCCCTCTTTCTGGGCGGTTGAGCGGACGCATTCCGATGCGAAGACGACAGCGAGAGCGGCAGAGTTTGTCGAGGATACAGAGAATTTTCTGACCCATTCGGAAGACTCACTTGAATTACGACAGATCATTGATGCCAATCGTGACCGTATATACGGAAGTTTCGATGTCTTCGCCGCTCGTCGATTGATCGATTCACGACGATACGGCCAGGCCGTCCGACGTATTGCGCGTGCGGCCTTACGTTATCCTCCAGTTGTTCTGAGGTACTGGTACAAAGTCGTTCAGGCCGTGTTCAGCGCGCTTGGTTTTGAAGCCCTATTTCTCCAATACCGGCGCACGCGACGGAAAATTCGCTACGGCAAGTACGGCATCGTCGTTGGGGAGAGGGGAGCTGAACTGATCGAGGTATGAGGTTTGCGTGGAGGGACTGGATCCATGATGGGCTGCTCGAATTCTGAAGAGGGACAAATCTTATTTAACAATCCCTGGCTGATCAGGCTTGTGTTGGTTTTCCTGTTCATCCTTGGATTGGGTATCCGTCTCTATGATCTAAAGGATCCGCCCTTGGATTTCCATCCAACCCGGCAGCTCGGTTCGGCAGTCATCTCGAGGGGGATGTATTACCAGAATCTGACGGATGTGCCGGATTGGCAACGCGAGACTGCGATTTCTTTGTGGCAAGACAGGGAGATTTATGAACCGCGAATTCTCGAATGGATCGTCGCCAATTCGTACCGGATTCTAGGCGGGGAACACCTTTGGGTCGCTCGAATCTATACCTCTGTAGCTTGGGTGCTCGGCGGCACAGGACTCTATTTCCTGGTTCGGAGATTGACCAATCGAGATGGCGGCCTAATCGCCGTTGTCGCTTTCTTGTTCCTGCCTTTCGGTGTGATCGCCAGCCGTTCGTTTCAACCCGATCCGATTATGGTAGTGTTACTCATATACTCGCTTCTAACCATCCATCTTTGGAGCCAGTCGCCCACTTGGAGGTACGCCATTCTAGCTGGGATCGTGACCGGTTTGGCGATTCTGGTGAAGCAAGCGGCAATATTCCCTATTTTCGGTGCTTTTATAGGTCTTTTGGTAAGTAAATGGAGGCTGAAGGAGGGCTTCAGGAGGCCAGATCTTTTGTTCATCATCGGTTTGGCGATATTGCCAACGCTCGTTTATGGATTGATCCTGATCCCTGAGCGATCCACAGGGTTTATACAATATTGGACACTCAACTTTATTCACTTGCTTGGAGACATCTCTTTTTACGTGCAGTGGGTGCAAATGATAAATGCCATTGTGGGTTTTGATCTTCTAATACTGGCATTGTTTGGATCGCTGTTCTTCAGAGTGGGGGGTGAACGCGGCATGGTATTGGGTGGATGGGTGGGTTATGTTGTTTACGGTATGGTGTTCCCCTATCAAACGATGACCCATGATTACTATCATTTAATGCTAGTGGCCTTCATCGCGTTGAGCCTCTCCCCAATTGCCGCCAGGATCTTAAGCAGAATCACCCCTTTGAGAGTACCTTGGAAGGTACTGGCACTAGGCATCATGACCTTCTGGATCCTTGTAAGGGTCTGGCAAGTGAAGGTGGATCTAGACCAACGGGATTATCGCAATGAGGCCGCAAGTTGGCGCGATTTGCGCGAGAACCTACCAAGGGATGGTGAGATTATTTCCCTCACCCAAGCATATGGTTATCGCATTGCGTACTTCGCCTGGGTCGATTCAGCAATCTGGCCAGTCTCGGCGGATTTGAGATTGGAAAAGATCAAAGACGGTGGGACATTCAATTTCGAGCATGAGTTTTCAAAACGCACCGCGGGTAAGGACTACTTTCTCGTAACAGACTTTGGTGAGTTTAACAGACAGGAAGAATTGAAGCAGATCCTGTATGAGCGGTATCCCAATACGATTGAAGGGGATGGATTCATCATCTTCGATTTGAGAGAGGATTCCTTCAATGAGGCGGAGGCAGGGACTGGTTAGATCACTTTGCCATCCACGTGAGTGCTTTGGCTGGGTTCCCCGTGTACGATCATCTGAGGATGAATCCGAATATTGATTTCTTACAAAGGGGATTGTAGCTACGAGATTGTGACTTCTCGTACTGATTGATTTCGTAGGTGATGTCGGATTTATTTCCGAGGCCATATGATCTCAGCATATTCGGGAAGCGGACGATCTCTTGGATGATATTTTAGATTAAAGGCTGCATAATATACGAGTAGTGGTGTCGATCTGGATGAGAACTCTACCGTATCATGTCTTCTTCTTCTCAATTTCGCCGATCCTGATTCTCCTTGGCAATAATATCGATCAGGTTAGGTTCACGATTGCCGTACGTTCGTTGCTGTTGTCGTTATTCGGTGCAGGTTTCTTTCTTCTTTTCCTTCGATTGCTATTAAAGCGATGGGCGTTAGCCGCGGCTGTTGCCTCGTTGGCCGTTTTGCTCTTCTTTTCTTATGGGCATGTATATGAATGGATGAGGGCATTAGGATCGTTGGGTGTTTCACTCGGGCGACATCGGATACTTGTACCCGTGTGGATCGGATTGTTCGCGCTTGGTTTAAGATGGTTGAGAAGGCAGGGGCAAGATCTGGGCAATGTGACTATGGCGCTCAATATTATTGCTGTCATGACGTTCGCCCTTCCATTAATTAAGATTCTCTCGTTTTCCATCCAATCAAGGCCTTCCTCATCGAGAGCGGCAGTAGGTGAGGAGGTGCTTCAGCTTGCGCACGATGTAGTCCCTCCTGATATCTACTATTTCATCTTGG
>JABAOF010021509.1_pt3 | contig 20739 bp, 25 predicted proteins | sample 7062171 | NCBI WGS metagenome assembly JABAOF01 (sample SAMN14538628, study PRJNA623070) | marine sediment metagenome | biome: marine biome [ENVO:00000428]; feature: marine pelagic biome [ENVO:01000023]; material: deep marine sediment [ENVO:00002113] | place: India: Gulf of Khambhat ...
TTCCTTTCCCTCTCGGCAAGGGGGTAGCTGATGATGCTTCCGCAGCCGGAGCAGAAGGGGGTGATGACCGCCAGCTGTTCGAGGGTCCTGAAGTTGGCCAGCGTAAAGAGCCCGGAGATGGTATGGGGCTTGGCGAGAAAAACGGCGACGGCGGGATTTTCGTCTTCCTCCAGGCGGTCCCACCGCTTGAACACCAGGTACCTGCCTTCCGCGGGAGGGACGGGCATATTCTCCACGTACCGCTCCACCAGCTCGGGGGTCTTCTTGTACCTTTCGCCCTCCACCCTTCCGGGAATGCCGCAGGAGAGAAAATACCTGAAATCGGGTCCAAGCTCCGCGGGAAATCCCGAGTACCGGACACCCCCCCTGCATCCGATCGTGTCGCCGGCAAAAGAGATGGTCTCCCCTTCCGCCGGGATGTTGAGCTGGGCTATCATGCACAGGTGCCCCCTGACAGGGCGAAGGTGCCCGGCGTACCTCTCATCATCGGAGTAGAAAAACACAAGGGGAAGGTCCGCGCTTCCGAAATAGGCTCTGAACTTTTTCTCAAACTCCTCTTTCAATCCCCTTTCCATGAACACCTCCCGCATCGGTATCTAAAGAGTCGCTCCTCTTTTTTTTGTTTGGCACATCACCCCGTTATCGCCTTCTGCGCGGCAGCCCTCCCCCGCTCCGTCAGGATTATGAAACCATTCTGACGTTCAACCAGTTCCCGCTCCTTCGCGAACCAAACGACGCGCTCGCTGAAACTGCGCCTCCACCGCAGGTGCTCGTGGAGATGCTCCACGCTGTTCTCCTTCTCCTCTTCCGGCAGTCCCTCGTGATGATAGAGGTGAACCACCAGCATCGTCTGGGCAAATTCCAGCCTCTGCCGAACCCGTCGCAGGCTCATTGCAACGAGCCCGCGTCCGGGAGAAAAGAGGAAGGTGAGCCCGAAGATGATGCCGGCCATGGTCGCCATGCACCCGGAGATCGAGGCATCCAGAAAATGGGCCAGCCAGTAACCGGTGATGGCAACGATCACTCCGATCAGCGAGCTGGCGGTGAGCATCGACGAGAGCCGGTCGCAGAAGAGATAGGCCGTCGCCGGCGGGCCGATCATGAGCGCGACGACGAGGATCGAGCCTACCGCGTCGAAGGCCCCTACCGCCGTAACGGAAACGAGCGTCATGAGGCCGTAGTGAATGATCCCGGGGGAAAAACCCAGAACTGCCGCCAGCCCGGCATCGAAGGTGGCGAGCTTGAGCTCCTTGTAAAAAAAGATGATGAAGGAAAGGTTTGCGAGCAGGATCACCGCCATGACCGTGAGGGCTTTCGGGCCGAGATCGTACCCGAACAGCTCGAGCCTGTTGAAGGGAGCAAAAGCGATCTCGCCCAGAAGGACGGCATCCGTGTCCAGGTGGACCTTTCCGGCAAACCGCGATATGAGGATTACGCCGAGGCTGAACAGCAGGGGGAACACGAGGCCGATAGCGGCATCTTCCTTTACGAGCCCGGTCCGGTTGAGAAGCTCCACCATGCTGACGGTCAAAAGGCCCGTCAGGGCCGCAGCGATGATGAGAAAAGGTGACGAGATGTCCCGGGTGACGAAAAAGGCCAGCACGATACCGAGAAGGATTGCGTGGCTTATGGCATCGCTCATCATGGCCATCCGCCGGAGTATGAGAAACACCCCGGGCAGCGAGCAGGTCACCGCCACCAGGGCCGCCACGAGCTGTATCTCGATCTGCACCGCCGTCATCGTTCCTCGTCTCCTGAACTCTCCAGGCGTCTTCCCGCCTCGAAGCCCTCCGGCGTCAGGGCCCACTTGCCCTCGCCGGTTTCACTGACCAGACCCTCCTTAACCAGCTCTTTCAAGCTCCGGTCGACCCCACCGTGACCGATACTCATCGTGCGCAACACCTCGATGGAATGTGCGCGGCGTATGTCACCGTGCTTGACGGCGAGTATGTAGAGATCCTCCAAAACGGCATCCACCCGCAGCTGCCTCCTGTTTGCCTGCTCACGGAGCCAGCTCCACAGAAGTCCACGGTTGGGGGCGAGCAGTATGGATATCAGGACGATGCCGCTTACGCAGATAACCACCGTGGGGCCGGTTGACAACCGGGGAACGCTGCTGCTTACCAGCGCGCCGGAAACCCCCGCAAGGGCCCCGAAAAGGGCTGCCAGCCCAACCATCACGCCGAGACGGTCCGTCCACTGCCTCGCGGCTGCACCGGGGGCAACGACCATGGCGCTCATCAGGACAACCCCCACGCTCTGCAATCCGATTACGATGGCGATAACGAGCAGGGTGGTAAGCAATACATCGACGACTCTCATCGGAAACCCGAGGGCGGAGCCGAAATCGGGATCGAAGCTGAGGAGCTTGAACTCCTTCCAGAAAAACCCCATCAAGAGAAGCGCAGCGGCCCCGAGAGCGCCCATGGTTATGAGGTCGCTTTCAACGAGCGTGGCGGCCTGCCCGAAGAGAAATGTGTCGAGCCCTGCCTGGCTCGCATCGGGGCGTTTCTGTATAAAGGTTATGAGGACGAGGCCGAAGCCGAAAAAAACCGAGAGAACCAGCCCGAGAGCGCTTTCGTCCTCAATGCGGCTGTTTCTCACGATCCCGATGATCACGAGCGTTCCCAGCCAGCCGGCAACTCCGGCGCCGAGGAGCAAAACGACCGACTCCTTGCTCCCCGTCAGGATAAAGGCGAGTGCGATGCCGGGCAGCGCCGCATGGGAGATTCCGTCACCCAGAAGGCTCTGCCTGCGGAGGACGGCGAATGATCCGAGTGCGCCGCTGACGATGCCGAGCGTCGCCGAGCCGAGCGCAACGGTCCGGAGCGTGTAATCGAACAAAAGATTTTTGAGAAGGGCTGCAAATTCCACAGACAAGCTCCCACCAGTTCACTTCCGGCCGCACGGCGTGGCTTACTCGTGGGAATGGTGCCCCAGGTAGGCCACGCGCCCGCCATAGGCAAGCCGAAGGTTCTTTTCCGTGAAGACCTCCTCAACGGGGCCGCTGGCGATGCGGCGCACGTTGAGGAGGGTAACCCAGTCGAAATACTCGCTGACCGTCTGGAGGTCGTGATGGACGACGACCACGGTTTTGCCCCTCCTCCGAAGCTCCTGCAACAGGGTGACGATGGAGCGCTCCGTTACGGCATCGACCCCCTGAAAGGGCTCGTCCATGAGGTATATGAGAGCATCCTGGACCAGCGCCCGTGCGAGAAAAACCCGCTGCTGCTGTCCCCCGGAAAGCTGGCTTATCTGGCGGTGGGACAGGTCGGACAGTCCCACCTCTTCAAGGGCCTCGAAGGCAAGATCCCTGTCTTTTTTCCCGGGCCTCCTGACCCAGCCGAGAACCCCATAGCGGCCCATCATTACCACATCCAGAACTACCGTCGGGAAGTCCCAGTCCACGCTTGCCCGCTGGGGGACGTAGCCAACGAGACGCCTCTGCTTCTCGTAAGGACGGCCGAAGATGGCAACCTGTCCCGCAACGGGCTTGATGAGGCCCATGATGGCCTTGATGAGCGTCGTTTTTCCCGCCCCGTTCGGTCCGACTATTGCCATCAGGACACCCGGGGGCACCTCGAGGTCGATGTCCCACAGAACCGGGTTATCCCTGTAGGCAACGGTTAAATCGTCCAGCCGTATCGCGGGCTCATCGGAAGGGTGCTTCGGAACGTGATCTTTGTGGTTGCCCCCTGTAATCGACATCGGCTTCTCCTCACTTCTGGTTCTTGCCATTTTCGGCTGGATACGCAGTTACTCGGCAAGGGCGGAAACAATGGTGTCTATGTTGTGCCGGACCATCCCGATATATGTGCCCTCTATGGACCCCGGGTTTCCCATCGCATCGGAGAAGAGGTTTCCCCCTATCTTCACCTCGAATCCCCTGGCCCGAACCGATGCCTGGAGTGCCTCGATGTACCGGCGGGGAACGGAGGTCTCCAGAAATATGGCGGGGATCTTCCGCTCAACGATAAACGCCGACAGTGCTTGTATGTCCGCCGCGCCCGCCTCGGCGACGGTGCTGATCCCCTGAAGTCCCAATACCTGAAAACCATAGGCCCTTCCGAAATAGTTGAACGCATCGTGGGCGGTGATGAGGACCCTTTTTTCTTCCGGGAGTTTGCCTGCCCTCGCCAGCACATACTCGTTGAGCTCACCCAGGCGCAGGAGGTACCCTTCCGAGTTGCTCCTGTATATCTCGGCGCTTTCCGGGTCGAGCGCGGCAAGAGCATCACGGACGTGCCCTGCAGCTTTCATCCAGAGGGTCACGTCGAACCACACGTGGGGATCGTAGGCCCCTTTGAACTCGGGAGGCGCCATCAGGGAAGAGCGCTCTATCCCATCGGTCACGGCAACTGTTCTGGCAAACCTCTCCATCTTTTCGAACACGTCCGTCATCTTTCCCTCGAGGTGGAGGCCATTGTAAAAGATGATGTCCGCCTCTGTCATGCGGGCCACGTCCCCTTCGCTCGCCTTGTAGAGATGGGGGTCGACACCGGGTCCCATGAGGCCGGTGACGCGAACGCGCTCTCCCCCTACGTTTTCAACGATGTCCGCTATCATCCCGATGGTGGTCACAGCGCGGATCTTCCGCCCCGCGATACCTTCGGTCCCGGTACCCGTCTCCCTCCCGTCTCCTCTCTCCCCCTGCTTCGAGCACCCTGGCAGGAGAAGCAGGAAAAAGAAAAACCACGAAAAAAACTTTCTCCTCAACACATTTCCCCTCCAACGGCAATTGTGTTCCATGTGCGCCGGCTCTTTGCGCCCCATCGAACGATTCTACCTGGCATTATATTGAACATGCCGGCGCTTTACATCCTCTAAGTCAAACCGGAGAACCCTTTTAGAGGCCTCTTGCGGCCCGCTACCGGCTCTTCTCACGGCGGGCCGTGACCGTCTCGCCCCCGATCCCCCAGTTATCGGTATCAACCTCATCGATCACGACGACGGTGGTCGCCGGGTTCTTCCCGAGGACATCCTTGAGCAGCCCGGTCACCCCGCTGATGAGCTTCTCTTTCTCCTCCCTCGTCGCGCCGTCCCTCGTTATCCTGATGTTTACAAAGGGCATGCCTTCCTCCCGTTTAAGATTTTCCCCCCGTTTTTTTCCGCAGGCCGAAAAGATGGTCGGATGGACTTTCCGTCCCCGATTCACTCATGAATATTTTCCGCAAATTGTGATGCCCGATACAGAGCATCCCCTTTTTGGCGCGCAACGCTTTTTGGGGACCGTTTATAGAATCGTCCTTTCCGCTCACTCTCCCCGTTATATCCGGGGGCGTTTCGGGGCGGTCTGTTTTCCCGTCAGCGGCAATTTGTATTATAGATATTTAAACGCCCATCAACAACGTCACGGAACCCGCCTTCAATAATTTCCCGTGCGGCGTAATACTTTCGTGATGAAACAGTTACAGAGGGTTTACGTCTCCTAACTCCCGGGGCTGTTAGCATGGGGGTAGGATACAAATCTGCCTGGTTAAACGTGGTGAAGGAGCAATTCAAACGATACTGATTACGTGTCGGGGGACCGGCAGGCAGACGTCACCTTCCCTTCTCCCTGTCCATGGAATAGACTATCTCGACTGCCCGCAGACCGACTTGGATGCAGCGCATCTCGGCCTTCGCCAGGACATCCTTCGAAGCAAACCTGCGGTCGGTGATGCTGTCGTACACGGCCGTCACCCCCCCTGACCGGAGCTTCCAGCTCGAAATCGCGGCGAGGGTCAGGTACACCGACATCTCCATCTCGACGTTCAAAACCCCCGCAGCGCGAAGCCGCTCTATCTTTTTAGGATCGGTCGAGGAAAAACCGCGCACGTGCCATCCCTGCCCCGCGTAAAAATCCGAGGTCGTGCAGGTAAGGCCGACATGATATGGATAATTCAGCGAGGCCGCTGCGCGGGCAAGGGCCGATACGATCTCCCTGTCTGCAACGGCTTCCACCGTCGGGGGGGCATAGTAGTGGCTCGTGTTCTCGTCCCGAAGTGCCCGCTCGGTAATGACGAGGTCGCCGATGGCAACGTCATCCTGAACGCTGCCGCAGCTGCCGATACGGATAAAGGTTGCGGGAACGACGCACTGGCTGGCCTCGACGACGGTTATTGCCGTGTTGTCGGGCCCGATGCCGGTACCCATAACCGTCACCGGTATCTCACGGTAATAACCCGTAAAGGTGCAAAACTCCCTGTTTTTCCTCGTAACCGTCACGCGGTCAAAAAAGCTGGCGATCTTGACGGCCCGGTCAGGATGCCCGCAGGTGAGTATGTAAGGGTGGATGTCTCCCGGTCCGCAATCAATATGATAGTAACGGCCGGCGTCGTTCTTCGGTGGCTCGATCCCCTTCGACGACAAAAAACTTCCCTCCCGGAAGAGCAACGGATGCTTCGAAAGGCACAGCCCGACTCATCGCGCTGTCAACGTGAGCTCGCGGAACAAAGGGTCCCTGGAGCAGGCGTCCTGCCACCCGCAATCGATGCAGTACGTGTCATACCATGCTTCAAACAGCTCGTGGAGCTTTCCCCTCACCGCGTCCCAGGAAACTTCCTGTCCCGGGACAAGGTGCAGGAGTTCCAGCGCCGAAGCGTCCATTTTTTTGATCTCCGCTTCGTCCCGGCACGTTACTCCTATGAGGTAGGGACAGGGGGAGCAGACCTCATCTGCGCCGGAGCATACGGTAACGCCCTCCTTTTCCGCGTGCGAAATGACTCTTTTGAGATTTTCCACGAAGGTCGAATCGTACCCTTCACCGCCGAAGAAGTGGAGGCACACGAGGTGATGTCCGCGTAGTTTCGTCATGCATGACCCTTTTTTCGGCCCACCTCAAACCGGGTGGGACGGCGAGGCACCGCTCACTTCCATATTTTATTCTATTTGGCCCGTTAATGAAACAGGCGCGATGAGCGCTGTCACGTCATCATTGATTAAAGCAAGGACCGTTCGGGCAAAGGGACGCCTGCCCCTATCTTTGGAGCACACCCCTTTCCATTTTGTAATCCTTTGGAACTTCAAAGTGGCTGTCCGGAAGAGCCGCGGCGTCAAGCGACTTTATTTCCTCTCGATACTCGAACAGGGTCTGGAAATTACCCCCTTCCCCGCCGAGCTCTCTCCCCATCTCCCGGCGGACCTCCCACTTTATGGAGGTCAGGACGGAATATCCCTTCATCTTTTCAAGCCCCGCTTTCAATTCCTTGCCATCAAGGCCTGCTGCCCCGGGAAGAACCCACAGCCCGAACTTCCTCATGTCACCCGGGGTCATGTCCAGCCCCGTCTTTTCAAGGTAGGCCCGCTCGAACATATCTTCCGCCGCCATGACTTCCTTGATTTTTCCCTTCCCCTCCGTATTCCAGAAATTGCCTGTCATGCGGAACTTGTTGCGCCTCTTCGACTTTTCCTCCTCTGTCTCCACAAGCCAGGTCAGCACATGCAGGCTGCAGGGAAACCCGCTGATGGTTCTTTTCTCCCCCGTCTTTTGCACGTCGAGTTCGCCAGACACCAGGCCGGCCTCTTCCTGGTTCCCCCCGCCGGCGCCTCCCTCATGAAGCGCACCTGCTCTCCCCCGCTCTCCGCCGGATTTATCGCCCCGGTGATATACCGAAAGGGCCCTTTCCCTGTAGGTTCTATTCGCGTGGTTTACCTCCCAGACAAGGTCCCTGTCGGGGCGGTAGATTATCGACAGGTCTTTTGGCCAGAGCAGCATGCCGAAGGTCTTCCCCGTCATCTCCATCTTCGTGTCGGTCCTTTTCATCGTATCTTTGAAATAGTCTATCTCCTGGGTCATAGGCGTCCCGGCGCCTCCCTCCCGGATAAGCCGCACAACAGCCACATCTGCCAGAACCGCCGGATATGGGGCCAGGAGGAGATACAGCCCCAGCACGCCGGAAACCGTGCTCCATGGAAGCCTCATCAAAACCCTCCTTTCCCAACCCCTTGCAACCGCCCCGCTAATCACCGGGGTCGATGATCCTGGCGACCCTCGACAGGGGGTGGCCTTTCGCGCTCACCTCAAGGGAGTTGAACCAGCCAAAGGGGGTCCTTGTGACTTCGAACCCCCTTTCGGAAAGCAATCCGGCGAGCAGCTTCAACCCTTCAATTGCCGCCTCGGGCCTCGATAACTCTCCGAAGAGGTGCGCGAAGGGATGTATCAGTATCCTGCCCGCCTTCACACTCCCGGCAAGCTTTTCGATCTCATCGGCCCCCCGCTCACAGACTTTCTCGAGGTTTGCCTCGTCCCCCTTCTCGATGCTCGTTAAGACCACGAGCCCCTCGACGAACTCCGTCTCCTTCCGGTCCGGCTCCTCGTATACCCGGGACCTTCCTCTCTCCGTTATCCGGCAGAGAAACCTGTCCACGTGAAGGATGAGAATCCTCACAACCCACGTATCCTTTGCCCGTTGATGCCGAATTCCAACAATTTATCAATCATACGCCATTATCCGTGGGCCCGCAAACCACCCACGTCACATCGCCGTGGGTTTCAGGATGACATCCGCGTCTTCAGCCGCTCGGCCAATCGCGTTGTCCCGGGCACCCCATCCTGTGCCTCCCATACATGGCCTGACGCTTTACCATCACTTGTCCCTGTTCCTCGCCGCACGCCGGGTGTACAATACGGATATGGACGGTTAGGGAACGGATCCTCGCGGGAAACCGGCTGGCGCATGCCGCTAGAACGCAAAAAGGGGGTGAAAAGATGGCAATGTTTCCCAGCCTTAAAAAATACCTCGAGGAAAACGGGGTGCAGTTCGAACACACGATTCACGCAGCCGCTTACACGGCACAGGAAAAAGCCGCCCTCTCCCACACACCGGGGAAGCAGAGGGCCAAATCGGTCATCGTGTGGGGCGATGGAAAGCTCTCAATGGCGGTGATCCCGGCACACAAGAGGCTCGATATGGCAAAGATCAAAGAGTGCCTCGGGGCAGGCAAGGCGAGGCTTGCAAAAGAGGAGGAATTTGCCGAAATATTCAGCGGCTGTGAAGTCGGCGCCCTCCACATATTCGGGAATCTCTACGACATCCCGGTCTTCGTCGACTCATCCCTCTCAAAGTTCAGCGAAATCTATTTCACCGCCTGCACGCACCACGATACGGTCAAGGTCAGTTTCGCCGATTTTGAGAGGCTGGCAGGCCCCACGGTCTGTGACGTCGCATCCGATGACGCTTGAATAGGCTATCCGTCGAACCGGATGCGGTATATGACGCCGGCCTTGTCATCTGAAACGAGAAGCGACCCGTCGGGCATGACGAGGACATCGACGGGCCGGCCAAAAGGGCGGCCACCTTCCAGCCAGCCCTGGGCGAACACGCGATAGTCCACAGCCCGGTTCTCCTCGAGACGGACCACGGTTATCCGGTAGCCCGTGGGAATGGTTCGGTTCCAGGAACCGTGTTCTGCGATAAAAATCTGCCCCCTGTAATTTTCGGGAAACATTCCCCCCCGGTAGAAACGCATGCCGAGGGCCGCGACGTGGGCGGGAAGCTTCAACTCCGGGGGGACGAAATCGCTGCATTTTACGCGCTTTCCATATTTCGGGTCGGGAATGTCCCCGCCGTGACAATAGGGAAATCCGAAGTGGAGGCCCTTTTTTGCCGCCCGGTTCAGCTCATCGGGCGGAAGGTCATCACCCATCCAATCACGACCGTTATCGGTAAACCAGAGCTCATTCGTCCCGGGATGCCAGTCGAATCCGACGGTGTTCCTGACCCCATGTGCAAATATTTCCATCTTTTCGCCGGAGGGAGAAAACCGCAGTATCGACGCGTACCGCTTGTCGTCTCTCTCACAGACGTTGCACGGCGCCCCCACGGGTACGTACAGATATCCGTCGGGACCGAAGCGGATGAACTTCCATCCATGGCGGCGATCGCCGGGAAGGTTTTCGCTTATGACCGTGGGAGCGGGGGGCTGCTTGAGCCTCTCCTCTATTTCGTCGAACCGAAGCAGGCGGTCTACACAGGCCACGAAGAGGGAGCCCTCACGGAAGGCAACGCCATTCGGCATGTTGAGACCGCTTGCTAAGGTCAGCACCTCGTCGGCCCTGCCGTCCCCGTCGAGGTCGCGTATCGCGTACACCTTTCCCGCCTTGCGCGTGCCGACAAAGAGCGTTCCCTTCTCTCCCAGCGTCATCGACCTGGCATTTGGGACACCTGTTGCAAACAGCTCTATCGCAAATCCCGGGGGGAGAGAAATCTTCTCAAGGGGAAGCTCATCCCCAAAAACCCGGGGAGGTCGATGGACGCCTGCCGCCGAGAGCAAAAAACAGAGGGCGACGGAGGCGTAGATTATCTTCTTTTTCATTCCTTTTTCCTTCAGGTTGCAGATGTCCTATAATGTTACTTTCATACTTCACTTTAACGGTTTCACGCAAGAGGGAAAAGCGCACGTGCTATTTAAAAAAACAGATCCCCCGGATCAGGAGCGAGCACAGCTATCCTGAAAAGGAGATGAAAGGAGGAATTCAATTGATCAAGACTGTCAGCCTTACCCTTGCTATTTCAATCGCCTTCGTCATTGCCCTCTCGAAGGTCGGCGCTGAGGTGAAAAATCCCGTCGTCCTGTTCGAAACTTCACTGGGAAACATCAAGATAGAGCTCTACCCGGAAAAAGCGCCCATCACGGTAGAGAACTTCCTCGCCTATGTAAAAGAGGGTTTCTACGACGGCCTCATCTTTCACAGGGTCATAAAAACCTTCGTCGTCCAGGGAGGAGGATTCCTTCCCGGAATGAAACAGAAAAAGCCCACGCGGCCCCCCATCAAGAACGAGGCGAGAATGGATCTGAAAAACGAGCGGGGTACCATCGCGATGGCCCGCACCATGGAGGTCGACTCGGCCTCCTCTCAGTTTTTTATCAAAGTGGAGGATAACAGGAATCTCGACCATGTCGATAATACCCAGCGGGGCTTTGGATACGCCGTGTTCGGGAAAGTGATCGAGGGGATGGACGTGGTAGACAGGATCCGCTCTGTTCCAACGCACAATGTGGGGATGTTCAGGGACGTTCCGGAGGACCCCGTCGTCATCTCAAAGGCCCGGCTCCTGGAGGCCGATTGAAGATCGCAGGAAGCGGCCCGGCTCCCTCTCTGAAAGAGAAGCGATTCCGGGGAGCGTGAGGCACCTTTGCCGGGAAGGTTCAAGCGGAAAGAGTACAGTTCTCCTCCTTCAGAGAAACCGGATAACGCAACAAATTCCCTTGCCGGAGAAGACAGCGAATTCTTGTTACGCTGCCTTGCGGGGCTCCCTGCCGCCGGCCGCCTTCGCCTCCGGTGCCTGGGTCAGAGGCCACTCGGCCCAGAACACCCGTTTCCGCTCAACTTCCTCGTCGGAAACATACCCGAGGAGGACAATGCAAAAAGCAGCAAGAAACAGAAGCAGGCCACCAATGAGCGAAACGCCGATCTGGCTCGTGAAGAGGATGTTTTCCATAATCTGTTCCTCCTTGATTGACCCGGACTCTTCGGGAACGCTTCAGAAAGGCCCGGGATTTAAGGGCTTGAACCTTTCCTATCCCCAATTACAAGTATAGAAAGGAGAAATAAATCTTTCTGTGAGACCTTTCACATACGCGGGGGGCAGGCCTGCCTAAGAGCTCACGAATTCCTCCAGGCGAGGCCTGTTGATGATCAGCTTCCTTCCGACAGTTGCCAGGAAACCCATTTCCTTCAGCTTCTTGATATTGTGGGTAACCGTCTCCCGTGTCGACCCGATGAGGTTCGATAGATCCTCATGGGTGAGGGGGAAAGGGATAACCGTGCCGTCCGGGGTATCGACACCATGCTCCCTGCAGATTTCGACGAGCACCCTTGCCAGCCGCTGATAGGACCAGGTGTGGCTGAAGTGGGAAAACTCTTTTTCGACCTTCATGAGCCTTTTTGACAGAATTCGGATAAAATTCATGCTCACCGTAGGAATCGATTTCAAGATCCTGAAAAAATCTTTCCGCGAAACGACGATGGCCGTCACCTCAGTGTTTGCCACCGCCGTCATCACCCGCCTCTCACTGGCAAACACAAGCTCTCCAAAAACGCTGTCCTCCTTCAGAATGTGGAGGATGGTCGCTTCACCCCTCCCGGAATGGGTGATGAGTTTCACCAGGCCACTGGTGATGATAAATATGCAGTCGCTTGGATTTCCCGCCGAAAAGATGACCGACCCTTCGGAAAAATGCCGCTCCCTGCAGAACTTCTCAATCTCTGCAGCCTCTTTCTCTGAAACCCCGCGGAAAAGCTCTGATGCTGTCGTGTGAGAGAGCATCGCCTCTTACCCTCCAGCCTGGGGAAGGAAATGCAATGTCTCTAAATCTATGCTACCACCAAATGACACATTTTTATAGAAGATTTTATATTTCAGTTACTTAACAAACAAACGGGACGGGAGCTGCTGCTGCCCCGGGCCAATCACGTGAGACGCGAATAATTTTTGCGAAAAAAACGAAACTTCCCGAGAAAAACACAATCGAACGGTTAAACCGAATGATAGGGTGGGGTGCAATCATGAAAAAGTTCTCATTAGCGACAGCGATAACATCCGGGTTGTTGGCCGTCGCAATGACGGCGGCACTTTCGCATGCATATCAGAGCAGGACAAACTCTTCCGGCGCGAACGCTGGTACGGGTGACACATCTTCGCAGGTCAGGATGGTCAAGCATTGCCTGACCACCGGCAACAGCATTGAAGAGGACAGGGACCTCGTGGAAGCATCGAAGGTCGCTCAGGCCTTTCCCCTTTACGGGAGCAGGGAGGAAAAAGTTTTCCGGCCCGGGGCAACGATCATCAGCTACAACGGCAATGTCGACTTCAAGCTGGGAAAAGCGTTCAGAACAGCAAAAAAAGAACCCGAAAGGGAGTGTATCTTCATCCAGGAGTCGGAGCGCCCGTAAGCGGGTGGTTCACACCATCTCCCTCCCTGGGAAACATTTTCTTTCAAACATCGTGTAACAGCGGTTTGGCCTGCACCTGTCCTTCACACCATCCCCGGATACAGAAAAATCCGATCTGTTCCCTCAAAAAATAGGGGCTCATTTTATTCTTGAATTTGCCCATCATATCCCGTAAGTTATTCCTATACCAACGAAGGAAGACCGGAAGGATGTTGCCGCGTTTATCGCGAAGGAGAGATCTTTTAAGCGCGGGTTGAGAACGACGAGCCAACCGGTTCGTATAATTCCAAAAGCGCCCTTTTCAAAACGGGGCGATAGGTAAGTAAAAATCCAAAAGGGGAGGCTACAATGAGGTATCGTGTACTTTTGTCGATTGTTGCATCACTTTTGCTCGTGTTGTTCATTGCTCCGGGTTGCCAGCAGAAGCCCAAAGAGGAGGCCAAACCGGCAGCGGTCACTGAACCTGCCAAAGAGATGACGGAAACAGCAGGGGAAGCAACGGAAGCCGGGAAGGAGGCAGCCGAGGAAGCAATGGAAGCCGGGAAGGAGGCAGCCGGGGAAGCAGTGGAAGAAGGTAAGGAAGCAGCCGGGGAAGCAAAGGAAGCAGTTGAGGAAACCGTAGAAGAAGGCAAGGAGATGATGAAGGAACAGGGAAAGTAGGGAGGATACCATGAGGCGTCTTTTATCGCTGTCTATCTTCGTTTCATCCGTGCTGGTTCTCTTTGTCGCCGGTGGCACCGGGGCGGAGATGGCCCAGAAGGAAGCGGGAGTGATGCTGGAAGAAGGAAAGGCGCTCTTTCAGAAACACTGCGCCGTCTGTCACCCGGAGGGGGGAAATATCATCAATTCCAAGAAAACGCTCTACAAGAAAGACCTGGATGCCAACAACTTAAAGACAGCGGAAGACATCGTGAGCAACATGAGGAATCCCGGGCCGGGCATGACGAAGTTCGGTGAAGAGAAGATATCGAACGAAGAGGCAACAAAGATCGCCGAGTATATCCTGCACACTTTCCGGTAATCGGAGGAAGGAGCGTATCCGGCAAATACAAGGCCGGATCGCCGTTTTTAAATTTCGGGTTTCCATCACCACGAAGGTCGTTGGAGACCCGAAATTTTTCTTTATCCAGAAACACCCGAATATATAATTGAAGGATGCGAACCATCCTTCTCCTCCTCGACGGGCTCGGAGACAGAGGTCATCCCCTGTATGCAGGCAAGACCCCCCTTGCGGCCGCGTCGACCCCGAATCTGGACAAGATAGCAGAGGCCAGCGCAACCGGGCTCTACCACAGTTACATCCCGGGCATCCCCATGTCGAGCGAAATTGCCCACTTTCTCATGTTCGGATACGATCTGTCTGAATTCCCCGGCAGGGGGGCGATAGAGGCGGCGGGATATGGCATTTCTCTCTCCACAGGAGACGTGGCGATGCTCGCCAGGATATTCTCCACCCGTCCGAAGGGGGGTTTGCTTTTCCTGGAGGTTGAAGACCCCGATCTGGAACTTTCGGCCTGCCGGGAGCTGCAGGAGCAGATCCGGTCCTTTGAAATCGGCGGGTTCCGGTTGGAATTCACACCGACGGAGGGCGTTGAAGGGATACTCGTGATCCGGGGAAGCGCCTCAGAGAAGATCACCGACTCCAACCCGATCTACGAGGGGCGTCCCCTGATGGAAGTGCGGCCTCTTAACAACATCGGGGAAGCCAGAAGGGCCGCAGAAAAAACGGCGCAGGCCCTGAACAGCTACCTCGTCTGGTGCCACCACACCCTTGCCAGGCACCCCGTAAACGTCGATCGGGCCAGAAAAGGACTTTGCCCGGTCAATGCCCTGGGCACCCAGAGAGCGGGCAGGCGGCGTGAAGTGCAACCTTTCATGGAGAAATGGGGAATGAAAAGCCTGTCTATATCCTCCGGGGCCGTCTACCATGGGCTGTGCCAGATGGTGGGCATGGAAATCATAAGGGCGAAGGAAAGCGGGGACGCCGAAAGGGATCTGCGGGAAAGGCTGAAGCAGGCATTGGAAGCAGCGTCGTTCGATTTCATACACGTTCACACGAAGGCAGCCGATACGGCGTCGCACACCAAAAACCCCGAGACAAAAAAGGCCGTCATCGAAGCGCTCGATAGCGCGCTCTCTCTGGCCGTCAGGGAGATAATCCCCGACGACGACATTCTCTTCGTCGTCACGTCGGACCACTCAACCCCCAGCACCGGGCAGATGATACACTCCGGCGAGCCCGTGCCGGTCATGATTCGGGGAAAACTCGCCCGGGTAGACGACGTCGGCTCGTTCAACGAGGCAAGTTGCGCGCGGGGCGGCCTCGGCCTCATTCGCGGACCTGAGCTTATGTACCACATCCTCGACCTAACGGACAGGGGAAAGCTGTGGGGGCTCATGGACTCACCGGCCAACCAGCCTTACAGCCCGGGAATCTTCCGTCCCCTGAAGATCGACTAGGCACGTCAGGGCCATCATATCGTATGCCGGCAACCGGCGTTTCCCCGGGAGATTTTTCCCGCACATTCCGGACCCTCTGCAGGCACAGCCCGATGGTCTGATCGACCCCGCCATCCTTTCCCCACGAGTTTCAATGGCTTGCCATGATGGAGACGGGTACGGTATCATTTTTTAAGGGAGATCCAAATGGAGCAGGACCACTACGACCTCATCGTTATCGGAAGCGGCCCGGCCGGCCAGAAGGGAGCCATATGCGCCGCGAAATTTAACAAGCGCGTCGCCGTCGTCGACAGCATCCACATGATGGGGGGCGTGTGCGTCCACACGGGAACGATCCCGAGCAAGACCCTCAGGGAAGCCATCCTCTATCTGTCGGGATTCCGCCAGCGCACCTTTTACGGGAGGGATTACATGCTCAAGGAGAAGGTGTCCTTCCCGGACCTTACGATCTGGGTACAGAAGGTCGTGGAGCGCGAGATAAATGTCATCAGCTCGCAGTTGAAGCGAAACGGAATCGATGTGATAGGCGGCAAGGCGCACTTCATCGACCCGCATACCGTAGAGGTCCAGGCGGAAACGGGGCCCCTCAAGCTGACGGGCGATTACATCCTCATCGCATGCGGGACCCGCCCCCACCACACTCCGGAAATACCCCTTGATGGAAAACAGATCTGCGATTCCGACCAGCTGCTGCACATCGAAGAGATTCCCCGCCAGATGATTGTGATCGGTGCCGGGGTCACGGGCCTCGAATACGCCTCCATGTTCACGGCCCTGAACAGGGAGGTGACGATAATCGACCAGAGGCCCTCGATCCTGGATTTCGTTGACCGGGAGATCATCGACTCGCTCCTGTACCTGATGCGCCGTCACAGGGCGACGTTCCGCCTCTCCGAAAAGGTGCTGTCGGTGAGCAAAGACAGCGATTCCCGGGTCGTGGCAAGGCTCGAAAGCGGAAAGGTGATCCGGGGCGATTTTCTCCTGCACACGGCGGGGAGACAGGGGAATACGGACACGCTGAACCTCGATGCCGCCTCCCTGTCCTGCGACCGTCGCGGGCGGCTTGCCGTGAACGACCAGTTTCAGACCGAAGTACCCCACATCTACGCCGCGGGAGACGTCATCGGTTTTCCCGCTCTCGCAGCCACCTCCATGGAGCAGGGAAGACTCGCGAGCTCTCACATGTTCGGCGTCCCCGGCAAGATCTCAGCCGAACTGCTCCCCTATGGAATCTACACGATACCGGAAATATCCATGGTGGGGATGACGGAACAGCAGCTCACAAGCGGGAAAGTCCCGTATGAGTTCGGGGTCGCCCGGTACGAAGAAATCGCGAAAGGGCAGATCCTCGGTGACGAGATCGGGCTCTTGAAAATTCTCTTCGATCCCAAGACCCTCAAAGTACTCGGCATCCACGCCATCGGCGAAAATGCCGCGGAGATAATCCACATCGGACAGGCCGTTCTGGCCATGGGAGGGACCGTGGAATACTTCCGCGACACGGTATTTAACTACCCCACCCTGGCTGAGGCCTACCGGGTAGCTGCTCTCGACGGGCTCAACAAGCTCTGAAGCGCTCCGGCGAAGGCCACAACCGGCCTCTTTTGTCCCCCCCCGACGGCATACCCGGAATGACCGGGCCAACAGGTGGCTACTCCTGCCTGCCTGAAAGGGCCTGTATCATGGTCCGGCAAAAAGCGGGCAGATCATCGGGAACCCGGGAGGTAATCAGGTTCCCATCCCGGACGACCTCGCTGTCTTCGTAGTGAGCCCCCGCGTTCTCAATGTCATCCTTGATGGCGAAAAAGCACGTGGCCCGCCTGTTCTGAAGCACATCAGCCGAAACGAGCACCCACCCGCCGTGGCAAATCGAGCCTACCACCTTATCCTTCCCTGCCATTTCCCTCACCAGGTTCACCATCGCCGGGTGGCGCCGTATGATGTCGGGGGCATATCCGCCGGGTACGACAATGCCGTCGAAATCATCAGCGCTTACCCTGTCTGCGCTCGTATCCGCCATGACGGGGTAGCCATGCTTCGATGTATAGGTTTTTTCTCCCGATCCCACCGTCGTTACCTTCGCCCCGGCCTCCCGGAAACGCAAGACGGGATACCATACCTCCAGTTCCTGGTAGAGGTTCTCAACCAGCACGGCAATGTGTTTTCCCTTCAATTCCATGTGGTCCCCCTCGTATCGGTTTTTTCACCTAGTGAGATGCCTCCACGAACGATATGGCTTCCTTTCCTTCGCCGCTGCTGTGAAGTTGAATGCCCGGATGGGGTAGAATAGAAGAATCGGCCCTGGTTATTTTTCATCATACGTTTCAAAAAGCGAAGGGCAATGATTTATAGCGAGGATTGATCGGCGGGCGAGCACCCGACAAAACGCCGGTTGAGTGCGGTAAAGAGATGAAAAAGAGGGCATATTTTGGTCAGGAAAAAGGAAAAACCCGGGCAGGAAACTGACGTGTCAGGTGAGCGGAGGAAAAGGGCCGGAAAAGTCCTGGCGGAGCTGAAAAAACTATTTCCCGACGCAAAGATCGCCCTTAACTTCTCAAACCACTGGGAACTTCTCGTGGCTGTCGTGCTCTCGGCCCAGTGCACCGACAAGAAGGTGAACGAGGTTACGGCAAAACTGTTCGTAAAGTACCCCTTTCTCGAGGATTACGTTAGCGCCGACGCCCGGGAATTTGAAAGTGACATAAAACCGACGGGTTTTTACCGCAACAAGGCGAAAAACATCCTCGCCTCCGCGAGGATCGTCAAGCAGAAGCACGGGGGAAAGATACCCAAAACGATGGACGAACTCCTCGCGCTCCCCGGCGTGGCGCGGAAAACGGCAAACATCGTACTGGGCAACGCCCACGGAATCGTCGAGGGAATCGCGGTGGATACCCACGTCAAGAGGCTTTCCCGTAAACTGGGACTTACCGACAACAGGGATCCCGACAAGATAGAGAGAGACCTGATGGCCCTTCTTCCGAAAGAGGAGTGGTTCGATTTTACCTACCGGCTCATCGAGTACGGCAGAAAAATATGCCCGGCCCGGAAACACGAATGCACGAACCACCCGCTGACAAGAATTTACCCGGCAGCCTCCGGAATATGGCCGTAGGAGCAACGACCCGATCCCCGGCGCCCCTTTCAGCGTGACGAGGGGCAAACGGGGGGGCAAAAAAGAGGAGGAAATCATGAGAAAAAGGATGACCATTGGCGCATTCATAGCGGCCCTTCTATCGGCAGCATTACCGGCAGCCGCCCTGAACGTGGGAGACAGGGCCCCCGTTTTTACCGCAGAGTCCACGAAAGGCAGGATAAGCCTCGGGGACTTCACGGGGAAGGCTCACGTGGTCCTGGCATTCTACTATGCCGATTTCACACCCGTCTGAACGCTCGAGATGCAGGCTTTCCAGAGAGATCTGGAGAAGTTCAAGAGCCTGGGCACCCAGGTCCTGGGTGTGAGCCCCGACAGCCTTGAGACCCACAAAGAGTTCAAGAAGAAAAACCGTATCGAATTCCCCCTCATCTCCGACGCGGGTGGTGAGCTGAGAAAGCTCTATTCAGGAGGAAGAGTAACCTTCGTGATCGACAGAGAGGGAACCATCCGCTTCATCCAGAAGGGCGTCCCTGACAATCAGAAGCTTTTGAAGGCGATCGAGGAATTCGGCAGGTAAGAGGATGAATCATGCCATATATCGGCACAGACAAGAGGGAAAAATATACCGAGGCCATCCAGAGCATCCTGGACTCCCTTCCCGAAAGTCCCGCTGAAGCGGCCGGAGAGTTCACCTACGTGATCTACAAACTTCTCCAGAAGTTCAACGGCAGGTACTGGGAAAGGGCCCTCGGCACCGGGTCGGCGGTCATGGCGATCATGGAGATGTACCGCCGTGAACATGCCGGGTACGAAGAGGAAAAGATGGCAACCCACGGGGATGTCTGAAGGGCAGCCTTTCGTTCAGGCGAATGAATAGCCGCCCCGTTCCGGGACAAAAAAGCCGAACGTCCCGGCGGGGCCGCATTGTGTATGGATGGTTATGAAAATTAATTATTTTGCCGCCACTTATTTAGTTGTTGACGGAAGCCGATAAATGCTGTAGAAGATCACTCAATTTAACAGACGCGGGGCGCACGAAATGGGAGAAGAACGAAAACAGGTCATCGCATATTTCTCCATGGAGATCGGCCTGGAACCATCGATTCCGACCTATTCGGGAGGTCTCGGGATCCTGGCCGGGGATACGATCAGGTCGGCAGCGGACCTCGAGATTCCCTTCGTCGCCGTATCGCTCCTCTACCGGCAGGGATACTTTTACCAGAAACTCGACAAGACAGGAAACCAGAGCGAGGACCCGGTGCGCTGGCCCGTGGACGACTTCGTCGAGCCCCTGGAGGCACAGACGTCGGTCGAATTGAACGGGCGCACGGTACACATTCGGGCATGGCGATATACGGTTAAAGGAGTGACCGGCTTTACGGTACCCGTGTACTTTCTCGACACCTCGCTTCCGGAGAACGCTCCTGAGGACAGCAGCCTGACCGACTCTCTCTACGGAGGGGACAGCTATTACCGCCTCTGCCAGGAGGTCGTCCTGGGGATGGGCGGTGTCAAAATGCTGCGTGCCCTCGGCTACGAAGATATCAAACGCTTTCACCTGAACGAGGGGCACGCCGCGCTGATCGTGCCGGCACTGATAGAAGAGTTCCTGACGCAGCGGGGACAGACCGCATACATCGACCCCGAGGTGATCGAGGAAATCAGAAAGCAGTGCGTATTCACCACCCACACCCCGATACCCGCCGGCCACGACAAGTTTCCCGAGGGCCTGGCAGAACAGATCCTCGGGAAAAAGCGCTGGCACCTGGTGAGGGGGTGCGGACAAAACGACCACCTCAACATGACGGCGCTTGCCCTCCACTGCTCCCAGTTCGTAAACGGCGTGGCCATGAAACATGGCCAGGTGTCCAGAAATATGTTCCCCGGCTACCCCATAAGCAGCATCACGAACGGCGTCCACACCCCGACCTGGGCATCCCCCCCCTTCCAGAAGCTCTTCGACCGTCATCTCCCCCAGTGGCGGATAGACCCTTTTTCGCTGCGGTATGCAATCTCCATCCCGGGCGAAGAGGTCTGGCAAGCCCACATGGAGGCAAAGAAGCTTCTCACCAAATATGTAAACACCGAGGCAAACGCCGGATTTGACAAGGATATCTTCACCATCGGCTTTGCCCGCAGGGTCACGGACTACAAGCGCCCGACCCTGCTGCTCCACGACATGCAAAGGCTCCAGGCAATCATGAAAAAGCATGGGCCGATTCAGATCGTCTTCGCCGGAAAAGCCCACCCCAGAGACGAGCGGGGGAAAGACCTCATCAGGCACATTTATTCCGTGATAAAAGAA
>JABAOF010002608.1_pt3 | contig 20722 bp, 20 predicted proteins | sample 7062171 | NCBI WGS metagenome assembly JABAOF01 (sample SAMN14538628, study PRJNA623070) | marine sediment metagenome | biome: marine biome [ENVO:00000428]; feature: marine pelagic biome [ENVO:01000023]; material: deep marine sediment [ENVO:00002113] | place: India: Gulf of Khambhat ...
GAGCTGGTCGAGTCGCTACCGGAGCCCGTGCTCCACCGCGTGGTGCCACGCCCGCTGGACGTGGAGGGGGCCACCCGCCGGCTCGAGGCCCTGCTGGAGGAGCGAGAGGAGCTCACCCTGCTCGATGCCATCGGGGAGGGGGCCACGGTGGCGGACGTACTCTCGGTACTGATCGCGGTGCTGGAGCTGGCCCGGGTAGGGCGCATCAGCCTCGCGCAACGCAAGACCTTTGGCTCGGTGATGATTCGCCGTGAACCCGATCGCACAGCTGTTTGAGGCCGCCCTCTTCTCGGCGGCGCACCCCCTCTCCCTGGAGGATCTGGGGCGGCTCGCCCCTGACTCCCCGCGCGAGGAGCTCGAGGCTGCGTTGGCCGAGCTGCGCCGGCACTACGAAGAGCACGCGCACGGGGTGGAGCTGGCGCAGGTGGGCGAGGGCTTCCAGCTCCTCACCCGGCGGGAGCTCGCCGAGACGATCACCGAGGCGCGCATCGTGCATCGGCCGCGCAAGCTGAGCCGCGCGGCGCTGGAGACGCTGGCGGTCATCGCCTACCGGCAACCGGTGAGTCGAGCGGACATCGAGGACATCCGCGGCGTCTCGGTGGAAGGCGTGCTCCGCTCGCTGCTGGACCGGGAAGTGATCGAGGTGGTGGGCCGGGCCGATGGGCTGGGACGGCCCCTGTTGTACGGGACCACGCCCCAGTTACTGGAGCTGCTCGGGATCCGATCGCTAGAAGAGCTGCCGCGGCTGGAGGAGCTCTCGGTGGCGCTGCGTCCGCCCCTGGAAACCGGGGAGCTGGGCGGGGCGTGACGAAGATGCGGCTGCAGCGCGCCCTGGCACGGGCCGGGGTCGCCTCGCGCCGCCGCGCGGAGGAGTTGATCGAGGCCGGCCGGGTTCGCGTCAACGGGAAGGTGGCGACGCTCGGCGCCAGCGTGGATCCGGACGCCGACGTGATCACGGTCGGAGGCCGCCGGGTCCGTCCCGGTCGCGCCGTGTGGCTCGCGTTGCACAAGCCGGTTGGCTACGTGGTGACGAAGCGGGATCCCGGGGGGAGGCGGACGGTGTTCCAGTTGCTTCCCGCCGTCCCCGGGCTCACCTACGTGGGGCGGCTGGACGTCACCACGTCGGGGCTGCTGCTGCTCACCACCGACGGAGAGGCGGCGCACCGCTTGACCCACCCGCGCTATGCAGTTGAGCGTACCTACCGGGTGCTGGTGCACGGCCGTTCGCCGCACGAGATTCGGGAAGCGCTCGGGCGGCGGACCGTGATCGACGGCCGACCGGTGCGCGTGCTGCGCTCGCGGGTGAGGCCAGCGGCGCGCGGATCGAGCGACGTGACTCTCGTGCTCGCCGAAGGGCGCTACCGCATCGTGCGGCGGCTGTGCGACCGGCTGGGGCTCAAGGTGGAGCGCCTGACCCGCCTCTCCTACGGGCCCGTACGGCTGGGCCGGTTGGCGCCGGGGAAGTGGCGCTATTTGACGAAACGGGAACTCGAGGCGGTGCGCGCCCTGCGCGTCGCCTGATGACGGGGTCTGGGCCATGGAACTCAAGGACAAGACGATTCTGATGTTGGGGGGCAGCGGGCTGGTGGGCCGCGCGGTGGCCAAGGAGCTGTTGGCCCACTGCCCGCGGCGGATCGTGCTTGTGGCGCTCTACGAGGAGGAAGTGCGCGCCGGCGCGAAGTGGCTCGCATCCTACGCCGGCGAGACCGAGATTGCGACCGAGTGGGGCGACATCTTCGTGCCGGAGGACGCCGCCAAGCTGGAGCGGCGTGCCATGCTGGCAGATCAACAGCTGCGCGAGCTGGTGTTGCACGATCTCCTGGGCGAGCTCACCAAGGACGTGCTGCAGCGCAACTTCCTCTTTAGGCTGTTCGAGCGGTACGAGCCGCACGCCGTGGTGGACTGCATCAACACCGCCACGGCGTTCGCATATCAGGACGTGTTCCACAGCGCCCGGGACCTGCTCGCCGCCGCACGGGAAGGCCCGGTGACGCCGGAGCGGGTTGAGGAGCACGTGCTCTCCATTCCGATGCCCCAGCTCATCCGTCACGTGCAGATCATGTTGGAGTGCCTGCGCGCGTTCCCCACCGAGGGGTACGTGAAGATCGGCACCAGTGGGACCGGAGGGATGGGGCTCAACATCCCCTACACCCACTCCGAGGAGCGGCCCTCGCGCACGTTGCTGACCAAGTCGGCCGTCGCGGGGGCGCACTCGCTGTTGCTCTGGCTGATGGCCCGCACGCCGGGAGCGCCGGCCACCATGGAGATCAAGCCCACCACCGCGATCGCCTGGCGCGAGATTGCCTACGGCCCGGTGCGCCGCCGGGGTCAGCCGGTGCGTCGGGTCGACTGCCCGCAACCGCTACCGGTTGGTGAGGCGTTTCAGGAGCAGGCCGGGNNACACCGGATCGGTGCTGCAGTCGGTATGGATCGACTGTGGCGAGAACGGTCTCTTTGCGCGCGACGAGTTCGAGACCGTCACGGCGCTCAGGCAGATGGAGTTCATCACGCCCGAGGAGGTGGCAGCGTACGTCGTGTCGGAGCTGCAGGGGCACCCCACCGGTCGGGACATCGTGGCCGCGCTGGACGGGTCCACGGCCGGCCCGACCTACCAGGCGGGCGTCATGCGGGCCGCCGCCATCGACCGGCTAGTGACGCTGGAGCGGGAGCACGGGCTGCGGTCGGTGGCCTTCGAGCTGCTGGGACCGCCGCGCCTCACGAAGCTGCTGTACGAGACCTTCGTGCTCTCGCGGCTGCGCGACTCGGTACGGGGGCTCGCCGAGAGCGATGCGCGGCAACTCTCGACGGAGGCTGCGCGGCTGGTCGCGGAGGACGCCCTCCTCAGGTCGACGATCGTGTCGGTGGGGCTTCCGATCGTAGTCCCTGACGGGAAGGTTTATAGGGGCGAGTGCGTCATCATCCCGCCGGAGAGCGATGACATCGAGCCGGCCGTGGCCCGCGGCTGGGTGGATCTCCGGCCGGAGAACTGTGGGGTCTGGATCGACCGTGCCAAGTCGATGGTGGAGCAGGCCCGCGGGCGCGGCGCAGGAACCGACAGCGGCGTCGAGTGGGGCGCGATCGAGCCCGACAACCCCATCGCGCCGCCGCAGTTTGCCACCTGGATTTTCCGTCACGAAGATGGCGGTGAGCGCATCAAGCGGTGAGGCCGGTGCGGCCCGCCCCCTGTGGAGGCAGCGATGAGAGGTGACACCGGATGACGTCGCGCGCGGTGAAAGCTCCGGACGCGGCGATCACTACCGCCGTCGTGGAGGCGGTGGGCAAACGGGTGGTCGGCCAGGAGGCCATGATCGAGCGCCTCTTGGTGGGACTCCTCACCGGCGGGCACATCCTGCTCGAGGGCGTGCCGGGACTGGCCAAGACCCTGGCGGTGCGCACGCTGGCGGAGACGATCCGCACGACCTTCCAGCGCATCCAGTTCACCCCAGACCTTCTCCCGGCGGACATCATCGGCACCATGGTGTTCGACCAGCGCACCGGGGAGTTCCGCCCCAAGCGAGGGCCGCTGTTCGCCAACATCATACTGGCCGACGAGATCAACCGGGCACCGGCGAAAGTCCAGTCGGCGCTGCTCGAGGCGATGCAGGAGAAGCAGGTTACGATCGGCAATGAGACGCACGCGCTAGACGAGCCGTTTCTCGTGCTGGCGACGCAGAACCCCATCGAGCAGGAGGGGACGTACCCGCTGCCCGAGGCCCAGCTCGACCGGTTCATGCTCAAGGTGTTCGTGGGGTATCCGTCGCGCGACGAGGAGAAGGAGATCCTCTGGCGCATGGCGGGGGGGCAGGAGATCCCGGTGGGCCGTGCCGCCGATCCGGAGGATGTGCTCTCGATCCGGCGGCAGATCGCCGAGCTCTACATGGATCAGAAGATCGTGGACTACATCGTGGACGTGGTGCGTGCCACGCGTGAGCCTCAGGCCGTGGGGCTGCACGAGGTGCGGCCGCTCATCGCCTACGGCGCGAGCCCACGGGCCTCGATCTATCTCGCCCAGGCGGCTCGTGCCCACGCCTTCCTCCGGGGCCGGGCGTACGTCGTCCCGGAGGATGTGAAGGCCCTTGCGCCCGACGTGTTGCGGCACCGCGTGCTGCTCACGTTTGAGGCAGAGGCCGAAGACGTCACTTCGGACGGGGTCATCGCCAAGATCCTGGAGGCAGTGGACGTTCCGTGACGCGCCCGTCCCGCATCGTCGGGGCCGACGTGCTGCGCCAGGTAAAGACGATCGAGCTTCGCACGCGCCGGCTCGTCAACACGCTCTTTTCCGGTGAGTACCGCTCGGTGTTTCGCGGCCACGGCATGGAGTTCGCCGAGGTGCGCGCCTACCAGCAGGGCGACGAATACCGCTCGATTGACTGGAACGTCTCGGCCCGCATGGGTTCCCCCTATGTGAAGACCTTCATGGAGGAGCGCGAGCTCACGCTTCTGCTGGTGGTAGATCGCTCGGGGTCGGAGGAGTTCGGGGCACCCGTCGCCAAGTCAGAGCTGGGGGTCGAGGTTTCGGCGGTGCTCGCGCTCGCCGCCGCGCGGCAGAACGATCGGGTGGGCGCCCTCATCTTCTCGGGCGGCATCGACCACGTCGTTTCGCCCCGCAAGGGCCGACTGCACGCGCTGCGCATCATCCGAGACCTCCTCGCGTTTCGTCCCGTGGACAGGGGCACCAACATCGCGGCGGCCCTGGCGTACGCCTCGCGCCTGCTGCGCCACCGCTCCATCGCGGTGATCCTCTCCGACTTTCGGGCGCCCGGGTGGGAGGACCAGCTCGGCCGGATCGCGCGGAAGCACGAGGTGGTCGCCATCACGGTGGACGACCCGCGGGAGTTCGAGCTGCCCGAGGCGGGGTGGATCGAGCTGGAGGACGCCGAGTCGAGTGAGCGTGTGCTGGTGGATAGCTCGCATGGCGCCACGCGTCTGGCGCTGGCGATGGCGGCCGAGAAGGTACGGCTCCACCGCGCCCGCGCCCTCAAGCATGCGCAGGTGGATCACATCGCCTTGCGCACCGACCGACCATATGCGGAGGCGTTGCACCGCGCGTTCGCCGAGCGCGCGCGCCGTCTGAAACGATGATCGTCGCCTTCCTGCTGGCAGTGCTTCAGGTGTCCACGTGGGCCGTGGCACCCAGCTCCGTGACGGTGGGAGACACGGTACGGCTGGTGCGCCGCGTCAGCGCGGCCCCCGACTTGCAGGTCCGGCTGCGCCCGCTGGCCGCGAGCGCGGCGGTGGAGCCGCTCAGCCAGCCGCGCGCGGCCTACGCCGAAGGCGATCTCACGATGCTGTATACCGTGGCCCTGTTCGAGCCGGGCAGGCACGCCATCGCGATGCCGCCCGCCGAACTGCTCTACGCCGACGGACGGGTGGAGACCCTTCCCGGTGACACGGCATGGGTCGAGGTGGTGCCCGTGATTCCCGCCGACGATACCCTGCCGGCGCCGCGGCCCGCCATCGAGCCGGTGACGCGCAGCCCCGGCCGGCTGGCGCCCCTGCTCGTCCTGTTCGCCGTCGTGCTCGGAGGGGCCGCCGCGTGGGGCACCGTGCGGCTGCGCACCCGACCGGTGGTGGCGGCGGCCGCAGTGGATGCAGCGTCTCCCGAGCCGCCTATCGAGCAGTGGGTGGCGGCGGGAGAGTCCCGGGCGGTAGCGGCGGTCACCGCCGACCGGCTGCGGGAGCACGTCGCCCTGGTGGTCCCCGAGGCCGGCCGTCACCTGGACACCGAGGAGTGCATCCGGGTGCTGCACGACCGCGTGCCCGAATGGCCGCTGCGAGAGCTCACCGACGTGCTGCGCGCGCTGGAGCGGGCACGCTTCGCTCCGGCCGTGCCGAGTGACGTGGTGGAGGTGGTGGAGCAGGCCGATCGCCTGAAGGAGCGCCTCACGTGATCTTCGCGCGGCCCCTGGTGTTGGTGCTGCTGCTGGCGCTGCCGCTGTGGTGGTGGCATCGCCGTCGTCGGCCCGCACCGGCGGCGCGGTACAGCGACGCGGGGCAGTTTCGTACGGCTCCCCAAGGTCGCCGCTGGCTCGCCGGCGTGCCGGCTGCACTGCGCACCCTCACCCTCGCCGCGTGGATCGTCGCAGCAGCGGGGCCCGAGTACGGCATCTCCTCGGAAGACACCACCAGCGAGGGGATCGCCATCGTGCTGGCGGTGGACGTGTCCAGCTCGATGCTCGCCGAGGATTTTGCGCCGTCCAACCGGCTCGACGTCGCCAGGGAGCAGTCGATCGCCTTCATCGCGGCGCGCGAGTTCGATCGGATCGGTCTGGTGGCGTTCGCCGGCGAGGCGCTCACGCGCGTGCCCATCACCGTGGACTACCAGGTGCTGGAGCACGCGGTGCGTGCTCTCCGCGTCGGGGAGCTGGAGGACGGCACGGCCATAGGCACCGCCATCGGAACGGCGGCCAACCGGTTACGGCGGGCGCCCGGGGCGAGCAAGGTGATCGTGCTGCTCACCGACGGAGAGAATACGCGTGGCATGCTCGACCCGCGCACGGCGGCGGAGGCGGCTGCCGAGTTCGGGATCCGCGTGTACACCATCGGCGTCGGCACTGAAGGCGAGGCGCCGATGCCGATCGGGCGCGGGACGCAGGGCCAGCTGCGCTACCAGACGCTTCCGGTGCGCATCGACGAGGTGCTGCTGCAGGACATCGCCAACCTGACCGGCGGGAGGTACTTCCGCGCCACCGATCCCGAGGCGCTGAACCGCATCTTCCAGCAGATCGACCGGCTGGAGAAGACGCCGGTGGTGGTGACGCGCTACACCCAGTACAACGAGGCCTACCGCTTGCCGCTGCTCGTGGGTCTCGGCGCGCTGGCCTTGGAGCTCCTCATCGCCGCGACCGTCGTGATCAGGGTGCCGTAGATGTCGTTCGATTCCCCGCTCGTGCTGTGGACCGCTCCTGCCGTGGGGGTCGTTGCCGCGCTGTTGGCCGCGTGGGCGCGCGGTGCCCGGGTGAGCCACGCGCGGCGCTGGTCGCGCACGCTGGCGGTGCGGGCGGGGCGGCTCGGTCGTTCCAGCCCCCTGGCCCTCGGTCTCGCGGCGCTGGCGGCCACGGCGGCGCTGGCCGGTCCGCGGTGGGGCAGCCGGGTGGTGGAGGCCGAGACCAAGGGGCTGAACCTGGTCGTCGCGGTGGACATCTCTCGCTCCATGCTGGCGGAGGACGTTTCCCCCTCGCGGCTCGAGCGGGCGAAGCGCCAGGCCCGGCGCCTGGTGTACGATCTGGGGGGCGACCGTGTCGGGCTCATCGCGTTCGCCGCACAGAGCTTCGTGCTGTCACCGCTCACGGTAGACGGCAGCGCGCTCCACCTCTTCATCGACGCGCTCGATCCCGAGTTCGTCAGCGCCGGAGGCACGGAGCTGGCTGCCGTCCTCGACCAGGGGCGCGACCTCCTGTTCGCGGGTGATCCGGTGGCCGACCGCGTGCTGGTCGTGTTCACCGACGGCGAGGCGCATGACTCGCTCGAGGCGATCGTGAGCGCTGCCCAGCGACTGCGCCGCGACCGCGTGCGGCTCGTGTTGGTGGCGGAGGGGGGGATCGAGCCAGTTCCCATCCCGGTGCGCGAGCCCGACGGAACGCTGATTGGCTACCAGCGCGATCCCGACGACGAGGTCGTCGGCACTACGCGGCGGGACGATGTCCTCACGGCCGCCGCCGATGCGGCGCAAGGCGTGCTGGTGGCGGCGCAGCTGGCCGATCAGGCCGGCGCGGTGCGGGATCTGGTGGCCGCCTACAAGCGCTCGCCGCAGGCGACCTCAACCGCTGCGCAGGACATCTCCCGCGCGTGGATCCCGCTGCTCGCCGCCGCACTCGTGCTCCTGGCGCACACGGTGACGCGCCGCTCGATGGCGCTGATCTCGCTCCTGCTCATCCTGGGCGCCGGCGGCGCCCAGGCGCAGGGGCCGCGCAACCGTGGGGACGAGGCGTGGGAGGAAGGGGACTATCAGGCCGCCGCCACGGCGTACCTCGAGCAGGTTGCGGCCGGCCGGGGCGGGGACACGACGTTGTTCAACCTGGGCACGGCGGCGCTCGCCGCGGGCGACACGGCGCTCGCCCGGCGGGCGCTGGAGCAGGTGGCCGAATCCCTGGAGCCCGAGCTGCGCTTCCGGGCGCTCTACAACTTGGGCCTGCTGCGGCTGCGCCTCGCGGAGGCCGACTCGGGCAATGCGGCCGTCCACCTCCAAGCGTCCCGGCGGCACTACCGGGAGGCCTTGATGCTGCGGCCGCGGCACCGGGCGGCCAAGTGGAATCTGGAGCTGGTGGTCCGCCGCACGCCGGAGTCCGGTGCGCAGGGCCCGCCGCCGCCCTCCGGTAGTGAGTCGCCTCCCCCGCCGGAGGAGAGCCCGCCGGAAGGCTTGTCCGCGGCCCAGGCGCAGCAGATCCTCAACTCCATGGCCGAAGAGGAGCGCCGCACCCGGTATCGCCAGAGCCAGAGCCGACAGGTGCGTGAGACTCGGGGGAGGAAAGAGTGGTAGCGCTGTTGCTCGCCGTGCTGTTGCCGCTGCAACAGCCCGCCCTGAGCGCCCGACTCGACCGGGATGAGGTGCTGGTGGGCGACGATGTCGTGCTCACGGTCACGGTCGAGGCGCGCGGCGCCGCGCCGCTGGAGATCCTCGATCCCGATCTCGCGGGCCTGGAGCTCATCAACCGGCGAGACCAGACGAGCGTGTCCATGATCGGCGGACTGCCCACCCGGATGACCACGCGGCAGTTCACGTTCCGCGCCCTCAGGGCCGGGACCGCTACGATCGGGCCGGTGCGGGTGCAGCAGGGCGAGGAATCCGGGGAAACGTCGGCCTTCATGATCACGGTGCTCCCGCGCGCGGGCACGGCGACGGGGCTCGATCCGCGCGTCGAGGCGGTAATCCAGCAGTCGAGGCCACCGGCGCTCGCGCGCGATCAGGTAACGCTCGAGGTGCTCACGCCGGAGCGCGACGTGACCCTGGGTGATCAGGTGGACCTGTTGGTGGTGGCGTGGTTCCCGCGGGAGATCCGCACCAGGCTGCGCAACCCGCCCACCCTGGAGCCGCCGAGCCTCAGGGGTGCGTGGACCTATGACCGGCCTGCACCGAGCGGGGTGGTGACCAGTCGTCGGGTCGCCGGCCTGTGGTACGATCTGTTCGTGCTGCACCAGGTGGTCTTCCCGCTGACTGCGGGTGGGCTGGAGATCGGTGCCGCCAGCGCGTCTTACAGCCTTCCCGTGTCCTCGTCGTTCCTGAGCCGCGAGCTGCGCCACGAGGTCCAGAGCGAACCCCGCTCGATCACCGTGCGCCCCCAGCCGTCGCGCCGCGGCGTGGTGGGCTACCGCGGTGCGGCGGCCCGAGAGCTGCAGTTCCGGGTGCAGGTCCCACCGGGTGAGCTCCCCATCGGGGGAGGAGTGCACGTGCGGGCCGAGCTCTCCGGGCGGGGCAACGTGGCGCTGTGGCCGGAGCCGGAGCTGGAGTGGCCGGTGGGGCTCCGGGCGTATCCCCAGGAGGTGAATGTCGCACTCACCACCGAAGACGGCCTCGTGGGCGGTGCCAAGGTCTTCGACTATCTGGTCGTGGCGGACTCGGCGGGCACGCACCGCGTGCCGGCGCCGCGCTACGTGTACTTCGACCTGGCACGCGGGGCGTACGTCACGCTCACCGCGGCGCCAGTCGAGTTCGTGACGCCGAGCGGGTCGGGCGGCGTGGCCCCGGTGCAGAGCGTGCCACCGCTCATCACCGCGCCGCGGCGCTCCCTGGAGGTCTTCGCGGGGCGCGTGCCCCCCTGGGCGTGGATCCTGATCGTCGTGCTGCCGCCGCTGGTGGCCGCGGCCGTGCGACTCGGTTCCGCCCGGACGCGCCGGCGCGTCGGCGCCCACCGCAGACCGGCGGCCGTGCCAGGCATCACGCTGCACCAGCTCGAACTGGAGTTCCGCGGGGTGCTAGAGGGCCTCGTGCCCAAGGCCCGCCTCCGGGCGAGTGACGACCTCGCCGACGCGTTGCGCGCCGCGGGCGTGGAGGCCTCCCTGGCGGCGCACGCCGCACGGGTGCGCGACCGCCTGCGGCAGGCGCTCTATGGCCCCGAGGGCTCGACCGACCCCGAGGAGCTGACACTGGAGGTGCAGGAGGTGCTGCGCGCCCTGGTGGGCGGTGCCAGCAAGGCGAGACCCTCTCTGTCCGCGGTGGTGACACTCGTGCTGGCCGCCGTGGTGGTCCAGGTCGGTGCGGCTCAGTCTCCCGAGCGGCTATACGACGCCGGCGCAGTGCGACCGGCGGCGGACAGCTTCGCGGCGCGGGCGGCCGAGGCCCCGTGGGTGGCGGCGCACTGGTACAACCTTGGGGCGGCGCTCGACCGGCTGGGCGAGCCGGTGCGGGCCCGAGCGGCCTGGTTGCGTGCCGCGCGCCTGGCGCCGCGCGATCCCTCCATTCGGCGCGCCCTCGCCCGGGGTGCTGCCGCCGCGCCCGTACGAACCCGTCTCACGTGGACGGCGCCGGTTACGCCAACCGAGGCCTTCGCCCTGGCGGTAGCTCTGTGGCTCGTTGGCTGGATAGCATGGACCGCGCGGGCGCGCGTCCGTTGGCTGGCGGCGCTCGTGGTGCTGGCCTTGCTCAGCGCCGGCTACGGTTTCGGCGTGCAGCGGCGCTACGCGCAGCCGGTGGCCCTCGTGATGCACTCCCTGACACCGCTGCGCGCCGCGCCTTACGGGCCGGCGCCTGCGGAGTTCGAGCTGGAGGAGGGCGCTGCGGTGCGCATCGAGCGGGAGCACGGCGCCTGGGTCCTGGTCTCCGAGGGCCGGGGACGCGGCTGGCTGCTGCGCACCGAGGTCGTGCGGCTCTAGTGGGCCACATCGAGATCCTGCCCGCGAGGGTCGTGGATCAAATCGCCGCCGGCGAGGTGGTGGAGCGGCCTGCTTCGGTGGTCAAGGAACTGGTCGAGAACGCGCTGGACGCCGGGGCCACCACGATCAACGTCGAGCTCGAGGACGGGGGACGCACCGTGATCCGCGTGAGCGACGACGGTGTGGGCATGGATCGCGACGACGCGGTGCTGTCCGTCGACCGGCACGCCACCTCCAAGATCCGCGCCGCCCCCGACCTGGTCGGCGTGGCGACCTACGGCTTCCGGGGCGAGGCACTCGCCTCGATCGCTGCGGTGTCCCAGTTCGAGCTGGAGACCGCGTCGAGCGGCAACGGGGGCACGACGGGTGCCGGGACGCGGCTGTGGGTCCGGGGCGGACGCCTCGAGTCGGTAGATGAGGTGGCCCGCACCCGGGGCACCACGGTGACCGTGCGCAAGCTCTTCGGCAACACCCCCGCGCGCCGCAAGTTCCTGCGCTCCGCCCGGGCGGAGGCGCGGGCGGCGGTGGAGGCGCTCAACGTGCTCGCGCTGGCCCGGCTCGACGTCGCCTTCACCCTCGCCAGTCAGGGCAGGGCGCTGCTGGACGCGCCGCGCGTGGCCAGCGTGGCGGATCGCATCGCGGCGCTGTTCGGGCGCCGGGTGGCCGAGGAGCTTGTCGCGGTGGACTACTCGAGCGGCGCGCTCTCGGTGCGGGGCTTTGTACAGCGACCCGCCGACGCCCGTCCCAGCGGGCGCAAGGCATACCTCTTTGTGAACGGGCGGCCGTTTCGCGATCCGTTCATCGTCAGGGCGGCGGAAGCGGGCTACCGCGGCGCCATCGCGCCGGGGCTGCGTCCCACGCTGGTCCTGGGGATCGGCCTGCCCGGAGATCGGGTGGACGTGAACGTGCACCCGGCCAAGCTGGAGGTGCGGTTCCGCGACAAGCGCGCGGTTGAAGCGGCGACGGAGGCAGCCGTGCGGCAGGCGCTGGGCCCACTCGCGGCGGCGGGGGTCATGCGCGCGCCGCAGCGGGTCGCCGAACCGCCCGCCGCGCCGTCGCGTGGCGGTGCGGCGGTCCGGTCGCCGGGAGGGGCGCGTGCGGAGCACATCGGTGCCGAGGCGGAGCTCGTGGCGGCCGGCCTGTTCGGCGTGGCCGAGGCCGCCCCGGAGCCGGGCTTGGCAGGGCCCCGCAGACTGCTCCAGGTGTTCGACACCTACATCGTGTTCCAGACCGACGACGAGCTCGCCCTGGTAGACCAGCACTCGGCCCACGAGCGCGTGTTGTACGAGCGGGCGATGGGGGAGCTCACGGGGGAGGGTGGTGCGGCGCAGCGCCTGCTACTGCCTCTGACGCTCGATCTCACCCCGGAGGAGCTGGAAGCGGTCGACGCCTACGGGGAGCTCCTGGGGCGCGTCGGCTTCGAGGTGGAGCCATTCGGGGGCCGCTCGGTGGTGCTGCACGCGGTGCCCAACCCGCACCCTCGCTTCGACGCGCGCCGCTGCTTCGAGGAGCTGGTGGCCGATCTCGCCCGGGGACGGCTGGGCGGGCTGGCCAATCGGCTGGAGCGTTTCGCCGCCACCTACGGTTGCCGCGCGGCGATCAAGGCGGGGCAGCGGCTGGAGCCCGAGGAGATGCAAGCGCTGGTCGAGCGGCTCCTCGCCTGTGAGCTCCCGCCTCACGACGTGCACGGCCGGCCGGCGATCGTGCGCCTTCCCCGGCACGAGCTGGAGCGCCGGTTTGGCCGCACGTAAGCCGCTCATTCCCGTCCTCGTGGGGCCGACGGCGGTCGGCAAGACCGCGGTCGCGCTGGCGCTGCGCACGCATTGGCCCCTCATCGTGATCTCCGCCGACTCCCGCCAGATCTATCGTGGGCTCGACATCGGGACCGCCAAGCCGACGGCCGAGGAGCGACGCCTGGTGCCGCACCTGGGAATCGATCTGGTGGACCCGGGCGAGCGCTACAGCGCCGGGCGTTTTGCGGCCGACGCCGCCAACTGGCTGAGTGATCCGGTGGGCGATCGGCAGCCGGTCGTGGTGGGCGGCACGGGGTTCTACATCCGTGCCCTGGCCGACGGGCTGTTTCGGGAGCCGCCCCTTCCCCGGGAGCGGCGCGCGCGGCTCAGGCAGTGGGCGCGCCACGCCGAGGGCCTGGGTCGCTGGGCTGCCCGGCTCGATCCCCGCTACAGTGGCGGCGGACGACAGCGCGCGGAGCGCGCCGTCGAGATCGCGCTGCTCACCGGCTACCCGCTCTCGTGGTGGCAGGTGCGCGCCCGGGCCGAAGGCATCATGCGCCCGTGGTACGTGCGCCTCACGCTGCCGCGTGCGGTGCTACGGCAGCGCATCGAGGCGCGGGTGCACGCCATGCTGGAGCGCGGCTTGGTGGCAGAGGTGGAGCGGGTGCTCGAGCGCGGCGTAGCACCCGACGCGCCCGGGCTCGACGGTGTGGGATATCGGGAGGTGGTGCGGCACCTCCAAGGCGGGCTCTCCGCCGCGCAGCTCCCGGCGGCCATCGTGGTGGCCACCCGGCGCTATGCCAAGCGGCAGGACACCTGGTTCCGCCACCAGTTGATCGGCTATCCCGTAGTAACTTTGGACGCGACGGATGCGCCGGACCTCCTGGCGCGGCGAATCGCGACGCTGTGGGAGGAGCGAAGCGACTGATGCGAATCGGGATCACCTGCTATCCGACCTACGGCGGCTCCGGCGCGGTGGCGGCGGAGCTGGGGCTGGCGCTGGCGCGGCGCGGACACGAGGTCCACTTCATCTCCTACGCCTCGCCGTTTCGGCTGCGCAGCTTCGCGGAGAACGTGTTCTTCCACGAAGTGGATCTGAGCGGCACCTACCCGTTGCTCGAGTACTTCCCCTACTCACTGGCCCTGGCAGTGAAGCAGGAGGAGGTGGCCCTGCGCGAGCGGCTCGACATCCTGCACGTGCACTACGCCGTGCCCCACGCCACGGCGGCATTCCTCGCCAAGGAGATGATCCGGGACCAGCACGACCTGAAGGTCGTCACCACGCTGCACGGCACCGACATCACGCTGGTAGGGCGGGAGAAGTCGTTCTTCACGGTCACCAAGTTCTCGATCGAGCGATCCGACGCGGTCACGGCGGTGTCGCAGTTCCTCAAGGACGAGACCTACGTGGCCTTCGGCTGCGTCGGCTGCGCCATCGACGTGATCCCCAACTTCGTGAACCTCGAGGAGTACTGCCCCTCGGACGACCCCCGCTGCCGCTCGGCGCTGGTTCCCGCCGACCAGAAGGTGCTGATGCACATCTCCAACTTCCGGGAGGTCAAGCGGGTGCCCGACGTGGTGCGCGTGCTGGCCAAGGTGCGGGAGCAGGTCGACGCCGCGCTGGTGCTGGTGGGTGACGGACCCGAGCGGCCGCAGACGGAGGCCGAGGTAGAGCGGCTGGGGCTCGCCTCCCACGTGCGGTTCCTGGGCAAGGTGGATGCGGTCGCCGATCTGCTGCGCGCGGCCGATCTCTTCGTGCTGCCGAGTTCCTCGGAGTCGTTCGGTCTGAGCGCGCTGGAGGCGATGGCGTGCGGCGTTCCCGTGGTGGCCAGTGACGTGGGCGGGCTGCCCGAGGTGGTGGAAGATGGGGTGAGCGGGCGGCTCGTGCCGCCCGGCGAGGTCGAGCACATGGCGGCTGCCGCGCTCGGCCTGCTTGACCCGGCGCAGTGGAAGGCCACCAGGAGCGCGGCGGTCGAGCGGGCGCAGCACTTCTCGGCCGAGCGGATCGTGCCGCGCTACGAAGCGCTGTACGCGAGCGTGCTGGAGCAGTGACCTACTGGCAGGCCGTCCTGCTCGGGGTGGTGCAGGGGCTCACGGAGTTCCTCCCGATCTCCAGCTCGGGCCACCTGGTGGTGGCCGAGGCGGCGGTGGGCCTCACGACCCCCGGCGTCATGGTGGAGGTGGCGGTCCACGTGGCAACGGTGGTCGCGGTGGTCGTGGTGTACTGGGGGCGGCTGGCAACGCTGGTGGTCGGGGCGCTCAAAGGCGAGCGCGCGGCGTGGCGCTACATCGGGCTCCTCGTTCTCGGCTCGATCCCGGCCGGTGTGATCGGGTTCTTCTTTGCCGCCTGGTTCGAGCGGGCATTCGACTCCCTGGCGATAGTGGGCGTGGACTTCCTCGTCACCGGGTTCATCCTGTGGAGCACGCGCCGCTCGGCGCGACGCTTGGTGCGCGAGGAGCCGACGCCCGCGGGCTCGGTGGGGATCGGGTTCGCACAGGCGCTGGCGATCATGCCGGGGATCTCCCGCTCCGGCACGACGGTGGCCGCCGGCCTGTGGCACGGTGTCGATCCGGTGCGCGCCGCCGAGTTCTCGTTCCTGCTGGCGATCCCGGCCATCGCCGGTGCCGCGCTGCTCCAGGTCCCCGACCTGTCGAGCGACGTCGCCTCGGTGGGCGGCGGGCCGCTGGCCGTGAGCTTCGCGGCGGCGCTGATCTCCGGGATCGCAGCGATCCGGTTCCTGGTCGCCTTGCTCCGGCGCGGGGCCTTTCATCGCTTCGCCCCCTACTGCTGGACGCTGGGCGTAGTGACGCTCGCCTGGGCGCTGGCGCGGTGATGCTGTACGAAGGCGTGCCGCCCGAGGAGCTGGGGCGAATCCTGGAAGCGCCCCGCTGCGTGGTGGCGGAACGGGTCGGCAGCACGTTGGATATCGTGCACGAGGTGGCCGGCGAGGGTGCGCCTGCGGGCACGGTGGTGCTCGCCGAGGAACAGTACGCCGGGCGCGGTCGCATGGGGCGTAGCTGGCTCAGCCCGCCGGGCACCGGGATCTGGCTGGGCTACCTGGCCCGCCCGGCGGGCGCCGTGGAGCGTGGCCTCATGGCGTTGCGCGTGGGGCTCGCGGTAGTGCGATCATTAGGCGACCTTGATGTGGCCGCGCGGCTCAAGTGGCCCAACGACGTAGTAGTGTGCGACCGCAAGTTGGGTGGGGTGCTGTGCGAGGCGCGCTGGCACGGGGGCCGGGTCGCCTGGGTGGCCGTGGGTGTGGGGCTCAACGTGTATGGCCCGCTGCCTGCCGGGCTCGAGGGAGCCGCGATCGCAGTCACCGATGTTCGGCCGCACGTCAGTCGCGTCGCCGTGCTCGAGCGACTGGTCCCCCGGCTACACGTTCTGCCGGACGTGCCCGAGCTGACTGAGGAAGAGCACGCGGCGTTCGCGCGATGCGATTGGCTGCGCGGCCGCCGCCTCACCGAGCCGGTGGCGGGCACCGCGAGCGGTATTGACCGCGAGGGGGCACTGCTGGTGCAAACGGAGCAGGGCGTGGAACGGATCACGGGAGGCCACGTTGCCACAGCATGACCTGCCGCTGTGGGCACGGGGCGTCGCCGCGATCCTGCTGGTGATCGCGGCGTGGTGGCTGCTCCACACTGAGACGCTCCACGCCCTGGCCGGTGACGCCATCGCCCCGCTGAGTCTCGGCGTCGTGGCCGCGTTCATCCTGCGCGGCATGCACCTCCCGCTCGGCCTGTGGCCCAACGGCCCGTGGCGCAAGGAGTTCTTGACCAACACCCTGATCGCGGTGGCGTTGGTGTTCGGCGCGTTGATCATCGTGGCCCGACCGTCGCGCTCCCCGGAGCTCAGCGCCCTGCTCACCCCGGGGATGTTCGTCATGGTGGTCGCCGGGGTGCTGGCGTGGGGCTTCGCGCTCGCCTTCGTGCAGCAGCGCGGCTTCCTCCAGTGGTACGGCGCCGCGGCGGTGGCCGGCCTGGCGCCGTGGGTGGTAGCCGTCGTGGGCCTGCTGGTGCGCGGTAGCGAGGACGCGACGCTGTGCCTGCTGACCACGCAGGGCGGGCCCGACGCCGCGGGGTGCAACACCACGGCGTTCGACGCCCTGGTCTTCTTCACGGCGATCGGCGCCGCGGCCTGGCTGGTGACCATGGAACTCGCCTTCCGCCGCCTCCTCATCGGTCACCCCGACCACGCCGGGCTCGTGCTGGTGCTCGCCGCGGCGGTGGTGGCGCTCGTCTGGTGGCTGGCCGTTGCGCCGGCTCTGTCGGGGCCCGTGGCCTCGTGGTGGTTGGTGGCGCTCGGCGCCGTCGGCGCCGGTGCGCTGTACGTGCTCTCCGGAACGCTGCTCGTAGCGACTGTCTACACGGCGCTGGTGTTCGCGGGTTACACCTCGCTGCTGTACGCCGCCCCGCTCGCACAAGACGGAACGGCGACGCTCGCACCGGGCTGGGAGTTCCTCGCGGTGCACCTCGTCACCGCAGCAGCGCTGGGCTACTGGGTGTGGCGCCGCAGAGGGGTGCTCCGGGGGATCAAGTAACCGTCCATGCTGCTCGCGATCGACGTCGGCAATACCGAGATCACCCTCGGCCTGTTCACGGGAGATCGGCTGATCGCGCACTGGCGCATCACCACCGTGACCACGCGCACGCCCGATGAGTGGGCCGCGCTGCTCACCTCGTTTCTCACCCACGCCGGACACTCGACGCACGAGGTGCGGGCGGCGGTACAGGCCTCCGTGGCGCCGGCGGTGACAGAAGTGCTGTCTGAGGGGATCGAGTTGGCCCTGGGGTTCAGTCCCGCACAGGTGGAGCCGGAGTCACCGCTCCCCGTAACGCTGGACGTGGAAGAGCCGCACAGCGTGGGAGCCGACCGGGTGGTGAACACCCTGGCTGCCAAGGAACTGTACGGCCGCGACACGGTGATCGTGGACTTCGGGACGGCCACGACGTTCGACTGCATCACCAAGGACGGCGCGTTCCTCGGTGGGGTGATCGCGCCGGGAGTGCGCACCGCGGCCGACAACCTCATCCGCCGCGCGGCCAAGCTCCCAGCCACGGAGCTCGTGCCCCCGGAGCGCGTGATCGGCCGCCGCACCGAGGACTGCATTCGGGCGGGCGTGCTGCTGGGCACGGCCGATGCCGTGGATGGCATCGTGCGCCGCATCAAGGCCGAGTGGGCGGGTGAGGACACGCCCTACGTGGTGGCCACCGGTGGGTTGGCCGACACGATCGCACCCTTGTGCCACGAGATCGAGGCGGTGGAGCCGCATCTCACGCTGCTGGGGCTCAAGCTGGCGGCGGGTGCCCTAGGGTTGGCCTGGTGAGGGAGGAACGGGAAGCGTACCGGCTTGCCGCCATACCGCCGGAGGGCCGTAGCGTCCCTCCAGGGGCCCGGCTAACTTTGGCGGCGTTCACCCACGGGAATCGAGAGTCTCACTCATGACATCTGCAGTCGAGCCAGCGGCCGAGCGCGCCGACGTCCGCACCATCGTCGGAGGCGGTCTCAAGCTGGGCGTGCTCACGGCGGTCGGAGTGGCGCTGTTTGCGTTCGCGTCGCGCGGGCTCGCCGGCACCGTCGAGACCATCGTTCAGTCGGTGCTGGTGCTGGTCGGCGGGGCGCTGTTCAGCTACCTGCCGGCCTACTGGTTGCGGCCCAGGAGCGTGGACGGTATCGCGTGGGCGGCGCTGGTGGGCTTGCTGGGGGCGCTCAGCTTCACGGTGATCGACACCGCGCTGCTTAGGCCGCTGGGTGTGTATCACTGGACCTGGGACCAGATCGGCGGCGGGAGCGGATTCTGGTACATCTCGGTGTGGTGGATGGGCTCGGCTTTCCTGGCCTGGTTGGGTGCGTGGGTATGCGCCGTGCGCGCCGATAGAGGTACCGGCGTGTTTGTCATGGGGGGACAGACGGTCGCCGTTGCGGTGATCGTGTTCGCGATTGTGGTGCTCACGCGGCTCGCGCCGGCGCATGCGGCCGTGATGAGCTTGGCCTGGACGGTGGCGCTCATGATCCACGTTCCCGCGGCCTACGCGCTCGCAAAGCGGTGACGCACAAGCCACCGAAGCGGCTGGTGCAGACGGCCGGCTGGCTGCTCACCCCCGTCGTGGTGTGGGCAGCCGCTTTCTTTGGGGGGTGGCTCGGCGCGTTCCTCGCGCGCCTGCGTCAGGTGGGCGACGCCGGTCTCCTGTGGATGCTGGCCGGCGGCGTGGTGGGCGGGACCGCCGGCGTCGTGGTCTGGGTCGTGGTGCTGCGCAAGCTTGGCCGGCCGTGGGAGGGGGGATCTGCCACACCCCAGAAGCAGGACGGCCATCCGCCGTCCGAGTGACCGCTTCCACGGGGCCCGCCGACAGCCCGACGGAGTACCCCTAGCTACCGCCTCACCATCCCTTCATACACCAGCCCGACCCATTCCTCGGCGCTGAGCCACTCCTGCCCCCACGCCGCGTCGAACTCCGCGGCCGGGTTGGCGGCGACGATCTCCTCCCGCGTCTTGCCCTCGGCGAGCAGCGTGGCCACGCGCTCGTGCACCGTGGCCAGCATGTCGAGGTAGGCGCGCAGCTCGGCCGTGGTCGCCAGCGTGCCGTGCCCGGGGATGATCTTGGTCTCCTCGTTCACGACCGCCAGGATGCGGTCCACCGCCTCGACCATGCCGCCGATGTGACCGCCGCTCGAGTAGTCGATGAACGGGAACAAGCCGTTCCACACCACGTCGCCGCCGTGCAGCACGTTGGCCTGGCGAAAGTAGATCACTGCGTCGCCGTCGGTGTGGGCTGGCGCCACGTGGAACACGAAGATCTCGTCATCGTTCCAGTAAAAGGTCACCGCGTCGCTGAACGTGATGACGGGTAGGGCGCCGGCCGGTGAGGCTTCGGACCGGCGGTGGAAGAACTCGATGAACTGCTCCGAGTTGAGGCGCTGGCGCACGTTCTCGTGGGCCACGATGATGGCGCCTGCCTCGCCGAAGTTCTCGTTGCCGCCGGTGTGGTCCCCGTGCCAGTGCGTATTGATGATGAACCGGATCGGCCCGTCGCCGATCCCGGCGACCGCCGCCTGGATCTTCTCGGTGAGTGGCGCGTACTGGTCGTCTACCAGGAACACGCCGTCTGGGCCTGCCGAGGCGCCGATGTTGCCGCCGCGCCCGGTGAGCATGTAGACGCTCCCCGCCACGTGGGTCGCCTCGACCTGCACGTCCTGCATCTGCTGCGCGCCGAGGGTGCCGCCGGCGGCGACCATCCACGTGACGCAGATCGCACCGGCCAGGCCGGTAACGCGCTGCCTCATGGTGTGCTCCTCTGGTTGGCGGCCCGTCCGGCTACGAGGGCCACATGGTAGAAGTACGCGGCGCCCACCGCCAGCGCCTGCTCGTCGAACTGGAACCTCGAGGAGTGGGCCGGGAAGCTCTCCCCCGCGGGTCGCGCACCGATGCGCACGTAGCAGCCTGCGGCTCGCTCCAGGTAGAACCCGAAGTCCTCCCCGCCCATGTTGCCACCGTGGAGGGGGCGCAACCGCTCCTGGCCGACTGCGTGTGCGGCCGCCTCGCGGGCCAGCACAGTGGGGGCCAGCTCGTTCACCACCGGAGGGGTGCCGGGGCGAATCTCCACCGCGACGCTCACTCCGTGGGCCGCCCCTGTGGCCTCGCTGGTGCTGCGCAACGCCGCGACCAGTTGTGCGCGCACCTCGGGGTGCTGCGCCCTGAGCGTGCCCTCGAGTCGGGCGCGGCGCGCGAGCACGTTGGGGGCGGTGCCCGCCTCGAACATGCCCACCGAAACCACCGCCGCCTGCACGGGATCCACAGTGCGCGAGACCAGGGTCTGGAGTGCGGTGACTAGGTGGCTCCCCGCCACGATGGGATCGACGCTCTCGTGCGGGCGGGCACCATGCCCCCCGGGTCCGGACAGCTCGACGACGAACTCGTCGGTGGAGGCGTTGACCGGTCCGGTGGTCACCACGATCTCCCCCGGCGCGTACAGCCGGTCGAGGTGCGCCCCGAAGATGAGCGCTACGCCGTCCAGCACGCCGGCCTCGATCAGGGCCGGTGCACCGTTGCCCGTCTCTTCCGCGGGCTGGAAGATGAGCCGCACAGGAGCGGGACGGTCATTCTCCTTGGCGAGGTACGCTGCGGCGCCCAGCAGCATGGCGGTGTGCCCGTCGTGCCCGCAGGCGTGCATGACGCCGT
>JABAOF010004343.1_pt1 | contig 20717 bp, 19 predicted proteins | sample 7062171 | NCBI WGS metagenome assembly JABAOF01 (sample SAMN14538628, study PRJNA623070) | marine sediment metagenome | biome: marine biome [ENVO:00000428]; feature: marine pelagic biome [ENVO:01000023]; material: deep marine sediment [ENVO:00002113] | place: India: Gulf of Khambhat ...
TGTTATCTTATTTGCAACGAGGAAGAATTTGAAAAATTAAAGAAAATGGATATTCACGAATTGAAACATACAGTCAACAGATCTGCTGAATTGATAAGAAAACAAGTTGATGATGAAAAACATATCAAATATATAATAATAAATAAGGCACTGAATGAATTACACAAAAAAATAACACATGGAAGAGTTAATATTTATATCTGCTTCCTTAATAGAAAACTATTTCGAAGTCGCAGAAATTCACTACTTAATTATGAAAGAGAATACATAGATTTTTTCAACGTATTTAATATTAAAGTCAGGGATTTAGGATTTGAGACAAATGAAAGAGAACTAATGTTAAGATTACGAAAAATTTTTAATAGTATTCTTAAAAATATCTATCTTGGAGATTAGTATTTATCCATATAAACATTTGCTATTTTTTTCAGTTTCTTCTTTTCAGTTTCTGATTTATCTTTCCAATGTTTAACTTGTCGAGCAATAGCATAATTTTTGCTAAACTCTTTTTTATTAGTATCTATAAAATTGTAGTATAAAGAATCCCAGACTTGAAACCATTCATAATCTTCATCATTCAATTTGATTTTTTGATAAACATCTTTTCTTTTTTTATAGGTGCTCATTCGATCTATATAACTGGAAGAACTGAAATATGGTCTTGTCATCATTATATCTCCAGCAGAGTATTGGGACATACCGTAAACGTTGGAATACATGACCCATGAATAACTATCAATAAAAAACACCATAAACCAATCAAAACAATGATCTGGATTAATTTTATTAATAAGCATCCAATTACCAATATACATAAGTCTTTCAATATGGTGCAAATAACCATACTTAAATACTTTATCAATCATATCATCCATTATCTCAAAACCAGTTGTTCCTTTGTTTTCAAACCATATTTTTTTATTAAGTTTTCTTTTATGATTAAAATGATTCTTCTGTTCAAATTCTTTTCTCTTAAACATATACATCATTCTTGTAAATTCTCTCCATCCAACAACTTGTCTAATAAAACCTTCTAAACTCTGCATTGGTATTCTATTTTTAATTCCATACTCTTCAGCTTTTTCAACTACATATTTTGGTTCAAGTAAACCGATGTTTAAAAGAGGGCTAATTACACTGTGGCAACCGAATGGTATGTTTTTATCTACCGCATCTTGGTATGGACCAAAACATTTAAATCTATCTTTTAAAAATCGTTTAAAATGATTTTTTGCCCCCCTATGGTCAATTGGCAGATATAAATCAGTGTTTCCTGGATTATTTTTGAAATTTTTATTAGCATATTTTTTTGCTTCCCTGACATATTTATTTGTATTTATTTTTGGAATGTAATTCTCTTTAAAATTTTCTGGAAATGGTTCTCTATTTTGTACATCAAAAGACCATTTTCCACCCCTTGGTTTACTATTTTTCATTAGTACATTCAATCTATTCCTTTGCCATTTGTAAAAATTATCATGGTAGAATCTCTTCTTATTTTTAGCATAAGAATTTAGATCATTTAAATTTGATAAAAACATAGGAGTATCATGTATTTGTAATTCAATATTGTATTTTTTGGCCAGAGATTTCATATTCTTAACAACATGGTGGTCCACTGGATCGTGAAAATGAACTTTTTTATTTTTCAAATCCTTAAACATTTTATCTAAGTCATCATTAAATTCTATGTATTTAACTCTGCATTTATATTTTTTTCTAATATAATCCTGGTAGTATTTCATACTACTTCTGTGAAGTATTAATTTCATTTTATGGAATTTATATTTTGTAAAATAAACAGGATGTTCAATTATCCACACTTTGCTATTTTTATCAATTAGTTTATTATTTTCAAATAATGAATTTGGGAAAATGAATACATTATCCATTATAATAATATTACATTATATAATTACATCATTTGTAATTTTTCTTTTAATTGTATATACTTATTTTTGTAATCCATATATTTATGATAGTATTGGCTGTTGGTTGCTCTTCCACCCCATCCTCCCCCTCCAGCAACACAAAAACCAACTCTTGAATTTTCAATTAGTGCTTGATTTGGTAGGATATAATTTTTTAAATACTCGATTGTTTCATCTGATGTTGTATATAAAATTTCTAAATCATTAAAACAGGTATGGGCAACGACTTTGGATTGTAACCCAGATTTAAAAGTAATATGAATTGGATTTTCCTTGAAGATTCTATCATTGAAACCACCAGATGGCAAGGAGGGATAGCTAGTCCAAAATCTTAATAAGTTATTTAGATAATCTTTATCCTTAGTAGCATTCTCTTTTACAATTCCCCAAAATCGATTAAATATTTCTTTTTCTATATCATTCTTAATTTCTGTCCATTTCGTAACTTCATCTTTGAAATCATCATAAGATAATTCAGTAATACCCTCAATCAACAGATTTAAATCTTTTAGTAGTTTAACATAGACATCTGTATCTTTTAATCCCCTCCTTTGCCAATAAATAGTATAGTATTCAATATTGTTTTTTAACGTCCTTCTTTCTACCATATTTAAAAATCCAGATAAGAATAGTTTTAAATTATCAAAATAGGGAACAAGAGACTCTATGAACATCCGCATTATAAATTGATCTTTGTTTGCGAATATATCTGTTCTTATGACAGACATATAAAATTCATCAAGACCTTCGAATTTTCCTTCTTCTTCCCACTGCTTTTCATCTGTTATTTCTTGTAATTTATCCAATTTTCTAATATTCTTATTTCTACCAAATTTTTCATAATCATACTTTTTTAGTATATTTGATATATTTTCATAATCTACTTTGGTAACGTCGCCTATTTCTAATTCTGGATTAACAAGATAGTAGATCATAAAATATAAAATAATTGGATTGAATTTTATTGATAAAGGTATCTGATCAATAGCTATTGACATTGCAATAAGTTTGCCCAATGTCGTCATATCTAGGACGTCTTTTCTCTCAAAATGAAAAGTAAAATAATTATCATCTGGTGTAATGAGATCATGTGTTAATAAATCATCTTTTACCCTCGCATACATGTCACGAACTACACCACCTTCATCCACCCCAATATCATCTACAAATTTAACTTTTAGTTTTCTAGCATTATTTATATTATATTTTGCTAAAGCTCTTCTAAGTGAATCCCACAATTTGTCTTTGTTTATTGTAATCTCATAAAAATCTTCGCGTAATTTTGGTAAATTGTCTAGTAGGCTTGGCAAAGCTATATCACCAATCGAACCCTGCGAAGCCAAATCTTCTGGCCTCATTTTTTCAATTAAAAGAACAGTAATTTCCTCCATATTGTTCTGGGTTGCATATGCCAAAGCTGTCATGTCGTATATATCTTCCAAACTCAAATCTTCCGGTTTTATTTTTTCAATTAATAGTCTGGCAATATCTGGCATATCATTTTGAATTGCCAATAATAAAGCATTTTCTCCTTCATGATTTTGTATGGCCAGATTTTCAGAATTCATCTTTTCTATCAGCTGTTTAATTACATCTATTTGGCGTTTTGATACTGCCAATGTTAAAGCTGTATCATTATTAGAACCTTGTAGAGCTAGACCTTCTGGTCTCATTTTATCTATTAAAAGAGTAACAATTTCCAACATATCATTTTTAACTGCATACATTAAAGCTGTCATACCATACTTATCCAAGGCTAAATCTTCCGGACTCATTTTTTCAATTAGTAGTTTGGCAATTTCTAATTGATTTTTGTTAAGCATCAATAATAAAGCATTATCTCCCTTTTCATTTTGCGAGGCCAAATCTTCTGGTCTCATTTTTGCAATCAACAGTTGGGCAATTTCTAATTTATTTTTATTGATCGCTACCAATAAAGCATTTTCTCCATCTTTATCCTGTAAGGCCAAATCATCTTGTTTCATCTTTTCAATTAAAGGTTTAATAATTTCCGATTTATTTTTGTTAATTGCTAATAATAATGCAGTTTCTCCTTTTTTATCCTGCAAAGATAGATCATCTGGCCTCATTTTTTCTATTAAAAGTTTAGCTATTTCCAAATGTTTTTTATATATAGCTTTCATCAAAGCCGAGTGTTTTTTTTTATCTCGTAATCTAAGATCTTCTGGCCTCATTTTATCTATCAGAAGTTTAGTTATTCCAATATACCCTTTGCTAATTGCTAATATCAATGCTGTCCTGTCGGACCTATCGCGTATACTTAAATCTTCTGGCCTCATCTTATCTATCAAAAGTTGGGCAATATCCAGATATCCTTCATCAATTGATATTATTAAAGTCGATTTTATTGAAAAATCTTCCGAAAAAATTAGATCTTCTGGATTCGATTTAACAATTATTGCAATAGCATCATCTTTCCTACCCTCTTTAATAGCATTTATTAAATCCATCTGTTATATTTTATAATTAATGATTATAAAATATAATTTAATAAAATCAAATATTATTTTTACACATTGGACAAACAGCGCGTCTAGCCAACCATCTATCTATACAAATAGCATGATAGTGGTGTTTACAGTCCATCAGTTTTAATTTATCACCATTTTCGTAATCATCAATACAAATTGCACACATTGCTTTGTCTTTTTCTATAATAATTTCAGAATTATTCCCGCTTTGATTTTCTGGCTTAATTTTGTGAATGTCGCCTATTAACTCAAATGTATATTTTGGCAATTTTTCTATTTGCCTTTGGCTAGCGCCAGAAATTCCAGCAACCCATCCCATATCCTCAACAATTGCATCCATGCCAGCATTTCTGAAATATTTGACAATACAAGTTAAGATCATCAACCATGGTATTAGAAGAGGAGTTAACCATGCACTTAAAATATGCGCTAATAGTAATTCATATTTTTGTGGATCTAAAATACTACAATTTTCATCACCATCTACCAAAATCCAAGTTCCGTATACAACCCACGAAAATCTAAAAGCAAACAGTAAATGTATTATTTTATCAAGTGATATTGAGACTACCAAATTTGATGAATTTATTATTCTATCCTTTAGGAGTAATGAAACATATAACATAAATCTAATACATAAATTTATAATTATCCATCTGCTTATTGGTTTATTGCAACTATCATACATATCTAGCATTAAAATAAATATATCAGCAAATGCAAATGCGATAAATACTATCATAATGCTACTCGTAAATAAGATGTATATCTGGAATCTTGTTTGCCGTTGATACATATGGTAGTGGTGGTTATTGTTAGTATTAGTTGGATTGGTAGGATTTTCTTCACTTGATTCTTCACTGGATGATTCAGAATTAATGGTTGTGATAGTTGGATGTTCCTCATCAACTGATACTATTTCATTTGATCCTGAAAGACTATTATCTGATATTTGCCTATGTGTTATTGGCTCTACTCTAATGATTTGTGGATCAAAAGTCGATGCCATAAGTTATTTATTATTTTATTTTAAAATGGCATAATGGTATAATTATTCAATTTTTAATTGTATTAAATTATAGGTAAAAATAAAATAATTAATCTTTTATTCAAAATTAAGATATTTTGCAGTATTAATAAGCACTTGTACTCATAACTATTGTTATCGGTTCTTTGCATTCTGTTTTTATTTATTTAAACTATTTAATAAAAAATTGATTTTTATTATCAATTTTTTATAATTTAAAAAATAATAACTATAAATGGAGCAGTTGCATACAATTAGTCATCTATTTACAACATTCGACTCAGTAACACTACTCAAAAAAATTAGCGATATAGGAGTCATAGCGGGAGGCTCGGTTGTTCATGCACTATGTGATACATTGTGTGACGATGTTGATATTTTTATTAATAGTTTAGATATGTTTAGGGAGGTGTATAAACTTATAAAAGATACAGGCAAAATTGATGGGCATTATACTCCACATTTATCAGAGGATAATAAAACATCTGTTCTGACAATTACTCTTGTTTACGAAACTCACCCTTTTCAAATTATCCTTATGAAGTATGAGAAGCCAGAAGAGGTAATAAATTCTTTTGATCTTGATTATGTTTGTTGTGGTATTCATAAGGGCAAGCTACTAATGACAGATGATTGTAGGAAAGCACATGAAACAATGACAATAACGAAATATCGCGACATTGATTTTCGCTTTGGACGTTTGATTAAAGCTGCTAAAAAGGGCTTTAGATGTCCAGTTATATCAAGTGATCTTAGTTGTAAACGAAATCAGCATGAATTTGATCATTTTAGTATTGATTATCTGGATGGTGCTCTGAAATTTATAAATAGTGATTATGTTGGAAAAAATCTGGATAAATTGCAAAACTTCTCGGATATTAAAATAGTTGGATTAGAGTCCAATGCGAATTCACATAAAAATTATGGCGAATTTATTTTGGATCTTGGAAATGGACAATTAATCACTAAGAGGTATGTATCTATTGAGGCAGATATTGTTAATTTTAATGAGTGGTATATTGATATTTCAGATGATTACATCAATAGGTTATTTTGCAAATTGAAGCATAAGCTTCCACTGGATAGATTAAAAACGGGCAAACATACAATAATAATAAGTGGTTACAAATCTTATAATAATATTTATGCAAAAGTTGTTGGTATTTGTGATAATGCAATTGGGTTAGATTTTGATAATGGATTCTATATTAAGGGGGAAGGTATTACTATAATACAGAGATACGACAATTATAGTAGAATCTGGGGTGAAATAAGCAAACTAAAATCTACTATTGAAAATTGTCAAGATGATGAAATTCGTTTCATGTGTAAAAAAAGACAAGAAGCATATGAAACATTTGTTAATGAAATTAAACGATTTGAATATAAGACAATTGGAGACAAGTGCCGTAAAATTACAAATGCAATTAATGCTGCTTGTCGTAAAATTGACCCTGATATAAATGAGACTGTAGAAACAGTTGATGAGATGATTGATTTCATCAATGGTTTTGATAATCTATCTATAAAAATTGAAATTTAAAATATATTTAAAAATATTAATTAAATGTTAATAAATATACTATTATGACAACACTATTTACACCTAACCAACTTTTTACACCATCACTTCCTGATAATTGCCAACTCTCACTATTTTAATCATCAAAGGAGTTGGACACAAACAAACTCTTACTAAAAGGTATTGGTATTATGAATGGAATGTCGAAAAACTTGATTGATGATTCAACTATTGGATTGAATATGAAAAATTATGGACTTGATATAATGGTTTCTAATCTTTCACAATTTCTTAAGGACCTTGGCAATAAAGAACTAGGGGCTGGTTCAAATGTGCCAAATAAAACCAAAAAACAAATTGATGGTCTTATTGCTAACATTCTGGAAGCACGAGATTTAGGAAACAAATATGGTATAGGAAATAATGCTACTATGAAATTTAAAATGCAAAATATGCTCCACTAAATAAATCAATTATTCCATTCTAAATTATTTTCTTTATACAGATCAACAAAATATTGTTCTGGCGCTTCTATGCCCAAACTAATCGCAAAAATGGTATTTGTATCTATTTTCGTTTTATAAAATGGCCCCCCATTAAACTCTTGGAGATAGTTAAAAGTGCAATATATAAATTGAGCACCTTTTAAATTTGCACCAACAAATGATGAACAAAAAAATTCACAGTCCATAAATNNACAATAATCTTTGAAGTTTTTATATCTAAACATTTTTCCAGAAAGGTCTAACATACTAAGATCTTTCCCATATGTATTATTTGCTGGATCTTGTATGAATGGAATTCCTAACTTTTCTCTTGTATCTTCAATAATATTTTTTCCGGTTCTAAATTCTTCTTGACAAATTATATTATCTGTTACTAAATCACTAATTTTTTTTAATCCTATTTCTAGTGTTGGATCATTACTAACAAGTGTTCTAAATTCTTCCAAAGTTTCATAATATCTGACTGCTGCACTTCTTATTCTTATTGCAAGATTATTATTATCTTTGATACTTCTGATTCCAAAACCATAAAAATTATCCCATACTGGTTTGTATGAAGTTTCAATATAATTTTGATTTATTTTTTCAATAAATTGAGTTGCTATATTCTTGAAAGACTCACATTTAGATGGATCAGCTTCAGATAAAAAGTTACTAATATCATTTGATTTGATCGCATTTATTTTGGTACCTACATATTCTTTGTCAACTAAATAACCATTTTTAGTTAAAAATAGTTCATGTGGTTTTAGAACCTTACCAGTTGCAATGCTAACCAATATATATTCCTCTAATTTGTAATTATTGATACTATTCTCTATAATAGTACCATTTGTTGAAATTTCTTTAATCTTATTTAATGGATAACAATTCATGACATGGCAATTTTCTAGTTTTTCTGTATCTGATAAATCTCTTATATCAAATCTTGTATTTTTCTGTACGCCTAAACATTTTTGGATAGAGCCTCTAGCAGTATAATATTCATTAGTATCAAGATATCCAAGAATAGAAATATCTTGGATATCAACATCCTTTCCTTGGATACTTTTTATTGGAAGATATTCGCCGATTCTTTGGGCAAATTTTAAACAATTTGGCGGGGAGTGGAAAATTAAACAATCTTCCAATTCTTCGAATGCATATAGTAGATATTTTATTAGATTACATGGGATTAGATCAGAATCACCATCTATATTTTCACCAGTAAGTGGATCGATATCAGATTTACGGAACCATTTTTGTATGGTAGTTTTTTCATACAAGTTTCCTCTGAAATAAACAGGATTTTGAAACCATTCTAAAGAGATTGGGTCTGTCAGCAAGAATTTAATATCATCTTTTCCAAAGATTTGTGTTATTTCATTATCATATCTTTTTACTTTATAACCCGCTAAACAAATATAGTAGTCCATGATTATAATTTGATTTAATAATTAAATTATGTTTGATTATTAAATAAAAATCAATTTTATCTAATAGTTATTATAAAAATGCAATATAGTTTTGGATTGCCTGGTCCATTCATTTGGACTTTTCATATTGTTTTTGGAATATTGTTAGCTATTATTGGTTTTAGACTATTGAATAATAAACCAGTTGGTCAAATTGTTGCGTTATTTTTAATAGTTCTTGGTATTTTAGCAATGGCTTATCATTCTCATATTTGGTATACGCGCCTAGAAAAATCATAATTATTTGTTTCGTTGTCTTAATTTTCTACGTTGGCGTTTAAGACGACGCACTCTTTTCTTTTTCCACTTCTTACGCATTGTATGATAGTATATTAGATTTATAATTTTAAATAATTTATTAAACTAGTTTAATGGATAAACATATATCTGTAGATTACTTCCCTGATTTTGGATATAAAAATAAAGAAAAAGCACTTTATACAATAAAAAAATTAAAAGGCAAACATATTCAGTATCAAGTTAGTATTATTTTCACTATGCTGAGCCGGGCTAAAAATCACCCATATCAAACAGAGGGGATGAGAGAAGCAATTAAAGTTTTTGAAAAATGGCTAAAAGATTATGAAAAGAAAAATTTGAAAAAAATAATTTAATTATTAAGTAAAAATTTAATTATTAGATTAGATTATGAATAACACGTATGATACTTTTACAGAAGCTGGGCAAGAATAATTTATTCTTTGATTTTCATAGAAAAAAGTTGATAATAATATATTAAGCAATTTATTTGATTATTATTCAATACTAATCAAAATGGCTTTAAATAGACAAGGAACCAAACGTAAAAGAGATGATGATGAAGTTACAAATAATAAAAAACAACGTATCGATAATGACTTCACAAATAAAGAAGACGTCCAATTTTTAATTTCAATAGTGAGTTCTCATAGTTTTGATGACAAGCGTATAAAAGCACTCGATACTGCTATTAACCGGGTTGGGGAGATTGATAATGTTCATGAGATTATAAAGATCTTCTCTTTCGATAAAGGAAAAAACGAAGCTTTGGAGTTAATGGTATCAAAACTTTCAAAAAATAACACTCTTTCAGCTATTGTTGGTCAATTTTCATTTGATGAAGGAAAGATTAGAGCTGCTAAACAATTTTTGGAATGGAAAGGTAGTCGCGTTACCACGAATGATCTTTTAGATACTTTAAAACATTGTTCATTTGATAGTGGTCGTAATAAAATTTTAGCATGTTTCATGAAATTTAATAGGATTGATAATTTGAATGATCATATCCCACAACTGTTGGAACATTATAGTCAAGGCAGAAAAAAAAAGGAAGCACTCGAGATTCTTGGAAAGGAGGATTATTCGGAGTATATTAATGATGAAGAGGAGGATGTAAATATTTGTATGTATGAGCGTGGTGTTTGTCGTGGAAGCAATCGGGAAGTAACTATACATTGTAAAGAGACAGGTGAAACATTTCGTGTAGTAGCTTGCATGATAACAATAAATGGTTATCAAGTAGTGGTAAATAATTATTCTACATATATTGAAGTTATCATGACAAAAGGACCAATGAAAATTGGTCCAATGAGACAAAGTCATCCAGTAAATATGAAGCTCAATGGTATTACATTTACATCATGAGTAGTTTTTTTATAAATATTTTCAAAAGTATCCCAAAAATAATCTATATATGCAAAAATAAATCCATTAACAATTAAATTATTTTTCTATATAGTTTGATATATGTCAAATATTTATAAGGATAAAAAAAAGCTATTGAAAGAATTCAAATTATGTTATTGGATGAAAGATGATCTTGTTAAATTAGCAAGAAGAATTGATTTGCAAACTTGTGGATCTAAGAAAGAAATATTTGATAGGATAGCTAAATATATTGAAACAGGTGGAACAACTATTCAAATTAAAAATAAAATAAAAGTACCAAATAAAAATCCCAAAAAAATTACATTAAAAACGAAGCTAAAAGAAGGATGGAAATGCAATAAAATAACAAGAGATTTTTTTAAAAAACATATAGGCCAGCAATTTCATTTCACATACCACCTTAATAATTATGCCAAGAATAATCCAAATAAAACTTATGATGATTTAATAAAATTTTGGAAAAAGCAACAAAAAAATCCAGAAAAATATAAGAAAATTTATGAAAAAACAGGCGAATTTGAATATAATAATTTTGTTAAAAAATATTTTCAAAAGTATCCCAATGCTGACATGAAAGAAATAATAAAAAAATGGAAAGAACATAAAAAGGCTAGAAATAAGAATTGTATGAAAGTAATTAAGAGTATACTAGCCATAAAATAATTATTTTTCAATCTTAAAAAACATAGGATCATCAAATGTGACAACCCATCCATCCTTTGTTGTTTTCATATCTCGCGGATCAATCGGTAAACCCTTCCATTTCTTCCAAATTTGGGCGTAGAAATGTTAAGACCATAATAGAAAGATTTGTTGTTAATCCAAATGAACCATCGTTCAAAGGTTAATGATTTTTAAATTATACCCTTTCCAGAATTCATTTGGAATAAAATCACTATAAAAGAATAGATGCAAATTATTATAAATAAAATCAGATTTTGAAAAATTTGGCATACTTACGGCCTATTTTAAATTATTAATACGCTATCTGTATTACCTTTTTAATTTAATGATTTTTTATAGAATTTTATTTCTATTAGTATAAAGATAGTATAATGCGATAACTACTGCTAAAAGTAGTAGTAGGCGATAAAAGTTACTTTTCGGCAATCCAAAATGTTCCGTTGGGGCATCACGTGGGACAAAATGACCCCATTTCATTCCTGGAGGTAAATAACCTTCAGAATCGGGAGGACCTCTTGGTTCATATTTAATTTCTGGTTCAGTTTCCATTTTATTATACTATATTTATATATTTTTGCCAATTATAATAAAAATTGATAATATTATTAATTAGTATTATAAATTATTTGTTTATTAAATTATAATATTAAATGGCAGTGCAATTTGATCAACTTGGTAACCATATGTTTTATGAAAAGTATTGTACTCTTCATAGTGAGTTGACAGACAGTGAAACACCAAACTATAGTTATCTTTTATATCTCGGACAAAAAATAACTGGTCATCAAATGGGAAAAGATTTGGATAAAAAACTTGGTAAAAAAAGATGCAATGCATTAGATGTATTGGACGAACTTACAGATCGTATTGATTGGAATATCCGAAGGAATTATTGGGATTCTAGTAAGAATAAAATTAAAGATTATGATCCGGATGTAAATTGGGAAGCTGCATTTGATGAATTAGTAAAATTTAAAGAGAATCTTGAAAAACATGTTTTAGTTTGCAAGATTAAAATTATGATTTATGAAAAGAAAGTTCAAGAAATGGAGGAACAAAATATGAAAAAAAGTAAAGAGCTAGAGAAAGAAATTAAGAAGATAGAAGAATTAGTTAAAGAAAAGCATAATAAAGAATTGGCTAAAGAATTGCATGTTTATCATCTTTATAACAATGGGGAATTAACCAACCAAAAAGGCGGTGAATTGTATCTGTCAAGAAGCGAATTTACCTTCGAAGCTCCTTTGGTTGTACCCAATTTTACATTTCCAATAGAATGTGGAAAACGTACATATGCAATTTTAAGTGAAGAAGATGCACATTGCATAAGGAATATGATGGTAGACTTATCAAATTGAAAATAAAAATTGGTTGTTATTTAATAGATCATTTTATTAAATCAATCAATTTTTTATTTAATTACTATGCTCGTAAATAAAAAATTGATAATTTTAATATTAAAAGTTACCATTAAAATTATTGGTTGCCCAGAAGAAAAAATAAACAGATGATAAAATATATGATAAGCAATATTTTCATGGCATTTATAGTCTTTAACTCAGCCATAAATCTGGCTAATGGCGTAGCATGGATTCCAAGTGATATACCATCCCCAATTGATAATCCTCAATTTTGTGGAAGGGGCAATTCATCATCATACATTTGCAATCCGGAATCGATTATTAGTGATGAAACAGCTGATTGGTTCGATCAAACTGTGTCAACATTTCGCGAGGAAACAACTAATGTAGAATGTGGTTCGGGCACTGCTGGTTATCAAATAGCTAGTTTGTGGGTTAATGATATTCAGATGCTAAATGGAGAGAGTGAAGAAACTGCTGCCGAAAGATTTGCAAGTGAAGTGCACAATTTATGGGGTGTTGGTGATGCTAGATGTGATAATGGTGTACTTATTTTTGTTACAATTGGGTTACGGCAAATTTATATTTCTGCGGGTCAAAAAATTCATGAAGTAATTGGTGATAATGGTATTAAAAGCATTATCACTGAAATGCAAAATCCAATGCGTGATGATAATTATAATGAGGGTTTACGAATTGGCACTAATGAAGTTATTAGCCAATTGAATAGTGGTGGTAGTGGTGGTCTAAGCAATGATGCAAAGATTGTTTTGGGTGTAGTTGGTGGTATTTTGGGTATAATTATTATTGGAGCTTGTTGTTTATATTGTTACAATGACTCCAGCCATGATCGAAAAATCCATGCACAACAATCAAGTTCAAAAGTTAAAAAAGCGCTTAAGAAGATAAATGAAGAATATGAGCATAATAAAGATCAAAATCCTGAAGATTTTCAACAAATAATTTGTCCAATTTGTTTGGAGGATTATGGAGAAGATACTAAAAGATTACAATGTAAGCATCTTTTCTGCACTAAATGTATTAACCAATGGTTCGAAAAATCTAAAAGTTGTCCAGTATGTCGAAATACCCAAAGATGTATTAATTCCAAACAACTAACAAAGCACAAACTGAATGAATTGAGTAAACAGTATCCAGATCATGTTAATTCAAGCAAAATCAGAAAATGGAATGGCGATAGTAATATTATGGATATGTTTCTTATCGTTGCTATATTAGCATCACCACCATCTCACACTTCTCATTATTCCAGACCATCAAATCATAGTACTTTTGGCGGATATGGTGGTGGTGGTGGATTTAGTGGTATGAGTTTTGGAGGTGGCGGTGGTGGCCATGGTGGAGGCGGCGGTTTTTGAAATTAGTTAAAATTGATATATTAATTTATTGATAAATTATAATTTTATTTATCAATCAATTAGTAGATGCTGTTTATTAATAGAATTTATAAACTATCTTCATTAGCAAATGTAGCTATAAGATTAAGTTCAACACTTTCAATTAATCAACCTCATAAGTTATATCCTAATTTATTAGCACCATTAGATCTGGGATTTACAGAATTAAAAAATAGAATCATAATGGGATCTATGCATACTGGGCTCGAAGAAAAAGGTGGTTTAGAGAAATTAGCAGAATTTTATGCCGAAAGGGCAAAAGGTGGTGTTGGTTTAATTATAACTGGAGGAATTGCTCCTAGCCGTGCTGGATGGATAGCTCCATTTTGTGCAAAATTGACAAATAGTAGAGAGATGGAAAAACATAAGATTATACCTCAAAGAGTTCATGAAGAGGGTGGAAAGGTTGCTCTCCAAATACTACATGCTGGTCGGTATGGATACCATCCATTAGCTGTTGCCCCTTCAAGAATAAAAGCGCCTATTAATCTATTTACACCATGGAAGTTAAGTGAAAAGGGGATTCATAAAACAATAAAAAGTTTTGTTAATACTGCAAAACTTGCCCAAACTGCCGGCTATGATGGGGTTGAGATAATGGGCTCAGAAGGGTATCTTATTAATCAATTTATTTGTTCAAGAACTAATAAAAGGACGGATATGTGGGGTGGGTCTTATGAAAATAGAATTCGTTTTCCTTTGGAAATAATAAGACAGACTAGAGAAGCAGTAGGAGAGAATTTTATAATTATTTATAGATTGTCAATGTTAGATCTTGTTGAAGATGGAAGTACAATTGATGAAGTTATTCAACTTGCAAAAGAAGTTGAATTAGCAGGTACAACCATAATTAATAGTGGAATTGGATGGCACGAATCAAGAATTCCTACAATTGCAACATGTGTGCCAAGGGGTAACTACTCTTGGATTACCAAAAGATTGTATGGTGAAGTTAGTGTGCCACTAGTTGCATCTAATAGAATCAATATGCCAGATGTTGCAGAAAAGATATTAGCTAACAAAGAAGCAGATATGATTTCAATGGCTAGACCATTTTTGGCCGATCCAGATTTTGTCAATAAGATTGTGACTGGAAAAGAGAATGAGATAAATACTTGCATTGCTTGCAATCAGGCTTGTTTGGATTTTGCATTCCAGAAGGAAAGAGTAACATGTTTAGTTAATCCATTCGCATGTTATGAAACGGAATTAGTTAATAGAAAAACTGAGAAAGGTAAAAAAATAGCTGTTGTCGGGGCGGGATTAGCAGGTTTAGCATTTTCTACTACTGCTGCAAAACGAGGACATTCAGTTACTCTTTTCGAAAGTAGTAAAGAAATTGGCGGACAATTTAATCTTGCAAAAAAAATACCAGGAAAGGATGAATTTTATGAAACAATTAGATACTACTCTTCACAGCTTGACAAATTTGGAGTTGATCTGGTATTGAATAAATGGGTTACTGTTAATGATTTAGTAGATTTTGATGAAGTTGTATTGGCCACTGGTGTTGTGTCACGAATTCCGAAAATAGATGGAATAGATCATAAGAAGGTAGTAAATTATCAGGATGTAATTGATAAAAAATGTGAAGTTGGTAAAAAAGTTGCTATCATTGGAGCTGGTGGGATTGGTTTTGATGTTGCAGAATACTTATTATCAGCATCAAATGAAGTAGATTTTAATAAATATTGGGGAGTTGATACCAAATATAAAAATAGAGGTGGTTTGGGAGAACCAAAATATGGCAAACCATCAAGAGAAATTTATATGCTTCAGAGGAAGAGTAGTAAGATGGGAAGATCTCTTGGAAAAACAACTGGATGGATTCACAGAAAAAAATTAAAAAATGGTCAGGTTGAGATGATTAATTCAGTTAAATATAAAAAAATTGATGATGAAGGTTTACATATTTTAGTTGACAAAAAAGAAAAATTACTCTCTGTGGATAGTATAATAATCTGTGCTGGCCAAATATCAGATGATAAATTATTTAAACCATTATTAAATAAAGGAATTAAAGTGCATCTAGTTGGTGGAGCAGATATTGTAGTAGAATTAGATGGTAGGAGGGCCATACGTCAGGCTACTAAATTAGGGTTATCCATTTGATTATCGAATATTAGATTCATATAAATAATTTAATCTTAAATATTTATTAATTAATTTTTTGGATAAAAGTCTAGCGATAACATTTAGAATAAGATTTATGTATTGGGTAACGTTTATGTTTTTGTTTTTTATATTTTTTAGAATATAATTTTTTATTTGAATTGGGGCATTTTAATTTTACGTTTGGAAATTTTATTGGCTTTAGAACAGATAATCCATGCTTATATTGGTATCCAGGATGTTGGATTTTTGGGTGAGAATGCCTGCCACACGTATCAAAAAAACCAGTTTTGAGAGCTCTTAAACGACAATTTGGAATGCTGCATTTACAAAAAAACAGTGGATGCTTCTTTTATATGGTGAATATGGGCAACCTTTTTTGGCACAAGAATGATCCTCACATCTATATTTGGAAGGCGGATGTTTACAAACAGCTTCTCTTTGACAGCCATGCTCATTACATTTGCAATAAGCACTAACCATCATATTCGATTTAATTGCTAACTTGTGACAACTTTGCGAACCACATTTGCAATTATAACAGTAGACATTTGGAAAATCAAATACTATTTTCCTATCACATGATAAACAATTATATTGGGTAATATTTTTTTTATTTTTTTTATCTAATCGTATTCGATCTTTAACAATATTGTGCAACAGATGACATGTTTGGCCAAATGTAATAGCACTTGCTAGCCCATTTCCATCTCCAATAACTGTAGATGTTAAAAGATCTAAAACTTCAATTGGTAGATCAACCAAGGACATTTTTATATTCGTGTTAATAATCATTGCAAATAATTAATTTATTTTTTATCAATTTTTTGTTTCCTCATTCATTGCAATCATTCGTAAACAAAAAATTGATAAAATTAACATTTAATGCTGTTTTATTATTAAAAGCATTGAATAGCAAATGGATCTATTATGTAAAAGATTCCAAAATCAAGCTATTGGTTTAAGATATGAAGATAAGACCTTAACAGTATATCTTGATAGGCCTGGATCATTATCATCATCTATGAAATTCAATTTGAATTTGAAAAAATATAAAGTAAAACAATACGCAAAGCAACTATTGAGAAAGGGTGGATATTTTAATTTTTGCAATGGAGATAAGATGTTATTCGTTGTGATTGATTGGCCACGGCACTATTTTACTTATCAGATCAAAGGCGAGCAGATAATAATTTATATGATGGGTAGAGAATCAAATCTTAGAATTATAATACCATACAAATTTCCTAATATGTCTGAGGCTATTGAATATATGATGGCTAAAAAACATGATATTGAAGCAAGAATGGGTTCATGTTTTAGAAAATTGGGAGTTCTCATGCCCTTTGGAATATTCTCGTCATTGGATGATATTGTTTCAGTTAGTTATGAAAAAAATAGAGATAAAAAATGGGCTATTAATTATTTAACGACTAATGATAATATTAATTCAGAATTCAAGTTGTATTTTGACGATAAAAGTAAATGTAGTGGATTATTCAATCTATCCATTGATGCTTTATATAAATCTGAATTATCAAAACTCTATTATAATAAAGTAGAAGAAGATGGAAAAATAATTTATGAATCTATCACTGTTCTGGATAATATTTGTAAACTTGAAAAAGTAAATGAGTATTTTAAAATATTTGATCTTGAACCATCAGATATAACAGTGTTGTATTCAGATGATAGAAGTCTAAAATTAAAAGGATATGAACATTATGATAGTATTAAAAAAATACTTTTGGAATCAAATGATCGTATATTTATAGAAAGTTCAAATAGTGTTGTATTTTTAGATTGTATTACTGATGTTATATTTGATGATATGGGGTGTGTTTGTAATCATCCCATTGGAGAAATTGCCATTCCAGAAGAATTGAAGGAACAATTAGAAGATATCGGTTTTAGAATGCCTGATATTATCACTATTTCAGGAGAGGGCAATGCACAAACATTCTATTTGGATGATGACACTGGAAAACAAATTTTGCAATTTTCTAAGATTGATAGTGATTTGGTTATGGATGATATTGTAAATGAAGACTATTTTAGTAGGAAAGGATTTAGGGAAGATGTATATATTAGATATGGCAAAATATTTTTGATTAGTATGAAATATGATGATAGATCATTATATGTATCATGTGATAATCCGAGTAATATAGGTATCAGAATACCTTTTAAAAGTTTAGAAGATATGTTAAGATATTTAGATGAATTGGAGGAAGTTATAAAAGAAAAAACTGGTGTAAAATGGATATGGTGTCCATATAAGCCAGTTGATGAGAATGAAGTTGGTGAATTTTGGTTGTGTAGGCCAGATTGGATAATTGGATTTGCCGATAATATTGATAAAGGAAGTAGTGTGAATATTCCTGCAGATGAATTATTAAATAAAGATAATCAAGAATATGAGTTTGTACATACAAGATTTGGACATAGGATGGTAAAGAAAGAATTTGCTAAACAGTTAAAAGATAAAATTGAATAAATTTATTAAATAAAANNATAATATATAATGGTTGATGCATATCAAATAATATTTGTTATACTAATTCTAATATTTATAAAACATGGAATTCTTCATAAAGACTTTACTTGTGAAAATACAATACCAGCAATAGCATATCGCAGTTTCATCCATGTTGATTTGACGCACTTGTTAGTTAATCTATATGCTCTGTATGTTTTATCTAGGGTAGAAAAACAGATAGGATTTGCTAATTTTCTAATACTAATTTTAGTGTTGTTAGTTATCAGTACATTGATTGATTTTTGGGCATCTAAACTTATAAATTATGGTTGTAGTATTGGCTTCTCTGGAATACTATTTGGCATTTTAGCATGGGAGATGGTCACTGGCCAAGAAGTTGATTTGAGATTATTAGGAGTCATCTTCTATATGGTTTTACAACCTAGTCTAAGAAATCCAAGAGCATCATTCCAGGGTCATTTGATTGGAGCAATTAGTGGTGTGATAGTTGGGATGCTGTGGAAGAATATGATTAAATAAAATTGATTTATTATAATTTATTAAATATTAAGTAGTATTAATATTTAGTAATAATAAATGAATATTGATATCCAAGAAGATATTAAATCTAAGCTTTTAAAATACCAAATACCACATGTTGAAGGACTCGTATATTCTTTGAAAACATACAATCGTGCTTTAGATGCATCTGATACCGGAACTGGGAAAACATATAGTGCCATTGCAGTTGCCAAATCATTGGGATTAAAACCATTCATAATCTGTCCAAAATCTGTAATTAGTAGTTGGATTAATGTTTTAAAATTTTTTGATTGTCAATATTATGGAATCTCAAATTATGAATTGATACAGAACTGTAAATATTATACAAAAGCATTTAAAAATGAAAGAGTAAAATGTCCATTCATTAAAAGAGAAAAATTTGAACCAACGATAAAGAAAAGCAATAAAAAACAAAAAATAAATTATATATACCGTTGGGAATTTCCAAAAGATATACTGGTTATATTTGATGAGGCGCATCGGTGCAAAAATAAAAAGACAAATAGTAGCAAAATACTGTTTACAGCATCACAGTATACTGCCAAAATTCTTTTAATTAGTGCTACAATTAGTGATAAACCGGATAATTTCGAACTAGCTGGTTACGTGCTTGGCTTGTATATATCTATCAAAAATGCAAAATCGTGGATTGAATCAAGAGGTAAAGAATTTGATAATGTTATGCAAGGAGTACACGATGCATTGTATCCTGAGTATGCTTCTAGAATGAGAATAAGGGATTTAGGAAATTTATTTCCAAATAATCAAGTGTTAGCAGAATGTTATGATATGGATAATGCAGTTGAAATTGAAGAGCAGTACAAAATGATAGAGGATGCTGTTGAATCATTAAAAATTAAGGAGCAAAATACTGGTGGTCTTGGTAAAATAGTTATTGCGAGGCAAAAAATAGAAATGTTAAAAGTTCCGACTATTAGAATTAGCAAAGCAATATCTAGAAGAAAAATTGGCTGTTGTTATATTTGTTAATTTTACTCAAACATTGAGAACATTGGCGGATGAATTGAAAACAAATTGTTTAATTTTTGGCGAGCAAACACTAGAAGATAGGAATAAGAATATTAATGATTTTAATACCGATAAATCGCAGATTATTATATGTAATATTCGTGCAGGCGGCCTGGGCATATCATTACATGACTTGAATGGAAATTATCCACGAATATCAATCATTAGTCCAAGTTGGTCGGCACAAGATATTATCCAAGCATTAGGTAGAATACATCGTGCAAAAGGACAAACGCCAGTCAGACAAAGAATTATTTTTTGCAAAAATACTATTGAAGAATGTATTTGTAAGAGAATGAAAGAGAAAATATTAAATATTGCAAGTTTAAATGATGGTGATGCAGAAAGTTACCAAATTAAAGGATTAGTAGAAGACGATCTTGGTTCTGATCCAAATGCGGGAATGACCGAATTTGAGAAAATATTTCAAAGAATAAATGTTCTGAATGCGAAGAAAACAAGATTACAACAGGATATCAAAGATGTGGAGA
>JABAOF010016460.1_pt3 | contig 20672 bp, 16 predicted proteins | sample 7062171 | NCBI WGS metagenome assembly JABAOF01 (sample SAMN14538628, study PRJNA623070) | marine sediment metagenome | biome: marine biome [ENVO:00000428]; feature: marine pelagic biome [ENVO:01000023]; material: deep marine sediment [ENVO:00002113] | place: India: Gulf of Khambhat ...
CTCCGGGTGGACTTCGAGATAGGCCGAGTCGTTCGCGATGATGCTGTAGAGCCGGTCGAAGTCTTTCGTCTTGGCCCAGTCGATGGTCCCATCGATGGCTCTCTCGACCGCTGTAATCTCAGCTTGCGTGTCGTTCGTTTGCCCCGGGGCGCAACCTGTGACGGTGACGATCATCGCCCCCGAGAATAGGAGAAACAGTCTCCTGAAAGCCGACAGAGTGCTCATGGTTCTCTTCATCCCTCTTCAGTTCCAAGGGGCCTGGAGGATCCAGGCCGAGTTCATCAAACTGCGCAGCGACCGAGATCACTCGTACCTCAGCGTCTCCATCGGATCCACCCGTGTGGCGCGGAGGGCCGGCGCCACCGACGCCGCGATCCCGGTGGCGGTCAGCACGAGCGCGATGAGCATATAGACCTTCCAGTCCCACGGGTTCGCCTCGAACAGGACCTCGCGCATCGCCGGCGCCAGTAGCGCTGCGAGCGCCACCCCGATGGCGAGGCCGAGAGCCAGCTGGATCAGGCCGCTCCTCGCCGTGAGCCAGAGGATGCGCCGCGCGTCGGCGCCCAGGGCCATCCTGATGCCGATCTCCCGGGTGCGGCGCCGGACGAGGAACGCCACCACGCCGTAGAGCCCCACCGTCGCGAGCACGAGGCCGGCGAGGCCGAAGACCACGAACAGCGCGGCCAGAGTGCGTTCGGGCACCGTGTCTTCGTAGATGAGGCGGTCGAGCGAGTTGACCTGATAGAGGGGCAGGTTGGGATCGATCGCCGCGACCTCGTCGCGGACCATGGGGACGAGGGCGAGGGGGTCGCCCGCGGCGCGCAGCAGGACGCTCATGGTCCGCCGTGTGCTTTGCGAGAAGGGCAGATAGATGCCCTCCGAGCCCCGCTCGCGCCGGCGCTCCATCGCCAGGTTGGGTGCGACGCCGACGATCGTGCGCCAGGGGCTCTCCGAATCGAGGCTGCCCAACTTGATCCGCCGGCCCAGGGGATCCTGGCCGGGGAAGTAGAGCCGGGCGAACCGCTGATTGATGATCGCTACCGGCTCGCTCTCGGCATGATCGATGGCGGAGAACGGGCGTCCCGCCAGGAGCCGGACATCGAGAGCACGGAAGAAATCGTCACTGATCACCGCGAAGGCGGCCCAGGGCAGGTCCCGGTCACGCTCGTAGCTTTCGCTCTCCGTCTGGAAGGGCCGCATGTAATTGCTGACGCCCGGGGGCCGCGTGACGATGGCGGCGGACAGCACCTCGGGGCGACTCTCCAGACGGTCGAGCAGCTCGCCGTAGAAGCGGTCAATGTCCAGGCGTTCCGGGTAGCTCTCAGAGCGCAACTGGACCCGTGCCGTCAGCACGTTCTCGGTGGCGAAGTCGAGCTCGCTGGCCGTCTGGATCAGCACCCCCTTCACCATCAGTCCGGCTACCGTCAGCAGCCCGCACGAGAGGGCGACCTCGGCGACGACCAGCGTGCGACTGAAACGACTGAGACGCAGGCTGGAGCTGCGGCTCGCATCCTTGAGCACCTCGTTCATGTCGACGCCCGTGGCCTTGAGAGCCGGTCCCAGGCCGGCGAGTATCGTCGCCGCCAGGATGAGGGCGAAGCAGAAGGCGAGGACCGTCGCGTCGATCTCGATCCGCTGCCAGAAGTTGGCGATCTGATCGGCCACCGCCCGGTCTACCAGCGTTACCCCTACCTGGGCGAGTCCGATTCCCAGCGCGCCGCCCAACGCCGCGATGGCGAGCGCCTCGGCGAGGTTCTGGGTGATGAGCGAACTCCGGCTGGCGCCCAATGCCGCTCGAATCGCCACCTCTCGATCCCGCGACGCGGCACGCACCAATAGAAGATTCGCCACGTTGGCGCAGGCGACGAGCAACACGAAGGCGACGACGGCGACCATGATGTTCATCAGCAGCGCGTCGCTCGGCTCGACGATGTCTTCTCTGTAGGCCACGACTCGTGTGGTAATCTCCCCGTAGCTCGCCGGGTAGGCGAGCTCGAGGCGGCGAGTGAGCGTCGCGAATTCGGTTCGCGCCGCCTCCAGCGGAACGTCTTCTCTCAGGCGTCCGAAGGCACGTATGCGGCGGCTTCCGCCCGGCTCCGCCGAGGCATCGAGCTCGAGCGGAATCCACAGCGCCTGCTTGTAGGGGAACTGAAAGTCCTCGGGCATGACGCCGACGACGGTCCGCTGTTGCCCGTTCACTCGGACGGTTCTGCCGGCGATCGCCGGGTCAGCGCCGTAGCGATCCTGCCACAGCCGGTGGCCCAGCATGACGATGGGCTCTGCACCGGGGCGCTCGTCTTCTGGGAGGAATCCCCTGCCCAGGGCGGGTTGCACCCTTAGGGTCCGGAAGGAGTTGGCTGTCACCGCCGCGGCCGCGACGCGCTGCGGGCGGCCCTCCGCACCGGCCAGATCCATGTCGTAGTCGGCGAACCCGGCCAGCCCCTCCAGCGTGGTCTGCGCGTCGCGCAAGTTCTGGAATTCGTGGGCGTTCAATGAGATGTTGAATCTGTTCCGGGCAACGTGATCTCGGTACACGCGGATCAAACGGTCGGGCTCATGGAACGGCAGGTCGCGCAGGAAACCGTGTGTGATGCTGAATATGGTCGTCGTCGAGCCGATGCCTAAGGCGATGGCCACGGCGGCGAAGATCGCGAGCCCCGGAGCCCTGACCAGCAGCCTGAACCCGGAACGAAGATCTCTCAGTAAGCTGTGCATGGCAGCGATTCCGGTGTGTGGGGCCAACCACAGCACCCTACGCGGCGGCCGGGAGGCCAGTTTCGCGCGCGCGAGGCGCGCGACCAAGTGAGTCCTGCAGGATAGGGGTGGCGCCTAGAGTAGCCTCGCTCCGTGGGTGTGTCCACTGGAACACGCGCGCTCGCCCACGAGCGTATTCATCCGCACGGGGCCCGGTGCGCTGCCTCGGGACCCCTTCCTCACGCGCAACTACCCCGGCCAAAGAGGTGTCCAACGGCTGAAGTGCCGGAGGCACTATTCCGACTGGTGCCCTCGGCCATCGGCAACGCGGTATGACCCGGGAGACACTTCCATGAATCTCGAAGATTGGGCAGGCGCGCCCGTATTCATCGCGATGGCGCTGGTATGGACGAGCCAGACTTCCCTGGCTCAGGAATCACTCACGTACGACCCACAGGCGGAGTTTACGGTAGAGCAACTCAGGGAAGATCTCACCTTCCTGAGAGACGTCCTGGAAGGGAACCACGCAGCACTGTATCGGTTCCACGACAAGGCATCCTTCGACGCCAGTTTTGATAGTGTGTTCGCTCGGATCGACGGGCCAATGACGGAGCTGGCGTTCTTCGGACTCATTGCCCCCGTGGTTGCGATGATCGATTGCGTGCACACGCGTATCAGGCCCTCGGACAGTCTTCGGGCATACACACGGAGAAACGATGTATACCTGCCGCTAGACATCGACTTCGTTGACAACAGAGCGTACATCATCCGCAACTACAGGGACCAGACGCCCGTTGCAGTTGGGAGCGAAGTCGTGGCTATCAACGGTGTGCCGGTCTCATCATTGCTGCGAGAGTTCCTCAGTAGCACGCCGTCCGATGGGCATAATGAGACCCACATTCTGTACTGGGTCAATCGCAACTCGCACAGCATCTTTTCGAGTGCTCTAGGTTACCCGGAGTCCTATCGAATCGAGCTGGTCGAGCCCCCGAATGCTGCCACGAGGGTGCTGATCGTCCCAGGGATGTCCGGAAGTGAGATCGCGACGGCCGTTGAGGAAAGAGGGCCGCAGGGGAGGATGCCGCCTCTGCAGCTGGAGGTCATAGACAGCCTGAAAGCCGCGGTGCTCACCATCGGAACATTCGTGAGCGACCCTGCGGACTCGTTCCACGAGTTTCTGGTTACCTCGTTCGCTGAGTTGGAATCCAGGGGCACGCAGTCTCTCATCGTGGATGTCAGAGGCAACTACGGCGGTCATCCCGACAACTCAGTTGACCTGCTCAGGCATCTGGCGGACAGTACTTTCACCTACTTCGCACCAGAGGTTGGCAACGAACTCGTACACCCTGTGGAACCGCTGGAGACAGCATTCAGGGGTGACAAATACTTCCTGATCGATGGGGGCTCATTTTCCACGACCGGTCATTTCATCTCGATCGTCAAGTATCACGATCTGGGAACGCTGATTGGGCAGGAGAGCGGGGGTACTTTCATCTGCAATGACAACTCGATGAGACTCACGTTGCCAAACACCCGAATAGGAGGGCGGGTCGCCCGGACGACGTTCGCGACCGCCGTGACCGGCATCAGCAGGGAAGGGGGTATCCAGCCCGATCACGTCGTCAAGCCAACGGTGGATGATCTGCTGGCGGGAGTGGATGTCGCCCTGGAACGCGTCCTTGCTCTGGTTGCCGAAAAGAGGGGGGCGACCGATTTCTGAGGCGGGCCGTCTAGGCGGTCAGTGATCCGGCCGGCCGGTTGCTGGCAGGGTCTCCTCGCAGCGATGCGCCTGACAGGAATTCGGTGAGCGAAGTGAATCTGTGGTCCCGCCTGTGACCTTCGACCCCGGAAGCTGCCGAGACCTTTAGAACCTCTGCATGGCCGCTGCGGGCTAAGCGCTAAAGCGCCTACGGTCGCGTTGACTCGCCGACACCCGCGAAGTGGGCGCCACCGAGACTGGAGGACGTTCGCCACTCCAACCCCTCGGCGACGCCCGGCGCGTCCGTCAGAATCAGCCAGCGTCAGTGCGTGTTGCGACTGAGAATGGCGCTGCTGACAGGGTGACCTGCCCCCTCCTCAACACGCGCGCCTAGGCCGTATCCAGGTAGCGGTGATTGCAGTGGTCGTGCCCCTGCATCAGCGTCCTGGTGCGCTCCATCTTCAGGTTCGGATTGAACGCCGTGGGCCAGTAGTAGTCCATGTTGCACACCGCGGCATGCCCGATCGCTCCGCCGAGACCGGCTGCATGGAAGACCTCGGCGATGCAACACTCGGTGACCCGCAGTCCGAAGGCCTTCTCGGTATCCTCCACGACTTCGTGTGTCAGTATGGAGGAATACCGCGGCGGTCGGAACTGGTTCGTGAAAGCGCGCAGGCTGGTGTCGGTCGCTCTCTCTGCCTGCATCTCTCCGATGGTTCGGCCGAAGTCGGCTGAATAGAGATTCAGCAAGCGAATGATCTCCGGCTCCCCCAGCTCTGCCTTGAGCGTCTTGATGAAGCGCATCAATTCTCGGTTCTCCCGCTCGATCTGTTGCCTCTCTGACAGGGTCAGCTCCTTGGGGACGTCGAACTTGTGTTGACCCTGCTGCGCTGAGGCGCTGTGGCAGATGCCCAGGCTGGACAGCTTGCAGAGACCCAGCCACGCCATCGCACACGCCGGGGCCGTCCGAGTCAGCAGTTCCCGACGATCGAGATTGTACGCATTGCTAATGGCCATTGTGTCCTTCCCGGTTCAAGGGAATGCTCGAGTTCGCTTTCGCTAGGCCAGACTAATCAGGTCTTCCGGTCAACTGACTCTGGCGTACAGCAACTGATCCAAGATCTTCCCGTCCTTGATCGCGCTCTTCCGCATCCGCCCCTCCAAAACGAAACCCGCCTTCTCCAACGCTCTGCAGGAGGCAGGGTTGCCGTCGAATGGCAGCGCGTACACTCGAGTGAGATCATGGGTCTGCATGGCGTATTGCGTCACCGCGCGGAGCGCGGCGGTCGCAATTCCCCTGCCCCAGAAGGGCTCCGCGACCCAATACCCGATCTCAGCCGAACAGCGCTCCACGTCGTCGCGCAAGCCGTAGCCGATCGAGCCCACCGCCTCCTGGCCCACCGCAATGGCGAAATAGGTCTCCGGCTCCATCGTGGTCACCCTCGCGAGAAACCGCTGTGCGTCATCCAGGGTGTATGGATGTGGGAACGCGTCCCTCAGATGCAGCCAGATCTTGCGGTTGTTGGCGTACTTGGCAATTGAGGCCGCGTCCGACAGTTCCCAGGAGCGAACCACGCAGTTGTCGAGCTCGATTCTCATGTCGTGATCACGGACGGATCGACGGTCTGCCCAGTTCGGCCATGGCAGCCGCGTGCCCCTCGAGGCCGCGTTCCTTGATCTGGTACACGCAGGCCCGTCGGTCGGACCGGAGCATGAAGCCGATCACCCTCGAGATGAGATTGTGAAACTTGCGGCAGTCGTGGGGATCGGCGAATTCCTCACACTCGGCACACGACGCATACCCGTGCTCGATGCAGCATGAGCGGACCTTGCACCACGTGGCCTTCTTATTGTCGTGACAGCCAGGGCACCTTTCCTTGAGGTAGCGGGGGCAGGCGCCGCAGTAGATGCCGCAGTAGCCCACCAGCATTGGATCGACGCTGATCTGCTTCATAGGGCCCTCCCCGAAACCCTCCTGGTCACCGATTTCTCAGTTCATGGACTACTGCCGCATCCACCCAGTAGATGTCCGCGTTCCCGTTGCCGAAGCTGTGGAAGAACAGGTACTTGCCGTCCGGCGAGACGGCGGCACAGACGGACCCCGCCGCGTTCACGGCATCTCCCAGGTCGCGAGGAGTCGTCCACCGACCGGCGCCGTCTCGGAAGCTGACGTATTGGCGTAGCCCCGGCCCGCCAGACCGCATGAAGATCAGGTAGCTCTCGTCGGGTGCGATGAAGGGTGAGCCTTCTCCCTCCTCTGAGTTCACGGCATCGCCGAGTCGTTCCGGCTCAGCCCATTGCCCGTTGTGGTAGCGCGAGACCAGGATGTCCCCCCGAGACCCCGTGTAGATGTTGCCGTTCGCCGCCACCGAGAACTGCCAGTGCAGATCGCGAGCGTTCGGGCCTCCCTCGATCACCTGCGCCGCGGACCAACCGGTATCGGCGCGGTCGGCAAACCAGACGCGCTCCCGCCTCGAGCCATCAACCGGGTGGGGCCGCTGGGAGATGAAGTAGACTCGATCGCCCGCCGGCGAGAAGAACGGTTCCCCTTCGCCGTAGCGGAGATTACTGGAGAACGACGCGGGACGGGGCGGGGTCCAGCGGCCGTCCTGCAACCTGGACGTGAGAATGATGCCCCTCGTGTAGCCCGAGTCCGCTGGCTGGAACGACGAGCCCCAGAACGCCTCGTCCGCGTCGGGCGAGAACGTCACGACGCAGTGCTCGAACCGGTGGGAGGCGACGATGTCCGGCGCGAACAGGGCAGGCTCGTTGCCCGGCGCGGGCTGGCCCAGGTAGGGCCCCGTGAGTGCGGGGAACCTGGGTGGTGATGTGTCGGCCCCGGCGGAAGCGAGCAGCTGGGCCGTCTCGTCGCGGCCGCGTGCCTGCGCAACGTTCAAAGGGGTGCTGCCCGACAGCGTGCGCACATTGAGATCGGCACCGGCTCGGAGCAGGCGTTGCGCCACCTCGGTGCGGCCTCGCTCGGCCGCGTAGTGCAGCGGCGTGCGCCCGTAGCGGTCCTGCTCGTTGATGTCGAGCCCGCGCTCGAGTAGCATGTCGGCAATCGCGACGGATCCACCCTCGCACGCCGAGTGGAGCAGAGTCCCACCGTTGACGTTCCGGACCGTGAGGTCGGCGCCCTGATCCAGAAGGAGCCGAAACAGCCGGTCGAGTCCCTTCCCGGTCGCGTATCCCATCAACTCCTGAACGGCTCCGCTGGAAGTAGGCGCGTGGGCTCCCTCGTCGAGGAACAGGTCGACGAGACCCCGGAAGCCGCGCCACGCAGCGAGGCTCAGAGGGCTATCGCCGGATCGATCCCGCGCATTCACGTCGGCACCGAGCTCGAGAAGCAGCGCCGCCATGTCACGGTTGCCGGTTTCCCGCGCCACCAACAGCAGCGCAGTGCGCCCGTGGTCGTCCCGCGCCTCCAGGTCCGCCCCCGCCTCAGCCAGCGCGCGGACAACGCCAGCGCGGCTGCGCAATGCCGCGAGGTGAAGCGGTGTGTGCTCCTCGTAGTCGCCCGCTTCGACATCCGCCCCGTGCTCAGTGAGCAGTCGAACGACCGCGACGTGTCCGCGGGCCGCGGCCGCGTGAAGTAGGGTACGCCCGTCCTCGTCCGCGAGCTGAACGCGGGCTGGGTCTTGATCGAGCAGCTGCCGCACCGCCGCGGCATCGCCCCGCTCCACCGCCTGGAGAATGTCCTGTCCCGCGGCCGGGCTCGCCGACGCACACAGCGCCAGCACCAAGGCCGCTATCGCGCTCAATCGCATGCTCGCATCCCCCTGTGTCACCGCCACATTGACCGTCTGTGATCTAAGAACACGGCCTCACGTCTTCCTATGTAATCACCGCATGACTGGGTTCGGGTCTAATGCGCCAGGCCACCACGAGGCCCACCAGTGTCCAGTCGACGATTCGACGCACGGCGAGCAGAATAGCATCTCCGGCCGGGTAACCACCTATGCCGAAATCCGCTACGTCGCTGAATAGCGCGAACAGCAGGCCAATCGCCACGAAGAACAGCACCTTGCGAGAATAGCTGGAGATGACCCCTCCAGATGCCTGGGATAGCATCCACGCGCCAATCAACGGCGCGAGGAAGAACACCACCAATCCGATCAGCATGAGACCACCGGCTGACTCGTGGCCGACACCCCCGTAGAGCACACTGAACACGGGCTCTCCAGCCGGATAACGCCCTTCCGGTGTCACTGCTGGATTGACGGCGTACTTCCCGGGATCGACGATGTGTTGCTTCAGCGTCTCGTACACCACGCGTTCTTCGGCGACTTGCCTCATGTCGATGCTGGCGTGGAATCCGAGAATCCCATCGACCAGCAACGTCCACACCATCAGGACGATTCCACCCAGCACCCCTGCACCTATCACTTTCATCGACATTTCTATCCTGCCCCTTTTCGTTCTGGACCCTTCCCGACGACTGCTTTACCGGCCCGCTCCCCCGGCGGGCGCCAGCTTGACGAAGCGGATCAGGCGCTCACCCAGATCCTCAGGCTCCCCGAAATCGAAGCCAACCACATGGCCGCTCTTATCACGCAGGAACGTCAATATTCCCAATCCCCCCACAAGCACATCGGCATCCACAGGGCGGAGCGGTCGGATTCTGGCGCCGGGAAGACGCACGGTGAAGCCATCCGGTCCCCGCACGATCTCGTATGCGGCCTCCAGCTCGTCGCTGTAGTAGAATCCAGCGAGTTCGTCGGCCCAGCGGGTGTCGGCCGGAAGTTGCACACGGGTGGCCCACATCTCCTGGCCCCGAAGCGTGATGAGCACGCGGTCGGCGGTACCTTCCTCACCCTCCTCAGCGAGGAAGGTCAGCCGGCAGTCGCGGTTTCGGTTCTCGAACTCGGACGGCGCCACCGGTCGGAACAGATCCATGCCCTCCCCGACCATGGCGCCCACGAACCACTCTCCTTCGCGCGTGAACGCCACGAGCACGGATGGATCCGCCTCGAGCCGGTATCCTCCGAGGAAGCGCTCATACTCGGCGGGGTCGAGATCGATGAACGGGGTCTCCGCCGGCCGGCCAGCGGCTCGGGCCGCGGGCTCGGGGAGCGGTTCCAGCTGGTCCTTCAGGTAGAGATTCAGAACGCGGCGGGCGAGGTCGGCCGCTTGCATCCAGCTGGCGTTCCCGACCACGACGACGCCGACCTCGACGTCCGGGCAGTAGAGCAACTCGGTCTTGAACGCCCCGGTCTGACCCGAGTGACCGGCCGTCCGGATGCCCCGGTATTCACCCATTCCCAGCCCTGCGCCATAGAACGACTGCTCGCCGGTTGTAAGCGTCGGCTTCTCCCGCATCTTCTCTACGATTTCGAGACCGCCCACCCTTCCGGTGCGGAGGTTGTCCACCCATTTCGCCATGTCGTCGATGGTCGAGAAGGCATGGGCGGAACCCGGGATCTCAAATGCCTCCACCAGGCTGCGCACGAATTCTCCGCCCGACCGCTTGTAATAGGAATTCGCCCGGTTCGGCAGCACGCGCGCGCCGTCCACGGGGAACGATGTATGGTGCATTCCCAGGGGCTGGAACACACTCTCCCACATCCACTCACCGAAGGGCCTACCGGTGACCCGTGCGACCATCTCGGCGAGGAGCGCGTAGTTCGTGTTGCTGTAGGACCACCTGCTGCCCGGCTCGAACTCCAGTACCCGCTGGTGGGCGACCAGCCTCAACAGATCATCGACTTCAAACCCTGTACGAATCGGTCGTCCGGCATAGGGAAGCACCCGCACCCAGTCGGAGATACCGCTGGTGTGGTGCAGCAGATCGGCGATGGTGATCGGCGAGCCGTAGTCCGGGAATTCGGGGAAATGCTGGCGGATGTCGTCGTCCAGACTCAGCCGCCCTGCCTGCTCCAGGAGCAGCACCCCGAAGGCCGTGAAAGGTTTGGAGACCGAGGCCAGCTCGAAGCGGGTCGTTGGGGTGATCGGGACACCGTGCTCGATGCTGGCGAGCCCGTAGGAACGCCTGAGAATCACTTCACCGGCATGAGTCAGGACAACCGCACCGCCCGGAGAGCCGGGCACGTCCCACTCCGCAAACAGCTCGTCTACCTGCCGTACGAGCTCGGTTGTTCCCTGTTGCGGATCCTGATCGGCCCCGAGACCGAACGACACTCCCATTAGCAGGAGCGCAAGAGCTATCAGTGTGCGTTTCATGGGGATCCTCCATGGGCGAGCATTCCATCCAGCTGCTCGCCCGAGTACCACACGCCCCTCGCCATCACCCCACGCGGGTTCCGGAGCGCTGCGATGTCCTGCAAGGGGTTCTGACCCAGCAGCACGAGATCCGCCCGCTTGCCGACCTCGATGGTGCCGAAGGCGTCCTCCCCGGTGATGGATGCCATGACCTGAGAGGCCTGCACCGTCGCGGCCGCGATGGCCTCGTATGCCGTGAAACCATTGGCAGTGAGGATCTTGAGCTCGTCGTGGATGGCAAACCCGGGCACGATCCCCATGGTGCCTGTTCCACAGTCGGTCCCCGCGACGAGGGTCACGCCCGCCTCGTGAAACTCGCGCGCGAGCAAGCGATCGAAGGCGTACTTGTACGGGGCCAGCGGCTCGATGCCGGCGAACTGCACCTGGTGTTTCTCCGTGCCGTGGGAGAGGCTGGCGAGGTAAGTGTCGGGCAGGTACTGACTCTCATCCCGTGCGAGGAACGCGTCGGGGGCGAAGAGCTTCTGCACGATCACGCTGTCCACGGCCAGCGTGGTCGTGACCGGGATGCCCGCACCGGAAAGCCTGGTGGCGATGACCGCCACCGAGTCACCGAAGTTCGCGAGGAACTCGGCGTCGTTGAAGCCCGCCGGCACGTCGTATTGCTGGAAGATCAGCCCCACCAGATGCGGCAGCCACTGCGGAGCGTCGAGCCCCAGGTTTCTATCGAATGCGACGAACTCCCAGGTCAGCTCTTCGATATGGGCGACCTCGTCCATGCCTTCCGTTACGACGTTGTCCAGGCCGACGGCATAGGGAATGTGCCCCACCGTGTAGGCGCCGAGCTGCCGGGCGGCGCCCATGACGTCGCGGAATTCCTGGAGCGTGAGATAGGAGTAGAGCTTGAGGAAGTCGTATCCCTGGGCGACCTGCTGCTGGACTGCCGCCTCGGGATTGACGAGCGCCCCATAGAGGGTCGGGCCCGCCGTGACGATGGTCGGGCCACGTAGCGTCCCGGCGTTGATCGCGTCTCGCCATGAAAGGACGAACGCCCCCTCCGCGTTCAATGACCTGACCGTGGTCACGCCGTTGGCCAGAAACAGATCGAGTTGCGACACGGGCCAGTCGTCTCGCAGATGCACGTGCATGTCCGCCAGGCCGGGAAGCAGGTACGCGCCCGCGCCGTCGATGACTTCGGCGTCGCCGGGCACCGTCGTGCTACTGGAGGGGCCGACCTCGACGATGCTTCCGTCCGCCACCACGACCGTCTGTTCCTGAAGCACGACCTCGCCGGTCATGGGAATCACGTTCACGTTGACGAACGCCGCCGTGCCCGACTCGACGCCCACCGGATCGTCGCACGCGGTGAGCGCGACAGCGAGACCGGCGGTAGCGAGCGCTGAGCCGCGATACCCGTATCTCATTGCGCCACCACCTGGCTCGGGTTCGGTGGCAGCTCGTCTACCTGCCGTATGAGTTCGGTTGTTCGCTGTTGCGGACCCTGATCAGCCCCGAGACCGAAGCACACTCCGAGCCCCGGCTCGACGCAGCAGCGTGGGCAGACGGCCGAGATCATCCTGCGGAAAATGGATTGTTTTGAGATACATATTTATCATATGCATACGGGCTGGTCAAGCTGCCGCGGCGCCGTGGCGTCGAGCTAATCCCGAAACGTCCCGCCTCGCGGCACCCAGTAATCCTGGGGCACGCAAGTCGTTGATTGGCACAACGATACCCGAGAGGGATGCGGAAGGTTTATCGGATCGATCCTCTCCCGTACTCCTTATTAGTAAACCAGCTGTCGGATCCTCCCGGCCGACTGCAGGACACTTCCCCTCGATGCGTGGGCTTGGTGGAACCGGGTGCGGCTGGACTTCGGTCGGCCGAAGTACGGCGCGCGTTTCCCGACACGGGGGAGCTGGGCTCCGGGCACGTCCAACCATAAGGCACGTAGGGAGTTACGCGGCCAAGCGACAGCCATTAAGCGGCCATTGACAATCGGCCGGTGAGGGTGCATATTACCGCTATCTAGTGTCGTTAGATAGCGTTAATCGCCGTGTGAGAGCAAGAACGAGGTAGAATGAAAAAGCCATCGCCTAAGCGAGGGCAGCGGGCCAAGCGAGCCCGGCGAGCCACGAAAGCTGAGCAGTTGGAAGCGAGCATTGCCGAGCTTGTACGGGCGTCTGAGAGGGACGCCGGCATTGGCCCAGGAGATGACGCGATTCCCTCCTCGGGAGGGAGCGTCGTCTTGTCGCAGGACTCACCGGAGTTGGCGGCGGGCGAGTACTTGATTGCCGTCGCGGATGCCCATTCGGTAGCCCTCCGTCGGATGCGAGCGGCGGTTGACGCATCGGACGAGGATGCTCGTTCCGTCCTGGAGAAGTGGGCCACGCGCCTTGCCGAGATCGAACTTGCCGTGGCCGAACTCGCCCGCGCCGACCTGATTCCTGACCCGGGCCGCGTGGCAGATCGTACGCCAGGCGAGGACCGCCTCTTAGAGCAGGGTGGTTTCGAGCTTGCGGAGCCTTCCCCGGATGTGATTGACCCGGTCAGTCGCGCTACAGCCGAATTCGCAAGGCTCGTCAGCGATAGCTACACGACCGAAGAGGCAGGTGACATACTCGGAGTGAACAGCAGCCGAGTTCGCCAGCGACTTGGGGGCGAGCGGCGGACGCTTCTTGGGGTCAAGCTGGGCAACTCATGGCGCGTTCCGAGGTTCCAGTTCCTCCGCAAGAAGCTGGNNGAAGCTGGTGCCCGGGCTGGACAAGGTCGTTGCGGAGCTTTCGCCTGAGCTGCATCCTGTGGCCGTGTACCGCTGGTTCACGACGCCGTGCCCCGACCTCGTGCACGACGATCTCGACGAGCGGCCGGTATCGCCCCTCGATTGGCTCAAGATGGGTAATCCGCCAGGTCCCGTGGCGGAGCTTGCGGCTAATCTCTAACGGTGCGCGGTGCGCGGTGCGCGGTGCGCGGTGCGCGGTGTGAGGTGCGGGGTTCGGGGTTCGAGGGCCCAAAGGGCGGCAATGGCGCTCCTCGCGCGCACCGCGCACCGCGCACCGCCCACCTCAGACCTCAGACCTCGCACCTCACACCTCAGTCAGCCCTTGCCCAAGTTCCCCGAGCCTCCTCCGGTACCTGAGCTCTCGAAGCTTCCGGCTGACGAGGCGACCCTACCGGACGGGACTCTCCTCTGGCGCATCTACTTGCAGGCCGGCAAGTATCCCACGACTTGGGATTCCTTTCGCGATTTCGGACCTACCAACAGCCGCTTCGATCATCACCTAGAGCCCAAGGGGAAGCAGAGCCGAGCAATCCTGTACGCATCGCAACGGGGCCCGACCTGCTTCGCCGAGGTGTTTCAGGAGACACGAACGATCGACCGCCACAAGGGTGAACCGTGGCTGGTTGGATTCGAGCTGGCCAGGTCGGTTCGCTTGCTCGACCTCACCGGGAACTGGCCGACGCAGGCAGGAGCCTCCATGGCGATCAACTCCGGACCCCGCCCTCGGGCACGGCGCTGGTCGCAGGCGATGTACCAGGCCTACCCGGCGATCGAGGGGATTCTCTACTGCTCCAGCATGGACGGTAACCGGCCTGCTGTCGCCCTCTACGAGCGAGCCCGGTCGGCGCTGCCGGCACACCCGGTGTTTCACCGCGCCTTGGCCGACTCGGCGATGACTACGCTGGTCACCAACGCCGCTCTCCAGTTCGGATACTTGGTACTCTAGACCGCAAGAATCGGGTGGATGCCTTGCTTGCCGGGCCCCATCTTACGCTCGGCCGCGACGGGGGCACCTTATGAGTAGCGACGTCATGCGCAACTACCACCGAGTGTCGTCCAAGATCAGGTTCCTGGAATCGCGCAAAGCCGTGAACACCGGGCCACAATCCATTCGCGATTATCGCCGCATCGAGGCGGTCATCCGGTTTCTCGAGGGGAACGCCGGCCGACAGCCATCCTTGCAGCAGACGGCCGCGGCGGTGGACTTGAGCGAGTTCCATCTCCAGCGGCTGTTCCGCCGCTGGGCCGGCGTGAGCCCGAAGCGGTTCCTGCAATTCCTCACGGTGCAACATGCCAAGGAGGCGTTGCGCGAAGGGCTCTCCGTGCTCGCCACGGCGTATGAGACCGGGCTGTCCGGTCCCGGGCGGCTGCACGACCTGTTCGTGGCCGTCGAGGCGGTGACCCCGGGCGAGTATAAGGACTTTGGGGAAGACGTGGAGATCCGGTACGGATTCGCCCCCAGCCCGTTCGGCGACTGTCTCATCGCTGCGACCGGTCGTGGTGTCTGCGGCTTGGAGTTCGTGATGGACGGCGACCGTGTGGCGCCGGTCGAACGACTCGAGGGCGCGTGGCCGGGTGCACGACTCGTGGAGGACCGTGCGACGGCCGCGAGCTACGTGAACCGGATCTTCGCGCCGGCCGCCGGTCGAACGGAGCCCGTCACGCTGCTCCTCAAGGGAACGAACTTTCAGCTCAAGGTCTGGCGAGCGCTGCTGCAGATTCCGCCGGGGGCCGCGACCTCGTACGGGGCGCTTGCCGAGGCTATCCGGCAACCCAGCGCCGCCCGGGCGGTGGGTAACGCGGTGGCCAAGAACCCCATCGCGTATCTCATTCCCTGCCACCGGGTGCTGCGGGAGTCGGGTGCCTTCGGTGGCTATCGCTGGGGCGGCGCGCGGAAACAGGCGATGCTCGGCTGGGAGGCGGCGCGCCGGGTGGGATGAGGTGGCTACACCGCCGCGGATGCTGCCACGGATTGATCATCGGAACGCGGATCTGAATGAATCCGCGTCCCAGCGATTATCCGCCGCAGCCCTTTCTCCACCGCCCTCTGCTCACTGCTCTCACGTCGGCCGCAGCAGCAACTCCACGTCCGCCATCCCCGCCATCAGGCGGTCAACCTGATCCCCCACGTCAGCGGCCGCCGCCAGATCGGTCGTGAGACTCTCAACCGTCCCCGCACCGGTTGTGAGGCGGAGCAATCCGAGACGAATGGTTTCCAACGAGGCGACTGCCTCCGCCAAGTGCTTCTCGGTGGTTTGCCGCGCATCCCGCAGATCGGCGGGGATCTCGTCTCCTGCCGCTAGCGCTGCCGCATGCGCGTCGTTCAGCATCTCGAGTGTCTGCCGCAGTTTCTGCGCGTCGGCCTCCAGATGTCGCGCCACCGATGGCACGTCACCCAGGCCGGAGCGAGTCGCTTTGGGGAGTTGCTCGTACAAGGCGTCCACGGCAAAGCCGATCTGCAGTTCGGTGGGACGATGCGTCGGCCGCATCGGCAGCGCTTTCTGCTTGAGCCCGATGCCGGCTAGCTTGAACAGCCACTTCGCGAATCTGCCCTTCCAGAACTTGAAGCGACGCTCCGCCTTCTGGTCGATCCGGCGTGCCCTGTGGGTGGTGCCGACAGCCAGTGAGATGGCACCGGCCAGCACCGAACCCGGGAGAATGAACGCCCACGCGTCCGTAAATGGAAGTAATCCAAATAGGGCCGCGAAACCCGCTACGAGGCCACCTCCCGCTACCGCAGCCACTCGGAACGCTGCCTTCTCCGCGGTGGAAGGCTCCACGCCGTGGCTGTGGGCCAACTCCTCACGCCGTCGTTCAACTTCAGTCCGCAGACCGGCTAGGAGATCTGCTTGAGTATGTCCCGAAGCCAGCAACCTTCGGATGCGATGCGTTGCAAGCGCTAGCGGTGGTGCGAGGACAAACGACCCGTAGATTGCAGCAAAGGCTGCAACCAAGCTCGAGGCTCCTGGTTGCTCGAGCCCAAGAAACAGCGCCGGCGTGGCCATCGCGATCGAAAACACAAAGTAGGCGGCGTCGTCACCGGGCAAGTCGACAGGATCGTTCATGAAGATCCTGACCGGCAGCGGCACGTCGCGCCGCTCACGCCTGGCGGCGTCCACCGCTTCGGAGAATGCCGCGGCCGTCTCGAACCGTGCGCCGGGCTCCTTCGCCAAGCACCGGCCTACGCAGCGTGCCAAGCGACTCGGCACGTGGGGAGCAACGGTCTTCAACGGCGGGGGCGGATCTTCCCGATGCTGCCTCAACACTTCGGCAACACTCTCATGATGGAAGGGCAGCTTGCCGGAGAGCGCGTAGAATCCCACCACCCCCATCGAGTACGTATCACTTCGCGCATCGACGCCTTGGCCCCGCGCTTGCTCCGGGCTCATGAACTCGGCCGTGCCGATGATCTCGCCGACGCCGGTTGCCGCGGCTCCCTCCAGCAAACCGGCGATACCGAAGTCTGCGACCAGCGCGCGGCCGGTTTCTTCCTCCAGCAGGATGTTGTCGGGTTTCACGTCGCGATGGATCACCCCCTGTGAATGCGCGTAGGCCAGCGCCCAACCGATCTCCTTGAGAATCCGCGCGCCTTCGGACGGCGGCAGCGGTCCGCGATGCTGCACCCGACGGCCGAGGGTCTCGCCGGCGACGTACGCCATGGCGAAATAGACGAACTCTCCTACCTCGTCCACGGCAAAGATGGGAATGATGTTTGGGTGAGACAGCTTGGCGGCGGTGCGCGCTTCGCGCAGGAAGCGCTGACGAAGGTCTGCTTGACTCGAGAATTCTTGCGGCAGGACCTTCAGAGCCGCCGGCCGGTCCAGCTGCACCTCTTGGGCGAGGTATACGATTCCCATGCCGCCCCGGCCAAGCTCAGCCTCCAAGGAGTACTTCCCGGCGAGAGCCTCCTGAAGCGCGAAGAACTGCGGATTGAGCGGCTGTTCCACTGAAGTCACGAGGCGCTCAAGCGGACGACGACTCGGGGGCGATAGGAACGGTTTCGCTGGTCCCCCAGTCGGCCGAGGCGAAGGTGGTGCGGAGTCGGGAGGTGATCTCGGTCACGGTCGGCAAAGATAGGGTTCGCCGCGCATCCCGAAAAGATCGCCACGTGAATTTGCCACACTACCAGTGTGGTGCGCGTCAAGGCCGCCGCACTTCCCTCAACCACTGCTCGATGATGTCCAGGTACTCGGCCGGGTAGTTACGCCACCCCGCCGCGGACCTCCTGTTTCGCTCCTCGATGCACCCCGTTTCCGAGATGAGGATGTTGTGGTCCACACCGGGGATGAGCTCGACCCGGGAGTGCGGGTTTCCGGCCCGCGCGAGCGCCTCCCGGTAAGCCTGGGCACCCTGTATCGGGTCGACCTGGGTGTCCCTCTCGCCGAAGAAGGCCAGCACCGGGATGGTGGTCCGCTCGATGACCTCCATGGGATCGAAGCCGTAGTACTCCCGCCGTGGATCCGCCGGATGCCAGTCGTCCTCCGATCCGATCTCGACGCGTTGGCCGAACCGCGCCATGGCCCGGAACGCGGGCAGGTCGACCAGTGGCGTCTTGTAGCGGACATACTCCTCGTACGTTCGCGCCATCGTGAAGGCACGGATGTCCTGCTCGAGCTGCTTCGCATCTTCCTTGGGGTATCCCGCGCAGACCATCTGGGACGCGAGCAAGTAGATGCCCTGCTCCACTCCCGGTCCGCCGGCGCAGGAGATCGCGATCATGAAGGCGATATCGCGGCTCTTCTGGAGAACGCGGGGCATCACGTAGCCCGCCTGGCTGATCCCCCACAGGCCGATGTGCTGCGGGTCGATGTCGGCGCGTTGCTTGAGCACCTCGACCGCATCAAGGACGATCTGGGATCGCTGCTCCGTCAAGCGGCTGCGGTCGATCTCACCGGTAGACTCGCCGGTACCCGGTTTGTCCCAGGCAAACGTTGCGTAACCGGCTCGGAGCATGCGCCGCATGATCGGCGGATACGTCACGCCCGAGGTGCGGTTGTTCGGGCCGTCGCCGTGCACGAACACGACCACGGGGTGGGGGCCGCTCCCCTGCGGCAACTTCAGATCACCCACCACCCTGAACGGCCCGGAGCGAAAGGTGATCTCCTCGGTGGTACCCTGCGCCCGGCCACAAGACCAGACGAACAGTAGCACTCCGCAGAACAAAGCGACGGTTCTCATCGTCTCGTCCCTACGCTCGGTTGATTGGGATATGATTGGAAGCGCACACCTTGAAGGAAGCCTTCCTGGTTTCTCACGACACGGCACGACATGAATGTGGCAAGAGTAATGTACGGATGCTCGTAATCCCTCAACAATCAGGTGCGGACGATACCAGAGTAGTACGCTCCACTTTGAAATCTGCGTGCACTATTGACGTGCGGTTCTGAGTGCTATTGTGGGCACTGCGTCGCGATCAACTGTGTCACCCGGCCGCCGCGGATTCCTGTGCGGAGGCGGAGCGGAATGAATCCGCGTCCTCGCGACTATCCGCGGCAGCCCCTCCGATAATGACCGAGTCCCGAAGACCGACAGCTACGAGGGAGGTCCCATGAGCAAGCTACTCCTGCCGGCAACTCTGCTTGCGATGCTCATGAGCGTGCCGGTCACCGCACAGCAGGGCGAACAGCAGCCGCCTCAGTTCGTGTACAACGCCTACTTCAAGATCGACTTTGCCGACTTCCAGGAGTGGACCAGGCTCTACCAGGAACAGACCGTTCCTATCCTGAGGCAGCTCCAGGAAGAAGGGATCATCCAGGGGTGGGAGACCTGGCAGCACCAGACCGGCGGCGAGTACAACTGGCTCATGGCCGTGCGCACGTGGGACTGGGCCGCGCTCGACACATTCTGGCAGAACTATCTGTCACGGCTTCCCGCTGACGTCCCGGCAGTGGCCCAGAAGATGATCGCCGCGCACTACGACGAGATATGGAACATCAGCGAGATCCATTTCCCCGAGCGCACGGTTGAGACTAGCTACATGTACAGCTCGAGCTACCAGCTGAGCTCCGCCGACATGGATGCGTGGAACCAAGCCTGGGCCCAGCACGTGGCCCCTGTCCTCAATCAAGCCGTGACCGATGGGCTGCTGGGAGGGTGGGTTGTCCTGGGCCACAATACCGGCGGCCGCCACAACTGGAGAGTGCTGTACTTCTTCGAACAGTGGGACAACATGGATGACTTCTTCCAGCGGGTGTCGGCGGCGGTGCTGGGAGATCCCCAGGTCTGGGAGCTCATCAGTGGAATGATCGTGTCTCACATGGATTACATCTGGGAACCTGTGCCGCAGGAAGGGGAGATGTGACCTGCTGGCCAGGGTGGTAGCGGCAATAAGGAAGCGTGCTTAGTCGTCGGACCTGACGTCGCTGCTTCATGTGTCCTTCAAAGCTTCTTCATCGCCGTGGAGTGGTGTTTGATGGAAGCCCTTTCCTTGGCCTACATCTATCCGTGACCGCAGCAGTCCAGAGCTTGGACCTTGCCGGACAAGCGGGAGGCACCATGAAGCAAACCATCAACTTCACGCTGAATGGCAAATCCGTCACACTGGAGACCGACGCCGACCGCAGCCTGCTGTGGGTGCTGCGCACGGACCTCGAGCTGACCGGCGCCAAGTACGGTTGCGGGGTGGGCTTGTGCGGATCGTGCACCGTGATCGTGGATGGTCGGGTGGTGCGATCGTGTCAGGCCAAGCTCGAATACGTGCAGGGCAAGGATGTGACCACAATCGAGGGGCTCGCCCGTAATGGGCGGCTCCACCCGCTGCAGCAGGCGTTCTGGGAGGCGGGCGGGTTCCAGTGTGGTTACTGCACCCCGGGAATGATCATGAATGCCTACGGGCTCCTGCTCGAGAAGCCCAGGCCGACGCGGGATGAGATCATCGAGGGTATGGAGCCCAATCTCTGCCGCTGCGGCGCGCATAAGCGGATCATCGAGGCGATCGAGATGGCCGCCGGCCAGACGGGAGGCAGCCATGAGTGACGCGACCCGCATGGACCGGCGTGAGTTCGTGAAGCTCTTGGGCGGCGGCATCGTCGTGTTCGTGAACCTGCCGCTCGCGAGTGTCCTCGAAGGCCGCGAGCTGCAGCGACGGCAGCGCGGCTATCCCGAGGACATCAACGCCTACCTCCACATCGCCGAAGACGGCAAAGTGACCCTCTTCTCCGGCAAGATAGAGATGGGGCAGGGGGTCATGACCTCCCTTTCGCAGATGGCGGCCGAAGAGCTGGGCGTGGCCCTCGACACCATCCACATCGTCATGGGCGACACCGACTCCTGCCCCTGGGACATGGGCACGTTCGGCTCGTTGACCACCCGGATGTTCGG
>JABAOF010009792.1_pt1 | contig 20657 bp, 14 predicted proteins | sample 7062171 | NCBI WGS metagenome assembly JABAOF01 (sample SAMN14538628, study PRJNA623070) | marine sediment metagenome | biome: marine biome [ENVO:00000428]; feature: marine pelagic biome [ENVO:01000023]; material: deep marine sediment [ENVO:00002113] | place: India: Gulf of Khambhat ...
AGCTGGCCTCTCGGAGAACGTCCGCAATGATGTGGAAACGGGTTGAGATTTTTTTCTGTCGTCCGGAAAGACGTGTCCCATATTCAACGATGGCCGCCATTCCGCTTTTATCGAAGGAAAGGAGATCATCCTCCTCAGATATTTTCTTGATGAAAGCGATATATTCTTTGATGGTTTGAGTGTCCTTCTTCATTTCCGAGTCGAACTCAGCCTTGATCTTGAATATCTTCTTGAAATCCTCATCCAAACGATAGAGAAGGTAATAAATATACGCATCCCCGATCAAAACAACTTTGACATCACACTTGATCGGCTGGGGCTTGAGCCTTGTCGTAGAAATCATGAAGAGCGAGGCAAAATTCTGGATTTCCAATTTTTGATTCCGTAAGGTTCTTTTGAGTGTTTGCCAGACTCCGGGCTCGATAAGCGCATCCAGCGCATTAACGACTAAATAACCTCCATTCGCCTTGAGAAAGGAGCCAGCTTTGATCTTGGTGAAGTCCGTCTGGACAATACCGAATCGGGAGGCGGCGAGCTCGATCGATCCAAACAGGTTGATGTAATTGGGGTTTGTCTCCATTATAACCGGAGCCCCTTTTAGCTCTGAATTGTTGATCAGCAGGTTCACTCGATAAGGTAGGAATGGGTCGACAGCTTCTTTCTCACCCTGTTCCTTTTTTTTGGCTTTAAAAAGGTCGATATTCTTGATGAGGGATTGTTTGACGTCATCCAGGTAACTCTCGATTTTAGGGAAAGGAAATTTTGCTCTTATTTCATTGATGGCCCCGAGTATAAGGGGAGTGATAGACTTGGCATCCCATTCTTTCAGGCTCTTTCGAGTTTGCTCCTCGATTTCTTTCATCTTCTCGAAGATCACTTCCAGTTTCCCGGTCAGCTCTTCATATTTTTTCTTCATGCTATCCAGTGTCTCTTTGTCAAATTTTCCTTCTCTGGCCAAGATTTCCAACTGATTAAAAGGAGTGGGCTTCCCCTCGATCAGAGGGACCAGATCAGGTTTGACAAACAGGCCCATCTGGACCTGAATGACAGAAAATCCTTCTTTGGCCACTTCCTCTTCGAAACTCTGTAATATTTCTTTCTGCTTCTTCTGCTGGGATTCGACGATTTCATCTCGTTGCTCGGCGTAGTACTTGCTTTTGATCATCTCAGGAATATTTGTCTTGAGCATGGCGATCATATTGTCCATGGTCTCCCTGAAAAGTTTTCCTTTTCCAGCCTGAAGCATGATCAGCATCGGCTCATCCGCATTCTTAAAGTTGAAGACGTAGAGAATATCATCAGGGATTTTATCCCCTTTTTCTAACCTTTCCAGAAGCTGCTTGATGGTTGTCGTTCGGCCTGTTCCGACCATCCCTGTGATGAAAATGTTGTAACCGAAGCTTTTAATATCCAGACCGGTTTGGATAGCCTTGAGAGCTCGTTTCTGGCCGATGATTTCGTCGCAGGGTTTGCACTCTTCACTCGTAGAAACAGGTATTTTTTCAGGATCACAGGTCCATCTCAGTAAGTCAGCGGGGAGCTCTTTGAAATTTGTGGCTGTTTTCATTCCATCCTCCCATGATTTTAGGGTTGTGTTTTTTAACGCAAAAAAAATGATATCGTAAAACTATCTTAAAGACAATCATAAAAGGTAATAGTATCTCAATAATAGGGGTCGCATCTCAACATTCGACATTTCCTTGAGGATTATCATTCCTTAGAGCTTCTAGCTGATGACAGATTGAACGATATTATGGATAAATAAAATGTCGAATGTTGAGATGCGACCCCATACTTTAAATTGGCGTGCAAAAAAGGCATTTATCTGTTAAAATAGGGAAAATTTTAGAGAGAGCAGTCGTCCAGGGCGCATATTTCGGTGCAGATGAGGTCGGCTGAGTTAGATTGGAAAAGAGAAAGATGGAATACGAGAACCTAATCACAAAAAAGGGAGATGGAATAGGCTGGATCATTATCAACCGCCCGGACAAGCTTAACGCATTGAATACGAACACGGTGAAAGAGCTGCACAGCGCTTTTCTCGCGTTTAAGGAAGACCCTGAGGTTAAAGCCATAATTCTCTCCGGATCCGGAGAAAAGGCGTTTGTAGCGGGAGCGGATATCAACGAGCTGGCCCGTCTTAATTATGATTCAGGTAAAAAGTATGTCCTTGAAGGACAGGAACTCACCAAGCTCATCGAGAATTTCAATAAGCTCGTGATTGCGGCCATTAATGGATACGCTCTTGGCGGGGGAACAGAGTTGGCCCTGGCCTGCCATATGCGGATTGCCTCTGAGAATGCACAGATGGGACAACCCGAAGTCAAATTGGGCTTGATTCCGGGCTTTGGCGGAACCCAAAGGCTCGTCAGATTGGTCGGGAAAGGCAAGGCCATGGAGCTTGTGCTCAGCGGGAAGATGATCGATGTCCAGGAAGCTCATCGAATCGGCTTGGTCAATCAGGTTGTATCACTGGAGGATCTTTTTCCGACCTGTGAAGCTTTGGCCCGTAAGGTCATCGCCAACGGTCCTCTGGCGGTTGAGTTTAGCATCGAAGCGATTAACCAAGGATTAGACCGGACCCTGGAAGAAGGCCTCCTCATGGAAGCCGAACTCTTTGGGAAGGCCTGCGATACAGAAGACAGCAAGGAGGGCACGAAGGCCTTTCTTGAGAAGAGAAAGGCAAAATTTCAGGGTCGCTAAAGGGAGAAAGAAATGGAAACATATCAAGGAAAACTGCAGGCGAAAGGCTTGAAGATCGGTGTGGTTGTCAGTCGTTTTAACCAATTTATATCGGAGAGACTGCTGGAAGGGGCACTCGATGCTCTTCAAAAACTGGGAGCGGATGAGAAGGATATAACAGTTTATAAAGTGCCGGGTTCGTTTGAGATTCCTGTGGTCGTGAAGAAATTAGTCAGCGCAAAAAAGGCGGATGGAATCGTCTGTTTAGGGGCTTTAATAAGAGGAGACACGCCTCACTTTGATTTCTTGAGTGCTGAAGTCACCAAAGGATTGGCTCAGATTGCCATGGATGAGGGAGTGCCTGTTTCCTTTGGCATCCTGACTGTTGATACGATCGAGCAGGGAATTGAACGGGCGGGCACCAAGGCTGGCAATAAGGGCTGGGATGCCGTGTTCTCTGTTGTGGAGACACTGAACCTGATAAAAGAAGCTGGATTAAAATAAGGTGGATGCTTCTTCATGGGCCGAAGAAGGAAAGCCCGAGAAGAGAGTTTACGGATTCTTTATCGCTTAGAATTTGATAACAAGTCGTTCGAAGAGACGCTGAAGCAATACTGGAAAAACAAGAAAACTGACCAGGCAACCCGAGAGTACAGCACCTGGCTGGTTAATGGGATTATTTCCCATCATAAGAAGATCGATACAATCATCCAAAGCGCTTCAGAGCATTGGCGCCTTTCCCGGATGGCACTCATCGACCGGAACATTTTGAGGATGGCGGTTTTTGAACTCCTGTTCGAAGAGAATATCGAGCCAGCTATCGTTATCAATGAAGCGATTGAAATCGCCAAGACATACAGTGGTGATGAAGCAGCGACATTTGTCAATGGCGTATTGGATGCCATTCGAAAAAAACTGGGAAATCAAAAAAAGTCCTTGAAGGAAAAGAAAGATGGTTGAAAAGAAAAGCTCGACAAAAAAAGAAAGTATGGATCAATCCCAAGAGCTGAAAATCGGTGATCAAGAAATCGCTCGAAAAGACAAGATGGAGAGGCTTGCCCAGGAAAACATAGACCTTTTTCCGCACAAAGTGGAGTCCACTCATTCTGTTTATGAGATTGTGGAGGCGTTCTCTAACCTAGCGAGCGAAAAGATCGAAAAGAAGAAAGAAAAAGTCATCGTTCCCGGAAGAGTCACCTCGATCAGGAAGATGGGACGGGCGACTTTTTTTCACATCGTAGACAGTCGTTCCCGGCTTCAGGTCTACCTGCGAGAGGATAAAGTCGGGAAGAAGAACTATACCATTTTTTCTCTGATCGATATCGGAGACATCATTTCAGTGGAAGGAGTCTTATTCAAGACCAAGACCGGAGAGCTAACGGTTTTAGCTGAATCCTTCATCTTTTTAGCGAAATGTCTTCATCCCCTTCCAGAGAAATGGCACGGGCTCCAGGATGTGGAGATCCGTTATCGAAAGAGATACCTGGATTTGATCATGAATCCGGAACAAAGAGACGTGTTCAGGCTCAGGAGTAAATTGATAGCCTTCACTCGAAAGTTCTTCGATGAAAAAGGCTACATTGAGGTGGAAACACCCATGATGCAACCGATTCCGGGAGGAGCACTGGCCCGGCCGTTCAAAACCTTCCACAATGCATTGAGTATGGACCTATATTTGAGAATCGCTCCGGAGTTGTATTTAAAAAGGCTGACCGTCGGGGGATTTGAGAAGGTTTACGAAATTAACCGGAATTTCAGGAATGAAGGAGTCTCTTCCGAACACAATCCGGAATTCACCATGCTGGAGTTTTACGAGGCCTACAGTGATTATAACGACATGATGGAATTGACAGAGGAGCTGGTTCATCAAATGAGCCTGGCTCTCCTCGGAAAGGAGGATATCACATACGGGGAACACATGATTTCCGTGAAGAGGCCCTGGAAAAGAGTGAAGTTCAAAGAGGCCTTGATCGCCCACAGCGGCCTTTCGCCAAGCCGGTTTGATGATGAGGCTGATATAATCGAATTTGCCTCGACCCTGATTCCTGAGAAGAAAAAGCTCTCTTATATGAAAGCGTTGGATGTGATTTTTGACAAACAGGTCAAACCCCATCTCATCCAACCCACGTTTGTGATGAATCCTCCGAAAGAAGTCTCGCCGCTGGCCAAGGCATCGAAAGACAACCCGGATGAGGCAGAGCGTTTCGAGCTGGTCATGGGCGGGATGGAAATTGCCAATGGCTACAGTGAGTTATCTGATCCCGAGGAGCAGAGAAAGAGGTTCGAGCAGCAGGAGCAGGCGAGGAAGGGTGGAGATGAGGGCGCCCACTGGATAGACAGGGATTATATCCATGCCCTGGAATACGGGCTTCCTCCCACAGGAGGAGAAGGGATCGGGATAGACCGCTTGGTGATGATCTTTACCAACAGCAAATCCATAAGGGAAGTGATACTGTTTCCGCTTCTCCGCACGAAGGAATGATCTCTGATCCGGGAAGAATCGAGAGAAGGAGTTATGCCCAGTGAATTATGAGCTGTTCGTGGCTAAGCGGTACCTGACTGCCAAGAGGAAGCAGGCATTCATATCTGTCATCACTTTTATTTCCATACTGGGCATCACCATCGGCGTGATGGCACTGGTCATTGCCATCGCTCTGATCACCGGCTTTCAGGGAGATGTGCAGGATAAAATTCTCGAATCTACCTCCCATATCATGGTTCCGACTATTGGGCCTGGAGTGTTGAAGGACTATCCCCCACTGTTATCCAAGATAGAGAGTTTGAAGGGAGTGATCTCTGCGACACCTGTCGCTAATGCTACTGTACTATTGAAAGGACCCTCTGCGGATAAAGGCGTAATGCTGAAAGGGATTGATTTTGAGCTGGAAAGCAGACATTCATCATGGCTTCAAGAGCTAGAAAGCGGGAAGATCCCGGAGCCCGGCATGAGGAGAGAAGGTCTCCTTCTCGGCCGGGAGCTGGCCATCGGACTCGGGGCAGGAGTCGGGGATACGGTCGAAGTGTGGGCAGCATCATCCATAAGCTTATCCCCGGTTGGCCCGATGATAAGGCCAAAAAGATTTGCTATCTCCGGCATTTTCAACACGGGACTGTATGAGTTTGATTCTTCCATGGCTTTGATCAGGCTGGAAGCTGCCCAGAATTTATTCAATCTTGACGGTGAAATAAGCTTCATTCAAGTCAGGATTGAGGATGTCTTCCGGGCGCCAAAAATAGCCGCAAAGATTCAAGATATCATCCCTTCAATGGCTTACACCATGACCTGGATGGAGCTGAATGAATCTCTTTTCTCAGCGTTGAAGCTGGAGAAGAACATCATGTTTTTAACGATCACACTTATCGTGATCGTGGCAGCCTTGAACATCATTGCCACTCTCATACTGATGGTCATGGAAAAAACGAGAGACATCGGCATCCTGATGGCCATGGGGGCTACATCTCGAAATATAAGGAAGATATTTTTCCTTCAGGGAGCGATGATCGGAGTCATCGGGACCATCGCTGGAACGGTCCTGGGATTAGTATGGTGCGCGCTGGCCAACATGTTCGAGCTGATCAAGATTCCGGTTGACATCTACCAGATCTCCTTCGTGCCGTTTCGCATTAAATTATTAGACTTATTCCTGATTGTGGGAATCACCCTTCTGATCAGTTTTCTTTCGACACTCTTTCCCTCGCATCGGGCAGCGAAGGTTGATCCCGTCATAGCGTTGAAATATGAATAATGTCGTGAAAGCCACAAACCTGGGTAAAGAATACCCATTGCTTGATGGGGTACTGCGCGTATTTAAAGGAATCAGTCTTGAGCTCCTGAAGGGAGACCTCGTAGCCATCATGGGAATGTCGGGGGTAGGGAAGACGACACTCCTGAATTTATTGGGGGCTCTGGATAAACCGACAGAAGGGGAGATCCTGCTTGATGGTGAAGACCTTCTTGCCAAGAATGAAAAAGAGCTGGCTGAAATCAGGAACCAGAAAATAGGATTTGTCTTTCAGTTTTACCATCTCCTGCCTGAGTTCACGACTTTAGAAAACATTACTTTTCCTCTTTTGATTAGAGGCGTAGATAAAGTGACTGCCCAGGAAAGAGCTCTGGAGTTGCTTCGTGAAGTTTTTCTAGAAGAAAAAGTGCACATCAGACCGGCGCAGCTCTCGGGCGGAGAACAACAGCGGGTGGCCATTGCGAGAGCCCTGGTGAATGAGCCGAGACTCCTTTTGGCCGATGAGCCGACAGGGAACATGGATTGGAAAACCGGGCAGGCTATCCTGGAGCTCATTCAAGAGCTTCATCAGAAAAAGGGACTCTCTTCTGTCATCGTCACTCATAACGAAAAAGTGGCTCGATTCTGTAATAAAGTTTTTCTTATGGAAAGCGGCGATTTGAAACTTTTATCCCACCCCTAGAGTTATAAAAATTGAGACTTGAAAAATGGACACTAGAGGACTGTTCTTTTATGGTGTCTACAGATTTTACGAATAACCAGGCCGCTTCATCTAACCTGGAGAGCTTCATCTTATTGATAAAAAAGGAATAATATGGTATAAGGAGAGAGCAATGAAAAAAGTACTTCCACTCCTGATTCTCTTCTGTCTTCCTCTTTTTCTCCAAGGACAGGAGACCATAGAAAGAATTGATATCATAGGCAATGACCGTGTCACTCGAGAAACGGTTCTCTACTATATCCAATCGAGTGAAGGAAATCTCTACAACGAAGAGATGTTGAAGAGAGACTTCAGGATTCTGTGGGAAACTGGTTTCTTTTCCAATATCAAAATGGAAAATGAGGATGGCCGTGGAGGGAAGATAGTCAGGATTATCGTTGAAGAGAATCCCATCATTAAAAGCATCACGTATAAAACGGGTAGAAAAGTAAAAGAAAATGATATCACTGAGAAGTTGCAAGAGGAGAGTGAGTACCTCGTTCCTCATTCGTATTATAACCCCTACAAGATCCAGAAAATCAAGAAGTTAATCGAGGATTTGCTGTCTGAGAAGGGACTGACGTCTGCAGAAGTTGAGGTGAAAACAAATAAAAAAGGGCAGAATGATTACGAGCTAGTGTTTGACATTAATGAAGGTCCCAGGGAAAAAGTCGGAGCTATCGAATTCGAAGGAGAAACCAAGCTGCCTGAGAGTGTTCTCAGAAGCGCGATGAAGGAAAACAAAAAGCATGGCCTTTTGTCCTGGATAGGCGGCAAAGATGTTTATAAGCAGGGCAAACTGGAAGAAGATATAGAGAGCATCAGAGAAAAACTAAGAAATTACGGATATATGGAAGCGACGGTCGGTGAGCCGCGAGTTGAAGAAATAACCCGGAGATCCATATTTCTCAAGAAGAAGAAGATGAAGAAAATCATTATTCCAGTTGATGTGGGCTACCTCTACAGGGTGGGAAAAGTCAATATCGAAGGGAATGAAATCATTGCTGAGAAATTTTTGCGGGAAATGATCAAATTCAAGGAAGGCGATGTGTACACCTCCACAGCAAGAGAAGATAGTATTACGGATATACAAGAGCTGTATGCTGACGGCGGATACCTTTATGCGCAGGTTTATCCGGTCGAGAACATGGATCCGAAGAGAAAGCGTGTTTCTGTGACTTTCAACATCTTGGAAGGTGATGTGGTTTATGTGAATAAGCTGGAATTCAAAGGAAACACGTACACCAAAGATAAAGTGCTGAGGCGTGAAATGCTCATCACAGAGGGGGAGCGTTTCAGATTGACAGCATTCAAGAACAGCCTCTTACGGCTTCAACAGCTCGGACTGGTTGAAATGCAGGGCGAGCCGGATTTGAAAAATCACCCGGATAATCCAGCTTTAATGGATGTGACCTTGAATGTCACGGAGCTTCAAAGAAATAACATCCAGTTCTCGGCTGGTTACAGTGGATATGAAGGAACGTTCATCGCTTTAAACTATTCCACGGTCAACTTTTTGGGAGCTGGGGAGAAATTGGATCTCATGGTTCAGCATGGGAAGAGAATAAAGAACTATATGTTCGGCTTCACAGAGCCTTATTTTCTCGACCTTCCCATAAATTTGGGTTTTAATGTCTTTAACCGGTATACTTATTATCCTGGTCTGTACGAAACGAGAAGAAAGGGAATAAACTTTACATTCGGATCCAGGATCAGAGGATACTGGAGAACCAACCTGACTTACTCCTATGAGTATGTGAATATCGATGTCCCGGATTTGGATGAATCGGTTGCGCAACCGAGTCTTTTTTTCAATCCGTATGCCCCATACGATGATCAAGGCTATAACATAAGCAGCATAACGCCAGCTCTGTTCCGTTCCACCGTGAACAGTCCCATAACGCCAACAAGCGGGTCACTCTACATGATATCCTGTAAGTTAGCGGGTGGTTTTCTCGGCGGCGAAATCACCATGATCAAACCCCGTTTCGAATGGACGCTTTACGTGCCTATGATGCTCAATCATGTATTGGGCTTCCATTTGAACTATGAGTTTATTAAGGCTTTCCAAGGTTCAGTTATTCCTATCTGGGAAAGATTCTATCTTGGAGGAGAACGATCCATAAGAGGATATGGAATTTACCAAATCGGTCCTAAGAATATTCTTGGATATAATTTAGGGGGGGAAAAATCTCTTGTTTTCAATGCTGAATACATCATTCCCTTCGGAGACCAGGGACCAGTGTATGGGATTCTGTTTTACGACATGGGAAATACATTGCTTCAGGATCAAAAATTCAGTTTAAGAGAGATGTTTATTTCGACAGGACTGGAATTGAGGATATTTGTCCCTGCCTTGCGTATTCCATTTAGGCTCATTTTTGCTTATAATAGTCCCACAATACGTAGGGATGATTCCAATTTCGCTGTCCGTTTTGCGATTGGAACGACATTCTAAATCATTGAGGACACATTTTTCGAATCAAATTAAGGAGGCCAAAGATGAGGAGAGGCACAGGTAAAATTATTTTGCTCGTTCTTTTTGTGGCTGCCATAGTTTCTCAGGGCTTTGCACAGCAGGAAATTAAAGTCGGTATCGTGGATTCCATGCAGGTGCTGGAAAAATCAGCTGAGGGAAAGAGAATGGTGGCACAGCTGGAAGAAATAAACAAAAGCACACAACAGAAGATAGCTAAGATGGATGAAGATATCCGCCAGTTAGAGACCAGGCTCAATACTCAGAGGCTCACGTTGACTGATGAGGCACTCATGAATTTGACATCTGACATTGAAAGAAAGAGAACAGACCGGCAGCGTTTTGCTGAAGATTCTTCCAGGAATTTTGTGGAGACGAGAAACAGGTTGTTCGCTAGGCTTCAAAATGAGGTGCGACCGATCATTGCCCAAATAGGTAAAGAAAGAAACCTAGAGATTATATTTGACTTGAACAACAGTGGAACCATTTATCATAATCCGGCCATCGATTTAACCGCTGAAGTCATTGTAAGGTACGATGCCTCAAAAGCCCCCACAAAGAAATAAAGGGTTGCTTAGTATCGAGGAAATCCTCGAGGTCCTTCCCCATCGATACCCTTTTCTATTGGTGGATAGAGTCTTAGAGATGGAAAAGGGAAAGTCGATCGTTGCCATCAAGAATGTCACCTATAATGAACTTTTTTTTCAGGGACATTTTCCTCGTCTCAAGGTTATGCCCGGTGTTTTGGTTGCCGAATCGATAGCCCAAGCAGGAGGCATCCTTCTTCATTATTCCATCCCAAATCCTGAGAAAGTCCTTGTTTTTTTAAGCTCAATTAAGAACGCTAAATTCAGAAAGCCAGTCGTTCCCGGAGATCAAATAAGGATAGAAGTGGAGCTAATTAAGCTCAAAAGTAGGGTTTGCAGTATGGTAGGGATTGCGTATGTGGATGGAGAGAAAGTGGCAGAAGGCGAGGTTATGGCCTCACTCTTGGATCTTGAGGAATTGAATGAGCAGGAATGAAGTCTTTGTTCATTCCACAGCCACTGTCCATTCCAAGGCTCGATTGGATTCAGGAGTCTGGATAGGGCCCTATTCTTTTATCGGAGAAAAGGTCACAATCCACAAAGATACCCGAGTCGATGCCCATGTCTGTCTAGATGGCCTGACGGAAATCGGAGAGGGCTGTCGATTTTCTCCATTTTCTTCCATAGGAACCGAACCTCAAGACGTCGACTATCAAGGAGAAGAAACTCTCGTCAAGATAGGAAAAAGGAATATATTCAGAGAGTTCGTGACCGTGAATAGAGGGACAGTCAAGGGGGGCGGAAAAACTGTCATCGGGAATGACAGTTATTTCATGGCATACTCCCATGTGGGCCATGACTGTTGGGTGGGGAATGAAACAGTTTTCATAAACGCAGCCACTCTGGCCGGACATGTCACGGTCGATGACTATGCAACGGTCGGAGCATTTAGCGGTGTTCATCAGTTCTGTCGAGTGGGCAAGTATTCGTTCATCGGAGGATACTCAGTGATCGTCCAGGATGTTCTTCCTTTCTGTCGAGTGGCTGGAGCTAGGCCCACTCACATCTACGGCCTCAATGCTATCGGCTTGAGGCGGAAAGGTTTCAAAAGAGAAAGGCTGAAAGCTCTGAGGGAAATGTTCAGGATAATCTTTAATTCTGATTTGAATACATCTCAGGCGCTAGAAAAGATCGAGAAGGAAATTCCAGCCAGTGAAGACAGGGATGAGATCATCAATTTTATCCAGGCTTCTGAGAGAGGATTGATAAAAAAAACTGCTGAGAAATGGGAAGAAGAATCGGGATAATCGCAGGATCGGGGGAATTCCCGTTCGTGGTCCTCGACGAGGCCCAGAAGTTGGGATACTCTTCTGTAGTGGCTGGTATCAGTGGGGAAGCGGAAGTCGGACTAAAGGAAAAAGCCGATATCTTCGAGTGGATTGAAATGGGGAATATTTTGAGTTTGATCTCCTTCTTCAGGAAAAATGACATCCGAGAGGCTGTGTTCGCCGGGAAAGTTGACCCGCGCACTGTCTATGAAACAGATAAATTAGGTGAATCTTCTTTGAAGATATTAGCCCAGACTCAAGAGCGAAACCCAACCGCAGTCATCAAGACGGTTATCGATTTTATGAAGGGTGAGGGAATCCAGATTGTGGATCCAACGCAGTTCATCTCTTCCTCTTTTTGTGAGGCAGGTGTCATGACAAAGACAAAACCCTCGCCTGATGTGGAGGAGGATATTGGTTTCGGCTGGACAGTCGCTAAAAACATTGCTGACCTGGATATCGGCCAGACTGTCATTGTCAAAAATAAAGCTGTTGTCGCTATCGAGGGGATCGAAGGAACAGATGAGGCGATCAGGAGGGGCGGCCAGCTGGCTGGGAAAGATACAGTCGTGGTCAAGGTGTGCCGGACCATTCAAGATCCAAGAGTGGATCTACCCGCTGTGGGTTTGAATACAGTGAAGAGCCTCGTCAACGCTCAATGTAAAGCTCTTTGTCTCGAGTCTCAAAAGATTCCTTTTTTCCGGAAGCAAGAGGCCGTCTCTTTGGCTGACGCAAACGGGATTGCAATTGTTGTCAAGAAGTCGTAAAAATAGGGGAGAAGGAGAGGAGTTAAAACACACTCGGAGAAAGCGCGATGGATAAAGTAAGAGTGGGGATTATCGGAGTCGGATATTTGGGGATGCAACATGCCAGAATCTTATCCTATTTAGAGGATGCTGAACTGAAGGGCGTCGCCGATATTGATTTTAAAAAAGCAGTGGAGATCGGAAACCGTCATGGAGTGCAGTACTATGAAAACTACGAAAACATGCTGGATGAGATTGATGCGGCCATAGTGGCCACTCCCACCTCTGAGCATTTTTCCATTTCCATGCGCCTGCTCAACGAGGGGAAGTCTGTTCTGGTCGAGAAACCCATAACTGAAACAGTGGAGCAGGCAGAAAAACTCGTCGCGAAATCGAACAAGAGCGGATTGATCCTTCAAGCCGGTCATCTAGAGAGGTTCAACCCCGCTGTGGAAGCTATAGAGAATGTCATTTCCGAGCCAAAGTTCATAGAAGTCCAGAGGTTGGGCTCCTTCTCGGCACGATCATTGGATATCGATGTCGTGCTCGACTTGATGATTCATGACCTGGATATTATTCTGGCATTGATTAAAGATGAGGTGAAAATCATCCGCTCTTCAGGAATCCATGTGCTCTCGGAGAAGATCGATATCGCCAATGCCAGATTAGAGTTTAAACAAGGATGTGTGGCCACTCTCACGGCCAGCCGAGTGCACCAGGGGAAAGTCAGGAAGCTTCGCGTGTTCGAGCCCACTTCGTGCTATTCGGTTGATTATATTAATCAGGAAGTTAAAGTTTTTCCTCTCAACGGGAAACAGACTGATATCAAAACCGTAAAGATAGAAAAAGAAGAGCCTCTCAAAAAAGAACTCCAGAATTTTTTCAAGTGTATCCGGGAAGGAAAAACGGAAAAAGTCAGTGGAGAAGAGGCTCTCCGGGCTCTCAAGCTGGCATATAACGTCCTGCGGGAAGCCGAATCATAGGGGACGTTCCCCAAGGTACCACCTTAGCCCACCAAATCCATCTTCACCTCATCATTTCATACACAACAGAATAGAAAAAGGGGACAGGCCCCTTTTTTTTAAAGAAGAGGGACAGTCCCTATCTTCCTAAACAAAAGGACTGAAAGGGACAGTCCCTGAAAAAAGGGGCCTGTCCCCTTTTTTGGGGAACGTCCCCTTATTTTTTTATCTTTCCCGGACGACCCCTGATGAACCGGATTTGGACTCTATCCTGACCTTCCTCTTCAAGGCGGAGGATTTCAAATTGGGCCTGTGAGAGATACTTGGCATGTGCTCTCAGGTATGAGAGTCCCTGCTCACAGAGAAAATCCAGCCAGTCTCCACGGGCTGTTTCGTCCATCAACTCCGGGGTCTCTTCAACAAAAGTGATCTGGCGCCGGGAAGAGAGCCGACTCTCTCTTGAGGAACGTCTCTTTGCATAGAGATTCACACCCTCATGGAGTTCAAGGTAATCCATGTGCGGCTGCCATCTGGATGCCCAGCGATAGTAGCGATCATAAAATTTTTGGTTTGATGCATGAAAGCGTTCATTCGTTTGGATTTCTTCTGTGATGAACTTCATCAGTTCTTCGCCAGCTTCTTTCCATTTCTCATAAATGGGAAGAGAGAGGCTCCTGAAATAAGCAAACCAGCCGCGAGGGATCCAGTAATCTCGGAAGAGATAGGGCGAGTAATTGGAGAATTGTTGAACCCATTCATGGGAAGGATAACCGTGGAGGTTGAGATAGATGTCCGGGAGCCATTTGTCATAAAGATACTTCCTGACTTTCGCTTCCGGGAGGAGAGGTCTGGGGGCGTTGACTTGATAGCCCACATCCATCCCCAGAGAGCTGTAGCGGCCCGCATGAAGGCTGTGGAAGGGAGTTAGTTTCTGAAGCTCATAGGCTAACTCCGTTCCGTCCGGGTTTTCCATCGGATGAATCACGATGTTCATTTTTTTTGCGAAATCCTGATAGGATGGATTTTTGGCCACGAGCTCAGCGAATTTCAAAACATAATTTGTTGAAGAGACTTCATTGGCATGCTGGCGAGCGCTCAGATAAATAGTCGGCTTACACGTGATGAGACGAGCCAGCGATGTGTATTGTTCAAGGGGAGAGTATATCTCCAGAACAGGGATTTCTCTGTTTTCGTATGACCGTCCAGCCACATAGGAGTGGATAGACTTGAGGCGGCGGAGACGTTCGACTAGATCCAGGCACATTGTGTGAGAGATGATCTTGTCAGTCGGTACGATGTCTTTGTCTTCAGGAGGGCTTAGGGACTCTTTTTTCCTTCCCTGATTTTTTATGAGGACAGAGAGAGATTCTTCTTTTTCCAGCTCTTTGAATTTGATTCTCAAGGTGATTGTTTTGAGTTTCGGATAGCTGAAGGGTTGGACAATCTCCTGCCTGAGAAGCCCTCTGAAGGAATCGAGGAGGTCGATGAGAATCATGTATTCGGCTTCTTTATCGAATTCGACATCTATGAACAGGTTTTCGATTCTTTCCTCTTTTCCGTTGTAGATTAATGTGGGAACCCGAAGTGTTTTCGTTTTGATCGAAGGGAAGGCAATCTTTTTTGTATAGGGGTCTCTGCCTTTTTCCTCCCATTTAACCACGACTTGAGGAGACCGGGCCTGCCAGTCTTCAAAGGTGAACTTCACCTTTCCTTTTCCTCCTTCTGATGAGGGATGGATCAGCGGGAAGATATTCCCTGGTGCCGAATAACGGGAGGTGTCTTCAAGAGCCTCTTTTTCCTCTATCTCTACCTCTGTAATTCCCCTTAGAAAGTCGAGGGTGTCAAAATAGATTTCATCATGCATGGCTTCCAGACTGCTTATGATTTCTTCATCCGTACCCAACCTATAGTCCGGTTCGCTGAACCACATCTCTGCCAGGAGCCTTTTAAAGTAAGGCTGTTTGGCGAATGTCGGTTCATTCCCGGTTTTCTTCATCACATAGGAATAGACAGAAGGAAGAATCTCATCCTGGAAATAGTCCCAGAATCTTTCGAGGTCGGTTTTGATAGAAGTATCCACTAATATCTCTTCGCCTCTTTCGATTTTGAGCCAGCCAGTGGTCAGTTTCACTGTTCCCCATTCGGGGAGAACTCTCAGGAATTGTGCCTCTCGAATGCGAGGAGAAAAGCTCTTTCGAAAGCTTTCTTTGTTTTTTTCGTTGAAGGCCAGAACCTCGTAAATGGGTTCTGCATCGTTTTTCATTTCGAATTCGATCCTCTCTAGAGGAAGGTTGATTTCTTGAGAAAGGACATCATCAACAGGGTAGAGCTCCTGCAGCCATCTGGAGGGCTCGGCGTAGAATCTTTTGAGTTCCTTCAGGTTTTCCCTTTCTTCTTTGAACCGAATGATCAGGCGGCTCACTTCTTTTTCCCTAAGAGAGGGGAGGATTTCCTCAAGAATCCAGAAAAAGCCCTGTTTATACGCGGAAGAGACTTTGACTTCGAATTCATGGATATTGTTCTGTTTGAGAAGACCTTGGACCTGGTTTTTTAGTCTGTTCCGTATTTCTGGCGACTCGCTTACTCCCAGGTTTATTTTCACCGGAAGCTCTGATCCTTGGATTTTTCCGATGCACTCCTGGATTAAATTCAGCCCTTCATCTCCCTCCCAGGGGAATTCCTTCTCTTTTTCAAAGATTGTTTTTCCTTCCTTGAGCTCGAAGCTTTTAATTTCCAGATTGCCTGTATGAAGGACTTCTTCGAAGAGTTTTCTCGTGTTTTCTTCGAATGCAGAGTTTTTTTGAGGAAGATAAAGCTCAACAGTGAAGGATTCGAACTCTCTCCCTCGGATTTCCTCCACGACTGTCTTCAGCTTCTGGATGAAATAAGCCTCGGCACTTCCTTTTTCGCCCTTGAAGAATTTCTCTATGTCCGAAGACACATCAGTGATTCGGGGATGGCCGGCTGAGTACTCATCGAGATAGGGAAACACCAGGCTCAGATAAGAAAGGGTTTTGTTGAGTCCGGCTTTATCGTCGGCCGCTATGGCCAGTGCATTCGACTTGTTAAAGGCCTGAAAAACGATCTTCGCCATTCCCCAGCTTTCTTCCAGGTCGGGCATCTTTAGTTTTCCTTTTTTGATGAGTTCTTCGTTCAAACTGTTTTTTTGTCCGATGAGTATGGGAGCCTTCAAAGATTTTCTTTCTTCGATTTCTTTATCCAGGTAAGTGAGAGGAAAAGCGGCTCCGGCTGTGTCCAAGACCAGCCTCGAAGCGAATGGGATTGCGCCCAGGATCTCAATGTCATGGGGAAGAATAAGGGATGTATCGATGGTATCCATGATTCGGTCATTATCACTGTCGGAATAAAATCCTTTGGAAGAAAACAGCTCGAGGAGGTCAAAATCTTTTCCAGAGATCCGTACTCTGGAGGGTGTCTTGTGGGAGGGTGTCAGCATCCTCTTCGGAAATCCCATCCGAAGGAGATGCACTTCAGACATTTCATCCTTGTGATGGAGCGTAAAAGTTATCTGTCTGCATCCGGGATAAGTGAGGATGTCTGTGTTTTGCCCCTTCAAATGCCGAAGATGGAGAGACTCAAGGGCTTGAAGGGTTTTTTCCTTCTGTTGTTTGTCGGAAAAATGGATTTCGACAGTCAAATCTTTGATTTCACCTGAATTGAACCTTAACTTTTTGAGAGGCTGAGGAACGTGTTCGACTTCCGGAAAATCGTATAAAGCAGATTTGAATATGATTTTTTCCGGTTTCACTCCGGTTTTATCAAGCAAACGGAGCAAATCTTTCTCCAACGAGAAGTAGGTGGCTCCTTGTTCGCGTCCCCAGATATCCCAGAAATAGGGCCAACGGAGGAAAAAAGACCGCCCTGTCGCCAGAAGCGCCTTCTCAGAGCCGGCAGTGAGCACCAAAAAGTGTTTATCCTTATAGGAAAGAAGAGAGACTAAACCCTGGCTGGGTTCGAGGGAGGGATAGTCAAGCTTCCCGGCTTTTTTCATTTTTTTGATCCACTTCAAGTTGGGTCCGATGAGCACAGGATTTTCCAGGTTCAGTATGTCTTTGACCTCTGATTCCTTTTTGACGAGAGAGAAATCAACGACTAGACTTTCCAGGTTGGCTCTTGCCGCAATATCACCTGCCGCAGCAATCTCGTAAGCATTGGGAGTGTCCGGAAGGATGATGTTGAGGATGACTTTATCTCCGAGGTTATCTTTATCCTGGTCTCTGATGCTCTTCCCCAGATGGAATATCTCTGAGAGGCTGGTTATTTCTGCGGATACGCACTGAGTGAGGAAGAGGATCAGAATCAAAAAGAATAGACTTTTTTTTCTCATGTGTTCTCCTTTTTGTCCCGTTTATTCTCGGTTTTCCCCTCAATTTTGATGGTTCTCTCTGGACAAGTCAATAGAAATAAGACCGGATTTCGGGTTTGGCCTGATCTGAATTTAGGGGTGAAGGACACCATTCCGGTCACCTGGCACCAGTTCTGATAAAGCCCGACCCCGGTCTGCATCAATGAAAATCGGATCAGGGGAGTCCAATCGAACCGAAAAAGCAGGGTTGGGAAGGTCTTGACTTTTATCTACTATTACTATAAAATTAATAGGAAATTATATGGTTCTGATGAATACTATATATTGTATGATTTTAATATTGAGGTAGAATATATTGATTTATTTCTTGACAATTTGACTCATTTTTTTCTATAATCCCCTCAAAGGAAGCGTCAGCAATGAAGACCGTCTCTATTAAAGCCGCCAAGTATATGTTTATAGTCTCTCTCTCTCTCGTGATTTTTGGCTGGGCGTCTGTTGAATTCGGGAAGGACGAGACTTTTTTTCATGGTTATCCGATCGAAAAGCCCATAATCAAGATAGGACTGGGTGTCAATTTAAGCCTCATCCAGATTCAGTCCTCTTCCGGGATGAAGATTTACGAAGTTAATCCGAACTACAGGCTCATCGCTGAAGATGTGGCTGATGTTCAAGTCAAAGGGAGCCGCGAGAAACTCACTGAAAAGTTTCTGATTCAGGTTGCCCAGACAAGAGACCGGGAAGAAGCTGAGGAGTTGGCTCAGAAATTAAGAATAGAGGTTGATGGCAAGGTTTCCGTGACAGAGAATACTGAAGGGGAGATCTCGGGACTTTTTCAGGTGAAAATTGGAGATTTTTTAACCCGAGACGATGCCTTGAGTTTTGTAAAAAAACTCAACCGGATGGGATTTCAAGATACCTGGATACTTCGAGAAGAGGTGACGAAAGAAGAATCCAAACCTCTCTGGATTCTTGTCAATGACGAGCTGAAGAGTCTCAGCGATGATACTGTTTTGTATTTCATTCCCAGTCAACCGCAGAGTTATCTCTCTTTTAAAGGAAGGGATTACCGGGGCATCTTTGTTCTCAGAGCCACTCACAGAGGTATTGTTTTGATCAATATCTTGAACCTCGAGGATTATTTGAAAAGTGTGGTCCCGAGTGAGCTTTCTCCGTTCACCTACAACGAGCTCGAAGCTCACAAGGCCCAGGCTGTCGCGGCCAGGACCTATGCCTTCCGGAACTTAGGGAAATACAAAGAGTTGGATTTTGACCTTGATGATACGCCGAGGTCTCAGTATTACAAAGGAATGGGGGCTGAACATCCGTTGAGCACTGAGGCAGTGGAGTTGACTCGAGGAGAGGTGGCTCGTTATAGAGGTCGATTGATCGATGCGCTTTACACAAGCACATGTGGTGGAATGACTGAAAATGTAGAAAACATCTTTGTTGAGGGCCCAGTGCTCCCGTATTTGAGAAGCCAGAAATGTATTTATGAAAACCAGAATGAATGGCTGATGAAGAGTCAGAATACACTTCAGCCAGTCTTCATGAACGGAAAGAATATCAGTCCTGAGGTTGCATGTTTGATCAGCCTTGATGTGATTAGCCTGGAAAAGGAGCTTCGCTTCGAGCAACCGGCGACTTTTGACAATGCGGTGAACTGGATCAAGAATGCCGCCTCATTATTGGGAAAGAATAACGATCAATTTAACCCAGATTCTTCTCCTTTGAATTTCATGACGCTAGCCCGATTGATCGTGGATGGTTTCGATTGGCAGAACAGAGTGACGAATTTGATGTTGGAGAGTGAGAAGGTCTTCATCATGAGGAATTTTGAAGGATTGAACGAGGAAGAGAGGGGTTTTTTGGCTTATCTTCTTCAAACTGGTATATTTCCTCCCCGCAGCGATTTAATCGATCCCGAAAGAATCCTGACTCGGGCAGAACTGGCGTATTACCTGGCTAAGGTGATGAACAGTTATCCGGATTTTGGGACTCAAGGGATATTCAAAGCTCTCCAGGACGATAAGGTTGAATTTCTGCAGGAGAGAAAAATAAAACATCTTGTTCTTTCACCAGACTTTTTTCTGATTAAAAATAACGGAGGAGATCCCTCATTGGCTTCCCATGTCTATCTCTTAGGAGGGGAAAAACTGAAGTTTTTTGAAAAAGATGGAGAGATTCGGCAAGTGGAGATAGAGAATCCGACTCATACAAATATCCTTGACCGGAGCTCGCTCTTCCACCGTTGGCACAGAAGAATAACACGGGAGGCATTGGAGAGAAGGATCAATCGATATTATCCTATTGGAGAGCTGGTGGATTTGATCCCACAAAAAAGAGGAGCATCCAAGCGGGTTGTGGAGATTTCCATCGTTGGCAAAGAGTCTCAAGCTGTCGCCAGAGGCCTGAGGATTAGAAGGGTTTTGGGCCTCAGTGAGACGCTTTTTGTCATTGATAGGGAATATGATCAAGATGGAGGAATCACACATTTTACGTTTTTCGGAAAAGGATTGGGACATGGTGTTGGATTGTGCCAGGTGGGAGCCTTCGGGATGGCCTCGTCAGGTGCAGATTACAAGAAGATATTGCAAAAGTATTATCATGGTATTAAAATTGTCAAATCTTATTAATGAGTAATGAGGAGTTGAGGAGTGGAAAAAGAAAGCTTGAAAGAAAACCTGATAAAAATTGTTAAGGAAAAGTCATTATTGACCAATGTCCAGAGAGTCCTGACATCCGGGAGAACGAGTAATTACTACATCGACGCCAAGATGACCACTCTTGATCCAGAGGGTGCCGCCCTGATTGCCCGCTTAATCCTGGATGTGCTCAAGTCCTATGACATCGATGCCATCGGAGGTTACACTCTGGGAGCCGACCCTATTGTCAGTACTGTAGCTGCCTTTAGCGCTGAGACTGAGCGGCCTCTACCCGCCTTCATCGTCCGCAAGGAGCCGAAGAAGCATGGAGAGCGGAAGATGATCGAAGGACCTTTCCAGAAAGGCTGGAAGGTGGCAGTGGTGGATGATGTCGTGACCTCTGGCGGTTCAACGCTCAAAGCCTGCCAGGCCGTTGAAGAAGAAGGCGGAGAAGTTGCTCTCACTCTAACGCTGGTTGACCGTTTGGAGGGAGGAAGGGAAAACCTGGAAAAGAAAGGCTA
>JABAOF010000363.1_pt2 | contig 20648 bp, 17 predicted proteins | sample 7062171 | NCBI WGS metagenome assembly JABAOF01 (sample SAMN14538628, study PRJNA623070) | marine sediment metagenome | biome: marine biome [ENVO:00000428]; feature: marine pelagic biome [ENVO:01000023]; material: deep marine sediment [ENVO:00002113] | place: India: Gulf of Khambhat ...
GCAGGGGGTGTGGCAAGCCTTGAGGTGACGGAGCGTCAATATGCGCAAACCCAGTTGTTACAACGCATCATAGAGGATGAGGAGCGCGAGCGACCTGTGTTTCCGACGCGGCGCACGCCCATGCCTCTCTTGCGTTGGATCGTAAGCCTGGTTCTCGTTTTATCCGTTTCGTTACCTTCCATTTTTACTTCAGCATTTTCAGGCACCTTCGCGTTGCCAAGCTTGGTGCCGAGCGACTTGGGCCCATTGTATGCGGTCGTTGAAAGCCTCCCTGTCGAAGTACCGGCACTTGTCGTTTTCGATTACACACCAGGATACAGCGGAGAATTATCCGCCATCGCGGGGGCATTCTTGGAGCATCTCATCGGCCGAGGTGTCGCCGTGGCGATGGTTTCTACCACGCCCACAGGCCCTCCACTGGCCGAGGCTCTTCTCAACCAGTATGGCGAAAATGGCACGGATTATATTAATCTAGGCTATTTGTCCGGTGGACCGGCAGCGGTCCAAGTGTTTGCGGTTGCTCCGCGTGAGGCAATACCGAAAGGATTTTTGCTACCGCAGGAATGGGAGATTCAGTCTGGGTGGCAGTCTGATTTATTGAGGGGCGTTAATCGATTATCAGACTTTGGTATGGTCGCAGTAATCACGGCAGGAACGGACAGCGCTCGTACTTGGGCAGAGCAAACACGCGCTTGGATGGGGGACACACCGCTGGTCATGATATTGAGCGCGGGAGCAGAGCCTCTAGTGCGTCCCTACTATGAGACGACGCGCCCGCTGGTGCATGGCATCCTTACAGGCATGCCTGCTGCGGTTGCATACGAGCAACAGGTTAACGGAATTGCGCAAGCTGCTAGAACGAAGTGGGATGCATTTGGCATGGGAATGCTGGCCGCGATGCTGCTTCTTCTTGGGGGTGGAGTTTATGGTGTGGGAGTTGCCTTGTATCGGTATGCTGTGAAGAAGGCGAGGGGTGAGGAGGAATGACGGAGCTATCCGTTTTCGATCTAGCAGGAACCATCATCTCAGCTTTACTAACCGTGATGATCTTTACCTACCTGCTGGGAGATAACTTCTTCTTTCGTCTCGCGACGTATTTGTTCATCGGTGTCGCCGCAGGATATGCAGGTTCTATTGCCTGGCATAACGTGCTATGGCCAGGACTGTTCCAGCCTCTTCTGACGAGAAAGTTAGGCGAAATCTTTGAACCCACGAGTGTTGTGACCCTCATTATTCCCTGGTTGTTGGTCTTGCTCTTGTTATTAAGGATTTCACCTATAGGCTCTCGTTATGCGGGACTACCGATGGCACTTCTTGTTGGCGTGGGAGCCGCAGTGATCGTTGGTGGGGGCATTACTGGGACGCTGATCCCGCAATCGATAAACGCCATGGAAACTCTCGATCCTACAGCTCAGGCACCACTTACAGGGGAGGGTGGATTGGAACGCTTCACCGATGTGCTTGTTATGCTACTAGGAACGATCAGCACACTGGTGTACTTTCGCTTCAGCGCCAAACGCGAGCTCACGGGTGAGGCCCGGCGCACCCTTCCAACTGCGCTACTCGCAGCTTTTGGGCGGTTTTTCATTGCGGTGACCTTTGGTGTGATGTATGCTGGTGCCATTGCGGCGAGCATTGTTATCCTGACGGACCGCATTCAGTTCCTCCGGGATGTGATATCCCTTCTTGTGGGCGTCGTGGCGGGGGCATGAGTTCGATCCTTGATGCTGAAAGTCTGTTGGCGATTGACGTCGGCAGCGTGAACACGCGTGCGGCGTTATTTGACGTCGTCGACGGACATTATCGTCTCGTAGCGACGGGGCGTGTTCCTTCTACTGCGGGCGCACCTCTCTTCGACATTAGTGAGGGCGTGCGCATGGCGTTGGATCAAATTCAAAAGATCACCGGTAAACGCCTCATCGATGAAAATGAATCGCTGATCATGCCGGTGAAGAGTGACGCGGTGGGCGTGGACACATTCGTAGCTACAACGACAACGGGACCCAATGTGCGCACTGTCCTTGTTGGCCTCATGCCGGGCGTCTCGATGGAAAGTGTACGCCGTTTGGCGGCTATGAGTTACCTGGACGTCGTCGAGGAGATCAGCCTCATGGATCGCAGGAGGGACGAGGAACAGATCGACGTCATCCTCTCAGCGCGACCAGATGTGATCATGGTGGCTGGCGGGACGGACGGTGGTGCGCAAGACTCGATCCTGAGGATGATGGAAACCGTGGGATTAGCCGCAAGCTTGCTTCCCCCGCAACAGCAACCTCGAATCATCTACGCTGGAAACCGCAGGCTGGTCGAAGAGATCATTGCCCGATTTGGGAGGCGGCTCACCATAATCCCAACTGCCAACATTCGACCGAACCTGGAACAGGAAGAGCTCGGTCCTGCTCGAAAGCGTCTGACGGAAGCTATCGCCGAGGTTCGTTCAGCGAGAATCGTGGGTTTTGATTACCTGGAGCAGTGGTCCGGTGGCCATTTTTTGCTCACGGCCGATGCCTTCGGTCGGGTAATTCGTTACCTCAGCTTGATTTATAGTCCGGAGAAAGGAGTTCTCGGAGTCGATCTGGGGGCCAGTCAAGTGACGATTGCCGCGGCGTTCGATGGCAAGCTCAACGTTTCCATTCAAGCCGACATAGGTATGGGGACATCCTTAACCGGTCTTCTGGAACGCAGTTCACTTGAGGAGATCAAGCGCTGGTTGCCGATCGAGGTGCTCGACTCTCAAATTCGTGATTACATTTTCAATAAGGCCTTATATCCTGCCACGATCCCAGCAGAGATTGAAGAATTGCATCTAGAATTCGCTTTGGCCAGGCAGGTTCTTCGTTCGGCGTTGTCGAAGGCGCGCCGGGGTTGGGAAAGTGATGGGCGGGTGTACTCCTCGGTATTGATGCCGCAGCTTGAACCTATCATCGCAAGTGGGGCCGTATTTGCGAATGCTCCAAAACCCGAATTCACCGCGTTGATGCTCTTGGATGCCGTCCAACCAACTGGAATTTCCACCTTTGTGCTCGATCCGCACAGTGTGACCTCAGCTCTGGGTGTCACTGCTGGGCCAGTACCGATCCTTACGGTTCAAGTGCTTGAATCTGGTGGTTATATAAGTCTTGGCACGGTGGTTGCACCTATTGGTCGCTCGCGGATGGGACGTAGGGTTTTACGTGTTCAGCTAGAACGTGAAGGGCGGGCAGAAGATGTCGTGGGGGAAGTTCGCATGGGGCAATTGGTTGTGATCCCTCTTGCTCAGGGTGAACAAGGCCGCCTAACCCTTCGTCCGGAGAGGGGTATCGATGTTGGCTTTGGAAGTCCTGGTCGGGCTGGGACGTTACGCGTGACCGGAGGTACGGTGGGGTTAATCATTGATGCTCGTGGCCGTCCTTTGGAGCTTCCAAAAGACGCAGGTCACCGACGCGAACTCAACCAGAAGTGGTTATGGGATATCGGAGCGATGGAATGAGGTTCTGGCATCGTCCTTGCAACCATAGGGGCGTGACGAGATGAGTACAATGTTCCTCTCCCCGGTTACGCATGTCGCCCCTATGGTCACCATCCGCCGTGAGCGGGAGTTACCGGTGCCCGGTGCGGTTTTGGTCGGCATTAATGAAAAGGTGCAAGCCTCTCACGTTGTTGCTGAGGCGGCTCCGACGCCACAACATTACTTCCTTGATGTCGCCCGCGGTCTTGGCATTCCGGTGCGTCGTGTACCTCAGTATGTGGTGCGCCAACCCGGCGATAGAGTTGAAAGAGGGGATGTGATCGCCGGGCCGGTAGGGCTAACACGGAGGACGATCCGTGCGCCGGCCAATGGGCGTATCATGGCTATCACACGAGGACGAGTGTTATTTGAAGTACGTGCGCAGCCGTTTGAGTTACGCGCTGGATTTCCGGGCAGGGTGATTGCCACGGATGGTGTCCAGATGATAACCCTGGAGACCACTGGCGCATTGGTCCAGGCAGCATGGGGAAATGGAAGGCAGGATTTCGGAGTCATGCGTTTGGTAGGGGAAGATGTGGACAGCCGACTCCAGACCGGTCAGCTTGATCTCAATCTGCGCGGTGCGGTGTTGGTCGCCGGGATCTGTGATCATCCGGCGCCACTGCAACAGGCAACGGAGCTTGCTGTTCGAGGAGTGATTTTGGGGAGCATTCTCTCCGAGTTGATCCCTGTGGCACAAAATCTACCCTATCCTTTGGTGATCACCGAGGGATTTGGTGAGCGGGCGATGAACTTAGCGGCGTTCAGCCTACTGAGCAGTCACGCAGGGCGTGAGGTGGCCATTGATGCCCGGCCTGCGCGCCCCTATCATCGCGAGCGACCGGAAGTGATTATCCCGCTGCCTTCAAATCGCCCACAAGAACTCCCAGATGAGATCATTCCACTTGCCCGCGGTGTGAGGGTGCGTATACTTCGCCCCCCTCACCGAGGGAGAGTAGGAAAGGTGCGCGAATTGTTGCCACGCGCGAAAGTTTATCCTAGTGGCGTTCGTGCAGCCAGTGTTGTGGTTGAACTTGACCGAGGTGGCACAATTTCCGTGCCCATAGAGAATTTGGATGTGCTTCAATAAAACCCATCACCGGCTTTCTGTGCGCAACCCCGAGGGAGGCCGCTTGCCGGTCTTCAGAGTGAGGAGTATGGACAATGGCAGAAGACTTTGAGGTGGCTGGCTTATTGCCCGGAGAGACTTCCAACCGCACGTTCGTTATCGCTGCGGTGGGGTTGGGAGCGTTGCTGATCTTGAGCATGGTGTGTCTTGCATTGTACGCATTGGTTCTGGCGCCGAGACAACAAGCGGCTCGGGAGACACAGGCCGCCGAGATCGTGCTCCAAAACACACAGGTGGCAGCAACTCAAACCGCAGAAGCCGCGGGCATAACCCCGACGGTCGAGGCTTCTCCCACGGCGAGCGAGACCCTAGCCCCCACGGCAACCGTCACACCAACGCAAGTGGTAGTTCTTCCTACGAATACGCCGACGCCTTTCCTTACCCTGCCGACTCTCGAGCCGATGACAGCCACGGCTGCCGCGCAGGCGACACTGGACGCAGAGTTAGGTGGTGCCACTCCAACCGCCACCGCCTTGCCCACCGCTGGCTTCGCAGATGAAGCAGGGATGCCGTTGTTGTTCCTCCTTGGAGGTGTGTTGTTGGCTGTCATTTTCATTGCGCGTGGCTTGCGCGTCCGCACATCCGTCGGTTGAGACGTCGTATCTTCTTCTAGCCATTAGGTTGACAATCATGCAGGGTCAATATACGATTGACCCTGTATTCTTATTGGGCTTCATAATGCCAAAATTGTCGATCTTATTCTCTTCTTTGGCACACCAATTGTTAGATGATTTAGCGGCGAGAAATTGTGTAGCCATCACCGGTTTGAGCAACAGCGGGAAATCTACGCTGATGCGAAGCCTGGCGACACCTGAAGCCGAAAAGGTTTTTTGGCAGTCTGGGGATCGCCACGGGTTCTTGATCTATGTAGACTGCAATCGCGCCGTGTCGATCTCTGCACAAGCTTTTTACGAGGTAGTGTTACGTACAGTCTTGGAGCGGTTGGCGGATAAGGTCTCTCAAGATCTAGTCACCGATTTACGCAAATACTACGAATCTGTCACTGAGGCCGAATCAGCCTTCGCAGCTTCGCTGTCTTTCAATCTCGCGTTGAGCGATTTGTGTGAACAACTGGAAGGCAACTTGTGCCTGCTCCTAGATGAGTTTGACGAGATCTACGCCTCTCTGGATGAACGGGCGTTGCTCAACTTGCGTGCCCTTAGAGATCGCTTCAGTGATCGGCTGGCATATGCGACTGCCACTTTACGTAGCTTACCGGAGTTACGTGGCCGCCCTTTCGAAGGTGAATTCGCTGAATTGTTCTCACGTTTCACCTACAATATGCCGTTGCTTACGGATGACGAGTCCAGACAATTGCTCAAGCAATTACAGTTGGAATCGCTGACAGGGAAGCGGCAGTCAATGTGCGTTCGATTGGCAGGTGGCCATCCTGGCATTTTAATTGCCACAGCGCAGGTTCTGACAGCATTTTCTCCTGAAACGGAAGAAGATACCGCCTGGCTTGTCAGCCGTGAACCGCAGCCTCGTGCTGAATGTCTCAAGATCTGGGACCAACTCACCGAAGATGAACAAGCAAGTCTGACCGCGTTAGCCGTCGATCCCCAAGCCGGACTTCCAGTTCAACAAATTCGTCACTTGGAGGGGCTGTCACTGATTCTAGAAGGTCAGATCTTTTCGCCAGTCTTTGCAGACTTTCTGGCGCGCAAGGCGCGTGGTCCAGAGATCGAGTCTCAAGGGGTTTATTTGGATCCCGATTCGGGCGATGTGTGGGTTGATGGCATTCGCATCCCTGTATTGACGGATTTGGAGTTTCGCTTGCTTGCACTTTTGTACGAGCGTCGTGATAAATTGACAGACAAGTACCGCATTGTCACAGCAGTTTGGGGGGAAGATTACCTGGGGGAAGTCGATGACGCACGAGTAGAGAAATTAGTCAGTCGTTTGCGAAGTAAGATTGAGACCGATCCAGCAGAGCCTCGTTATCTGGTCACGCAACGTGGACGCGGATATAAATTGCTCTCAGTTCCGCGGTTACAATAACTCATTCTACACACGACAGACATATGGCGTTGAGTTGAAGTGCTCGCATTAGTCGGATAAAGCCCTCGCTCAATTCCCGTCTCTACTATGAATGCCTCTCCGCACACATCTAATCATCGCAATTGGAACTCTCAAGGCAGGTCGTTTTTCCCGTGCAAGGAGCGGTCCTGGACGGTGTCCCACATAGCTGCATCAAGCTTGCGCTCGAACTGCGATTAATGCAAACTACTGTCGTCTTGATGGATCGTTTGATGCCCTTTCTGATTTGGCGTTTCCGAGTTTGTGCGTAATCGCAGTGGCGGTTTCTGTCTTCGGATAGTTGGTCGTAGGTTGCACGATCGTTTGCAAGTATGCTACATGGAGCGAGGTTGTCGTTGAAATGCAGAAACCCATGATACTCGTCGTGGAGGACAATCTGACCCTTTTGGAGGGATTGAAGGACTTATTAGAGATTGCAGGCTATCGTGTGACCACGGCAGAAAATGGGCGCGAAGCGCTGAAGCTGCTGAACGAAATGACCCCCGACTTGATCATCTCAGACATAATGATGCCCCGGATTGATGGCTATGAATTCCAGGCGAAGGTTCGGCAACGGTCCGAGTTGCTTGGTGTGCCGTTCATCTTTCTCACTGCGCGTGGTGGCAAGGCCGATATTCGCTTGGGAAAGGAACTTGGCGCAGACGATTACATCACGAAACCGTTTGATGAAGAAGATTTGTTGGTAGCAGTGCGATCGAAGCTCTCTCGCTGGGCGGATTTACGGAAGGTTCGGGATGAGCAAATTGAAGAGCTCAAACAGAAGATCCTGCTCACGATGAGTCACGAATTCCGAACGCCCTTGTCTTACATCCTTAATTACGCGGAGATGCTGGAATTAGAGGAGCAAGATATTTCTGCGGAGGAGTATAAGCAGTTCATGAATGGCATCTACAAGGGCGCCACACGCTTGAATCGATTGGTAGAGGATTTCATCCTGCTTGTTGAGCTCGAGACGGGTGAAATGGAAAAGGCTTATCACACTAGGCGGGCCGAGATCTCCGATACAAGCTCTTGGTTGCGGGTGGTGGGTCGTCGCTCACAAGAAGAAGTAGAAGCCAAGGGACTTACGCTAATTCTTGATATCCCGGATGATCTGCCGCCAATCGTAGTGGATGAAAAGTACATTGCTGATGCTATCGCACGACTTCTCGAAAACGCAATTAAATTCTCAAAACCAACGAGCGAGTGGGTGCGACTTGGTGCCGAAGTGCGTGACGATACACTAAGGGTGAGTGTCGAGGACCAGGGTGTTGGCATCCCTGAGAAAGAAATCGATACCCTTTTCAGCGTGTTCCATCAGATCGATCGTGCCAAGCAAGAGCAGCAGGGCACTGGCTCGGGGTTGGCAATTTGCATGGGAATCGTAACCATTCATGGAGGCCGAATTAGCGTCGATAGTGAAGCTGATGTTGGAAGCAAATTTACAATCGAACTTCCATTGAATTAATCGGTAGATTGACAGACCAGCAAATCTACTATCCTTTCCTGATGAAGCAAAGCGCAATCCATTATCATCGAATAGGATAATCCCAATACGCAGGCTTGATTATAGCGGTGCAGGTGACGTCTGAGCAATTCTTGTCTATCAATACACACGTTTTATTGACGATCTCTCTCAACAGACGAGGCATCACTATCCTCCCGATGAAAAATTCTGACCCTACTATGACTTCCAACTCCCACCATGGCGAAACTTCGCATGTCGACAGCCTAGCTTTGATTTGTGTGTACTTCGTTTGCACAGATCTTGGAATGGATTGAATCCGTTGTCCATTAAAACAAACCCTGTCCTTCGTCTTTGCTTGGTCGTTGTGTTCGTTACGTTGCTTCTTGGTGTTGCCTGCAGCCGTGCGACGCCTGAAACGCTGGCGCCAGAAGAGATCATCTCTCGTTCTATTGATCGGATGAAGGCATTGTCTGGATTTCATTTTGTCATCGACCGCAGTGGTTCCCCTGCCTTCTTGGATGCTGAGAGTCTGTTAGCGTTTCGAAGGGCTGAAGGTGATTATGTATCACCCGATCGGGCGCAAGCGACGATCCGTGTGATCGCTCCTGGCATCGTTGCAGAAGTGAGCATCGTGAGTATTGGTGAAACCCATTGGGAGACAAACCTTTTCACTGGAGAGTGGGAAAAATTACCGCCGAATTGGGGGTTTAACCCTGCTTCCTTGTTCGATCAGGACTACGGCATTCAGCCGATTCTGGAATCTGATTTGCATGCTCTTGAATACACTGGTCTGGAAAAGCTTGAAGAAATACCTGGCCTGAAATTTTACGCTTTGAGTGGGAAAGTCGCGGGTGAGAAGCTTTATCAGTTGAGCTTTGAGATGATAGGTCCCGAAGTGATGGACGTTCGTTTGTGGATTGAGCCGGAGACCTTCGATCTGCACCGCATGGTCGTGATCGATCCTCAGCCAGGAGAATCGGAACCAACCATCTGGCAGTTGGATTTTTGGAACTTCGATGAGGCGGTTGAAATTGTCCCTCCAGTCCTGGTGGAGGGCGAATCCTGATGGTCGATGGTCCTCGCGAGCCAAATCCGGCGCTTATCCTAGCCTGGATCAGTTTGCCGATATTCATCGGTGCACTGGATCTCACGGTTGTCTCCGCTGTGCTTCCACAGGTAATCTTTGACCTCGAGATCCCAATACAAACAGGCTTAGATGAGGCAGCATGGCTCGTCAGTGGTTATCTTCTTGCATACAGCGTGGCCATGACGTTCATGGGGCACCTATCGGATGTGTTCGGTCGGCGTCGGGTTTATCTGCTCGCATTGATAATCTTCGCGATCGGATCATATCTGGTGGCGGTTACGGAAACGTGGCCGACCGATTTGGCTCTCAGGATCATCTATCGCGTTTCTAGAGGTCGTCCCGATCCCGGGCAGGTTACGCTTGTGATGCTTATCGTCGCGCGCGTGGTTCAAGCTTTCGGGGGCGGGGCGATGGTTCCTGTAGGGATGGCTCTTGTGGGGGATTTATATCCACCAGGGAATAGAGCGAAAGCACTAGGCTTCATCGCCGCAGTCGATACAGCTGGATGGGTAGTGGGGCATCTGTATGGCGGTATCATCGTGCGGTTTTTTGATTGGCGTATGATATTTTGGTTGAATCTGCCCGTATGCCTTTTGGCCTTTATTTTAATCCGGCGCGCTCTGCGTGGGCTAAGGGAGGGCGAGGAAGGAGCGCGGATGGATTGGCTAGGTGCGCTGTTGATCTCCCTCAGCCTTACCGCGCTCAACCTGGCTTTTGGTACTCGTACGGAAACCGGAGGCGTCCGGGATCTCGGGAGTCGCGTCGCACTTCCCGAGTATACATTCCCGATATTGCTTGGTGCCGTGCTTTTCTTGGTGCTCTTCATTCTACGCCAAGCTCGTTTTAAACACCCGCTCGTGCCATTGACTCTTTTCAGACGTCAGAATTTCACTGCAGCGACGATTGCTAATTTCTTGGTCGGTTTCAGTCTATTTATCGCCATCGCTAACGTGCCCTTGTTCATCAACACTTTGATTGCCAGGACACTGGAACAGGGCGCTTGGGACAGTGGTTGGCTTCTCTCCGCATTGACGGTTCCAATGGCGATCACGGCGCTTCCAGGGGGTTGGTTGACCGCTCGCTCTGGCTACCGCTTGCCAGCGGTCTTGGGCTTGCTGACTGCTATCGCAGGATTCGTACTAATGACCCACTGGCAGCTAAGAACAACTTATGCGATGATGGCACCGCAATTGGTCTTAGCCGGTGTCGGATTTGGGCTGACAATCGCGCCCATCGCAGCTGCGGTAGTCGATGCCGCGCCGGAAGGGTATCGAGGAACGGCGTCCGCTCTGGTGATCATCTTCCGGCTTGTCGGGATGACCTTAGGGGTATCGAGCATGACCACGTATGGTCTCCACCGGGCGGATGTGCTTACCGCTCGTTTGCTCCCTCAAGGTGCAGACCTTGTTGAGAGCGTCAGAGTGGGGATGGAGGTCATGGTAAAAGTCATTAATGAGACCTTCCTGATCGCCGGTTTGATCTGTGCACTGGCGATACTCCCGGTCATTCGTTTGGGGAGTAGGATAAAAGGAGTATTTGATGAGTGAGCAAGGATCTGAAATCAAGGATATATTTCAGCGTGATCGCCGTAACCTTTACGTCGCCCTTGGCGTAATAGGGATTGCTTCCGTCGTTCTCATCGTTGTACTGGCGATCGTGTTGTTTGTCGATCCATTTGGCTGGTACCTTCTGGGAATTGGTCGAGTGGATTCGGCTTTGCAAGCCATGCCGGCGGATACCGCGTTTTATTTGCACCTCGATCTTTCCAAGTTCGAAGATGAAAGGCTGGATTCAATTGCCTGGGCGTTCTCCGAAGAGCTTAGGGAGGAAGGCAAGTCTGTTGTTGAGAGTCAGCTTGAGGAACTGGACAAACGATTACAGGAGCAGCTCGGATTGACGTTCAGCGAAGACGTGCAACCTTGGATCGCTGATGACGTTGGGATTGGGTTGTATGGTCTCGAGGTCGGCCCGTTTGGCGACCTGGATAGTGCAAATTTCATTCTTGCTGCAAAAACACGCGATTCGGATGCCGCGGATGAATTCCTTGTGAAGCTCAAAGATTCTATCAGCGAAGAAATGGATGAGGTGGTACTGGAGGAACAAGTTCAGAATGTGTTGGTTTATGTGGTTGACGCAATGAGGGAGACTGAAGGCTTCGCTTTTTGCCGCTCGGAGGAACTTGTGCTTTTCAGCAATAACATCGCGGGCATCGAGGTGGCCATCGACGCTCAATCCGGGACATCGCTCGCGGATCATGAAGCGTATCGTGATGCATTCACCGCGCTTCCCGGCGACCACATCATGAATTTTTACCTCGACATGGATTTGTATTTGGAACTCATATCCAGCGTAGCCGGGAGTGTGTATGGCCAGGGGCTCACGGATATCTACGGAGAATCCTTGGTTGGTGTTATGGATTTGAGTGGCGGCGTGTCGGTTGAAGATGTTGGTCTGAGATTGGACTTTGCGGGAATCGGAGACGCGGAAGCTATGTCACAGGGTACCCAGTACTTCAACAAGAAGCCGCGCACCGCGTCCATGGCCTCCGAGGACACACTGGTTTATTTCGTCGGCGGCGGATTGAGTCAGAATGTGGAACGCATGAAAGAGAGTTTAGCGGGAATGCCCGGCATGACGGATTTTGAGGAGTCGATGACACTCTTCGAGATGACCTACGGCTTCGATCCGTTCGATGATTTATTAGGCAGACTCGACGGAGAGTTTGCATTAATCATCACTCCGGGCTCTGAAGGCACATTAGTGGAAGAAATGGATGTTCCCTTGTCTTTCGTGTTTGCTGCCGAAACCAGTGATCCTGATGCACTCCTCGATGTGTCTGAAGCCCTTAGCTCGGCGATGGAATTACAAGGTGCAGGCGAGGCGGAGATGCAGGTTTACGAGCATACCAAGTTGTATGAGCTCGTGGACATGTTCTCAGGAGATCCTGTCATCACGTTCGGAGTCAGTGAAGAGCACTTCTTGATCGGATCCTCTTCCGATGTAATCAATGGATTGTTCGAAGAAAAAACACCCCTTTCCAGGAGCGATAGGTATCGAGAGGTCTGGAGGGAGTTTCCGGGAGGAATGGCACCTCTGGTCTATATCGATCTCGAGAACCTAATCGCCAACATCCGTGAGAATATGTCGTCCGCTGCTCGCGATCGTTTCGACCAGGATGCAGGGAAGATCTTGAATCCAATGCTGTTCTTCGCTGCGGCGAAAAGCTCCGTCCAAGATGGTGTGGCGAAGTCGACGATGATTTTATTCGTCGAGATGGAATGACCTGCGCTCCAAATATCGCCTGCAGGGACAGAAGTTCCTTATTAATGAATCGAATACCATTTTCAAGAAAGGCGGGATTATCGCTTTTGGGGCGATGCATTGCACGTTGGGGTTATGCTTCGTAGATCAGATCTATGTGAAACAGAAGGGGTAGGGGATTGATGTTTTCATCTCATGTGGACTTAGAGCAAGCTCGCACAGCGGTGCGACGCCTCTGGCCGATTATGTTCATTTCCTTGAGCACGGCCGGGTGCTCGTATTCTCTCGTAGCCCGGGATGCGTTGTTGGAAGAGTTCGTTCAGCGTTTCGGCCCTGCACAATTGCCCTTGCGCGCTTTGGCTATCGTTGGTGGTGTGGCCTTGCTGTTCGTGGGGTGGAAAATCTATCGCTTCGTTGTGGCATTGCCAGGTTTCTTTGTCGGAGCTGTCCTTGGCGCTCAAATTGGGTATCAACTGAGTCACAGTGGGTGGATCGCGCTCATCGCTTGTGTGCTCGTTGGAATTCTCGGAGTTTGGCTCGCATTAGGGCTTCACGATTTGGCGGTCTTCGCCATCGGAGCGCTTGGGGGAACCTTTCTGGCTGGGAGCCTTTGGGCAATGTCCGCAGCGACACCGGTACCATTGTGGCTCGAAGTTGTTGCTGGCATCGTGGGGGGAGTGTTACTTCTAGCGATGGCCAGGACCTGGATGATGCTTCTTTCCGCGGCAGTTGGCGCCACTATGCTGGTATGGGGGATTCAAGAGAATGTGCTTTGGATTCTTGTGTTCTTTGTCCTGGGAATTGGCGTGCAATTTGGCCTCTCACGCGCGTTGGGTGAAAAGGCTTTCGAAGAGCAACAGGAGTCGCCATAATCAAGACATTGAATGTTTGTGAGGAGGGAAATGGTTAGCACGAAGCGGAAGCCATGGGACATCTTCGGGAATGAAGGGATCATCCAGCCAGATTGCCTTAACGTCGTGAAGGTAGTCGCTTGCTGAAGTCCAATTACGAATATGCAATGGAAAGCGAGTCATGTAGACGCAAACCCCCGTAAGACCACCTGGCACCTCACGATGAAACCCAATCTTTGTTCTCGAGCTGAACAAGACACGGTTGACACTAGAAACCACAAAAGTCTACTTCCATGCAAATTGTGTGTTTAGGTCGATGATCAGCCGTAGACTTTCTCTCCGAGGGTAGATAGGCAGTTGGAGGTGGGGCGTCCTTCACTCCGCAACAGAGCGGCCGTAATCCAATAGCGTTTCGGTCATCGTGGATGTGCTTGCCTCTGCATAAACTCGCAGCACAGGTTCCGTCCCGGAAGGACGGATCAAGAGCCAGGAATCATCTGCGAGTATGTACTTCACACCATCGAGTGTGTTGACCTCATCCACGGACACGCCGCCAATCGCATCGGGCGCTGATTCTGCAAGCTGCTGAACCAGACGGTGCTTCTCAATTGGGCGCGACAGGCGAAGATCAAGTCGGGTGTAATTCACAGGTCCGACTTCTGCAAGGAGTTCGGCGACCAGTTCGTCGAGGGGCTTTCCCGTCGAGGCCACCATCTCTACAAGAAGCAAACCGATGAGAATGCCATCCCCTTCAGGGATGTGACCTTTAAACGATATGCCTCCCGACTCCTCCCCCCCAATCAGTACATCGTCGCGTAGCATGTAATCGGCTATGTGATTAAAACCCACCGGAGTTTCAATCACCTCGAGATCGTACTTTCTCGCCAGGCGGTTTATCATCTGCGTCGTCGAGACGGTCTTCACGACTTTGCCACGCCACTGATGATGTTCGACGAGATGAGTGAGCGCGAGCGCCATGATGCGATGAGGGTCAATGAACTGCCCGCGCCCATCCATGGCCCCGATGCGATCCGCATCACCATCGGTTGCCAGGCCCATCTGCCCATGTCCAGCAGCGATGGCGCCGGCAAGTGCGCCGAGATAACGTCCGATCGGTTCGGGATGGATGCCGCCGAATCCCGGATTCATTTCTCCACGCACCTCAAACACTTCGCAGCCACTGCCTTGCAGAATGCCCTTGATCTGACCACGTCCTGAGCCGAACATGGAGTCGACAACGATGTGTTGGGGATTTTCAGCGATCACGTCAAAGTCGATGAGTGTGCGGAGATGGTCGTAGTATGCAGGGGTGGGGTTGAAACGTTCGATCAGGTCTGCCTGGCGAGCGCTCTCATATTCCATCAGGTTGGGTCCGCGTCCACGAGCCTCGTTGTCGTTTAAATACACTTCCACGCGACGGCATTGTTCGTGCATGGCTGAGCCGCCGTATGCCGCCTTGAGTTTGACCCCATTATAGCGAGGAGCGTTGTGCGAAGCGGTGATCATCACACCGGCGATGGCGCCGAGGTGGCGTACAGCGAACGAAATCGCTGGGCTAGGAACGTCTGCGGCAGTCAGATGCACTTTGTACCCGTTGGCTGCCAGGACGCGAGCCGCCTCGACCGCATAGCGATCGGAGAGAAAGCGGGTATCGAAGCCGACGACCATGCGACGGGGATCGGGTCGAACCCCGCCGTGGTTGCAGTTGAGCCATTCTTCGGATGCGACGGCGTCAGCGATCGCTTGTGCGACTAAGCGTAGATTGTGGAACGTGAACGTATCGGAAATTACGGCTCGCCAGCCGTCGGTTCCGAAATGGATGGGCATATTATCTCCTCATGGTGTTTGTGGGCGGCGGGATTGTAACAGCAGGACATATGATGGTCAACCATTACGGTATCTGACAAAAAAACTTAGCGCGTCTTCTCACAAGAGATACTTCAAGCCGACGACGAGATCGTTGAGATTGGTACCACTTGGTCCGAGCCGTAGCAAAGCGTTGAGGGCATCGAGAATCGGATACGTATCGTTTTCTGCGAGCGCATATTCCGGTTTCAAGTTGCGTGAACGAGCGAGGGGGATCGTATCGCCGGTGACGATCGCTCCGGCAGCATCCGTGGGCCCGTCCACACCGTCTGTCGCCAGGGACATCAAGACCGACATCGGTGCGCCCTCAAGCTCGAGGGCAGCAGACAGGGCGAGTTCCTGGTTTCGGCCTCCGACGCCTTTGCCGCGCACATTGACCGTCGTCTCACCTCCCATGAGTAGACAGGAGGGACCGTCGGTACGCACCAACTTTCTTGCTATGCGCTGACCAACCTCGTGCGCTTCGCCGCGCATAAAGTGTGTGAGGATCGCCGTTGGAAATCCGAGAGCGGTGGCAGCGCGCGCGGCCGCGTGGACGACGTCGCGATTGCTGCCGATGAGAATATTCTTCGGTCTTCGAGACCGTGCGCTATAGGCGCCTGCATGTGTCAGGGCACGCCGGATGCTTTGTGGTGTTTGTTCCCATAATCCAAACTGGTCCAACACTGCGCGCGCTGCCGTGGGCGGTACTCGACGTAATACCGTCGGACCGGAGGCGATGGCGGTGAGCCGATCTCCCACGACATCGGAGAGGATCAGGGAGACCACAGGCGCCGGCGCAGCCATGCGCGCTACTCCACCCGACTTGGTTTGTGACAGGGCGCGTCGAACGGTGTTCACGTCTTCAATCGGTGCACCAGAGCGTAATAACAAGGTATTCAGCTGGCGTAGATCTTTGAGAGTGACGCCTTCAAGAGGCAGTTCCAACATGGCAGATCCGCCCCCCGAGATTAGGACCAAGACGAGATCGCTTGCCTGCGTCGAAGCCAGCAGTTCAGCGACCGCCTTGCCTGCCGCAAGGCTGCCTTCATCAGGGAGAGGATGTCCTGCTGGGAAGATGTGGATGAAGTTGGGGAGAGAGTTTTCATAGCCGATTGGGATCGCCGCAACACCTGCGGCCACACGGTCGCCCAAAGCGTCGGTGGTCGCCAGGCACATCGCCGGGGAGGCTTTCCCCAGCGCCACGAGAAATATATTGGATATCGCATTCAAACTCAGGGTTTTGTCGCCGACACGTAGTTCATCGCCACGTATGCTCAGGTTTCTACAAACGGCGGCATAGGGGTCTGCAGCGTCCATGGCTGCACGTCGGATGATGGCAAGGTGGTTTAGATGATTGTCATAGCGTAGCATGGCAATCCATGACCGGTTTCGAAAGCGCCAATCTCTGGGAAGGAAATGTAAGCCGAGGACAGGGCACAAGAGTTCTCTTTCGTGGCATGCAGATGAATGGTTCGGGCGGTGCATTTGTACATTCGTCATTCAGCCGAGAGATATGGAGAGCGACTCGGTTTTCTTAGAGGTTTAAAAGAAAAGGCTTAATCCTCCTCCTCAACTTGCAGAGCCTGGCTTGCTGTGAGTGCGGCGGACGATGGTGTGGCACCACCACCGATGATGGCTTCGACGGCTCCCAGGAGTGGAGGACCAAAGGTCACGCGCACTTCGGCGGATGGGGCTGGCTGGACGATGGTTACCAGACTGCTCGCCAACGCAACCTCCGGTCCTTCCGGCCACTGTGCGAGTGCCGGCGCCGTGGCTGGGAGCATGCCGAGTGCGTAGGTCCATGAGCCCAGAAACTCAGGCTCACTGAGCCATTCGATCAGTCGGCTGGCCAATTCTTGCCTAGAAGGATCCCGAGCCACGATCGCCCAAGACCAGGTCTCTGCAAAACCAACACCCGGATCGCTGCGTGTCGGTAAGGGTACTGCGGAGAGTGATCTCGAATCGCTTTCGGCTAGGTAGACGCTCAGAGGGGAAACCGCGCTCGTGGCTCCTTCCGCCAACAGGACCGGCCAGGTTTCGTCTGCCGTTTCATGTCGTAACGCCGAAGGGGGCAAGACGCCGGAGGAAAATGCGGATCCGTAAAAAGTCAGAACGTCCGCCAGAATCGTAGGATCCAGCGTTGGTCGGCCAGTATCGTCGAATAACGAGCCATCTAGTGCTAAATATTGTGCAAGTGTGAAGATAGCATCGGGGTCACCCGCGGGGAACAAAAAGGGCGCAGGTCCGTTGAGGACATCCGACCATGTCAGCGGTGGGGTTGAAAAGAGGAAAGGTCGATAAGCAAGGACTTCCGTGTCGCTTGCGAAAGGTACTGCGAAGAAACTTCCATTAACCAGTGAGGCCGAGATCGCGTGATCGTACCAGGCAGGAGCTTCGGGTGCTTGCACCAGGCCCTCGAGAGGGACAAGAAGTTCCTTGAGCGTGGCCGTGTTAAGTGAATCAGGATCTAGGCTGATGATGTCCGGTAGAACCGCAGGGGCCGCGATACTTGTAGCACTAAGGCTGTTTAGCAGGCTTCCAGGTCCACTCTTTTCCTTCAAGCGTACATCCACGTTGATTCCAGGATTGGCCTCCTCAAAGGCCGTCAATCTTTGTTGTAGAAGTGTGCCGGCAAGGTCGTCCGAATCTGGTGCAAAAGCAGGAGCGACCCAGAGGGTTAAGTTGTTGGGTTCGGAAGGGACTTCCGTGCTGATCGCGGACGTTGGCGTCTTTTGGGAAGGTGGGAGTGTTGCATCATCGGGTGTCACGGCCGGCCCGGGTGCGATGCACGCGGAGAATAATATAAGACAACAAAAGAGTGCGGGGCTGTAAAGTTTTCGCATGCTTAGGGCATTATACTCTGCTCTCGGATGAACATAATAACACAGCGAGGTTCAGGCCTCGATCTGCTGACCGGCTCACGTGCTTCGCAATCAGGTACAAATGCTTCATCATACTTATAGATCGTATATGCTAGAATTTGTGTTGATGGCTACACCTGATCACATTCAACCCCTCTTGGAAGGAATCCCTCCGAAACCCGGTTGTTACCTGATGAAAGATGAGCACGGGATTGTGCTCTATGTCGGTAAGGCAGTGAATCTACGCAGCCGGGTGCGATCGTATTTCCATACTTCCGCTAAACACACACACAAAGTAGACGAAATGCTCAGCCATCTCGAAGATATTGAGTGGATCGTAGTTGGCTCCGAACTAGAAGCGATGATCCTCGAGATGAATTTAATCAAACGTCACCGTCCGAAATACAACGTCCGGTTGAAAGACGACAAGCGCTACCCGTACATCAAGGTTCATTGGGCAGAATCTTTCCCGAAGGTGACCGTAACGCGCCGATTAAAAGACGATGGAAGCCGCTACTTTGGACCTTATACGAGTGTATGGGCGGTCCACCAGACACTGGACGTTTTACGCAAGATTTTTCCGTATCTCACCTGCGATCGTGTCATCACAGGTCAGGACATACGTGCGTGTTTGTATTACGACATAAAGTTGTGTGTGGCACCTTGTATCGGCGTGGTTGACGAGCGCAGGTATCGAATGATGATCGATGACTTGTGTCGATTCCTGCGTGGTCGCACAGAACCTGTCGTTGCGCGATTACAGAGCGAGATGAGACATGCATCTGAATCGATGGAGTTCGAACGTGCGGCAGCGATCCGTGACCAACTGATCGCCATCGAAACGGTGGTAGAGGGCCAGAAGGTGATATCCCAGGAGAAGATTGATTCGGACGTGATCGCCTTCGCTCGTGACGAGCGTGACGCTTGTGTACAAGTCTTTTTCATCCGCGCCGGGAGGCTCATTGGGCGGGAGTATTTCGTTCTGGAAGGTACGCGTCAGGCGGAGGATGAAGAGTTGGTGCAAGCCTTCGTGAAGCAATTTTATGCCGAGGCTACCTTCGTCCCTCAACGGGTGCTCTTGCCTGTGGAGATTGAAGAGAATCAGATCATTGAGCAGTGGCTCCATGGACGAAGGGGCGGGCGGAAAGTGAAACTTGTCGTTCCTCATCGAGGGGTCAAGAAGGACTTGGTACGTATGGCAGCGGAGAACGCTTCCGAAACCTTGGCTGCATTACGCGCACGTTGGGAAGCTGACCGTAGTAAACATGTCCAAGCTGTGGCTGAACTACAAACTGCATTAGGGCTTCCAAATCCCCCGAACCGCATCGAGTGCTATGACATCTCAAACTTACAAGGCACTGCTGCTGCCGGCTCGATGGTGGTGTTCGAGCAAGGTACACCCAATAAACGGTTGTATCGGAAGTTTACGATTAAGACAGTTCGCGGACAGGACGATTTCGCAAGCATGGAGGAGGTTCTCGATCGACGCTTCCGTCGATGGCAGACGGCTAATCAAGAGGCCGATAAACCGGGCGGGAAATTAGATCTCGCATTCGGATTTTTGCCAGACCTATTGATCGTGGACGGGGGAGTGGGTCAATTGGGTCGGGCCGTGAAAGTGCTGGAGGCGTATGACTTGTCCGCGAAAGTTCCGATTGTCGGTTTGGCAAAGGGGCATGAGGAGCTTTACCAGGCTGACGGTCTGGATCCGGTCATCCTACCACAGCGTTCTGAGGGGCTTTTTCTCGTACAACGAATCAGGGACGAAGCTCACCGTTTCGCTTTAAGACACCATACCTCACAACGACGTCGTGCTGGCTTGGTTTCGCAATTGGACCATATCCCGGGCATTGGTCCTGCACGCCGCAAGGCGCTCATACGCGTCTTCGGCGACGTGGAAGGGATCCGTAAGGCAGATGTGGAAGACCTTGTGGCGATACCGGGAATCAGCCGGGGGCTTGCGGAACGGGTGAAGGCAGAGTTGTAGAGCGAACGGAGGCGTAGATGCGCGTTGCATGGATCGTGGATGATGATGACGAGATGAGCCATGCTGTGAGTTTAATGTTGAACCTGTTGGACTATTCATCCGAGATCTTCCGGGACGCTCGTAGTGTGGCCCATCAACTGTTGCAAGGCAGGCGCCCGGATGTTTTCGTGCTCGACATCAACATGCCGGAAGTGTCTGGCATCGATTTCCTCGAGTTCCTCCGCATGCGTACTGAGTTCAAGGGGATTCCGGTGGTGATGCTCTCCTCGGAGACAACGGATGTTCAGGTCGATGAAGCCATGGGCCTCGGTGCGGATGCCTTTGTGTTCAAGCCTGTGACGCTTGAGGAGTTGGAAACAGCGCTTGAGAAGGCGATCGCAGCGCATTGAATTGGTTCGCGACAGGATAGCACGCGCTACATTTCTTAGGGATAAACTATTGGCAATGAAGTGACGCACCAACGTGCGCCATTTTTTTTAAATATGGAGATGATCACAAAGGGAGGGACGGCTGGAACTCCCCAACCGTCGTTGAAGTGGACAAAATCCCTGAGGAGTTTGCCGTAGTTTAAAGCCTGAGAGAAGCGCGCCGGACATTGATGGAGTGTGTTTCGAACGCGGGAACAAGTTCCCGTGGGATATTCATGGGAA
>JABAOF010026276.1_pt4 | contig 20622 bp, 16 predicted proteins | sample 7062171 | NCBI WGS metagenome assembly JABAOF01 (sample SAMN14538628, study PRJNA623070) | marine sediment metagenome | biome: marine biome [ENVO:00000428]; feature: marine pelagic biome [ENVO:01000023]; material: deep marine sediment [ENVO:00002113] | place: India: Gulf of Khambhat ...
GGATATCCTGGCTCTGTTATGTAATATCTGTTAAGCAGGTTTTCAGCTTTTATAAAAATTGTAAAATCCGACAGCCTCTTGGAGAGGATACAATTTAGGACGAAATAACTGGGAATTTTGATTATATCGTTGTCAATTTTTATTTCAGAACCGGAGACTCCAATTCCCCACAGACTCAATTTTAGGTGGTATGTAAATGTGGCGTCCAAGAAAAAGTTAAATTGAGATTTGGGTAGCAGATCGAGAGGTCGGTTTTCCTGTTTATCATCTCCCTTTGTGTAAGTGTAATTCAGCGAAAAGCTGATCGTAGTAAAGGATTTCTCGAGCCCACATTCAAAACCGAATATTTCCGCTTTCCCGATGTTGAGGTTTGTGTTGAATCCCTCAGGTCTACGGACTACGGTGATCAAATCCTTGATTTGATTGTAGAAGAGAGCCCCATTCAGGTTGAAATTTCTTTTGTAGTTGAATCCAAATTCATAATTTATCCCTTTCTCATCTCTGAGCTCTGGATTTCCTGCTCGAGTGCTGTACAATGATCTCATCGAGGGAAAACGAGATTTTTGTGAAAAGCTAAGATGAAGATCAACATAATCTTGAGGACTAAATTTTAAACCCAATATTGGATTGAATGTCGATTGAATAACACCTGTATGTTTTTTCAGCCGATCAAAACTAACGCCTCCAATCAACCGCCACTTTTGATTCAGACTGAAATGGTTTTCAACTCCAACAGAGATAGTCTGGTGATTGAACTCTACCCATCCTTTTCCGATATCATCCTGAGTCCGGACCTTATCATTTCTTAAATTGAAACTGATTTTAAGCTCATTTCGTGATGAATAGGGAAGAGAGCTGATCACGAACATCCCATAAGAGTCGTTATCATAGGTGGATTCCCACTGAAGTTCTTTCATCTCTTTGTCAGTAAAGGCGTCAAGGACATTATTATGCCTGACATAATAACTTCTTAATTTGATATGGCCCGCATTGAAAATGGAAAAAGTGCCTCCAAGATTGATTTGAAATCGATGCCAGTTTTTAAATCTCCAAAAGCGGGGACGGTAATATTCAGTCGCGATAGGTATGCCAAACTGTGAAGAGTAATATGCTGCTTCTAAAAGTAATTCGCTATTCTTTACAGGGTATAAGTATATTTTACCTGTGAGATTTTTTTTCTCATAATCGCTATTGGCTCTAGGAACATTTTCTCCATTTTTTTTCCACTTAAATCCATCCGATTTTTCAAAAGAAGCAAACCCTGAGAAAAAAATGTTTCTCCAGCTTAAAGCTGCGGTGGAGGAGACGAGAGTCGTCTTATTGCTGTCATAAGATGTTTTCAAAGAAAATGAAGGAGAGCTTGGTCTTCTGGTGATGATATTGATGATTCCCCCGAGGGCGTTTGGTCCGTAAAGTACAGAAGAAGCTCCTTTGATGACTTTGATGTTCTCGATTTCTTCGGCAGTAATGGTTTTAAGGTCAAAAGAATTAAAAAAAGGCTCATAAATGGGTATTCCGTCATAGAGCAGGGTGATTCTTTGGCTCCCTAGTCCTCTGATTTTTAACCTAGATTCGTTTTTAGAGCCCGCAGAGACCAGTGTTCCTGATGTGTAAGAGACAATTTCGGAAAGATCTCTGGAAGATGTTGTTTCGATTTTTTCCCTTTTTATTAGAGAGGGAGTAGATAATGGAATATCTTTGGGAAGTGGGGCTACCACGACAATTTCTTCTGTTAATATTTTCTGTTTTTTTTCCTTTTTTGGAGTTTCCTCTTTGGCAAATGATGTTAGAAAAAGAAGGAATAGACTTCCTACAACGAGGGGTATTGTGATTTTTTGTTCTGATAATCTCATGATTTTTATCGTATTGTTTTTCTATTTTCTTGTTACTCGCTTTTGAGTCCAATAAAACAAGCCCATATTCTTCAATAGCAATTTTTTTATAAAATATCTACTGTAGCTTATTTCTTTCTGGATAATCAATCATTTTTTCGTTGAATTTATCCGAGAAGAATTTTGACCTGAACTTTAAGGCGACATTGACAAGACTTATGAGAACAGGAACTTCGATCAATGGGCCGATCACTGTGGCGAAAGCCTGATTAGAGCTAATTCCAAATATGGCAACAGCCACGGCTATTGCCAATTCAAAATCATTGCTTGCTGCTGTAAAAGACACAGCGGTGGTCTGCGGATAGTTTCCCCCTATTTTTTTTACGATGAAGAAGGTTATGAACCACATGAGGAAAAAATATATGATTAGGGGAATAGCGATCTTCACCACATCCAAAGGGAGCTCTATGATATATTCGCCTTTGAGAGAAAACATAACAATAATAGTGAATAAGAGGGCAATGAGTGTTATGGGGCTAATTTTTGGAGCAAACACGTTTTCGTACCATTCCTTGCCTTTAAATTTTATGAGAGTGAATCGTGTCGTTATCCCTGCGATGAAGGGAATTCCGAGATAAATAAAAACGGTTTTAGCCGCTTCCAGGATTGAAACGCTGACATTCATGCCTTCAACAAGCCCCAAAAGATTGAGCAATATTGTAATGAATATATAAATATAGACAGCATAGAATAGAACCTGAAATATGGCGTTGAAAGCAACAAGCCCCACAGCAAGTTCTCTGTCTCCCTCGGCAAGTTCATTCCAGACAATGACCATAGCAATACATCGAGCCAGACCTATTAAAATGACTCCAATCATATATTCAGGGTGATTATGAAGAAATATTATGGCCAAGATAAACATAACCAGAGGACCGATAATCCAGTTCTGAATTAAAGAGAAGGCTAGAAGCTTTTTATTATGAAAAACTTTCCCCATCTCTTCATATTTAACCTTCGCCAAGGGGGGATACATCATCAGTATAAGACCTAAAGCAATCGGGATGGATGTTGTCCCAACCTGGAGACTGGCAATGAATTGAGTAACGGATGGGCTGAAATATCCGATAAATATCCCTATTCCTATGGCTATGAATATCCAAAGCGTTAGATATCTATCAAGAACAGAAAGCTTTTTCTTGGTGATTTTAGTATTTTTCATAGCTCCTCCAAACTTTTTTGTTTTCAATTTTAATAATTCAAAACGCTGAAGCTTCTTTAATATTTTTATGAATTCGTGAGTCTCCTAAGCTCAGATTATTTTTTTATATCTCTTCACGAATCCAATTTTTGATGTCTTCGGTTGAAGGTATCCGGCCTGAACACTTAACTTTTCCATTGATTACAAGGCCCGGTGTGCTAAAAATTTTGTATTCGGCTATTTCTTTGATATCAGTGATTTTTTGGATGTCGGCCGCCACATTCAATTCAACACATGCATTCATGGTTCTTTTTTCCACTTCGTGACAACGTGGACACCCGGGTCCTAGAATTCTTATTTCCATCTCTTTTACCTCCATAAAAGAACTTTTTTTATAAAAATATAAAAAATATCAGACGATGAGGCCATACAGCATTCCAGAGACTGTGGCCATGATGACTACCAGCAGGATGTAGACGAGAGTCTTCTTGGTTCCTATAATATTTCTGATGACCAGCATATTGGGTAGAGAGAGAGCTGGTCCGGCCAAGAGCAAAGCCAGTGCCGGGCCCTGTCCCATTCCAGAGCCTAAGAGGCCCTGAAGAATGGGCACCTCAGTTAGAGTAGCAAAATACATCAAGGCTCCGGCCACCGAAGCAAACAGATTAGCGCCAAGACTGTTTCCGCCGACTGCTTTGGATACCCATTGACTGGGAATAAGGCCTTCATGCCCAGGTCTCCCTAACAAGAAACCAGCCACCAATACACCTATGAAAAGAAGAGGGAATATCTGCTTAGCAAATATCCAGGTGGAAAAGGTCCATTCTTTAAGCTCTTTTTTTTTAAACCAGGTTAAAATCATCCAAATAAGGATGGCAAGAAGTAAAGCCCCTATATACCATTTTGTCTGGTATATGAAATACCAGACTTTAAGCTCTGGATCAGATTCCCCCCAATTAATGAAGACCAAAATAGCTATCATAGAAGCAAAATAAAGCGCAACTTTCCAGAGAGGTCGTTGTGGACTCGTTTCATCTTGGACAAATTCAGGCGAATCTGTGTTTTTTTCATTATCTCTCTGAAAGAACAAGTGCATTGTGAGACCGATAATGATGGCGAAGACAACGGCTCCGATGACCCTCGCCAAACCAAGGCTATACCCTAACACCTTGGCTGTTAGTATGATGGCCAAGACATTGATGGCTGGACCTGAATAAAGGAAGGCTGTGGCAGGTCCGATGCCTGCGCCTCTTGTGTAGATTCCTGCAAAAAGTGGAAGAACGGTGCAGGAGCAGACCGCCAGAATGCTTCCAGAAACTGAGGCGATAGAGTAGGAGACTACTTTTTTGGCCTGAGCCCCGAAATATTTAATGATTGAGGATTGGCCGATAAATACAGATATAGCTCCAGCGATAAAGAAGGCGGGCAGAAGACAGAAGAGAACATGTTTTCTGGCATACTCTTGAAGAAGTTGAAAGGCCTCTAAGAGAGCATTTTGAACCTGCAGTTGATGAAAGGGAATAAAATAGGCGGAAGCGAAGATAATTATAAAAAGGATTACAATCCATTTATCTTTCATTGATTTTTTCCGCTAATTCTGCAGAAACACTTCGCTTGCGGAGTTGCTTTTTCAGGCAAATCTCCATATTTTTTCTATCCTTTTCTTTGATTTTCAAGTTTTCTGTATTTCTGTCAAGTGAGGCTTCCAAGATGGATTTTAATTTGATTTTCACCGTTTTTGGAATTCTGTAAACGATCCATTTTCCCTCACGAATGTCTTCGACTAAATCTGCGTCTCTCAGTATTCGGAGTTGATGGGAGATTCGGGACTGTTCCATATTTAAGATAAACAGTAATTCACAGACGCATAATTCTCGATGGAGGAGAAGCATCAATATACGTAACCGGGTAGGGTCTGAAAGGGCTTTGAAAATTTTTAGTGTTTTTTTCATTTAAATTAATATATGAACATATAATCATATAAATTATGGATCTTTTTTACAAGTCTTAAAGTAATAAAATTTTATTCTGATCTGCATGCTCATGCTTGTTGGATTTACCATCAGTTTTCTTGTTGCTAAAGTGGGACGAAGACGTCCAAAAGCGTAAAGCAAAATAGAATGAATTGACCCTGGCCTGCTCAAACACACTCGGCGGCCGCTTTCATCGGCTTCCCTCCATGGCCGGTTCGGGAAGGCTAAATCTTCAAGTTCGCTTCATCCATTGCTGTGTATTTTATCAACGCTATTTGAAAAAGATTCTTTTGAATTAGGATGTAAATGCAGAAGGACTGAATAAGTCTATGATTTAAGCCGAAGTTATCGATCACTTCATAGTGATAAACCAGTCTGGACGCTTGAATTTTGGCCTTTTGCCTCCCTGAGCATAGAAATTTGTAAGCTCATACATCACTTCGAAAATATGGCCCAGTTCCTCGAACCGAATAAACTGAACCTCATCAGAAGGTTGATGATAGTCTTTATGAAATTCTGTCATAAACTGGATGAAAGGCACTTCAAAGCGGGCAAAATGATAACTATCAATCAAGTAGACAAGCCTCCATGTGGGAAAAGGATCAGGAAGGGCGGTAATCCCCGTTTTCCTGCCGATATCAGCCGTCTTTTCATATATTTCATCGCTTCCTGTATTGATACAGTAGATGGTCCCTGTTGAACGACCTACCATGTCTATGTTGATATTTATGGCCACTTGATCTTTGGGAATCAGAGGATGTACAGAGTAATGGGCTGAACCTAAAAGTCCGCGCTCTTCGCCACTTGTCAAGAAAACCATAACACTCCGGCGGGGAGGATTTCCCTCAGCCAGCCGCCTGGCGATTTCCAACACTGCTGCAGTTCCAGAGGCATTGTCGTCAGCTCCATTCCATATCCCATCTTGGCCGTTCGGAACTTTATGGTAGCCCAAATGGTCATAATGGGCGGTCAGAACAAGCCATTCATCTCGAAGCGCAGGATCGCTGCCGCGAAGAAGAGCTGCCACATTACTGGCTTTGCTTTCCTTGGGTTTAACATCAATATGCACATTTAATGAGGCTTTCAATGGACGCGCCTTATGTTCTTTATTGGTCAGTCGTTCCTTCCATTCAGCGTATGTTCCGCCTGTAACCTTAGCCAGCGTTCTATCAAACACTGAAGGAGGAATAGCCATCACAGGCCCGAGTCCTATGGTCGGTTTTCCTTCGAATTCAGGCAGGTAGGCCATTGGGACGTTTGCCATTTCGCGGAAGAGGGCCGCTTCAGCGCTGACCGGAACTTCTAGAGATGATTCGAATTCTTCACTGACATAGATAAGAAAAGTACCATTACGTACGGCGACATGGATCGATTTGCCAACGGCTCGGTCGTATGCATGAACGGCTCGAGGATCAAGCTCCCATGGTGCGCCAAAAAGAGAAACAACCGCTTTGTCGCTGATATCAGCGCCTTCAAAATCATCGACTCCCCGCTCTGGCGCGAAAATACCATATCCTGCGAAGACCAACTCATACTCTGCCGGTGTTTTGGCTGGATCCATACCGAATGGAAGGAGAATAAAATCTTTGGAGTCGAGCTTGATGCCATTTATGGAAATATTATATATGGCCTGTTTGGGAGCAAAATCCCTGAGCTCATATTTTTGGAAGTAGCTGTCTCCCTTTGCCGGAAGCCATCCGGCTGCACGAAGCTCGTTGGCTAAATAGAGTGCAGATATATCTAGACCTTGGCTTGGCGTGCCCCGTCCCAGAAGCAGGTCATCGGCCAAAAAACGTATCGTCGCTTCTATGCGCCTTTTGGATATGTCATCTGAGGCTAAAGGCAAAGCTATAATAAGAATGACAAGAAGAGTAAGCAGTTTTTTATAAATAGGCACATTACACCTCCGTGATAGAAAGGGCATAAAGCATTTATTTTCTAAAAAAGTGCTTCCCGATGTGGAAGAAATTTTTCAATGAATTCCCTGCCTTAACCAAGGGCCAGTGGGACAGAAGAGAAAAGAGAGCCTTTGTTTTTTCTTTCATCTCATTATGATAGAGGAGTGTCAAAGATTTTTCAAAGACCTTGGGCCTGGGATGGGAGTAGGGATACCACCACAACAGGCTCTTTTTTTTGAGGAAATCTGAACTTACAAATTTGATGTTGACCAACTCTTGAAGCCCGTATGGGCCGTGGGAGCGCCCTGATCCCGTGTGTTTCACACCACCCCATATGGCTTCGGGTTCGTTGAAGGAAAACATATGGTCGTTGATTGTAACAGATCCAGCTTCGAGTCCTTCAGCCATCCAGGAGGCCATTTTTTTATTTCTCGTCCAGACAGAAGCAGTCAAACCGTATCGGCTGTCGTTGGCGAGCTCTACCGCTTTCTCTGGATCAGAAAAAGACATGACAGGAAGCACAGGCCCGAATGTCTCCTCCGTCATGATTTTCATCGAATGGTTCACTTTTGAAAGCACAGTAGGCTGGAAGAAATATCCAGGCAGGTCTTTTATCCTCTTCCCGCCCCACAAGATCTGAGCCCCCTTTTCCTTGGCATCCTCAACATGCTCTTCCACGGTCTCTAGCTGGCTAAGAATCGCCATCGGCCCCACGTCGGTTCCGGATTCAAAAGGATCGCCCACTTTGATTTGCTTGGTTAGATCTAAAATTTTCTCTATAAATTTATCGGCAATCTCCTCGTCCACATAGACCCTCTCGACAGAAGCACAGCTTTGTCCACAGTTCATAAATGCGCCCCAGACAGCTCCTCTTGCTGCTCTATCCAGGTCAGCATCTTGAAGAACAATCATCGGATCTTTTCCACCCAGTTCAAGGATGGTTTTGGTTAAGTTTCGTCCAGCGAGATCCATTATTCTTTTCCCTGTGGAGACGCTTCCTGTAAACAGGATGGTTTGGATGCCGGGACTGGTGATCATCTCTTCGGCATGAGGAACCTTGCAAACTATCGTATTCAACACGCCAGCAGGGAATCCTGCTTCAAGAAAGATTTCGCCGATCAGAAGTGCTACAAAGGGCGTTGATGTGGAAGGCCGGAAGACTACAGTGTTTCCCGTGGCCAAGGCACTCAGAATATCATTGAATGGGATCACGAGCGGAAAATTCCAGGGCGAAATGATGAGCGTTGTTCCCAGAGGTTGATACCAGAATGAACTTTTTTTATGAGAAAAAAGAGGCATGTGATGTTTGATCTTCTTTGGCTGTAAAAATTTATTCAAACTATGGATATGGCAGTCGAGAGCTTCTAGGCTGCCCATGACTTCTACCCCTAAAGATTCGGGGAAGGGAGAACCTTTTTCTTCGCTGATAAGATGGGCCGCTTCACGACTTCTACGCAGAAGGATCTTCTGCGCTCTTTGGAAAAGTTTCTTTTTTTCTTTTATGGACAAAGCTTTCCATAAAGGGAAGGCTTTATTTGCTGCTCGAATGGCGTTCTGGCAGTCATCGGCAGAAGCAAGGGAAACTTCTCCTATCGGCTTGAGAGTAGCTGGGTTTATGGACAGAATTTTTTCTGATTTTTCTATTTTTTTGTTGTCAACAATGAATCTTCCATCCATGGGCCTAAAAGCTTAGTTTGACCAGTCTTTTCATCCAAGATAAGAAGAGAAACGGATAAGCATCGATGATAAGATCAAACCTGAAGAGCGGATTTATTATGCCAGTTTTTAAGAAGCAGAAGAGGACAAGGTCTTTATGCCTGGGCGGGCAACCTTTGATCCTTCTTATTTTTCTGGCATTGACCTTTCCCTGCATTTCTGAGCAAGAGCCTATGATCAACACTCTATCAGCATTCACATCCCCTTTATACTTGCCTATAATTACCGTCCAATCTGGAAGATTTTTCCAGAGATCGGGTTTTCTATCTTTGAACATATAGAGCCAATCTAAGAAGACGCCATGGCAACCCCCCGTACAGTAAGGTTTTCCGCTGATAACCTTGATGTTGCAATCCGCATCATCAACCTTTATGAATCCGACATCCCAGGTCTTTGTTTTCTGTTTTATTTCTTCCAGGCTAACGTCTCCTTCGATCTCGATCTCATCGAGCTCTAGAGGGCCATATCCCCTTTGGTGGGCTATAGAAAGATGATTTATTTTTTTAGGATCAAGATTGAAAATGTGGGCACAAACGACATCATGGGCCACAGGATTTTTAGCCATCAAGATAATCCCCAAATCCCGTTTATGTTGAGTGAGATGATTTCCTCCCATAGATATTTCGATGGCGTCGGTGGCGATAAAGTCGGGATATCCCACTTCTAAGAGGTCGACGATTTTTTCATCGAGATTATAGTTGTGGTTCCACATTCTTTCTTTATCAAGGAGGATACCAATGTTGAGTTTTGTGGCACCCGTTAAGCCATGGCTTAAGAGATTTGCCTTGAGTTTAGGGGTATAAATAAGAAAATCATTATCGACAATTTCTCTGGTAGTTTTGATTTTTTCATGCACCTTTCCCTTTTTAAGATGGACAGTTTTCTTCTTGGATTCTTCAATGGGAAGAAGCTTGACCTTGTGATTTCTTCTCAGTTTAAGGTAGCCAGCTCTTCTGAACATCCTCGAAGTGGGAACACCAGCTCCGCATTTCTCAGCTATCACAATCTTTGAGCCATCGGCTTTGTTATTTTCTAACGCCCTGAGTAGTCCGTCGAGGAATTCAGGCCGGGTGAAAGCATTAGGTGTGATTTTTTGGTGGGCCATGACCACATTGGGCTTGATTGTTATCCGGCCGGTGACTTTAGAAGACAGGCCGAATTCGTTCAATCCCTCTTTGATGATTTCTCCAATGATGGAGGGATTATAATCCGAAGCTCTTCGGAGGATGACTTTTTCTTTTTTGCCCATTCGAACAAGCTTTTAGCACAGCCAATACAAGATGTCAATTTATGTAGAGAGGGTAACTATCTTTTTTCCGTGAGAGCAGATGATGGGGAGTGTAATCTATCACAGCGCCGGTTCCCCTCCATCCTCGCCAAAATCCCCCCATCCTCCACCATGGGCATCGGATGGACAGGAACCGCCGCCACTATACCTAACTGGTTCCCTGTTTCACTCATCACCGAAATGGAGATGCTTCCTCTGAGAGGCAAATACATAAAAATTATTATGCCCATCTCTGTTAGGTCTTTTAGCATCACTTCAAGCTCGTCTGCACCTGCTCTTTGGATTTCCCAGGTTTGTTATCTAAAAATGTCTTCTTCACAAAAGCTTGGATAGAAAGAATCCTTATGAGTTGGGATTTGTTTCCGATGGAATAGAAATTAGGTTTTATCTTAGGCTAAGATTATTATTCTCTTCTCAGAATGGGCTATTTTTTAACGAGCATACACTGTCATTCCGTTTGACCAAATCCATATAAAACGGAACCAAATGGAGACCACTATACGAAAACCATTCTTATCCCACCCATATGCTTTGATTATCATTTTATTAAATTCGAATAAGTTTGGAACTTCGATGTAGCAATCGACTTCTAAACGGCCAAGAGAAGGAAGAAAACCGCCATCCTTTGTGATAGAAGCGCACATTATATCGTCCTCAAACATTTTTGTTACGATTGAAGTGATATTGGCCGATACTCCATTATGCTCAGAAAAAATAACCGTGTACCAAGAACACCATGCTTTTTTCCCTTGGTCATAATAAAAGTGAGGATACTTTCCTTCGAGATCCAAATTTACCTTGGCTCTCATCTCAGGTAATTCTGTTGATTCTGGACCGCCCGCTTTGCAGGAATAAAAAAGAAATGAAGAGAGAATCAAAGAGAATAATAAAAAGATATTTTTTTTTCTTATTTTTTATCCCCTTACATTTCATATTATATATATTAGAAAATATATTATTTCAAGATATAAAAACTGTGCTATATAAATGTGGTAAAGTTTAAGGATTTTCCGCTCTTTTGTTTATAGAGATAGGGGATTAAATTAAGAGAGAAGGATTTTATACCCTCAATTGTCTGATCATGGTAAATTTCTTCGCTAGTAACTTATTTGATAAGGGAAGGATAGGAAACTAAGGATTAACTCCACTCAGAAAAGAATCTTGTGGCTAAAATACATATTTTATTTGAGTTAAAATGTGAATGGATTTTCTGGATTCTAGGAAAAATCGACAGATGTGGACTGGCTCGTTTATTTTTGAATATAAAAGAAAATAATCTTATTGAAATATCAGAGGATGATGATGGATCTCAGGGCTTCTCCCTTTCTCAAGACATCAAAAGCGTCATTGATCTCTTCAAGCTTGAACTTATGGGTCACCACAGGTTTAAGTTGAATCTTGCCCATCCTGGCCATTTCTATGATTTTAGGATAATCCACAGGGCGACATCCTAAGGAGCCTTTGATTTCGATTTCTCGAAACATCAGTCTTCCAGCATTCATGGGCACACTGTGGTGTGTGTAGCCGACTTGACAATGAAGTCCACCAGCTTTGACCGCACTCGAGGCCAATTCAATGGTCTTGGGATTACCGATAGCTTCGATAGCTATATCCGCTCCGCCTGCCGTCAGCGTCCTGATTTCTTTGAGAAGCTCTTTATCCTCTTTCCCTGAGGAGTTGATCGTGTGTTGAGCTCCAAGGGTTTTTGCCATTTCTAATTTTTTATCCACAATATCTACGGCAGTGACCGAACCTCCAACAGCTGAGGCCATTTGAACCACATTTATCCCTACGCCTCCACATCCAAAGACAACGACTGAATCTCCAGGATGAACCTGGGCCCTGTTCTTTACAGCATGATAAGGTGTGGATATGGCATCGGCAATGATGCTCGATTCTTCGAGAGGAAGGTCTTCAGGAAGGTGCTGACAGTCTTTAGCAGGCACTTTGGCGTATTCTGCATAGGCCCCATCTATATGATTCCCCACCATGAGCNNACAATTGGGACAGTACCCGCATGAAAAAACAGGAGGGATGAGGACGCGATCGCCCGGTTTGAAGTCTTTGACTTCAGTCCCGGCTTCTTCGACAATGCCAGAGGGCTCATGGCCTAAAATCAAGGGAGGCTTTTTGAAGGTCGGAACACCATGGTCTATATAATGTAAATCAGTATTGCAAACCCCACACGCTGCAATCTTAATCAAGATCTCATGGGGTTCTATTTTTGGAGTTTCTACCTCTTCTATTTTAAGAGGTTGGTTAGGGCCATAAAACACAGCTGCTTTCATTTTATCCTCCTTTATTTGTTTTTCCAGAGAGGCTTTCTTTTTTCCATGAAGGCTTTCAATCCTTCATGGGCGTCTTCGGATCCCATCAACTCCTCGATGTAAAGCTTTTCAATCTTCTCTAATGCTTCAGGGAAAGCTGTTTCTAATCCCAGGTTGATTCCTTTTTTAGAATATTTCAATCCCACTAAACTCAATTCTGTAAAAGGCTGGATGAAATTCTCAAATTCTGAATCAAAAGAGTCGAGAGGGACGACTTTGTTGAGCAAGCCAATTCTTTCGGCTTCTGCAGAGTCTATGATTTTTCCAGTCAGAAGAAGTTCAGAGGCCTTTTTTAGACCCACAAGCCGTGGCATGATCAGGAGGGCAATAGGTGGGAAGACAGAGAGCTTTATTTCGGGTTGTCCTATCTTTAAATTGTCGGCAGCCATAATCAGATCGCAGAAAAGAGCTAACTCGCATCCACCTCCTAAGGTCAAACCTTTCAAGGCCGCTATAGTCACTTGATCCAATTTAGACAGATTGCGGAAAATATCATGGAAGACCTGGAGCATTTTTTCCGCTTTCTCTTCGGTGTGATCAGAGACATCGACTCCTGCCGAGAAAGCTTTTTCCCCGCTGCCAGATAGGATAAGAACCTTAACATCCTTATTGCCGATCAACAAGCTTAAAGCATCGTTCACCTCTTCCATGGTGGCGATGTTTAAGATATTCAAAGGAGGACGATTGATGGTTAAGAAAGCCTTATCACCCTTGATCTCAAAAACTATGTTTTCGTAATTTTTTTGAGTCATGGCCTCTCCTTTTTAGAAATAGTCGTATTGTTCGGCAATAGTAAGTAAGAAAGGAAATGTAATACATATCACCTGACTCTGCCAGTGTCAACTATTAAGTCAGATGCCTACGTCAGATGTGTTGGCATCTCTTTTTCCGTTAAGCCCAATAATGAATGAAGTCATCTATAACAACGCCGAGTTCCGTCCATCCTCGCCAAGAACCCCCCACCCCCCACCATGGGCTTCGGATGGACGGAAGTCGACTCTACATTAAATAGCAGTAACCTGTATTTTCCCGATCGTGGAAGAAGTGCTTCCCAATTAAGTCAGATGTGATGGCATCGCTTTGGTTGTGCTTTCATCAAAGAATAAGAGATTTTGCTGATTTAATCATCAAGAAGAGATGTCCGCTAATTTTTTTTGCTTGCTTAATTCAATATAATGAAAGAAAGATAAATTTGAAGGACGAATTTATAGGTTTTCTTTCAAAAATGATGTTTTTCTGTTAAGAAAAAACCATGAAATGTCAACTGGTCGAACAGCGCTTTAAACCCGGAAGCTGCTTGATACGGATAAAGAATGATAAAAGAAAAGCTTGCGAAGTGACTTTAAAACGGGAAGGAAATCTATGGTATCGTTTGATCAAATCAGCTCATCTTTCCCGTCCAGAGCATTATTTTTCCATCTATCAGTCAGGGTGCAATCATCATTGTCTGAAATGTCACTCTTGGGATTTTACACAAAAAGTGAATGGAAATTGGTTTTCTGCCCGTGACATTGGTTTAATCGCTAAAGAATATGAAAAAAAAGTCACAGTCTGGGAAAAAAGAGAAAAGGCGACCATGTGGCACGCCACAGACTTGTGCCGGAGCTGTGGCAGTTGTGTGCTCTATGGGAAGAAGAGCGAGTTATGTCCACGTTGTTTAGAACAGAAGGATATCGTGCTCAGCCCCCAGGGATTTGGCCCGGCCAGAAATATTATGGCTTTCACTGGAGGCGATTTATCTTGTTGTGTGGATTTTTACTGCCAGACGGCTGAGGAGATAAAGAATCATTGCAGTAATATGTGGGTTCTGCTGGAGACAAACGGGTTTGGTTTGACTCCTCAGAATCTAGATCAATTGAAGGAATCAGGTGTTGATTCTTTCTGGCTCGATATTAAAGCCTATGATGATGACGTTTATAAAAAATTATGTGGAACAACTAATGAATGGATACTAAAGGCCCCGTCTGAAATAGTGAAAAGAGGTTTTGTAATGGAAGTGCTAACTCTATTTATACCTGGTTGGGTAGAGGATGAACAGATAGAAAAAATTGCTCGCCTCATCAAGGAGATTGATGCAGATATCCCTATAACCATACTTGCTTTTTTCCCTGCCTATAAGATGAATAAAGAAAAACCTCCCACCTTATCTGAAATGGTTAGGATCTTTCATCGTCTCAAAGAAATAGGATTGAACAATATCAAGCTGGGAAACTGTGGAGTGTTCGCTAAAAATAATAGAGATTGGGAGTATCTTATAGAACAAATAGGAAAAGATGGGATTGGATAGATACAGAGGCTGGCGCTTCAAATCTGAACGGGAGTGAATCCATTTCCAAAAACCTATCTTACAATTTATAATTATCACGGATTTGGAAATGCTCATACCAGTTCCTTAAATCTTGACAAGAAAAGGATTTAGATATAGATTGGAAAAAACTCAACTTACTTCTATGAATGTAAAGCAAATCATGCCTTAGAGGAGGTAAAAAATGCCTATCCGCGTGCTAGCCATTGATGATGAAGAAGACATTTTGAGAATGATCAGGATCAAGCTCTCCAAGGCGGGCTTCGAGGTTTCGACGGCTCAGGATGGTGAAGAAGCCATGGAAAGAGCTCTTGAAGAGAAGCCAGATGTCATACTTGTGGATGTGATGATGCCGAAGAAGGATGGGTATCAGGTAGTGACCGAGGTTAAAGATAAATTGGGAGCTGAAGCGCCCATCGCCATCATGTTGACGGCTAGAGGGGAAGAAACAGATGTGATGGAAGGTTTGGGTCATGGGGCGGATGATTACATCATCAAGCCCTTCTCCCCTCGAGAGCTTGTGGACCGTATCAATGTGGCTTTGATCAAGAGCGGAAAAATTTCTAAAACTTCAACAGAAGAATAGAGAAGTCAATTCGCTTATAGTCAATAAGTACAGTTCTCTTTGTAAGACAGCAATAGAATCAAAGATTAGGAGTGAACATAAATAAAAAGGGAGGTAATACCGATGGAACCTGAGGAACCAGGAAGTGAAGAATTAGAACCAACTTTGGACGTTGAGACATCTCCGATGATGGAACCTGTTTCGGTGTTAGCCTGTGAAGTTCCCGCCTCAGCAACTCCTCCACCTCAGTACTGGCAGGCCCATAGCTTAGCCTCAGCCATTCATAAAGAATTTGAGGAACTTCAAAAACGCGGAGATATCGAGGCTATGCGCGGGCGCTTTTATATACTAGCGCACTATTATGGTCGAACAATGGCGATCTTGCGCCAAGCTCTCTTGCGTGGACGGGAACCGTTGATTAATGCGACTCTGCGTAATTTGGTCGCCCTCCACCAGCCTCTTCATCATATGCACGAAGTCGCTCCGACGAGTGTTCCGTTTGTTTTAACGCTGGATAGAGAAATGAGGCGAAAAATTATCGAGGATCTTATTATGGAAACTCTTCAAGAAGCGACTGGCCCCCTCGACCTTGACGCCATCACTCTCCGTGTCAATGAGCTTCATCTCCTCGCAGACGCCAGCAAAAACATCGTCCGAAAGCATCTGAGCAATCTCATGGCAAAAGGTAATGTTCAAAGAGACGCAGCTGGATATTCTCGAACAATACGGGCCTACAGCTCCATCAATCTTGATCAGTCTAGCCTGCGGGCTCTCTTGGGATCGAGGCTTTATCATGAGTTTGAGCGAGGCGGATTTCAAGGTTTAGCTGCTATCGCTAGTCGAAAAAAGGCTTTCATGAGGTTTTTCGAAGGCTTTACGGGATGCGGAAGCCAGATGGCGGATTTGTTTATCGCAGCCGCTAAGGAGCTTCTCGGCCCGCCTTCCCTGGCACCTGATCTGAGTCCTTGGCACCATGCAGACCTCATCGGCTCTCTGTATCCTCGCCCCTACCAACGTGATTCTTATGCTATCTTTCGGGGTTATGGTTATCAGGGAAAAGTGATTGAAGCTCCGACAGGCAGCGGAAAAACCATGATAGGCATGATGTGCATACAGGACTGGTTGCAGACCCTTTCCCCTGGCGAGTCTATATTGATTTTGGTTCCCACAGTCAATTATGAACAACAGTGGGTGGGGGAGCTCTGTTATAAACCTATTGGTCTAAAGCTCACCCCAGACGAGATTTTCACCGGCACACCCTCCGCCCTTGAAGCAGAACGAAAACGCACAGGCTTATCTCCGGCTGTGCTGGTCATGACCTACACAGCCTTGGCTCAATTAGGTTCTCCAATGGGTAAAGGAGGTTTTGACCAGAATTCCGTTGAGAAGTTCTTGCAGGGAAGCAATATCCAGTATGTTATCCTGGATGAAGTCCATAAGGTGGTGGAAGATCTCCGCAGTGTTTCTGCAGATGTGACGCGCCTGCTCTCAGAATGGCTTAGAGACAAGAGTATCAGGGGATTAATCGGTTTTTCAGGGACAGCGGCTGCCTATCGTGAAAAATTTGAAAAATTAGGCTTGCAGTTGGTCTATACTTTGCCTGCGGCTGATCTTATAGCTTATGGATTTGTGGCACCGTTTTCCGAATTTGGAGTTCCTTTTGCCTACTCCGATAGGGAAAAGGAAATCAGAGATCTTCTAGAACAATACAAATCCATTCTCCGTGAATTTGCTGAGCTTATTGGAGTCAAGAAACTTAGGGAAATGTTTGCCGCGGTTGCAATGGAGGAGCGCTTGATTTTAGGAAAGGACCTTCTGATGATGTATGCTTCGCGGAAAGACCGTGATGAGGCCCTGATCAGCCGCTATACCGAGTGGGAGAGTGGAGAAGAGCTGAATTTGAACGAGATGCCTCTCATATCTATATTGCAAATGGCGAATAATTTCTCTGACAAAACCCTTGTTGAAAACGCTGTAGCCGAGACGCCACTGAAAGAGAGAGAAGAAAAACTCGGGCATTTTCGACAGCTCCACTCTCGGGTTGAAGAGATTCGTGAAAAGCTGAAAGGACTTATTTATTTTCCCGACATTACAAGACGGCTGAATGTGGATGGTTTTGCCGAGACATTCGATGCTCAAGCTCTGCGTCAGCTTCCAAATAAAATTTCTTCAAAATCGCTTCTTCAAGAAGAAGTAAGAGATGGCCTTGCCACGACAATGGTGGGTTTATACAGTAGCCTTAAGAATTTCTATTTCAGAGTGGGCGAGGGGCGAGTTGATTCCATAAAGTCGATCATAGAGGCTGAGCGTTCAACTCGCAAAGTCACTGACGTGATTGTTTTCGATGGGGGCAAGCGTATTCTATGGGAGAAGGGTTTGGCCGTTCCCGGTTATGCCGGCGTGGCAGGATTGTTTTCCCAAATGCTCGGAGACCGGCGTTTTACACCTATGGCCGTACTTTCAAGCGAGATGTACATGCCCTGGACCGAAAAAAATCCACTTCCTGTTCGAATTGCTAATTTCATAAAAAAAGAAATCATGCTCGGCGAGCTGGGAGAGGCTCTGTTTAGCCTTGTAATCCAAGGGCTGGGATTGGCGGATGCTCAGAAAGATAACCTGCGAAGCTCTTTCGAGAGCATTTTGACAGAATACGTGCAGAAACTTTCCACAGTGGGAGCTTCAAGACCGGGAGAGTTCGAGCGCAAAGTTCTTCGAAAATTCCGAAAAGCTGGCGACTCATTGGAATTGCGAGATATTTCAGAAAGATTAAAGGCAAGACTGAGTCTCAAATACCATCATCTGCGAAAATGGATAGATACCTTCTTCGATTACGCCTTGATAGCCACCAGATTTCTCCAGGCCCGCAGCGGAGATTTACAACAAGCCAGTGGCGCTCAACAAAAGTTTTTTGTGGTAAAGATGGCCCAAGGTGACCGAAAACAACTCATGTACGATCTGACGGCCCGGATTGTGGATTCAGAAGAGCTGCCTGTAAACATGATTATTGTATCGACGTGGGCTCGAACAGGCTGGAATGTCATCCAGCCGAATGTGTTGATCGATGCCACAGCAACCCGAAATGTCACTGCATGGCAGCAGCTACGAGGCCGAGCGATGCGGGCCATGCGCACATGGGATAAAGGTTGCTATGAATTGGTGATGCGTATTTTGAGTTCTAGGGTAGCTGGGACTAAAAAATCGAGAAAAACATCAACGGCTAAAACTTCCACGATGGAAGCAATTCAGCCGAAACCGAAACTAGAAGAAATATTGGATGAGATTTCGAAAGCTCTCCTCATAGAAGCTCACCAATATGCTCTGAAACTCAGGGCAGATGAGATTCAAAAAACAAAAGAAGACGCCCTGATAGCTAAAATCAAGAAGGGTAAATTGAGCAGATTCAATCAGGAAGAGCGAGAGCAATTGGCATCAAGTCTGATGCTGGCACGAAACAAAGTAACCCATATCTATGAGCTTGTAAAAGCCTATGGAAGCTCCCCCCAAGTGCGCTATGATCGTCCGTCACGTGAATGGCGGCGTACAGATTCGATAGCCGCCAAACATGCGCATGAGTACTCGGTAAGTCCTATGACTGGTCAATACGGTTCGGGTGAAGAACATGCTCCTCTGATCTACACTCGCGATCCCCGGTCAAATTTGCCTTCACAAATACGAAGGCATATGACTCGGACACTCAAAGGCCGAGATCCTCTGATTGTCAGAGGCTGGATGGCAGCCGTTACATCTGGGATTGAAGAGGATCTAGACATCGAATGAAGACGCCACCAAAACCATCCGACGAGAAAGAACGACTGCGCCTCCAATCAGCAGCTCTTGAAGCGGCTGACAATGGAATCATCATCACTGATCCCGATGGGATCATCCAGTGGGTCAATCCAGCCTTTACCAGACTGTCGGGCTATACGGCCGAGGAAGCAGTGGGTCAAAGCACGCGAATTCTAAAATCCGGAAAGCAAGATCCGTCTTACTATCGCCAGCTTTGGGAAACGATCATTTCGGGCAAAGTCTGGCGTGGCGAATTGATCAATCGTAGAAAGGACGCCAGCCATTATACAGAAGAGATGACAATAACTCCTGTCCTTGATGCCGAGGGCAATATCTCGCATTTCATATCTATCAAACAAGACATCACCGCAAGAAAGATTGCAGAGGAAAAGCTACAAGAGGCGATGAGCCAGCTGGAGAAAAATTATCGTGAGACTGAGAGAGCCAGGAGTGTGATAAAGGCCATTCTTGATGCCTCCAGCGAAGCCATGATCCTCGTCTCCCCAGATGATGAATTCATAGCGATCAATAAAAAGTTCGAACAGTTTTTTGCTTTAAGGGCAAAGAAAATTTTAGGACGATGTTTTGCAGATATGCTTCCTCATTTTGAGCGCATTTTTAAAGATCCAGCAGGCATAAAGGCTCGGTTTGAAGATGCCTCGTGTGACCTCTCCGCTCAATACAAGGAAACAGTAACCCAACTCTGGCCGCAAAAACGGGATCTTGAGATTTATTCGGCTCCTGTCCAAAACAGAAGAGGAGGATATCTGGGGAGGCTGTTTGTTTTCCGAGACTGCACCCATGAGAGAGAAGTTGACCGGATGAAAACAGAGTTTGTCTCATTAGTCTCTCATGAATTGAGGACTCCACTCACTTCGATCGAAGGATATGTAGATCTTCTCTTGGGTGGTGATGCGGGTGAACTTCAGAATGAGCAGAAAGATTTCCTTCAGATTATCAGAAGAAATGCCGATCGCCTGACCTTGCTTGTTACCGATCTCTTAGAGGTCTCGAGAATAGAGGCTGGAGCGATAAAACTGAATATAGAGGAAATTGATTTATCGCCTCTCATTCAGGGAGTGGCTGAGTCTCTTCGACCTCAGATTGAGAATAAGAACCAGACGCTGAGCGTCTCCCATGGCGAGGATTTGCCTCCCATTCCTGGGGATGCCAACCGCATCATTCAGGTCCTGACGAATCTTCTTTCAAACGCCCATAAGTACACACCAAGTGGGGGACGAATCTCTGTGAATAGTCGCCTTGAGGATGAAGATGTGCGAATAGAAGTCACAGATACAGGCATTGGCCTTACGCAGGAGGAACAAGAGAGGCTTTTCACGAAATTCTTCCGTGCCGAAAATCCTACGACTAAAGAGGTCAGAGGAACAGGCCTTGGGCTTTGGATCACACGTTCACTTGTTGAAATGCATGGCGGTGAGATAGAGGTCGCTAGCAATCCTGGGAAAGGTTCAACCTTCAGTTTTACCCTCCCTGTTGCTGAGGAGACGAATCAGGAATAAAATTATAAATCTTTTCAAAAAAAATCTATCTCATTTGAATAATGCGCTGAATCAAGGAAGCATCATTTTTATCCGTTTTTCCCCATAATGAAGGAAGTCATCTGTAGCAACGCCGACTTCCGTACACCCTCGCCAAAAACTCTCGCTACCCTCCATCATGGGCTTCGGCCGGCGGAAATCGCCGCTAAATTAAATAGCAGTATTATGTATT
>JABAOF010005646.1_pt2 | contig 20621 bp, 21 predicted proteins | sample 7062171 | NCBI WGS metagenome assembly JABAOF01 (sample SAMN14538628, study PRJNA623070) | marine sediment metagenome | biome: marine biome [ENVO:00000428]; feature: marine pelagic biome [ENVO:01000023]; material: deep marine sediment [ENVO:00002113] | place: India: Gulf of Khambhat ...
AGGGGATTCCGTTCTCCCAACCTTCCCGAGCGATTTTATCATGGTGTTACCCCAGACGGTAGCGGTTTCCAGGTTCAAAATTTAGAGCTGAACCCTGAGACGAGTTTTAATCTGGATTTCGGGATCAGGTATCGCCTGAAAAATCTGTATTTCGAAACCTCCTTTTTCCGGAACATGGTTTATGACGGCATACAGATAGCTCCGACTGNNTTGACAAGCTTAGTCTTTATGGAATTGAAGCTTTAGGGCACATGAAATTCGATTTTGGACTCACCCTAACGGCGAATTTCAGTTATATAACCTCCAAGAACTTGGCAAATCCCGAGCTGCCGTACTCAGATACCTACAGCTCAAGAGTCAATCTTAACCTCCGGTACACGTTCCCGAATGATCTTTTCTGGGTAGAGTACCATATCAGATACAACGGTAATCAAAAAGATGTCAGCTTGGTCAACAACCCGATCGGGGATATCATCCCTGGATTCACGGTTCATTCATTGAGAGCAGGCGTCACTCTTTTTAAGAACAGCCCATTCGCTCAGCAGCTGGGTTTCGTCATCGGGAATTTGACCAATACACTTTATTCCGAGTTTGCCAACGCCAGCTTCTTCCGCCCAGCTCCGAAGCGGCATATCGTCCTGACCTGGTCAACCCGTTTTTAAATCATATGGTCAGTAACTCGGCAACTCTGTGACTCAGTAAATCAGTTCTCAGCAAAAGGAGAGATTTCTTTACTGTAATCGATCTCTGATTCTTTTTTTTGTCATATTTTGTTGTTCNNTAACTCTTTCGATCTTCCCGTGTGTTTAATCCATGTGAAGGTCGTAAGGTGAACAGAAAATGCAAAATATTCCAAATCCTGAGATTAATATTGAAGAATATTATAACCGATACGCGCCAATGGTTCTCCGCAGATGCCGTCAGCTGCTTAAGAATGAAGAGAAGGCAAAGGATGCCATGCAGGAAGTATTCGTGAAATTGTTAAAGCACAAAGCACATTTGAGGGACCAATATCCAAGCAGCCTGCTTTTTAGAATCTCCACAAACACCTGTCTGAATATTATCAGGGACGAGCGCAGTCATCCTTTGGTGTCACAGGAGGAAGTCCTGGCGGGAATCGCCTCTTACGATGAAAGCGAGGACAGAACAGTGATGAGAGATGTGTTAGATCGGATCTTTCACAAAGAAAAACCCTCTACGCGTGATATCGCAGTCATGCACTTTGTCGATGGAATGACCCTGCAGGAAGTCGCCAATGAAGTCGGCCTTTCCCTCTCTGGTGTCCGCAAGCGGATAAGAGAATTCCGCGCCCGGGCAAAGACCAAGAAGGAGATCTATTATGACCATTAAAAAGCTAAACAACTGGGAGCTCGAGCGCTTCCTTCTGGAGGAATTGCCGCCCGAGAGAATGAACGAAATAAAAAAACTTGCTGAGGAGAATCCTGAAATACAACAGAGAATCACAAGTCTCAAGCGGTCCAATAAGGACATCCTGAAACAATACCCGTCTGAATCAATGATTCCTGATATTCTAAGGCGGTATGAGGAGGGCAAGCGTCAGGAAAGAATCAGGGTAAGGACCAAGCCGTTCGGATGGCAGCGCTTCCTGTATGCTGTGCCCGCTTTGGCAGCAGCTTTGCTTATCGGTTTTGTGGTTTTTTTTAACAGAGGAACTCTTCCACCTGATACACGTATTAAAGGAGAGGAGGAGATTGATTTTACCAAAGCTCAAATCATCATCTACAGGAAGATCGCCGATGAAGTCAGCATACTCAAGGACGGTGATCAGGCCGCAGCCGGAGATCTTCTCCAGATCGCTTATGTCCCTGGCGAAAAAGCCTTTGGTGTCATCTTTTCCATCGACGGTAACAGGGTGGTGACGTTGCATTTTCCGGAGAGACAGACGGCTTCGACAGCCTTGAAACAAGAGAAAAAAGTATTACTGTGGAGCTCTTATGAGCTCGATGAAGCACCTGGTTTTGAACGATTTTTCTACATCACTGCGATGGAAGACATAGATGTTCAGAGTATCCTTAAAAAGGCAAAAGTTCTTGCTGAATTACCTGGTTCGGCAGCAGAGGGAATTCTCGATCTGCCCCAGGCTTACACCCAGTTTTCCATCCTACTGAACAAAGGAGAAGAGCAATGAGAAGATCATCGGTTCTTATCGGGATTTTGGTCGTTTTTGTCTTGAGTGGGATGAATCTATCAGCCGGACAGGCCACACAGAGTGCTGTAACCAAACGATATGCCGTGGTTATGGGGGCCAATCAAGGCGGACAGGAACGGGTGAAATTGCGTTATGCTGTCTCGGATGCAAAATCCATTCAGAAGGTTCTAGAAGAGTTAGGCGGAGTGGCTCCTGAGGACTGCCTGTTACTGGAAGAACCAAACGTCAAAACGTTTTACACGGAGATGGGCAAACTTCAGGAGAGAGTCAAAACCGAAAGGTCCGAATACAACCGCATCGAGATCATCTTCTATTATTCCGGACATTCGGACGACGAGAACATACTCTTGGGGAACGAGAAAATTTCTTACCAGGACTTTCGTGAGACCATCAACAACATGCCGGCAGATGTCCAGATCGCCATCCTCGATTCCTGTGCCTCGGGAGCTTTTACGCGGATCAAAGGCGGCAAGAAAAAGCTTCCGTTCTTGATGGATGAGGCCTACGATATGAGAGGTTATGCCTTTTTGGCGTCGAGTTCGGCGACCGAGGCTTCGCAGGAGTCTGATCTCATCAAAGGCTCGTTTTTTACTCATTATCTGACCTCGGGCATGAGAGGTGCAGCGGATATGAGTCAGGATGGTCTGGTGACATTGAGTGAAGCCTACCAGTTTGCTTTTAACGAAACCCTGGCTGAAACAGCCAAAACCATGAGCGGTCCCCAGCACCCGAACACGCATATTCAGATGACGGGAACAGGGGATGTGGTGATGACCGACATCAGGAAGAGCTCGGCGGTATTAATCTTGGATTCGGATATTTCGGGGCGCCTTTTCATTCATGACAGCAAAAACCTTCTCGTCGTAGAATTGACAAAGCCGGTGGGCCGGAAAATCGAGCTCGGTCTTGAAGAGGGAGAGTACAGGATTATAAATATCCTCGAAGGAGAAATTTACGAATCTAATATTTCGCTCCAAGAGGGAATTGGTTATGAGCTCCGAGCAGCAGGATTTACCAAGACCGATATTCAATACACAACTCCTCGCGGAGACAGAGCTATCAAGGCCCGAAGAGAGACTGTTCTTAGAGGCAAGCTCAGAATCACTCTATTTGCCGGGATCGTGTCTAAAATCACGAGCATGTATGGAGGCACGGCTGTCTTTACGGGGGGAGATTTCGGTCTGACCTTTAATAACGTTTTTTCGGTAGGTTTTGCTGGCTTCGGAAAAACCAACTTTACTCCAGGCTTGCCCGGTTGGGGAGGTATCACCTTTGCCTATGTCTTCCGTCCTGAAAAACAGCTGCATTTCCGGGTCACAGCTCTGGCGGGATCCGGAACAGCAAGGACGGGAACCATTTTTTATATATTTGAACCTGGTGTCGAAATGGTCCTCAACCTGTCCCGGATTGTCAGGATTCAGGCCGGACTCAGCCTTCCTCTCGTGGATAAACCGGATACCGGTCTGGATAACGTGATGTTCAACGTCAGTTTTCAGTTCGGGAAATAAATGAGATCAAACAGTCTTTATGACTGTTTTTCAATACATAAAGGGCCTTTGAAATAAATTTTCAGAGGCCTTTCTTTTCAATTGGTCATTTACTTAGATACTCCTTGGCTCAGCAATATCATTCTTTAATTTATCTTAAAAATATTCTTTCTGAGATCCTGTTTTACTGGTCTCCGGGTAACACTTCTCATGGTCTGTCGTGTTTCATTAATCTGGAGATGAATAAGACAGGAGATTGAAATGATAAGAAAAAAATTCTCTTTTGGCACTTTTATTTTGTTTTTTGTGGTAGCCCATCTAAGCGGCTCTTTGTTCGCTGTACCGGACATAACTGAGGGAGAGCAATTCCTGCTGAAGGCTATTGAAAGTCCGAGAAGTTCTGCCTTTGTAATATTTAACGCTGATATTTCCGGGAAAATCTTTATCCATGACCTGGAGAATCTGCTGGTTGTGGAGCTTTCTAAGCCGATTGGCCAGGAAATCGAGCTCGGACTCGAAGAAGGGCAATACACAATCACCAATATCGTTGGTGGTGATGTTTATGAATCAGAGATGATCCTGAAAGGTGGGGAGAGCGTGGAACTAAGACCAGAGGACCTGAAAAAAATAAAATTTTTCGCACCACCACCAGAGGAAGAAACTTCAGCTCCAATCAGAAAAGAAGCCCTGTTAGGAGACAATATAAAAACACATTTTTTTGGTGGTATCGGGACAAAATCCACGAGTATCGATGGAGAATATGCTGTGCTCGTGGGAGGTAGTATCGGACTGACTTTTAACCGTTCTTTTTCTGTAGGCTTAGCTGGCTACGGTAGAGCTGTTTCTGAAAATGGAGCTTTAGAGCTTGATGTCGATTTTGACCCAGGTCAGCCTGCCTATGGAGGCGTGACTTTTTCTTATGCTTTTTTTCCTGATAGAAAAGTTCATCTCAGGGCTGGAGCTCTTTTTGGATCCGGTAACTATTATTGCCGAGATTTCTTTATTTTCGAGCCTGAAGTCGATCTTGTCCTGAACATTTCCCGGATAGCAAGGGTGAGATTTGGGATGAGTATGCCGTTTACCAACAAAGAAAATGTCGGGTTGGATAACCTGATCTTTAATGTCGGTTTTCAATTTGGGAAATAAAAGTATAAAGAGAGGAAAAACCAAATGAACAGAAATGTTTCAAGACAATATGAGGTAATCATTGTCCTGTTATTGTGTGGAACCGGACTTCTGTTTTTTAGCAGTTGTCAGGAATGCAGGCATGATTCGGTGTTTGGATCAAGGCTTGTTGTCGAGCAGACTCGCAGTGTGGCTCCTTTTAACAGCATTGAGATTATGGGAAGCTGTGATGTGTATTTTGTCCAATCCGCCACCCAAGAACTGCGGCTGGTTGGCGAAGATAATATTTTGCCGTTGATACGGACTTGGGTGAGAAGCGATGGAACATTGGTCATCGAGAACAGAAAGAGCTATGAGTCAAAAGTAGGAGTGCAGGTCTATGCGTCGATGCTGGAAATTCGAGGCTTCTACATCTATGGAGCAGCCATCGTTGAAGGAGAACAGCCTTTTCATTCCGAGGAGTTGAATTTGGTGATCGGCGGCTCTGGTGATATGCGGATGACTGTTGCAGCTCAGAAAATTATTACATCGATCTACGGCAGTGGTGATGTTTTCTTGGGAGGCAGCACAAAGCTCCATGACATCAAGATTTTTGGATCTGGTAACGTGAACGCTCTGGATCTTATAACATCCAGAACAGAGATAACCTTAGCAGGTTCTGGCAACTGTCACGTCTATGTCAGGGATGTTCTGGATATCGTGTTGATTGGAAGTGGGAATATCTATTTTAAAGGTAACCCTGGAGTTATTAATTCTCATATCTCCGGAAGCGGTAACCTAATCAAGTTGGAATAACAGGACACAAAAGAAGTCAAACCTTTTTGGCCACGGCAATCAGACGCTTTGCTTCAGGTCCGTATGGATTCCCGTCAAGATCACCAAACAGACTGATCTCTTTAAATCCTGCCTCGTATAACCGATCCTTCAATTCCTGGCCAGAATAGACCCGGAGATGGAACGCGAATCGATAGACTTTTTCTCCCTTGATGATGATCCACTCGTTCTTTATCCGTGACCAGTCTTCAACGATTTCGTGCCGCTCGACGAGCAGAGATCCGTCGGGCAGGTCTTTCGAATGGATGGGTTGGTAGATCTTGGCCAGGATTTCTTTGCCGGCCACATCGAGGATGAAGAGGCCTCGAGGTTTTAAACTCTGGAAGACATTGCTCAGGACTTTCTGGTCGTCCTCTTGGGCATCAAAATATCCGAATGAGGTAAACATGCTAAGGATGAGTTCGAAGCTCTCTGGACGAAGGAAATGGCGCATGTCTTATTGCCTCCAACTCACACGGACGTTTTCTTTTCTGGCCCACTCTCTTGCTTTCCTCAACAAGAAAGGGGATTTATCGACTCCAGTGACGGATAATCCTCGTTTAGCCAGGAGGATGGCGTGCCTCCCAGGGCCGCAGCAGAGATCCAAAACTGAATTACCCCGAAATGATGTCAGATTCAGGATTTTCTTCACTTCCTCCTCGGCTTTCTCAAACTGCTCTGGGGCGAATAAAAACGGATAGAGTTATTTCCAGAAATCTTCGTCGTCAAACCACTCATCCATCAGAATTTTCCTCTTATTCAAGTTGACAGAATGTGATGTTATATTATTCAAATTAGGCCCGGGTGTAAAGATGCTGACGAAACTAGGATTTTCAAACACGTATTAATGAGTTAGAATACACCCACACAAGGAAGGAATGAATCATGAACATGGTCCTTTATGAAGATAGCTTCAAGTACGATAGTTTGGTTAAGCTGTTAATGATTTTTCCGCTTATTCTACTCCTCATCCTTGGTATTTTGTTCTATATTGATGCTCATACTAAAGACATATTCCCTGGTGAGCCCGCATCTGAGACAAGGATTGCGTACCTCGCCTTATTCGCCTCGGTGCCGTTTGTCTTGCTGGTTTATTGGCTCGTTTTGCCTCGAAAGATCTATATTCTTCAAGACCGGCTAAGACTAAAATATGGAGTATTTTTCTGGAATATTCCTTTTGAGACGATTGAGTCCGTACAGGCGGTTCAAGGATTACCCCTCTGGGTTATGAACAGCTCTGTTACCTCTTACAGAACTCAGGTCGAGATCGTCAGGAAAAAAAGGTTGAAAATCAGGATATCACCGAGTCGGAGGGCTCAATTCCTTGAATACATGAACAGAGCCCTGGCCGATTGGAGACGATCTCATGGAGATTGTGATTGACAAAGGGGAGCTGGCACCTCTTTGTTGGCTCTCGTTCATTGGATAGTTATTTTCTCCGTGCTGACGGCCACATTATTTTCTTTATGCGGGTCATGATTCTTATCCTCTTCATCAACAGCTGCGATCAAGTAGTAATCTCCAGGATCTACAGTTTGGGGCAGGGTGGAAGTCAGGATGACGACCTTTTTCTTGTTGCTTTTTATCCTTGGAAGACCAGAGTGGCCTATTAAAATGTCTTTTTCGTCTAGTGCCTCATTTTCTGAAAAATAGAAGGATATTGATGCGGCATTTGATTTTTTTTGACTCAGGTTCTCGACTTTTACCAGCAAATTGACCTCTCCGCCTGCTGGAACAGTTATGGATCCAAACCATGTCTCGAGAGCAGCCAAGTCGAAGATCTCGAACTCTTTAGCGTCAAGAATCATATCCATAAGGGTGAATGATTCTGGATGTTCGACCTCCAAACCTTGATCTGTGTCTACTACCTGAACAAACACCATCTCTAGATTAGGCATGATCATGATTACATGCCCCTTATATCCAGCAGCGTAAAATAGACGTCCTACTTTGGCCAGATGCTTCCAATCTTTGAGAATCGGAGTTTTTTTAGCCATAGTCCACCACATGAATCCGTATCCACGACCTTCTAGTTCTTTATATCCTAAAGAGGCATCTGAATAGGATGTAGTACTTTTTTTTACCCATTGTCTGGTGATAAGCTGCTCATTTTTCCACCGGCCTTCCTGGAGAAAAAGAAGGCCGAAACGGGCCCTATCTCTGGCTGACATACGAAAGATGTAGGCCGGATGAAGAGAGTACTGAAGTTCATAATAGTAATTACAATAACTGACTTTGAAATCCTGCATACCTATCGGGTTGGCGATTCTTCTTTTGAAATCATCAAAGATCTTCTTCCCGGTCTCCTGCTCGAATATAGTCCCGAGCGCGTTGAAATCCCAGTTGTTGTAGTACCAGAAGGTATGTCCCTGGTGGATGGCTTCCCCGGGGAGGCCTGAGCTCCCTCATCTCTGGGGTTTCGGCGGCAGCCTCATGGTAGATGCCTGACCTGGCTTTGAGCAGATGGATCACTTTTGCCTGTTTTTCTTCCTCCGTCAAGGGAGGGGCATCATCGATATTCAGTTGCGCCATGGTTTTCTGCAGGTCTATATGTCCCTCCTCAACATGAATGCCGTACAACGCGCTCAGAAAACTCTTTCTGATGGAGTGGCATAAGAATGGGTAGGTTATCCTTCCCCACGCGACAAAAACTTTTCCCTTATAAACAATGAAAATCGAAGCAGCAGCCGGTTTCAAAGTTTCCCAGTATTGTCTGGCAAGCTCCATTTTTGCCGAAGAAAAGCCGGCCTCTTCAGGCGTTTTGAATTTTTGCCATTTGTCCTTCGATTTACCTGTTGCATCTCCTTGAGAACTCAGTGAGAACGAGATAAATATGACAAAAAGGCAGAACAGGATTCCCCAGAATTTCAAGAGACTTCTAGACATAATTACTCTCCCTGCTCTTTCAACAATACCCGAAAAAAATATGCGAGTCCAGAGCTGCCGGGAATATTGCCTTTACTGTGCTTTTTCCCTTCACCCTTTTTCTTTACTTTCTTTTTTTCCTTCTCCAGTCTCTTCTTGAGTCGTTTCAGATTCTCTTCAGCGCTTTTCTTAAGCCTTTCCAGGAAGGCTGTATCCCGCATAGTATCTTTGGGGATCATTTCCAGAGTCTTATTGTAGAACTTTATGGCCAGCTCTGTTTCTCCGGTTCTCATGTAGGCTTCGGCCAGGCTGTCGTATGTGTTGGCTGATTCGGGGAAGGTCTTGACGTTGAGCTTAAAGAATTTTATAGCGTCTTCATTCCGACCGGAGTTTAAGAGGGTGTATCCGAGCGTATTAACGGTTCCTTCATCGATGTCATCTGGATATTTTTCTCTCATCTCAGGAAAGAGTTCAATGGCTTTCTCCACACCCTCGGTTTTTATAACCCTCGACCAAAGCATTATGGGAGCATCGTAGCGGGCATAATCCAAATAGGAAAGACCGAGGTCCTGGCCACCGCCGATAGCAAGCTCGACAATGTTGGGACCGATGCTCAATCCGTTAAAGCTGTTTGTAAAATAGACGACGCCGATTTTATGTTTTTTGTAGGCAACGATGTAATTCCGGAATATGCCGTAATCGCCCCACTGCCAGAACCCATCACCGTTTGCCGTCCGCTGGATGCCAAATCCGAGGCTCCAGTAAACGTTCTTTTCGACATCAATCTGGGGAGTGAGCATGTTGGCGATGGTTTCTCTCTTAAGCCCGACATCATTCAACACGGCTATGACGAACTTCGCATAATCCTTGGCCGTTGTGTACAGGCTGGCTGCGGAATGGGCCTTCATCCTTTTCCTGAATTTGCCGGTCGTGTCGCCAAAAACATTGTGGCCCACTGATGACTGGATTTCGTAGCGTTCCTGCCAGACCATGCTGCTGTTTGTCATCGCCAGCGGTTCAATCACCATCTTCTTCATGGTTTCGCTGAGGGATTCCCCTTTGAGATGCTCTATGACTCTCTGGAGGAACATGTAGCCGTCTGCCGAGTAGCGGTATTTGGTTCCCGGCTCAAAATAGATTCGAAGAGGCTTTCGGGGGCCGCCGTGGGGGAGACCGGAGGAATGGCTGAGCACCATCCGGGCGGTTATCGTCCGGAACCAATCGCTTTTGAAGCCTTCAAGATCTATGGGGTGGGCTATGTATTTTTCCACGAGGTATTCCTCGGGGACATACTCGAAAAGCGGCCTGTCTAGGTCCAAATCACCCGCTTCAACCAATTTCATCACCAGGTAGGCAAAGAAGGGTTTGGTGAGAGAGGCCGCTTCGAAAATGGTTTCCTCGGTCACCGGTTCTCCGGTTTTGATGTTCTTGATTCCGTAAGCACCCGACCAGATGATTTTTCCGTCCCGTATGACAGCGATAGACAGCCCAGGCACATCGCCTTTTTTTATCAAGTCCGGGATGGCTTTATCCAGTTTTGAGATTAATGCCTTCTGATCCACTCCTGTTTTTAGCGGAGCTGTTTCTTGGGATAGGATTTGATTGCCTGCTAATAAAAATCCGATGAAGGTGATTAGCCAGACAGAGTTTTTGATGATTTTATTCATTCTTAATCTCCGTATGATAATGTTTAATATAAAGATAGATATTTTCACTCCTAAATACGTGGTCAGGAGAAAATGGTTGTAAACATTCTCAAGATTAATGCTATTATCAATTTTATCTTTAAAGGTGACAAAAAATTTGATTAAATGATGATCAAAGAATAATTTCTATCGAATGTAGATGACACTCTGGATTTTTCTATCTGGGATTTTGGCTCCAGCCCTTTTCTGGATCGGCTATTTTTACTACAAGGATCGGTTTAAGCCAGAGCCTTTTAAATACATCGGGACGGCCTATATACTGGGTATCTTTTCAGGATTCCTCTGTTTTCAATTCTTTAAACTGCTCCCCCTTATAGGAATCCCCGAAGATCCTAGCGCATTGATGGAGAGTCACCGGATTCAATTTCTTGGTTACAGTGTTGGTGTAATCGGAGTATTAGAGGAAGCATTTAAATTTTTGCCTTTCATTCTTATCATCATGAGGTTTAAATCCATCGACGAAAAAACAGATGGCATTATCTATGCTTCGACGATTGCCCTGGGATTCGCCAGCTTTGAAAATCTTTGGTACTTAAGATATATGGAGGGGCTTGAGTTTTTAGGGCGGGCATTCGCCTCTCCTTTAACTCACACCATTTTTTCTTCTATCTGGGGATACACCTGTGGTATGGCCCGGATTCTCGATAAATCGCTTCTCAGAGCCTCTCTCGTAGGTCTTTTATTTGCGGCAGTCACTCATGGCTTGTTTGATTTCCTTACGACTTCTTCTGCCCTGAGAGTTATATCCGCCGTGCTCATCCTGATCATCTGGATTTGGAGAATGCGGGTTCTGGAGAGGTAGGATTCTGGCTTGTGCACACCTATCTAGAAAATCNNGAAAGTACCGATTTGATTTGAATCGTCGAGGCTTTTAAAAAGAGCGCACTAATCGAGCGTGGCCCATTCCGGCGGCACGGTTTCCATCAGCCGGCTTTCCTCCGGCGAAATCGACAAACCAGGCCCCGGCAAACGCATCTGTCACTGTATCGGACGTCCATGTGCCCAGTAAGTCTTTTTGAAATATAGGGTCGATAAAATTTCCATTCTTTTTTTTCGATTCCAGGAGCGAGGCCGATTCTTCGACTGTCGGCAGCCGCCAATCCGAAAAACCGGCGAATTGATCGGCGTTGCATTGTTCGACATATGCTTCAACTTCCCGCCATGTCATTCTTGATGACTCGGCCTGCTGCCACATAAGTCCCGTGTCCTGGTCCACGACCACTTTCTGGCCGTTAAGCGTTTGGACCTCGTATTGATGGCTGAAAGTACCTTTGATGTTTTCGCCGGGACAATGGAAACCTTTGTCTCTGATCATCTGGAGAACTTCTTCCGGTGAGAGTTCTGCTGGCTGGCTACGCAAAGCTACCTTTTCAATAACTTGTTCCGTAGCTTTTTCCGCTTGTTCAACAGGTTCTTCAGCGGGGCCCTTGCAGGTGACGAGGATCATCATAAAGAGGATTACCGATAGCGTCAAAATTTTGGACTTCATAATTACCTCCTTTATTGTGGTCCGAGGATTCTTTTAATTAGTTTAAGTCTATAAAACATTATCTTGTTAATGACAACTAATAGTTTTTAAGGATTATTACAACGGGAGATGTTCCAGAAGGAAGTTCTAAGAAATGATGAATCAAGGAATTAAAGCCGCTATAAGATACCTCGCATGTAAACCTAAAATAATGTTAATAAACTGGATTTAATGTGGTAGGATACAGGGCAAGATTTACGTGCCTCAAACGATTGATTAGGAGGAGTAATGAAGAGAAGAGAATTTATCGAAAAAACAAGCTGCGGGATGGCTGGAATCCTGGCCGCCGGAGCAGCGGTGGCTGCGAGTCAGGAACCCCCTCCGCCTCCGAAGAGGAAGAGGTACAAGATTGAGGTCGAAATTTATGAGGTGGGCAAAAAAACAAGATGTTATAAGGGAGGAGAGAAATTTAAGTATCCTGAAGACAGAGGCAAGGTTTGTCATTGGCTCCAGGACAGCATGAACGCTGCCATTCGGGTCCTCCAATACGGAGGGACCTTACCCTGGCTTTATCCAGGGACTCCCTACGAGAAAGTCATCAATAAGAACGGAGTCACGACAGAGTACATTCGATGTCCTGATCCGAGTGAGGCCGGAGTCGTAGCCAAAATCACAAGAACGGAGATACCGGGATGATTGGGGACGTTTCCCAATGAATGACATCCGTCTGATTCACTGGAAAAGACAGGAAGCTGAAGAAAGGGCAAAGAGGCTTCAAGTTCTTGGTTACGATGTGATAAGCGAAGCGTTTGATCGAGATGCCCTGCGCAAAATGAAGGATAACCCTCCTGCCGCAGTTGTGATCGATCTGTCGCGGATGCCTTCCCACGGTCGAGATGTGGCTCTGGCTATCCGAATGTCCAAGCCATTGCGACAGGTGCCTTTGGTTTTTGTCGAGGGGGATCCGGAAAAAGTTTCCCGCATCAAAGAGCTCTTGCCTGATGCCACACACACCGACTGGAGGAATATCAAAAGTTCTTTGAAAGAAGCCATTTTGCACCCACTCCAGGATCCTGTGGTGCCGAGCACGGTCTTTGACCCGTATTCCGGGACTCCTCTAGCCAAGAAGCTCGGGATAAAAGCTGATTCGATCGTGGCCCTAGTCAATGCTCCTAAGAATTTTAAAGAGACACTCGGAAAACTGCCGAAAGGAGTTGTTTTTCGCAAGTCTGCGACGGGCCGAGCTGATTTGACTATCTGGTTTATCACGTCTCGAAGCACTCTTGAAAGCCGAATTTGCCAGATGACAGGTCAGGCTAAAAAGGGCGGGCTCTGGATTGTCTGGCCTAAGAAAGCCCCAGGGGTGGAAACCGATCTTTCGCAACCCGTCGTGCGGCAAGTCGGTCTGGCGGCCGGTCTGGTGGATTTTAAAGTCTGTTCTATCGATGCCACTTGGACCGGGTTACGATTTTCCCTGAGCCAGCCCAAAAAAGAATAAAAAAAGAGGATAATTCCCCTTTTTTCGTCATGATTTTCCAAATCTAATTTTTACCCCGATACGAAAAGAGAATCCCGAAAAACCGATTTCGGCTTTCCTCACATTCCTCGTTCCTGGGAGGTTTGGCTTTTGTTCTGATAATTCCAGGCCTAAATAATATTTTCCAGTCAACCCATTGAATTCTTCCGCAGCCCAGAATGTTCCTCTTTCTATCTGTCTTCTTTCAAAGGAACCGGTAGAAACGTTTTCGACATCCCAGTCGTTAAATCGGACATATCTTCCCGATCCTTCGGCAACGAGAGCAAAGGACTCCGTGACGTCAAACTCAAACCCAAGACCACCATGAAATCCGATATTGCTGTCTGTGGCTTCGCCGTCTGATAATTCCCATCCAGTTTGATCAAAAAACGATTCGAATTCTTGCCGCAGTAGAAATTTAACCTTCGCTGCATAATACCCGATTCCTGCCTTAAAAAAGACGTTTATCCTGTTGGCAAGCGGCAAAGTGTAATAACCGGTAAGACTTATAGGAATCACCGTGTATTCTGGATTCCAGGATATGGATACCCGCATCAAAGGAGCCAGGAGAGAGAGCTCGGACATGCTGTTTTCAGTTCTTCTCATGCGTCCAACGCCTAAGCCCACTCCAAAATTGTCAGAGAGATGGAAGACGATCTCTGCTTCCATATCAAAGCCCCAATTGGCCCTTTTCAATTCGCCTGTTTGAGATAGTATAAGTACAGATGCGAGATCTGTAATCTCAGAATTCAAATCGTTGATGAAATCATCCATATCTCCGCCGGTGGAGTTCCCGTATCCGCCTGATAACTTCAGACTGAACTTCTGGAGGCTGTCTTGGGGCTGGGCAGAAGCTATAAAAAGAAATATGCCTAGGATTGTGAGGGAAACAAAAATGTATTTTTTTTTCATGTGTACCTCCTTAGATAAGTGATGTTATTCTGACGTTTTAAAAAAAATTCCTGATCATTTTTCCATATTCGTCCTTCGTAGTTTCTGTAAAACATGACCTTCCTATTGATTAAAAACGAAATAAAGGAAAAAGTGTTACTTTTCTCTCTTTATCTTGTCATGCATGGATAATGCTTTACAGGACAAAGACAGTTCGAGCAATAATCATGCCAATCCGTATTGCTCTATTTTCCCCTAAGAGGGAAGTTCCTTAGATGTCCTTTATGAATGACAAGTGTTAAAAAATGGGACTCTCTCTATTTTTGACTTTTTGGTAATTCCTTGGGATTGGCGTGACTCTGTGCTATGATACTTTTTTCATTGTACCTGTTGTTAGATAGTCCAAATTTTCATCAAGAAGGAGACATTGAATGACTAACTCCACAGATCGAGATGTCAAGCACTGGTGGCGCTGGTTGATCCTTCTTGTGGTCAGCCTGGTCATGTTCGGCTCGTATTACATTTACGATGCCCTGAGCCCGATTAATGAATATATCCAGCAGTCAATGGGCATCGATAATGCCAAATTTGGACTGCTCTTTTCGCTCTACGGCTTGCCAAATCTTTTCTTTCTGCTTATCGTGGCGGGTTTTCTCCTCGATCGCTTGGGGATTAGGAAAGCCGGAACTTTTTACGTTTTTCTTATCCTGCTCGGTTCCCTCATCACTTCCCTTGGGGCGGGAAAGTCGTTTATCATCATGCTCATCGGCCGGATGGTCTACGGATTCGGCTCAGAAGCCACTCTCCTGGTGACGAATAAGGTCATATCCCGTTGGTTTAAAGGTAAGGAATTGGGGTTTGCCTTTGGCCTGAATATCACGGTCATGAGGCTTGGAACCGTCCTGGCTATGAACACGTCTGCCCAGATAGCCGACGCGACCGGCACGTGGCGCTGGTCGGTTTGGACGAGTACGATCATCATGTTCGTCTCCTTCATCCTTTTTCTCGCTTACCTAATGATAGATAGGGATGTGGATAAAGCGATTAAGGCCGGAACAGAGGAAAAGATAGTGGTCGGCGATATATTCAAGCTGAACGCCGCATTCTGGTTTATCTGCTTCCTGTGTGTGACGTTTTATTCGGCTATTTTTCCGTTTGCCAACCATGCACCTCGGTTTATGCAGATGAAATTCGGGATGACAGCGGCCAAGGGAGGCCTGTACACATCACTCATCATGACGGCCTCTATGATTTTCACGCCGCTCCTCGGCCTCTTGGTTGATAAGCTTGGATATAGAGGGAAGATCATGATCATCGGATCTTTATTGATCGTACCGGCCCACCTGTTGCTCGGGCTGACATATCTCCATCCGGCTGTTTCTTTCATCATGCTTGGCATCTCCTTTTCGCTTGTTCCAGCCGCCCTCTGGCCGGCTGTACCCATCCTCGTCAAAGAAAAATTTCTCGGGACAGCCTTCGGGATTATTGCCTGGGTCCAGATGTTCGGGCTAACCCTATTTCCGTATCTCGCGGGGAAGGTTGTGGATGCCTCTGGCGGTGATTACACCAACATGGAATTGATGTTTGCTTCGCTAGGATTCTTGGGTCTTATCTTCTCGCTACTGCTCCTAGGTGCGGATAAAAAGCTGAAGCTAGGTTTAGAACTGCCGACAAAAGAAGCCCAAGCCATGGCCGACGCTTCTTAACAGCGGCGATCTTTACCCTTCAATACAAGATTTGGGTAAGGAATTAAAATCTAAATCCATGTACAGCCGGCTGATCGATGAAACCATTTTCTTGACCGTCTCGTAGATGGACTGGGGGATGATAAGCTCTGCCTCAGCAATGTCCTCTATGTAGACATTGTCGTAGAGGTAAGCAGGGATGTCGCCTTTAAAAAAAATATCTGCCTCCCATGCCTTCTGGACAATTCTCCTGGTTTTAAAATTTTCATCCGAGACACGGAGATCATCCCCAGAAGAGATGTAGAATCGAAATCCGTGGTTGGAGGTGATCTTCGGGCTGAGGTTGGCAAACATGCAGAGAAATTCACCGACAAAGGCGGTTCCTCTCAACGAAAGCTTATAGGTGCCGATTTGACTTTTCACATAAGGCTGGATGAGGTAGAAGCTTCTTTCAAGATCAAGGTTTCTGAGTTCAGAGATATTCTCGATCAGCCTGAATCCTTTTCCCCCTCTTCCCAGTCTCTTTTTCAGTACGAACGGATTTCCCTGTCTGAATAGATTCTGGATATCTTCCAGATTCTCCCGATCATAAATTTGGGTGGGGATCATTGGGTAATCCTGATAAAGAAGAAAGTACTGGATCCACTTATCCTCAAGCCTCAGGGCTGGTGCTGGATTTCTGGGCAGTAAACCTTTGCCATCCATCCAGATTTTTAAGGCCCGTAGGTCGTCCATACTAGGAAGACTGTTGATATAGTCATAAAAATATTTCCCAAAATTTTTTCTCGATAGTGAGTTAATCCTGTCAAAAATTCCAGAAGGTTGGCCGTATTTTAACCGATGAACGAGGTCATATTCCGAAGCACCACCCGGCACACCTGTATTAACCTCGCTTAAAAATAGCGTCAGATTTTCGTCGATCAAGAAATCCACGCCAATATACATGTCTCAGGATTTCTCCCTATTTCATTTATTTTTGGTAGAGATAGATGAGATGTTCTTCGCCGTCTTCGGCCATCATCACCACAAAATCGATCATCTTGCTCGCCCATCCGGGAACAGGGTAGCTGTGTGTGACTACATAAGTGCCGCCTCTGAGCTGTTTTTCCAGCTGCGGGCGGAGCAGTTCATTGATTTCCGTCAGCATGTATAGAGCGACGACAGTGGCTTCAGAAAAATCAGCTTTCAAGACATCTTGGAGGCGGAATTCCACTTTGTCTTCAACGCCGGAGGCTTTAGCGTTAGCTCTTGATTCCTTTATTCGACGGTTGTCAATATCAATCCCGACTCCCTGTGCCCCTAACTCTCCGGCTGCTAAGATCACGATCCGACCATCCCCACAGCCAAGATCATACACGATGTCGTGTTTATCCACACAGGCCAATTCGAGCATTTTTCGGACAACATCCATCGGTGTGGCCACAAAAGGAACTGCATCCTCCATATCGGCTTTCTTGTTTGTGTCCGCATAGACATCTAGTCCGTTATAGTCATCTAATCGAAATGAGTACGTTCCTCCAGGATTAAGACGGTAAAGAAGTGGCTTACCATCACGGTAGAAGGTGAGATTCAAAGCCACATCTCCAGGGTAGTGGTCTGTATTCCCGGCTTTGATGACTTTTTTTACAGGCTTTTCGCCAGGACGATCTTGTTGGATGACATATTGAATGACTTTTTGAGTGTTGTTCCGTATGGTTGTTTCAGATAACTTTTGATTAGCGGATGCCTTGTCATTGGACTCATTCTTCCGGATGCTGAATTCTTTTGGCAGGCTGAGCTGGAAAAAGTTGAAAATGGACAAAGTTAAGATGACCAAAGTTCTTATGATCACAATATTTTTTCTGTTTATTTCTCCAGTGTTTAAAACCTGATCCTCCTTAAAACATAAACTCTTGATAGAAAAGATACAAATATCCTCCAATATCACTCACGATTCTGTTTGATTTCATCGAGTCTGGCCTTAGCCTTTGGTGTCCTGAGCCACTTCCAGACCGTTTCGAGTGTCTGGCAAGGATAATCATCGCAAAAACCACAGTTTTCGATGGCCTTTCCCACACCACAGATCCTCACTTGACATTCAGCGCAGATACTGGCCAACCTCTTTCCTGGTGAGGCACATCCATCACAAAGGATATCAGAGGATTCAATCTTGTGTTTGGCCAGTTGACCAACGCTTTGCTGTCTTCTTCAAAAGGATCTCATCTTCTTCCTGAGTGCCGATATAAGCCGGACACTCCGTACAGTTGAGCCCACGAAAGGCAATGATCTCATCTGCCAGATAATCCTCCTCAATCATCGTTCAGGGATTCATAGACCCAAGAACTATCCATTTATCGATAAACTCCCGGATAGCATTCAGCTTGTTATTTTACCTCTCATGAGTGCCTATCACAATGTTCGATATTATAAGCATCTCCGATTCCGTGATATGAAAGCAAATGAAGATGTATGGATTGCATGGTTTTGGAGATGCTTCCTTTAATATTCAAGCAGTATCAATGCTTGTGTCTGTGATGGGTATCCGGCCAGTGGCCGTGGATATGTTCTATCTCATGATGGGTGTGTTCATGGGTGTGAGGCTCTTCGACTTTTTCTGGATGGGGATGAAGATGGTGGCCGTCATCATGGGAGTGGGTATGGGCATGTCTCTGGCGCGAATGAAAATGACGATGAGAATGTCGCTCCACCCATATCAGATAGACGCCGATAATCATAAGTCCTGCCGCCGGAAACATCACCCAACCCAACCACTCTTTAAGGACGACGAGAGAGAATACTGCTCCTACAAACGGAGCCAGGCTGAAGAAGGCTCCGGTCCTTGAGGATCCCAAGCCTTTAAGGGCTTTGATGAAAAGCACAAGGCTCAGGCCGTAGCTGAACGACCCAAGTAAAAGGGCCAGGATAAGGACCGACTCGATGGGAATCTTCATCCTTAATAGAATGGCCAGAAGAAGGCTGGTGGTCCCGGCAAAAAACCCCTTGATCTGAGTGATTTGAATAGGGTTTTTGTCTGAAATCTTACAGGTCAAGTTGTTATCCAACCCCCAAAACATCATTGCTGCTGTGACCAAAAGAGGTCCCTTCAGTGTGAAGCGGCCCAATTCTGGATCCCAGCTCAAGATGATACCAGCCAGCGTCATGCAGGTTAGAGCCAGCCAGAATCGCGTTCCTGTGTATTCCTTGAAGATGAGCATAGCAATCAGTGCTGTCGTCAGCCCCTCCAGGTTCAGTAGCAGGGAGGCGGAGAAGCCAGAAATGAACTGTAATCCAAACATAAGGCTTATAGGCCCCAGGATTCCTCCGGAAAGAATAGCGCCGAAAAGCCAGGGGAGGTCCTTCTTTTCGAGTGGAGCATTTTTTTCAGGAGCTGATCTCGAGGCTTTCCGGCCCACTCTATAGATCGTCAGGCCGGCGAATGAGCCCAGATACAGAAGCCCGGCCAGGGCCACAGGGGAGATATCCTCGACGAGGAGTTTTGCCAGGGGAGGGCTGAGGCCAAAAAGAGCAGCGGAGAAGAGGATGAATAACAGAGGTTTTTTTGGCACCTAGAATTTCTTCCTCAGGGAAAGACCGATGTTTCTCCCGGCAGCCGGAAAGCCGTATCGTTCCTGATAATCTTCGTTCAGAAGATTCCGGATGAACAGGACGACTTCGAACAATCCGGCTATAGGATACCGCCCTTCGATATCCAGCCTGGCGTAAGCATCTTGAGTTCGAACCCGGAGATCCGTGTTCCACAAGGTGTTGTTGTTGTAAATGATTTCCTGGCTGGAGACAGCCTGAACAAAAAAGGCTATGCTGGCATTGTTCCAGGCTTTATACTGGACGCCGAGGTTGAACTTATGCTTAGGCAGTCCAGGGATCTGATCGAAGTCACGGTCTAGCGGATTGACGAACAGGCTGACGAACGGATCATCTGCTGTTTCGCTTTTCTGGTAGGTGTAATTCAAGAAAGAAGACCAACCTCCGCCAAACTGGTGAGCGACCTCAAACTCGATCCCGTAGATTTTGGCCTGTTCGATGTTATAGGAGACGAAGTTGATCAAGTCAAACTGGATGTAATTGTTGATATGATAGTAATAGGGAGAAATTTCGACCTTGGTTTTAGTGGGAAGAATCGTCCGCCATCCTCCCTGAATCATCAGACCATCTTCTTTGTCGAAGGAGAGTTGGCTGGTGTCCACTCCTGCATCGTCGGGGTCATAGTGCCAGTAGTGTTCGGGTGGGGTGGGCATCCTGAGCGCTCGAGCGAGGCTGAAGTACAATACACTGTCCTCATTGTAGTTGTAGACAAGTTTAGCAGAAGGGGCCCATCCATCCATCTCGATATCAGGAATCAGCTCGAACTCACCCGAAGGCCCTGAGATTCCGTTATAGGACATATACCGTATACCAGGAACGATGGTGATCCTACGATCCAGGAGCCGAATCTCATTCATGATGTAGAAGTCGAAAGTTTTGGCCGCAACATAGTATTCATTCCGGAAAGAGCTGCGGAAATCGTCTGAGAAATTCGTATCCCCATCGTCTTTTAAGTGAGTGTAGTCAAACCCAACAGAAATATTCTGGTTGGGAAGAAAGTGTTGGTAAGTCGCCGAAAATCCTTGGGAGCGATCATCATAAAACTCCTTGTGAAAGATTCTGTCCAACCGGGCGCGCGTGTTGAACGACTCGCGGTTTCCGTGGTTGAGCCAGTAGCGGATATTCAACAGGCCATAATCCTTCAAGGCTTGTTCGTAACCAAAATCGAACGTCCATTTTGTCTTTTCCCACCAGCTGCCTGGCTCAGGATAAGCGCCCATACCTCCATACATGTATTCGCCGTCTGAAGCAGGGTATTCAGAATCGAAGGCTGTGGAATAATCAGGATCACCGGGATCTTTAGAAACTCTGTT
>JABAOF010005203.1_pt5 | contig 20608 bp, 20 predicted proteins | sample 7062171 | NCBI WGS metagenome assembly JABAOF01 (sample SAMN14538628, study PRJNA623070) | marine sediment metagenome | biome: marine biome [ENVO:00000428]; feature: marine pelagic biome [ENVO:01000023]; material: deep marine sediment [ENVO:00002113] | place: India: Gulf of Khambhat ...
CTGGTCATTCATGGCAAATCCGCCTGGGATGCGGAGAGGGAAGCCCGGCGTGTTGCGGAAGAAGAAGACAAGATCTACGTGTCGCCATACAACGATCCCATTGTGGTTGGCGGGCAAGGAACTTGCGGGTACGAGATTTCAAAGCAACTTCCCGACGTGGATGCCGTCCTATTCGCTTGCGGGGCGGGGGGATTGCTTTCGGGATCGGCGGGTTGGCTGAAATACCACAACCCCAAGGTGGAAGCCTTTGGCGTCTCGCCGGAGAACTCCCCTGTGATGTATGAATCAATGCGAGCCAATAAGTTAGTCGAGATTGAGACCTTCCCGACACTAGCGGACACCTGTCGTGGCAACATGGACTTAGACAGCATCACTCTGGAGCTATGTCAGCGATATGTGGAGGAGATTGTGTTGCTCACCGAAACAGAGATAGAAGAATCCATCCGTCTTCTGTTCGAGCAACATCGTCTTGTGGTCGAAGGTTCAGGAGCACTGAGCGTTGGTGGACTGTTTAAACTAAAAGAACGATTAAAAGGAAAGAAAGCAGTCGCGGTAGTATGTGGACGAAATATTAATTTGGAAGTGTTCAAACGAATCATTCAGTAAGCCCGATGCAGCATCGGTCCCATGCCAACACGACCTTACTCGTACTTATTTTCGAACAACAAATATTGGACGTTCCCGTTATCGATTGACAAGAAGACTTAAATGAATGATTATAGAAACGATTATCCCCATTTGCACCAGAGGATATTGTGCATAATCTGTGTGATCGCTAGCCACCGACAGTTGTCCCTGGTTACAGTTCTATCTTGAGGAGGTGATTATAAAACCTAAACTTGTCACATATCCGGTTAACCATCGCTAACAATCGTTAAAATCGGCGCTGAAGGAGGAAGATAGATGATGCAAAAACGCCGTGGGCTGATGCTGGTTATCAGCCTGTTTATGATTCTGTCGTTGGTTCTGGCCGCCTGCAAGCCGGCGCCCCCACCGACCGAGGAGGCTCCCCCACCTTCGCCAGTCCCAGAGGTCGAGGAGAGTATATTCGTCTACGCACACGGGGCCACCTTCCCCGACATTGACCCCAGCATCAGTTTCTCCAATGACTCGGTCGTGATGGGCAATGCCTATGAGACGCTGGTCTTCTATAACCCGCCCGGGAGCGAAGAAGTGCTCAGCCCAGCGCTGGCCACCAGTTGGGAGTCATCGGAGGACGGCCTGACCTGGACCTTCAATCTGCGGAAGGGGGTCAAGTTCCACGACGGCACCGATTTCAACGCCGAAGCCATGAAGTACTCAATCGATCGGACCATAAGCAGGGGCATGGGGGCTGCTTTCATCTGGGACGCAGTGGATGAGATAACCGTTATCGACGACTACACCGTGGAGTTCAAACTGAGCTACGCCGCGCCTGTGGACCTGATCGCCGCCTCAGGGTATGGAGCCTGGATCTTCAGCCCCACCTGCATCGAGGCCCAGGGAGAAAACGCCAGCGAGTGGCTCAATGAGGGCCATGATTGTGGAAGTGGCCCCTACATGATCGAGAGCCGCGAGCGGGGCACACGGCTGGTTATGACCCACTTCGACGACTACTGGGGCGGCTGGAAGGAAGGCCAGTTCGGCAAAATCGTCTTCGATATCAATCCCGATCCCGTCGTCCAGCAGCAGATGCTCGAGGCCGGTGAGGCGGACGCCGCCTACGATCTACCACGGGAGAACTTCGCTGCTCTAGACGCCCGCGATGACGTGACCGTCTACATCAACCCCAGTTTCATGAACCTGCTGGGCCTTTTCAACATGAAGAAGGAGCCCACGAATAACAAACTTGTTCGGCAGGCCCTTTCCTACGCCTTCCCTTACCAGCAGTTCATCGAGATCGCGATGCTGGGCCAGGCCACGCAGGCCTACGGGCCCGTTCCCGTCGGGATGTGGGGCCACAGTGAAGACCTGTTCCAGTACTCCTACGATCTGGACAAGGCTAGGGAACTCCTGACTGAGGCTGGTTACCCAGAAGGTGGCTTTGACCTAGTCATGACCTTCGCCACCGGCGATCTGGACGAGCAGCAGGTGGGTGAACTGTGGAAGGCGGAGCTGGCCAAGCTGGGGATCAACCTGGAGGTGCGGGGCATGGAATGGGAGCCCCAGTGGGACCTGGCCATGTCAGATCCCCTTGCGGCTCAGGACATTCTCGTCTTCTACTGGTGGCCTGACTACATCACCCCCTACACCTATCTCTTCAACATGTTCCACTGCGAAGAGGAGATCCTCTTCAACCTGGGTTACTACTGCAACCCCGAGTTCGATGAGCTGATAGACAGGGGCAACGAACTGGCGGCCACCGACCGGGCAGAGGCCGAGCGGCTCTTCATCGAGGCCCAGGAGATACTGATAGAGGACGCCGCAGCCGCGTTCTTCTATGACCGTGCCAACAATGTCGAGATGCGATCCGACATAAAGGGCTTCGCGGACAACCCGGCTTATCCCCATGTCATCTTCGTCTACCATCTGTGGAAGGAGTAGGGGAATTCTGAGAGAGTTGATATATGGAAGCATAGAAGGTATCTCTTCCGTGCTTCCATCCTTCTTTTCTCCCCAATCTCCTACTATTCCACTATCCCAAAGGTGCTGGTTGGATTTATAAAGAAGGACAAACTTTCCCAGGAGATACTATATGCAAAAATTGGAATACCTAATCAGGAGACTATTGCTTGCGGCACTTGTGCTTCTGAGTGTTTCGATCATTACCTTTGTCATCTCCCGTGTTGTGCCCTCCAATCCTGCCGCCCTGTGGGTCGGTCCACGTCCTACTAAGGAACAAATAGCCGCCGCTGAAATCAAGCTGGGCTTGGACAAACCCCTCCATATTCAGTACTTCATATACATGAGCGATCTATTACATGGCGATTTCGGTGTCTCAGTAGAATCTCATCAACCCATCCTGACCGACCTGAAGACCTATCTACCGGCGACCCTTGAGTTGGTCATCACAGGCATGATCATGGCCGTCCTCATCGGCATCCCTTTAGGCGTCCTCTCCGGCGCCAAGAAGGACAGCCTGCTCGACCATACCAGCCGATTATTGGCTGTCGCTGGTGTCTCCATGCCTACCTTCTGGATGGCACTCTTGCTGCAATTCCTTTTCTTCGGTAGGTTGAAACTCTTGCCCTTGTGCAATCGGGTGGCTAGGGATATCTCCCTGTTCCATCCGATTCAGCAGATGACAGGCTTTTATGTGATTGATAGTCTAGTCAGTGGCAACTGGGAAGCTCTACGCAGCACCCTCGTCCACCTCATTCTGCCCGCTTTCACCCTGGGCACTTACGCCATCGGCCTGACCATCCGCATGACCCGCTCCACGATGATCGAAGTCCTGGAGGAGAAGTACATCACTGCAGCCCGAGCGGCGGGCATCCCGGAGCGCACCATCCTCTTTCGCCTGGCTCTCAAGAACGCCATTGTCCCCACGCTGACGGTATTGGCCCTCTCTTTCGTCTATTCACTGACGGGGGCCCTCCTGGTGGAGGTCATCTTCGCCTGGCCTGGTTTGGGTAATTACGTTACCCGTGCTATCCTCAGCCTTGATTTCCCGGTTATTATGGCCGTAACCCTGGTGGTAACCGTCTTCTATGTCTTAATTAATCTATTTTTGGATATCATTCAGACCTTCCTGGATCCCCGTGTCACACTGGGTTGATAGGAATTGGTCTCCACTTCCGAGTGTGCTGTCATGAAGATTAGAGTCATTGCTCCCGTGACGACCAAGGAGTTTGAAACTGCCACGTTACCCCAGTATGTGGCGGCTGCCAGACCGGACGCCGAAATCAGCGTCGTCGGCCTCGATAGAGGTCCGGCCTCCCTGGAGTCTGATTACGAGGATGCCCTGGCGGTGCCGGACATCCTGGCCAAGGTGCGCGCCGCGGAGGCAGAGGGGATGGACGCGGTCATCATTGATTGCATGGCCGATCCGGGCCTGTCCCCGGCCCGCGAACTGGCCTCTATCCCTATCGTCGGTCCAGCACAAACAGCCATGCACCTAGCTGCCATACTGGCCCATCGGTTTTCAGTAATAACGGTGCTCGAGCGTGATATACCCCTCATTTGCCGCCTGGCTCTGCTGTATGGTCTTGAGAGCAACCTGGCTTCGGTCCGGCCAGTCGACATACCCGTCCTGGAGCTAGATAGAGATCGAGAACGGTTGATGGGGGTCCTGGTGGAACAATCAGCCAGGGCTATTCAAGAGGATGGAGCTCATATCATCGTCTTCGGCTGTACCGGGATGAGGGGGGTGGCGAAACAGGTGGAACAAGCGTTGGCGGAACGGGGGTTCGCTGTGCCAGTTATTGATCCTTCACTGGCTGCACTGAAGCTAGCCGAAGGGTTGGTCGACATGAGCCTTTCTCACAGCAAACGTACCTATCCTCCTCCACCACCCAAGGATATCGTCGGTTATCCCCAGGCCGGTGACGAGCATACCTTGGGTGCAGACCAAGAGCTTACTGTATCACGCTCAGGTGAACTACGGAAAAGGGTAAATATCCGCATTATCATTCCTGTAATAGGAGAGCATTGGATAGCTCCCGTCCAGGAAGCTTACGGTCGTGCGGGCCGATCCGGCACGGAGATCAGCGCCGTGGCCATTGACAGGGGCCCAGCCTCCATCGAATCAGTGCGCGATGAGGCGCTGGCCATCCCCGGTGTCTTATCCAAGGTGCAAGCCGCCGAGGCTGAGGGGATGGACGCAGTGGTTCTCGACTGCATGGCTGATCCGGGTCTTGATCCGTCTCGTGAGTTAGCTAGTATCCCTATCATTGGCCCGGCTCAGGCAGCGATGCATCTGGCAGCCATGCTGGCCCATCGGTTTTCGGTCATCACAGTTCTGGAGCAAGGCATCCCGAGAGTCCACCACCAGATTCTGCGTTTCGACCTAACAGAGAAGCTGGCCTCGGTGCGGGCCATCAATATCCCTGTCCTGGAGATGGGTGAGGATCGGGAGCGGGTGACGAGAGCCGTGATTGAGGAGTCAGTCAAGGCCGTTGTTGAGGACGGGGCTCACATTATCGTCCCCGGTTGTACGGAGATGATTGGGATGGCCCCGATCGTGCAGAAGGATCTGGTGGAGCGAGGCTGCGAGGTGCCAGTCATTGACCCACCAGCAGTGGCGGTCAAGCTGGCCGAGGGGCTGGTGGACATGGGTTTAGCTCACAGCAAGCGCACCTATCCCCTGCCACCTGACAAGGAGATCGTAGGCTATTCGCAGAGTGCAATCTCCTAAATTAGGAGAACACTATGTCTGTAGCGGAGAGATGGCTGGGCGATTGGGCCCGTCGGCGAGAGGCTCAACTTGAGGAATACCGTTTGATGGTCCGCGCCTTCCGGCGCGATTGGTTAGGTGTGTTCAGCCTGTTGGTGATTGTGGTCTTTGTGCTGGGGGCTATCTTTGCTCCCTACCTCACCCCCTACCCAGAGGAGGGTCGGGGCGAACCTAATCTGGTCAACAAGTTCCTGCCACCCAGCCGTGAACACCCTTTCGGCACCGACTACCTGGGACGAGATGTCTTGGCTCGCGTCCTTTTCGGTGGTCGTAGCTCCCTCGGCATCGGTTTCCTGGTCGTGATCATTGCGGTGACGATTGGAACGCCTTTGGGTGCTATCGCGGGCTACTCAGGGCGATGGCTGGACGAGGTCATCATGCGCATAACTGACATGTGGCTGTCCTTTCCGCCCTTGCTGCTGGCCATCGCCATTGCCGCCGCTCTGGGCCCCAGCCTCACCAACGCCATGATTGCCATCGCCCTCACCTGGTGGCCCTGGTACACCCGTCTGGTGCGGGCGCAGACGGTCTCTCTGCGCGAACGCTCCTTTATCGAGGCCGCGCGAGGCATGGGTGTGAACAGAACGACCATCATCTTCCGGCACATCCTGCCCAACGTCGTGACGCCAGTCATGGTACAGGGCACTATGGACATCGGTTCGGCCATCCTCACCGGGGCGGCGATGAGCTTCATCGGGCTGGGGGCCCAGCCGCCCATTCCGGACTGGGGACAGATGGTCAGCAAGGGCCGCATCTACATCATGGGCCAGCCCTGGTACGGGGCTTTCCCGGGTTTGGCCATCTTCCTGGTCACCCTGGCTTTCAACCTACTGGGAGACACCGTCCGTGATATGGTCGATCCTCGCTCTCGGAGGACAGCTTGAGGACATATTGATGAGTGAGCTATTAGTATCCATTGAGAACCTCCATGTCCGCTTTCGCACCTACGCCGGTCAAGTACATGCCGTTAACGGCGTCAACCTGGATATTAGGCGTGGCGAGGTTTTTGGATTAGTTGGTGAGACCGGCTGCGGTAAGACGATGACTGGCCTCTCTCTCCTTCGCCTAGTCCCACCTCCTGGCGAGATCGTAGCTGGTCGGATCACCTTTGATGGCCAGGATATTCTGTCTTTAAACGACCAGGAAATGCGGGATATACGTGGGGCTCGAATCGCGATGATCTTCCAGGACCCGGCTGCCTCCCTCAACCCTGTCTTCACCGTGGGTGAGCAGATCGAGCTGGTGATCCGCCAACACCAACCAGTGACACGGAGAGTCGCCCGGCAGCGGACATTAGAGATGCTGGAGGCCGTGGGTTTGCCAGACCCGACACAGATTGTCAGGGCTTATCCCCATGAACTAAGTGGGGGGATGCAACAACGGGTGATGATCGCCCTGGCGCTGGCCTCCAATGCCAGCTTACTCATCGCCGATGAGCCAACTACTGCTCTGGATGTGACTATTCAGGCTCAGATATTAACCCTTCTCACCCAGTTGAAAGAGAGCCGAGGGATCTCCATCCTTCTCGTTACCCACAACATGGGAGTAGTGGCTGAGACCTGCGACCGGGTGGCTGTGCTTTACGTGGGTCACGTGGTGGAGAAAGGCCGCACACGGGATATATTCAAGGAGATGAAACATCCCTACACTCAGGGGCTGCTAGCAGCTATCCCCAGACCGGGCAGCCATGGCAAATCTTTACAGGCTATCAGCGGTGCAGTTCCCAGTGGTCTGGTCGTTTTCCCCGGCTGCTCCTTTGAGCCTCGCTGTTCTTTTTCCAGGGAGGTCTGTCGCCAGACCCCTCCGCCACTGGTGAGCGTCGGTAGGGAGCACTATGTGGCCTGCCATCGGTTCGTGGAAGATGCGTCAGAATAAGTCGTGTTCATCCATTTGTCGTAGATTCAATGCATGTAGGTGTTTTCAATGAACCAAATAAAAAGGAATAACTCGTTGGTGGAAATACGGGGTTTAACAAAGTACTTTACCCAAAGCAGGGGTTTCTTCGGTCTGCGCTCCCAGTTAGTGCGAGCTGTAGATGGGGTGAACCTAACGGTAAAACGACAAGAGACCCTGGGGGTAGTAGGTGAATCTGGCTGCGGTAAAACAACGCTAGGGCGGTGTATAGTACGTCTTATCGAACCAACGAGCGGGGAGGTTTTATTTGATGGGGTCAATATTCTCACTCTAGACCTCACCGAGATGAGTCGCTGGTGGCGCGACATGCAGATGGTGTTTCAGAATCCTTTCTCTTCACTCAATCCTCGCCTCAATGTGATGAGGCTGGTGTCCGAGCCACTGCGCACTCACACGGATTTGCGGGGAGAGGCGCTAACGGTGCAAGTAGTGGACCTTTTAGAGCGGGTAGGGCTGAAGAAAGAGCACCTCTATCGTTACCCCCACGAGTTCTCTGGCGGCCAGTGTCAGCGCATCGCCGTGGCCCGGGCGTTAGCTCTCAACCCCAAACTGCTGATCTTGGATGAGCCCACCTCGGCTATTGATGTATCTGTTCAGGCTCAAATCCTCAATTTGTTGCAAGAGTTACAGCGCGAATTAAGTCTCACATACCTCTTCATCTCCCATAATCTGGGTGTGGTTCAACACATTAGCGACCGCATCGCCGTGATGTACTTGGGCAAGGTGGTTGAATTAAGCACGTCCGAAACGATCTTTAGCGGAGCCTTTCACCCGTACACTGAAGCCCTTCTCTCCTCGACCCCTATCCCCGATCCTGACGCTAAAAGGAAGCGGATCATCCTGGAGGGAGGAGTGCCCAGCCCCGTTAACCCGCCCCCAGGCTGCCGCTTCCACCCCCGCTGTCCCAAAGCCAAGCCGCTCTGCTCTCAAGTGGAGCCAGAGTTGGTAGATGTCGGCGATGGCCACCTGGTGGCCTGTNNTGGAGCCAAAGTTGTTCGATATTGGTAATGGCCATCTGGTGGCCTGTCACAGATATATAGAACCGGAATAGAGAGATTCTTTTCTCGCATAACGCAAGAGACATGAATAAGGGAGGGAGAAACGATGCCACGAGGAATGTTACGCAGTGTGCAAGACTGCAATGACTTCATACACGGTTGCCTTTTCATGGGAACCGGTGGTGGGGGAGGTGTCGAATGGGGCACAGAGATGCTCATCGCTGCTCTCGATGAGGGTTTGTCAATCGAGTGGGTTGACATCTCAGAGATTCCAGACGACGCTTGGACCTGCACTCCCTACGGTATGGGCTCCATTGCGCCTCTGTCGCCAGAGCGGCAAGCCCAAATCGATCACCTAGGACTAGTGGACAAACTGGGTTACCGCGCCATGGAAACCGCCGTACAGGAGCTGGGTGAATACGCAGGCGTGGAGATTGGGGCTATTGTGCCGGCCGAACTTGGTGCAGGGAATACCCCAGCTCCGTTGATCACCGGGGTGCGACTTGGCATCCCTGTAGTGGATGGCGATTACGCTGGTCGGGCCATCCCCGAGGAGATGCAAGGTACACCCTATCTCTACAATAAGGACAGCTTTCCACTGGCCAGCGTTGATAAGTGGGGTAACGTTATCATCCTTAAGGAGGCGTGTAGTCCCCACATGTTGGAGCGTATCGGCAAGATGATGGCCGTGGCTGCCTTTGGTTCATGTAACATTGCCGCTACGCTGCTCAGTGGGCGTGAGATGAAAGAAGTCCTCGTTCCCGATACCCTCACCAAATGCCTGAACCTAGGGCGTGCCATCCGTCAGGCTCGAGAACAAGGCCGCGATCCTATCCAAGCTGCTATCGAGCGTACTGGGGGCTGGCTACTCTTCAAGGGAGAGGTGACCAGCAAAGATTGGGAAGATCGGGATGGCTATATGTTTGGCACTACCCATATCAAAGGTACAGGGGATTATGCCGGTCAAACTCTAGATGTCTGGTTCAAGAATGAGAACCACGTCTCCTGGCTGGATGGAGAGCCTTACGTTTGCAGCCCAGATTTAGTAACCATTGTGGATCAGGAGACAGGCGAGGGATTCACCAATACTGTTATTGACGCTGGTCACCAGGTAGCTTTGGTGGGTATCAAGGGATTAGAAGCCTTTCGTTCTGAGCGGGGGCTGGCTGGTGCTGGTCCGCGCTACTTCGGGTTCGATATTGACTACGTACCCATTGAGAAGTTGGTGGCCGAGACCAATTCGTAATTCTGGGATCGTGAATTACCTATAACGTAGTATATGAAAGGGAGCAGGATATGAGGACTGTCCCTTGATTCATTACATTTCGAGACCAATCAGGAGATAAAGGGATGGGTCTAGGAACAGAAAGTCGAGAAGAATTCTACAGTTACGAGTTGGCGCACGCCGCCCATAAAATGGTGACCGAAGTGGTGCCCGTTCAACCAGGCCAGCAGGTTGTCATTACTGCTGATACAGCCAGCGACGCCCGGGTCGTTGAAGCAACGGCAAAGGCGATCTACACAGTAGGTGGGATACCCACTGTAATCTGGTACCAAACCCTTCCGAATCCCTGCATGAACCCTCCTGCTCCGGTGGCGAATGCGCTTCTTAAAGCTGACGTGTGGGTTGAATATGCGACCGCGTATGCGCTCTACAGCCCGGCTTACTTCGCAGCTATAGAAGCCGGCTGTCGCTATCTGGCCGTAACTGGGATGGATGTGGACATGATGGTACGTACGATCGGTCGGGTCAACTACGCGGCATTGGAAAAGATGAAATACCTCTTGTATGAGATCTCACAGGAAGCCGACACCATCCGCGTCATCAGCTCAGTTGGCACTGATTTGACGATGAAGATCGACAAGGCTGGCGATCCATTCTTCGCACCGCCCCCGAGCGAAGGTGGCTACCCCATTATGCTGGGAGGGCAATCTGGTTTCATGGCATACCAAGATAGCTTTGAGGGGACTCTAGTCTTCGATGGATGTATTTGGCCACCTGCTGAAATTGGTATCCTTCGGTCTCCCGTTACCTTGCGTATTGAGGGAGGTCACATCCGTTCCATTGAAGGTGCACATGAGGCTACCCTCTTCAAGCGCTGGCTTGATAGTTTCAATGACCCTCGGATGCACATGATGGATCATGCCTGTTATGGTTTCAACCCAGGTGTGACCAAGCCAACCGGTCGGATCGTGGAGGATGAGCGGATCTTTGGTTGCATGCAGTTTGGCATTGGCCCTTCCAGTAAGGATGCGCCCAGCCATACCGATGGCGTGGTTCTCAACCCATCGGTCTGGACCGATGATGAACAGCTAGAAGAAGAGGGACGATATGTTCATCCAAAGCTCATCAAGCTCTGTCAAGAGATGAATGTCCCTGGGTATTGATACTGACATGGAAACTTTACAAGCTATTCAAAGCCGACGAAGTGTACGGGCTTTCTCTGAAGAACCAATTCAGGAAGTGTCGTTACGCCAGATTCTGGAAGCCGCAACCAACGCTGCCAGTGGTGGCAACGTGCAGCCATGGGGATTCGTGGTTGTGCGGAATCCGCGACGGCTGCAGGCCTTGCGGGCGTTGGCACCGGGCATCATAGGTCAACCAACGGCTCTGGTGGTCATTTGTCTTGATATCCAGCGAGCGGAACAATTCGGAGGTGCACTAGGTCCCAAACTAGCCTGGATTGACATTGGACTGGCAACCCAGAATTTACTTCTTGCGGCTCACGACCTGGAGCTAGGAGCCTGTCCCGTCGGCTCATTCCATAGGCAGGCCGTGGCGCTCTTTCTGGATCTACCATCGCACATTCGACCAGTGTTGTTGATCGCATTAGGCCATCCGCGAGCGAAGCCAGCATTCCCTGGTCGACGACCGCTGATGGAGGTCTGCTTCGCTGAGCAGTGGGGAGAACCTTATGAATACTGATGAACTGCGAGAGGAGTTGGTTAACTTGGTAGGCTATCTACTAACCAGCGCCCATGGTCTTTACGATGAGCCAGTAGGCTATGGTCCCTTCCGTATGTTGGATGCTGCCGGGAGGTTGCTCGCCATCATGGAAGAGGCGGAATTGGCCGATCCCTTTTTGATGCGACTCAGACAGGCCATTGATGAAGAGCGTCTTGGTAGCAGTGATGACCAAGCTTTGCGCGCTTTTCTGGACCAAGTGTGCCTTCTGTACGCGGATGAACTCAAGAAGAGAATAAAAACTTCATAGCCTCAGAAACCTTGAGGAGGTGTGTCTTATGGGATGGCCGGACAAAGAACAAATCGTTAAAGCTGTGTTGGAAATGCTAACCGTCAACATGGACCTTAAAGAGGGTGAGAGGCTACTGGTATTAACCGATGTCCCATCAACCGACGATTGGCGAGAGAAGGATCAGTCAATATTAGCCGATATGATGGAGAGGGCCATGTTGACCAAAATCGTCAGCGAGATCGCCTCTGATCACCATCAAAATTGTGATGTGGCTTTCTCTACATATCCGGCTGTAGGCAGCCATGGGGCAGAGCCGCCACAAGCTGTGACAACAAAATTGCTTCAGGCGGATGTGGTGATAGCGATCACCAGCTACTCCCTCACCCATACGGATGCTATGCAGGAGGCGAAAAATGTTGGAGCACGTTTGGCCAGCATGCCAGGTTTCCTGGCCCGTATGTTCGCTCCTGATGGTCCGATGGCGGTGGACTATTACCAAGTGGCTGCTGAAGGGCAGGCATTTGCCGATCAGTTGACAGCTGCTCAAGATGCGGTGGTTCGTACTCCAGAAGGCACCGATCTGCAGTTCAGCCTAGCTGGCCGCCATGGTGAATCGGACCATGGCCTTTATACAACGAAGGGAAGTTGGGGTAATTTGCCCGCAGGAGAAGCCTATATTGCTCCTGTGGAGGGCACAGCCCAAGGTAAGTTGGTTGTGCCATCTGGTTGGTATCCAGGGCTTGAAGAGGATATGAAGTTGTACTTTCAGGATGGGCTAGTCTACAAGTTAGAGGGTGGTGGTGCCATCGGTACAAAGTTCTTAGAACTACTAAAGCCAGAAGATGATCGGGACCCATATCTGTCCCGCCGAAATCTAGCCGAACTTGGAATCGGCACCAATCCCAACGCCTCCCATCTAGATAACATCCTGGAAGCGGAGAAGATAAAGGGAACCGTGCATCTTGCTATTGGCGACAACTCCCATATGGGTGGTGTGGTATCAGCTGACTTTCACCAGGATTTCATACTTCCGCACCCGGAACTTTTCCTTGATGGCAAACCGGTGGACCTCAAAGGCAAATAAGCCAATCCATTTTCTTTACAGAGCTTGGTCAGCTAACTCAATTAGCAAAACAACTTTCTCATCTTCAGTAGATTCCAGGACATTTCCCTCCAGCGAGCCGGGGTTCCTGGTCCGAACGGGGTCGAGATGGTACGGCGATGAAGAACGCTATAAGCATCCTTGAGCCGGAGTTGCTAGCACGCCATGAGGAAATCCAGCGTGCTGGCAAAGTCGTGATCGACACGATAAAAGGCGACATACACCAGATAGGCAAATCACTGGTGGTAACCCTTCTACTTGCGACGGGTTCGAGGTCTGCGATCATGGTGTGGATGTGCCCAAGGAAGTGTTTGTTGAGAAGGTGGAGGAAAGGGAGGCTGATCTGTTGGGACCGTCAACCTTGCTGACCACGACCGTGATCATACGGTGCAAATCGATTGAGGAGCTGGAAAAGGTCGATCTGCCCGATCGGGTCAAGATCATGGTCGGAGGAGCTCCGGTCAGCGGCAAATGGGCTAATTCGACTGGTGCTGACAACTATGCAGAGGATGCGATGGCGGTGGTCAAGTTGGCTAAAAGGATGGTGCAATAGGGCATTAAGTGTGGTACATATCGTGCATGCAAGGAACATTGCATACAACGACCGACAGTATCCAAGAGGAGTTCAGGAGCGTTACTCGTACAGGTCTGGGATCGACGGAACACTGTCAGGCGACCTTGAGGCTGGTCGGACGGAGGCAAGATACCCTTGCATAGGTGAGGGAGTTGATAGGGAGCGTAAAGAAATCGATTCATGCCCGGAATGTCGAAGACCGGAATTCTCTATTCAGGTTTTTACCCAGGTGGATATTCCAATTCCACTATTATCTGAAATTAATTACTAATGCAGTAAAACCGCAGTATGAAATCGCTATGAAGCTACTGCACAGGACTCATTATCCCTAGATAGATGCATACGAACTTCCAACACTCCAAGATGTAATCGATTCAAATAAGGTTATGTTGTCACAACTCACTGAGTGTTCGGTACCTGTAGCGAACCTGTCCCTAACGCCTCCTCCAGGAATTTAATAGTCAAACCATCATGAGGGGAAATAGGGTTCTAGCACAACCTTGACCTGGTGAGGGAATGATCTACTTTCTATAGTCAGTTTTCATGAGAGAGACGGTCACGATCTCGTAACTGGTGTTTGTAATTCAGGAGTATGTTGTGAGTATTTGTTCAGCGTAATCCTTGATGGAGTAACGAAGGGCAATCGGCTCGATCACTTCAATCGCGCGCCCCAGCGGGAGCAAACCTTTGAGCGCCTGATCAAAGGATTCAAACCTGAGGTCGAGATTGACCCTACCCATTGGGTCAGGGGATTGATCTTCGAATACGCGCACCTGAACCCCTTCCTTTAAAGACCAAGACAACGAGGAGAGTAAATCAGCATTTACGTGCGCCAAAACCGGGTACACGGGACGATTTTCTAATTCATCTTGACAGTATGATTTCCAAAACCCGACCAGATCAAAATCATCGGGGCGTTCGAAAGTCCTCTCTGTCTCTCGCACTTCCACAATCCGATCAACCCGAAGCACAGCGATATGATCATTTCGCTTACCGACTAGATACCACTTCCCGGCTTTCGCCACCAAGCCATATGGATGGATCCTCGCCTGCAAAGGCTCCATTTCTGGACGCAGCCAAGATTTGTGCTTGACTTCCAGCACACGTGATTCCCACAGCGCGTCTTGCAGGTTCTGCAGATCGGAAACAGGCTCCGGCACGGGAAGATTTTCCCAAGGTGTGGGATCGATGTGGATACGCAGGCGAACGCCTTGCTCATCCTCCCTCATGGTAGAGGGCAAAGCCGCAGATAACTTGCGCATCGCGGTCCGTAGTTCCTGGTCGACCCCTAACTCAGTCAATGCAGTGGGAACGCTCATCATAAAAAGGGCGCGCACCTCATCTTTGGTCAAACCTGTCAAATCCGAGCGATAACGTTCAATCAAGGCGATACCCCCTGCTGGTCCTCTAATTGTATAAACAGGCACACCCGCGGCGCTTAAGGAAACAACATCGCGGTGCACAGTTCGTACGGAGACTTCGAGTTCGAAAGCCAGTTCCTGGGCAGTCACCTTGCCACGGCTCTGCAAAATCATCAACATAGAAAGTAATCGATCGGCTCGCAATATCTTCCTCCATGTTTCTGAACTATGAATGTTGTTTATATTTTTCCACATAATTAATGACATATGGCGTCATATATGGACCGTACAATTGTAATCGGTACCATGTAATCATGTCGACATACCAGGTGAAACATGCACCAGAAGGGAGAATCAAAGTGTCTGAAATCGAAGTACGAATCGTCAAATTAGAACCAATGCGTATGGTCTCTTCCTATGGCTTCGGCCCCGAACCCGAAGGCATCGCCTGGGAGAAGATCATCGCCTTTGGGCGTAAGAAAAACCTATTCAAGGAGGGTGAATACCCTGACACTTATGGTTTCGACAATCCACACCCGACCAAGGGCAGCCCTAACTATGGATATGAAATCTGGTTACCTGTTGATGAAAACATTCAGCCTGAAGGTGATTTACGAATCGTTGATTTTAGCGGTGGGTTGTATGCTGTAACTCGTTTCAAGAGCTTACATAATATTGGTAACGTCTGGGGACAATTGATCAAGTGGCAGGAAGGTAGTAAATACAAACTCGCCACCCATCAATGTTTTGAACATCTGCTCGAAGGGGCAGGTGGACCGCCTGAAGGATTGGTCTTCGACCTGTATCTGCCGATAGCTGAGTAAAGTGGGCAGGCTGTGAATTTCTGCTCAAAATGTCCCACAATTCTATTTGGGGTCAGAAATTCACATAGGAATCTCATATTTTCAGGAAAAAAAATCGAATTTTTTGACCCTTAAGATGAAACGAGCGCAATTGGCGGTATTCTTAGTGTAGACATCCAACTTACCGATGCCTTGAATAATTCAGTATGGAATCGAAGAGTCCCCAGCTTATTACTTCAGGTGGGGGCTTCTCCTTTTTATCCACCATAGCTAATTCCAGCAGTAATTTGCAAACTCTACACACGGAATGTTTGCCTTATCCCTCATATCTATCATCATTTCTCATGTATTTTTCTTCACTAGAAAGCCGGTTGTGCATTTTATTCGATAGGGCAAGGGGCTATAATTCATCAGGAGGTCTTGAATAAATAAGAGATGATGAGTGATCCCTTCGAAATTTTACTCGTCGAGGATGATCCTGCGGTGGGTCGAAGCCTTCAGGATGGATTGAAGCGCGAAGGGTATCGCGTGGTCTGGAAGACTTTGGGAGAAGAAGCGATTGGACACGCTGCTGATCACCAGCCTGATCTGATTATCCTGGATGTCAGATTGCCGGATCTCTCCGGATTTGACGTTTGCCAACGCCTACGACAATTGAAATTACGCCAACCTATCCTGATGCTCACCGTACGAGGCGAGGAGATGGACAAAGTGCTTGGCCTGGAAATGGGTGCCGACGATTACGTCACAAAGCCGTACAGCCTGCGTGAATTGATGTCGCGCATTCGGGCATTGCTGCGCCGTTCTTATGGTGATTTATCGGGAACCGACGCCGATTTGCTGTATGTTGAGGATTTGGTCATCGATCGCACGAGGGGACAAGTTCATCTAGGAGACCAACTTGTGAATTTATCCCCCACAGAATTTCGCTTGTTGGTCTACCTTGCTCGTAACCGCGGTCAAGCACTGAGCAGAGCGCAAATCCTGGATGGCGTTTGGGGCTATGACGCTGATGTGGAGAACGAAGCCACAGTAAATGTTAATATCCGTCGATTGAGGGAGAAAATAGAACACGATCCGAGTCGCCCCAGGTTAATCCTCACGGTGCCAGGTATCGGCTACCGTCTCGTCGATAAACCTTGAGAGCTATTGGTTCCCGAACCCTTTCTCACGAACAACTTGTTATTCGAAGATTACCCATGTAAGGAAATTAAAATCCTGCGTCAGGTGCCCCCGCAGGATTTTTCGTATATTGCGTAATTTTGCCTCAATCATGATTTCAGAACTGTAATCTCCCTGAAATTAAATTGAAATCCAACGATGTCATCCTTGGAACATCTATTTCTAAGGAGGGTTTGTCATGCGCCGATCTGTGATCAGTTTCCTCGTTGTCATTGGCCTGATCAGCGTTGTTGGGTTCGGATTCCTTGGCTATCGAAGTGTCCAGGCACAAGGTGAGCCCACAACCGAAGCACCCCCCACGGTACCTGTGACTCGTGGAGATGTGCAACAGACTATCTCTGCTCCAGGTCAATTGGTGAGCGTTAAAGAGATCTACCTGGGGATGGGAGCGAGCGGCAAACTAGCGGAGATCTATGTTATGCCTGGAGACATGGTCGAAGCTAATCAGCGCTTGGCTCAATTAAACAACGAAGAAGAACTCATTGCTGCTGTGGAGGACGCCAGAGCGGAATTGGTAGCCGCACAGATGGCGCTTGATGAGCTGATCGCCAACGCCTCGCTGGTAACCGCACAAGCGCAGCTAGATCTCGCAAATGCCCGTGATGAGTTGCGGATCGTAGAGTCCAAGAATTGGCTGCTGCAGGAGGGTCATCGAGCCAGCTCAGAGACCATTGCCGCAGCTGAAGCGGAAGTTGTACTCGCTGTGGAGGGAGTTCGGAACGCCGAGAGAGCATTCAACGCTGTGGCAGGACTGCCTGAAGATGATCCGTCACGAGCGTACGCTCGACTTCAATTGGCTGAAGCTTGCCAGAGGAGAGATCAAGCCCTTGCAAAGCTGAATTGGTACCTGGGCCATCCGACGGAGCTTCAGCAGGTTATTCTCGATGCCGAAGTAGCTCTTGCCCAAGCGAATCTCGCGCTGGCCGAGAAAACGTGGGAGCGCGTTAAAGATGGTCCAGATCCAGTCAAATTGGCGGCTCTGGAAGCCCGAGTTTCAAGAGCTGAGGCGCGGTTTGCCAAGGCGGAAGCCGAACTCACCGGATTGGAGCTGCGAGCTCCATTCAATGGCGTGATCATGGAAGTCAACGCCAAGGTGGGAGACACAATCGCAGCGAATTCGGATTTCATCTTACTTTCAGATCTGCGTTCGCTTGAGGCGGTGGTGACCGTGATCGAGGAAGATCTCCCCCAAGTCAAAGTCGGACAATTCGTGGATCTCTACTTCGACGCAAGACCTGATGTTGAGGAGATCGGAAGAGTGGCGCGCATTGTCCCCAAACGACTTTTAGGAGACCGACCTCTCTACGCCGTGTACATCTCCATAGATGAGCTGCCCGAAGGCCTGGCGCCTGGGATGACCGTAGACGCCTCCATCATCATATCCCGTCAAGAGGGCGTCCTGCGGCTCCCGAAAGCGCTGGTGCGAGCTCGATCCGATGGTCTAGCCAAGGTCGAAGTGTGGCTGAACGGTCTTCGAGAGGAACGGACGGTGCATACTGGGCTGCGCGGTGACTCGTATGTGGAGATTCTCAGCGGTCTGAACGAAGGCGATCAGGTGATCGGGGAATGATGACCATGACCACGCGAGGAATTAATTCACACACGCCTTTTATCATCGAGACGGAAGGTTTATCCAAGGTCTATACCATGGGAACTGTGGAAGTGCACGCATTACGCGGCGTGAACGTGACAGTGAAATCAGGTGAATTCGTGGCTTTGATGGGACCGTCAGGTAGTGGTAAATCAACCCTACTGCATCTCTTGAGCTGCTTAGATACACCATCCGAAGGGACGTACCGATTGGAAGGGCAAGATGTACACGGACTTTCCGACGAGGAACGTTCCTACATTCGCAATATGCGAGTGGGGATTGTGTTTCAGGATTTCAATCTACTCCCACGACTCGACGCTTTAGCGAATGTGGTACTTCCGTTAATGTATCGGGATCGTATCAATGGGACAGAGCCATTGGCGAGTGAAGCTTTAGACCGTGTTGGCCTCTCAACACGTCTTCACCACCGGCCGGCGGAGTTGTCGGGAGGTGAGAGGCAGCGGGTCGCCATCGCAAGAGCGCTGGTCACAAACCCGGCCATCCTGCTGGCAGATGAACCCACGGGCAACCTGGATAGCGCATCAGGTGAGGAAATCCTGCGCTTGCTCGCAAGCCTACATGCCGAGGGGCGGACGATCCTCATGGTGACACATAGCGAATATGCGTCTTCGTATGCCGAGCGCGTGATTTCAATGCGAGATGGACAAATTGTAGGAAGTGAGGTTGACGATGGGGTTGGTTAATCTTTTGAAAACGGCCTGGCACGGTATCTCCACGAACCAATTTCGTGCTGTGCTCACATCTCTCGGAATCATCATCGGGGTCGCCTCCGTTATCGCCACACTGGCATTAGGAAATGGAACCCGTGCGGCAGTTGAAGCCAAGTTTCGTTTTCTGGGCTCTGACCAGATTCAGATTTCAACGACGTATGAACATGAACAAGGAGAACGCGTTCCGGTGGGGGAGATCCTTAGCTATGAAGATGGTCTCCTGATGTCTGAAACTCTGGAACTCGTTGATCGCGTAGAGATGACTGTCTATAGCACGGGCAGGCTGCGTAACGGGCGAATCGCCCTTTCGAACGTTGTTATCCAAGGAACCGTTGCGACGTATCTCGTTTCATTGGCATCGAAGGAGGAGGTTCAGCCCGAAGGTTGGATGGAGGACAGAACTCCAAAAGCCGACGCGTTCCTGTCTTATGGTCGCTTCTACACGCCAGCAGAAGTTCTTGCTGGGGCTGAGGTTTGTGTCCTGGGTTATCAGACCGCAGAGGATCTCTTCGAAGGGGCAGATCCATTGGGAGAGACGATTTTAGTCAACCGTAAGACATGTGAAGTCATTGGCGTGCTGGCGGAGTTGGAAAGCGTCGACCCCTCGCAGCGCGATCGTTCACAACTCAATGAAGGAATTTATATACCTGTCAGCACCACCATCGAGGGTCTCTTCGATGAGGAACCAGCGGTGACGATCATCGCGCACGTTACTGATGAATCGATGATGGAGGATGCGGTCTCAGAGATCACCGCGTTCCTTCGCGAGCGGCACGGTATCGAGGAGACCTCAGGTGGTTATTTTGAAGACGACTTTCATCTGACGACCAAACAGGCGTTATTAGGGGCTCAGCAGGAGGCTGCACGTACGTTCTCCGTTCTTTTGATGACATTAGCTGCGGTTTCATTGATCGTGGGAGGGATCGGTATCATGAAACGTCATGTTGGTGAGTGTGACGGAAAGAATGCGGGAGATCGGCGTACGTAGAGCCGTGGGGGCGAGACGGATCGATATTGTTTTGCAATTTCTCATGGAAGCTTTGCTTCTCAGTTCAATCAGCGGGATTTTTGGGATTGCGTTAGGGGTCATCCTCATTCCTGCAGCGGCCTCGCTACATGAGGGCATCGCGCTGCTCGATCCTATGAGCATTCCACTTTCCTTTGGTATGGCATTGTTCACGGGTGTGGTTTTCGGCCTTTACCCCGCGATCCACGCTTCCAGATTGGATCCAATCGTCGCACTTCGTTATGTGTGAGCTTATTTTGGAATCAAAATTTGCACGCGTAGATTGAAAGCGCGTAGCTTGATGAAAGGAGCATTGAGGTGAACGACATATTTGATAATGAAAGATCGGATTTGAATGAAATTGTGACGGAAGAGAAAAAGGGGAGACGAAGAAGGTCGGTGATGACCATCGCTCTGGTCTCTATTTTGTTCATCGCGGCGGCATTCACCGCCGGACGACTTTTTGGGGACGAGTTTAAAGTTCATGGAACCCAGGAAAACAAATTCATCTCCTCTGAGGATGGAAGCCAGGTGATGGGTTCAGGAGTGCGGTTGAAACCTGATGTGATCTTGCCCGATCACCCACCAACAACTTCAGGACGATTTCACCACCGCGAGGATAACAGTCTCTTCATCAGTGAATTCCCCATGACTGGAGGGATAGTGTATTTGGATTCTGTGGATGAGTGGGCGATTGTGGAGATCGTGGTAACTAAGGATACCCTCATCTATAAGGACATTACCGATCTTTCTGGATCGTTTGGGGGTGGGGAGGTCCAGCAGGAGGTGGCGCAAGGATCGATCGACGATATTGGCGAGAACAATATGCTGATTG
>JABAOF010007300.1_pt3 | contig 20607 bp, 27 predicted proteins | sample 7062171 | NCBI WGS metagenome assembly JABAOF01 (sample SAMN14538628, study PRJNA623070) | marine sediment metagenome | biome: marine biome [ENVO:00000428]; feature: marine pelagic biome [ENVO:01000023]; material: deep marine sediment [ENVO:00002113] | place: India: Gulf of Khambhat ...
AAGACAGATCATTATTTAATGTTTATAGCAACTCAAAACAAAATAAGAAGGGATATTCTGGAATTTATTTGTGAAAAAAAGAAAAATTTCAATGAAATTAAGAAGAACTTTGATACAAATGATTTCCAGATAAAATATCATCTTGATATTTTGGAGAATGCTTTATTTTTGGAGAAAATAGAAGATAAGGGTGATAAGTACTATCTTCTTACGCCACGTGGACTTTTATTCGTTTTATATATCATGAAGGTGGAGTTCGCATCTAACAGCAATGGATAAAGCGATAGCCATAAATTCTTTTGTTTTAACAGACATTTAACCTTCCATAAACAAAGAAAGAAAATTTTACAATCCAAGAACGTCAAAAGAACTATAGATCTTTCCTGTCTTCCCAATGGAGTTTACGTATCTAATAGCCTTTAATGCTCCGTTAGCGAAGGCTCTTCTGCTATGGGCGCGATGAATAAACTCTATTCTTTCTCCAGGTCCAGCGAATAATACAGTATGCTCTCCTACTATGTCTCCCGCTCGAATAGCATGGAATCCTATATCTCCTTTGCCTCTTTCTCCAACAACCCCCTTCTGTCTACCAAATATACCGTCTTTATCCAGATCTCTTCCAAGTACTTGGGCTATTATCTCTCCAGCCCTTACTGCGGTACCGCTTGGAGCATCTATCTTGTGTTTATGATGTGTCTCTGTTATCTCGATGTCGTAATCGTCTCCCAAGACCTTGGCTAACTCTCCTGTCATCTTGAAGAACAGGTTTACTCCAACAGCCATGTTCGGTGAAATGACGGCTGAGACACCTGATTCTTTTATTTCTTTCTCCATTATCTCCCTTTGTTCAGGTGTGAATCCTGTTGTACCCACTACAAGATTTACCCCTGCATTACAAGATTTTTTTACAGTTTCTACCGCTGCATGAGCATTTGTAAAATCTACCAAGACATCCACTTTGTTTTTTAATACGTTCAAAAGATCCTCCGACTTGTATACGTTAACTCCTATCTTCCCAAGACCAACTACTTCTCCTAGATCCTTTCCAATGTGCGGAGAGTCGTTACGCTCTACTCCCGCTGCTACCTGCATATCTTCTTGTTCATAAATCGTTCTTACCATCTCACTCCCCATGCGACCGCAACTTCCCGATACAACTACATTTATCAATTTCTCACCCCATCAAACTGATGGTTTTTAAAAGATTTTTCAATTTTTCCACATTCTCCGAGGATACCTACTTCCATTACATCTTTAATGGGTGTAATAAGAGTAGTTATTGCGCCCCCTCCTCATTAAACCATTCAACTAATGATCATATGGGTAAAACGGTTTTCTATAAAGAATGAAATACCGTTACTGTATTGCCGTAGATTTTTCCTTTGTCTTTATCTTTGTTATATATCCGGCGACTCTGTTCCTAACCGTCCTACTATTTATGTTTGTAAGTTTCTCCACCAAAACCTTGTTGTTTTCGAAACTCTCCGTAAATGAATCTCCGTGTTCCTTTAATAACTCGTTAGCTATCCTTTTCATAAACCCTGGTCTTACTCTACCCAATATTTCACCTCTGGAAGAGTTTATCTTCTTATTTATTAATGTTTTCGTCAATCCTTACTAATAGGAATTGTGGTTCTAACCTAAGAATGGTATTACTATTCATCAAACAACTAATCAAAAAAAGGAGTTGAAGAAAAGGTGCAAAAGGGGGAGTGAGGGCGTCGAAAGTCACAAAAAAGAATCTATGTACATCCCAATCGTGGTGGAGAGAGAGGACGCCCTCTACATTAATTCGTCAATCATATATTTGTACTTTTCTATTTGTGAGTAATAACCGAAATATCATAAAAGTTAAATTCATCACCAGATTTATAGGTCTAAAAAAATCAAGATACCAATATGATCTGTCTCGGAATAGAAGGTACGGCAGAAAAACTTGGCGTTGGAATCGTAGAGGGTAGTGGAAAAATACTGGCAAACTTAGGCAGACAATTCCTCCCTCCAGTAGGAGGTATACACCCAAGGGAGGCTTCTCAACATCATTCTCATTACTTACCTGAGTTGTTAAAAAATGCAATAAAAAAAGCTGAGATAAATCCCGGGGAAATAGACCTAGTTTCTTTCCCAAAAGGTCCGGGTTTAGGTCCTTGCCTTAGGACAGTTGCTACCGCCGCGAGATCCATATCTCTTCTATTGGACATACCCATAGTCGGAGTAAATCATTGCATCGCGCATATAGAGATAGGAATATTAAGAACTGGTCTGAAGGATCCTGTAACCCTATACGTAAGCGGTGCCAATACACAGGTGATTGCATATGCCGGCAAAAGGTATCGAGTGTTTGGCGAAACTTTAGACGTCGGAGTGGGCAACTTCTTAGATAAGTTTGGGAGAGAGGTAGGCTTACCCCACCCGGGAGGGCCTAAGATAGAGGAACTTGCTAAAAAAGGAGAAGAATACGTTGAACTTCCTTACACGGTAAAAGGTATGGACCTCTCCTTCTCTGGTCTTCTTACCGCGTCTTTAAAGTTACATGAAAAAGGTTTGAGACTGGAGAATATCTGTTATAGCATACAGGAGACTGCCTTTGCCATGCTCACAGAGGTTACAGAAAGAGCCGTGGCGCATTGCAAGAAAAAAGAGGTTTTACTTTGCGGTGGAGTAGCTTCGAACAAAAGACTGCAGGAAATGATCAGAACGATGTGCAAGGGTCAGGGTGTAAAGTTTGGTGTTCCTGAGAGAGACCTTGCCGTAGATAACGGCGCAATGATTGCGTGGCTCGGTATATTGTACGGCAAAAGCGGTATTAAATATAGCATAGAAGAAACTACGGTTGATCAGAAGTATAGGACGGACGAGGTTGACGTCCTCTGGAGAGAATAATGCAGCGTGGCTCGCTGCATCCGCAACTTTATCAAAAATTATTTTATAACGGCACAAGAGAGTCCTTTTCTANNAAAGGGGGAAATAAGGTAAGATAGGATAAATTCAGTATAGAATGTGTTATTACCCCCTTCTAAGGTAAAAATCCTCGATAAGTTATGCCGATGTAAACCATTGTAATACCAAGAGCAAATACGGCTAGACCTATGAAAAATTCTGAGGCTCCGCCTGATTTCTTGCTAGCATCTACAAGTGATTCCAAAGAAAAGTGCAAACAAACCAGCGCGGATATTATGCAAGTCCAAAAAAATAATGTGACGCTTTTTATCCATTGAGAGTATAACAACGCAAAGAAAAGTAAACCAATCACCAGCATTAAAAAGGTGAAATCATCATCAACCCTCTTCTTTCTCCTTCTAGGCATAACTTTACCCTCAAAAACCTTTGACCAAAAACGATATATATATTTAGTGCCCTATGGAGAAAATTCAGGGATCAAATATTAAGGAAACATTTCTTAAAAAGGAGTTATTAGATCAAATAGAGAAAATAAAACCCATAGATATTTTAGTAGGAATAAGCGCGAAGAATGTTGAATCAACCATCGTGCATGTAATGAATGTGGTGAGTTTAGGTCTCATGGAATTCTTTCCTGATTACAACAATCTGGTCGTCGTTTCCGATGGATTCTCCACAGACAGGACATTTGAACTGGCTGATTTATTCGGACTGCCTGAGAAAATAAATAAAATAGTTACTGAAGATCACGGAAATTCAGGAAAAGGATGCGGAATAAAGACTATATTTGAGATTGCTTCGCTTTCTGAGGCAAAGACAGTCGTCACGGTAGACGGTGATTTATTCAGCATAAAACCAGATTGGATTCAAAACCTAGTTCAGCCTTCCATCTATGGTAGGGCAGATTTGATAGTTCCTTTTTATGTGAGAGACAAATACGACGGTGTCATCACAAATAATCTTGCATATCCATACACGAGATCGCTCTATGGAGTGGGAGTGAGACAACCTATAGGCGGAGAATATGGTCTATCTCGTGAAATGGTTAACCTTCTAAGAAAGCATCCAATGTTCCCGAATCATTTTGGGATTGATATTTTTATGACCACCGTCGCTTCAGGGGAGCATATGAACATAAGCGAGGCTCTACTGGGCTTGAAGATTCATGAATCCACCACAAAATACCTAGAACCGGGAAAACATCTTATACCTATGTTCAGACAGGTAGTAGGCTCGATGTTCGATTTGACGGAATACTATCAAGAAGAGTGGAAGACGCACACGCATAAAAGAAAGGTACAAAGAAGAATTGGAAGATACTACGGACAAAGACCTGTTCCTGTTAAAGTAGACTTGGAAAAGATTACCGGAACATACAAGACTGATTATTTAAATTATAGAGATTTGTGTGCAAATATCCTGCCTGAAGAATTATTCAAAGAAGTGGAGAAAAATGTGAATTCTGAAATACCAACTTTTGNNNTACCATGGCAAGCAAACATAAGAGTGCAGAAAAGGGTAAAAAGCCCCTCATTCTGGATGCATTGAGAGTTTTATGGCTTGCTAGATATGCCAGCTACGTTGTTGAGACAGAAGGAATGGACATCGATGATGCAGAAGGTGTTATAGAGGAGCAAGCAAGGGTATTTGAGGACGAAAAAGATTACTTTATCTCTATTTATTAATTTTTTTACTACTCTATCCTCTATATCTATTAGTTTTTTTCACTACTCCTATTCCCGCTACGTCTTCAACTTTCATATTCCACACTTGAATGTCTTTTAGACCTGTGTATTCTAAAATTTTTCTGAAATTGCCTTTTGAAATACTTTTTTCTAAAATTGTTACGATCAATAATGCGTCTTCCTGACAAACTCTTACCATCTCTCTCAAAGTAATCAAAGGATCTTCTACGTTTTGTAGTAACGTAAAAGAAAACAATTTAGTGAAAATGTTATCCTTAAAGGGTAGAAAATCAGAATCTGCTAAAACCAGATGGACGTTATGATTTGCTAACCTTTTTCTGGCGATATCAATCATTTTTTTAGAAATATCTACTCCAAAAACTCTATTTGGTTTGGGAAGTTTTTCTAAAAATAAACCAGTCCCACAGCCTAAATCTAAAATAACATCGTATGGATTTACTCTGACTTTTTTAAGTATCTCAGAGTACTTTTCATTCTGGATTTCTCTGTATCTCCTATCATATAACCAAGCAGTCTCGTTATATCTATATCTCAATACTCTTTTTTCCATAGAATTAATAACTAATACTTTTTTTATATCATTATGGATATTTATATACGGGTGGGTATAGGATGAGTCTTGAGGTATTTCGCAAATTTTTGAGAGAAATCGGCGTCTATAATAGATTAAACGTGAGAGAAGAAGAAGAACTTTTTAGAGATGTTATACGGATTTTTGGCGTGATAGGGTCTCACGAATGCGAACACCTAGAAAAAATGCTAGAAGATCCTTATTATAGAGAATCAATCAAAAGATTTGTTTTGGACGCGCTAAGGCTATTGAAAAAAGTTGACAGGGAAGAGCAAAAGAAAGAGAAAATGCGAATATACGCATGAGAACAAGTTTATATTAAGGTTGACATTATTTTAATGAATTATTTCACGGGCCTTGGTGGCTTAGCAGGTAGAGCGCCTGCTTGGTAAGCAGGAGGTCGCGGGTTCAAATCCCGCCCAAGGCTTCTTTTCTCGAAGTTGAAGTCCAAATAGCATATTCCTCTTTGAATTCATCGAGGAGAAATTTCATCTTTTCATGCCAATTTTCAATTACTTTTGTTTTTAACCTCTATAAGATAAACGCTCCAAAGGGCTTGAATAATTTGGATGATGGCCTTTCTAGGCTTAAAAAAATCCTTAGCATCCTAACACCACTTATTAGTGGTAAACTTTTCATAGTTGCTTATATATGATTCAGAAGGTAAAATTAATAAGGAGAATATAACGTGCTTATAATGTGGAGGTATAAATGAAGGTTCTATTAGAGTTGTTTACGGCCTCAAAATGTCGCGATTGCCCATATGCAAAAGAGATCATAGAAAAAGTAGTAGGCGAGATGCCAGAGGTAGAGTATGTAGAAATAAGCACCGATGTAGAAGAAGGAAAAATAAAAGCATTACAATACGGCGTTACTCGAACGCCATCTATAGCCATAGATAATAAATTAGTGATAGAAGGCGTACCGAGCGAGGAGGAACTCATAGAAGAAATAAAACATGCAGTAGATGTTAGAAAAGCCTTTGAGGAAAAAGAAATATTTATAGAGCTTTTTAGAAACGTACCCCCAGGAAAGAGGTGTCAAACCCTAACTAAGAACATTTCTGAGGCTATTTGCGATAAAAAAGAAAATATCACGATAAAATTACTTTCTTTTCCATCTCCTGAGGCTGAAAGGAGAGGGATAATCAAAGCTCCAGCTTCCATTTTCAATGGAAGGACAATAGAGGGAGTTTTATCTCCGGAAGAAGTTATAGAGATTATAGATGAGATTTTGGGTGGAAAGAAGAATAAAATTGGAATAATAATTACAAAACCTCCTTTTAATAACGAGAATATAGAAAGTGCCTTAATATTAGCAATAGACTTACTCAAAGAAGAAAATGGAACAGAAATCTTTCTTCTAAGCGATGGTGTCTGGACTGCAAAGAAAGGATCGCAGATCGAACCGTTACTTAGAACCTTTTTGGAAAAAGGGGGCGAGATAATAGCAAGTGATCCTCATCTCAAAGCAAATGGCATAATTAAAGAAATGCTAGTGGAGAAAATAAAAATCACGGAAAGACCTTACGACGATCTAGTTGATTTGATTATGGAGCAATGGGATAGAGTTTTGCTCTTTTAGGGTGAAGAATATGGATGAAATAAAACCTACTCATTCGATAGACGTTACGGGAAAGATGTGTCCTTATCCTCTAGTTATTACAAAAACCGAGATAGAAAGACTAAATCATGGAGATATCTTAGAGATAATCACTACAGATCCAGATGCCCCAAACAATATATCTGAATGGACAAAAGACCAGGGTCATGAAGTTTTAGGCATTGAAAAATCGGAAGAAGCGATAAGGATCTATTTGAAGAAAATGACGAAAACTTTAACAGTAGTACTAAATAGAGGCCCTTATATATCTGAATACACAGATGTAGCCCTAAATCTTACTCTAAAAGCCAGAGAGAAAGGATACAATGTAAATCTCTATCTTTACATAGATGGTGTTTGGGCCCCTCATAAAAAACAAAATCCAAAGGCTTTTCCAAACATCGAAGAGCATTTCAAAGAGATGATAGAAAAAGGAGTCAATATAAAAGTATGCGCGAGATGTGCAGAGGCGAGGGGGCTCACACAGGACGTTATCGTTGGAGAATTGCCTCTTGTAGGACTTTATGATCTCATATATTGGCTAAAAGAGTCTCATCAATCTATAAGTTTTCCGGGGTGAAAAAATGGAGGAAGAAGAATATTGTGATGAATGTGAGCCAGATTTGAGCACTATAGATTTGGATAAAATAGCGCCACCTACGAAGGATGTGCCTTCTTTGCTAATACTGATCACCCGTGGAACATATGGGTACATCGATGATGTCCTTGGCTCCATATACGTTGGGAATGCTGCTATTGCGAAACAACAGAAAGCTACCATAATCCTAATGGGTGACGGAGTGTATTCTGCGGTAAAACATCAAAATCCAGAGGGCATACATTTACCAAATAACTTAGAAATCATATCGGATTTCCTCGAATTGCAAGGGACTTTGTATGTGTTGAAATCCTCTCTGGAGAAGAGGGGATTATCCCTCGAAGATTTGATAGATGGAGTAAAATTCATAGAAAATAAAGAACTCGTAAAGGAAATAGAGAATCACAATCTAACATTAACGTTTTAATGTGGTTCTATGCCCAATACATTTTTTGTGGATGCAAAAGGACTCTTATGCCCAAAACCCCTTGTAGAGGCAAGAAAAAAATTGATTAAGATGGATTATGGCGACATTCTTGAGATACTCATAGATCACGATATCTCTAGGAAGGAATTGCCCCTTGCAATGAAAGAATCTGGAAATACCGTCTTAGAAATATTAGATCTTCCAGAAGGTGGATGGAAAATCATTATTGAAAAAACAGGTGAGTAAATGGCGAAAAAACTTACAATTATATGTTCTAGCAATGATTTTGAGAGAGTCTATGCCGCATTCAACATAGCAAACGGCGCCGCATCATTCGGAATGGATGTAACAATATTCTTCACATTTTGGGGATTAGAGGCGATTAAGAAAGATGGACTTGAAAGCATATATCTTTCAAAAAAAGATTATCTCGGAATTGGAAGCAGATTTATGAAAAAGAAAATGAGGGAAAAAAACGTTCCACTCTTACAAGAGCAGTTTGATGATTTAAGAGAGCTTGGTGTTAAGCTAATCGCCTGCGATATGTCCATGGAAATAATGGGTATCAGCAAAGAAGATTTTGTCGATGGTGTAGAAGTAGCAGGCATCGGAACCTACATCAATGACGCTAAAGATTCGGAAGTTAATCTCTTCATATAAATAAGCATAAATCTTTCTTAATGTCTTTTTTTATTTTTCAAGAACCCCAGAACCTTATGATTTTGTAAAGGGGACAAAGTTGATGATAAAAGTATCATTTTTGTGGCGCGCATAGATAAAATACAGCAGATCTTCTGTAATGGTATAGACATGATAGGACAAAATCATGTCGCTTTTTCGAATTAATTATGTATAATTCTAATTGTAAGTTCTGAAAACCATTTTTTAAATAAAATGGGACATTTATCTTATTAAAAACGAAAATAACAAAATCTAACTCTTTTATGATATTATTGTATTAAAATCTCAGTTGTTTTTACATTTATTATTTTAATCATATCTGTTGTTAAAATAACAAAATTGCTCAGATAAGTTAGATATACGATTTCTTCTATCTGAAATTAGTGGTGGCAGTGAATGTCCATTATTTCAGTTATAACACTAGATAGCGTGGTTTGAATGGGTAAGAAAAATCTGAGCAAAGAAGAGTTAAAATTGATAGAAGATTTCGCAAACTGCTTTGATGTTGTAAAAAATATGCCAAAATTCTTGTATGCAAGATATCAACTGGGTAACTTAAAAGAAGAAACTAGACAAGTTGGAAAAGATCTTATCCACTACCTATCCAATGACATGGATATTAAAAAGATAGAAGAAATAATTTCCAATTCAATAGAAGAGATTAAAATGAGAAGAGAGGATTTTGGACAGTATGAAGTCGCTCCTTACTTCAGGAAAAAAATGTTGTATTTTTTAATGAAAATCCATAGACAAGCGCTAGATACTGCTATACTTACAGTATTGGGTAAGAAAGGTATATTAAAGATGCTTAAGGAAGAAGAAAAATCTATAAGAAGTAAAATATGGGCAGGCTTAGATTTAGATGTGTTTTCCATGCTTGGCGGTATTCAAATACTTGACGAAGTTACATTTTCCGATGATATAGTGGAGGAGATATCAAAAGAATGTGTCCAAACATTGTACTCACAGATAGAAAATGAGCAAAGAACAGATTCTCTCGTAAAAGAGGAGAAAGAAAGGTTATTGTGGTATATACTCAGTGTGTTTGACTTTAAACATAAAGTTGCTTATTACAATTTAGATAAAGATCTTTGGCGCTTCTTTACTATAATAGAGGCAGTAAGATTGCTTGATGTTAGTGGAGAGTTTGTACACGACTTGATAGAATTGTCCGAATTAGTTGATAAGTTAGAAAAGATAGAGAAAGTGATTACTTAGGTCCCTACGGCAAAAAATTAAATTACCCAAAAGAAATTTTCTTTCCACCATTCCTCATATGATTTAGCCTTTTTGGAATCTTTGAAATCGGTATCTATATTTAAGAGTGTGTAGGTTTTATTGTTTCTCTTGTTTGTAAGGATTTCATATGCTTCCGTGATTGCCTTGAACTTCTCTTCTAAATGTCTGTCTCCTGGTCTTTTATCCGGGTGAAAGTCTTTTATCATGGATCTGTAAGCCTTTTTGATATCTGATTGATTAGCATTCCATGGAACATCCAATATACGGCGGGCTTTTTTTTCGAGTTCTAATTCCCTGAACATTAAGACACCCTTTGTGAAATACTGCATATTTTTATATAATTCCTATAAAACATTTTTCATAAGAAATTTTTTGTTGAGAGTGATTAAATTGGTCTTNNAAGAGATAAAAAAGAAATAATAGAATGCGCGATAATCCATGGAAAGCGTACTCTTGACTATAAAGAAGGTTATCTCATATGTTATTCATCCAGTTTGGAGGTTCAAAAGAAGGACTGGAGTTCATGCGTATACATCACTGAATCATGCTACGGCAAAACAGATCTCAAAAAATACGGAGTCCTAGAGAGGGATAATGTTTATCTAACAGATGATCTAGGAAACGTTTCTGGAAGTGCAGGCGTCGTAACAATTTTTAAGCGCAGTGGCGATATCACAAATGCAATTTTAAATAAAATCAATGAATTAGAAGAAAAAAAATGAGAATTGAAAATCTATATTCCCTGCTGATCTGTACCCCTGCCACCGATTTACGCAAGATTTAGGTTACATACATTTGCGGACAAAACTATCCTTTTTTTTATTTAAAAGACCGAATTAAGTTTTTTTCATTAAAATGAATTTAATTTTAATTCATTTTCGAAAGAGATTTTAGTATGGATCTGTTCATTTAGGTATAGACCTGCTCAATTAGATTTTCCTCATTTAGGAGGAATAAGTCGCAAGCGACTCAGAAGCGGGGTGTGGGAATGGATAGGATAATCGAGATTGAAGAGGATCTTAAGAAAACTTTGGCAGACTCCTTATACGTCCGTAAAAAGTCGGATAAGGTTGTTAGAGCAATTATAGGAATTCTGTGTGGCGAGGATGGAATTTGTACTCAATCGTGCGAAGATTGCGCTATTGATTTTTCGGATATAAGATTTGACCTCACCGATAAAAGTTGGAGATTCTTAAGAAGTGAAGAAAAGGCTAAAGTTTTGAGAATTCTTTTCAAATCATGCGAATTATGTCAAGTTGATTGTAACTCTGCCAGCAATTTATCTTCTGAATCTGAAAACGATTTCAATCGTTGTGACGACTGTGGTGTTACCCTACTTAGATACAAGATGGAAAAAGAAATATTAAGAGAGATTTCAGAGCCTGAGGAGTACTAAATAATTAAAGTGTATACAGGAACCTATATCTTCTTTTCTTACTTATAGAAATACAGATAATCTAAGATAAGAAATACGAAACAACAGAAGTCNNATAATCTAAAATAAGGAATGCAAAACAACAGAAGTCTAAGATATTCTAATATCAGATTAAAAAGCAAAAGATAAAGGCGGTATCAATGGTCGATAGTAATTTACTGATTCAATATGCTTACCACCACTTATTCAGGCTCACATTTGCTATCTTTATTTTACTAATCGCTATTTTATACTGGTATTTGTTTTTTAAAATTCAAGAATCATCTTTTGAGAAACTGGGCATTTCTCACAATCTTACAATATTGATCATACTGGGAGCCCTGATGCTTAGCGTTATAAATATCCCGATACTTGTAATTAAGGGATCTAAGGGACCTACTATTATAGCCATTAATGCTGGAGGTGGTTTGATTCCTATAATCGTCTCTGCTTATTTTTTGTTAAGGAAAAAAGTGCCATTAACTAATGTATTCATCGGAGTCCTATTCGTAACCATTCTTGCAAACAAAATGGCTCATGTTGTACCGGGCGTTGGCATAACTTTACCAATATTTATTCCCCCTTTTGCAGCTGCCTTCATCTCTGTAATACTCACTTTTAGAAAGAGGCGCTATGCGCCAACTCTAGCCTATGTATCAGGAACTTTGGGGACTCTTATCGGTGCAGACCTTCTAAATCTACCTCGTATAGCTGAGGCAGGCGCAAAAGTAGCATCAATAGGAGGAGCAGGGACGTTCGACGGTATTTATTTAACAGGTATAATAGCCGCACTGTTGGCGTAAACTCTCTGCTTCAAATTCTTAATAGAGAATTAAAATTTAATATCTCATAAAAAAGTTCAATAAATAAGAAAAAAATTTAAGAAATTAATCCACCTTTACGATCTTGCCTTTTTTAACTTCTGTTTTTGGCATTCTTACCTCTAAAACTCCGTTCTTGTAGGTTGCCTTTGCCTCCTCCGGATTCACTGGTGATGGTAGTGCGTAAGATCTATAATACCTACCATAACTCCTTTCTCTGCGTATGAATCCTTCTTTTTCCTCTTCTTCTTCTCTTTTTGTCTCTGCAGATATCTCTATACTGTCTTCCCTGACGTTGATACTGATGTCGTCTTTTGCGACTCCGGGAATCTCTGCGCTTACCACTATCTCTTTATCGGTTTCTAAGATGTCGGTGAATGGTTGTATCAAACCTAATTCCTCTCTAGGTTCCAAAGCCCTCTCTCTGGCTGGAAGTCTTGGTCTCATTCCCCAAAAATCCCTAAAAAGCCTGTTCATCCGTCTTTCAAATTCTCTAAATTCTTCCCAAGGATCCCAACTCAAGATCTCAACCCCCTGATTTTTTATTTCATATTTTGATATAAATCTTTCGTAGATATAGAAGAGGGCAATATTTAATTTTATACTGAATTTATCTTATCTTACCTATCATCCCCTTTCTAAACCTTTTATAAGAAAAGTAGCTGCGATAAACTCAGATATTCTTCATCAGCGCCCCGATATATTTCCTAATCTGTTCCCGCTCGTAGGGCATTCCAAAATAATCTGAAAATTTCTTTTTCGTCCTCAAAATTTTTGTTCTACCTTTTGGCTCGGCTTCAATAAAATCAAATTCCAGTAGAATCTCTATGTGTCTATAAGCCTTGTTTCCGATTGCCTTTACGACTTCAGATTGCGCGATCGGTTGATTGTATGCAATAAAACCTAAAGTTTTGATTAAGCCACGGCTCATCTCTATTTTTGCAAATTTATGTGAAAATGATGCGTAATCAGGACGTAGTTGCATAACGTAGTTCTTTTCAGGCAATTCAATAATTTCTATGGCAGAATCTCTTTCATTATATTCAATTATAAGTTTTCTAAGCAGCGGTTCTATGTCATTTTCCTTTAATATATCTTGAATCTCTTTTAAAGAGATAGGTCTCCCTGAAGCAAATAATATTGCCTCTACCTTATGTTTCATTCCCCTAACCTCTTAATAAAGACGTCTCCGAACAAAGTCTCCTGCCAGATTTCTATTTTGTCTTTTTGAGTTAGATAGAGGAGTATGATTAATATGGATATGATCTCTTCTCTGTCATTATTTGATAACAGATCACCAAGTTTTATAGGCCCATTCTCCGTCATGTAAGTTATACGTTCATAAACATCCGCGATTTGCTCTCTAACTAGCCTTTCCTCGAATTCGATCGTTACTTCAGGCTTTTTTTTCTTCTTTGGGTAGTGTTTTTTTATCTCTACTTCATTCAATGCTAACTCTAAGGCATCTACCAGTTCAAACAAAGTAACCTTTCTTTTGGGTTCTCTGGTAATTGGAAGAATGGATGGCATCTCTATATCTTTTAAAGGTCCATTTTTAGGTCTAACATCGTATTCCGTCTCATTGAAATCATAGAATACTAGTTCTCCATAGTCTTCTTCTCCGTTGTAACTCTGTTCTTGTATCAGTATATCTGACTTAATGCGCAGTAAAATGGAGGTAGAGAGTAGAACTCTTCCCGGAATAGTCAAGTCTAACTCTTTCATCTCGTTTATTCGGTCTACATATTTCTCCGTGATTTCTATTATATCTATATCCCACGGATTTAGTTCTTCTTTTATTACTAAATCCAACAATATGTCTATGGGTTGTACTTCTCCCTCCATATTTTACCTTCCGTCAAAATCTATGGCAACTACTTTTGATACGCCTTTTTGTTGTGTAACTCCTAACAGTTGATTAGCGAGTTTTATCATGGGCTTTCTAAGAGAAACAATAACGAACTGACCGTCCTTTGCGTATTCTTGAATCAGAGAGGCTATTTTTTCAACATTTTCATCATCTAAGAACATATCTATTTCATCCAAGGCATAGAATGGCGCTGGCCGATATTTCAAGACAGAAAATAAAAAGGTGAGGGCTGTTAAAGTTTTTTCTCCTCCAGAAAGTGCCTCTATCCTTTTCAATTGCTTATCCCTCGGTCTTGCATGTAAAAGTAGTCCAGACTCTAGGGGGTTAGATGGATCTTCTAAAGAGAGCCTAGCCTCTCCATCAGGCAATAAAAAGGAGAATATATCCCCAAAATTCTTACTAATCTCATTATACGCGTCCATAAAGACCTCTAACTTTTTCTTTTCTATTTCGTTCATAAAATTCAATATTGCATCCTTTTCTTCGTCTAATTTTTGTTTTTGTTCTATTAACTTTCTATTCCTCTCGCTAGTTGTTTCAAAGTCTTCTATTGATTTCAAGTTTATATCACCCATATTAGCTAGCTCTTTATCAATTTCAGCGATTTTTTCTTCTAATTCCTTGATATTTGATCTCTCAAGAACTGTGTCTTGGTATTTAATCTTCTCTAACTGATGAGCCAAATCCTCAATTTTAGTCTCTACTTTTGCTTTGTTAGAATTTAATTGAGAGATATCTTGATTAATTACTTCGATTTCTTCATTCAGCTTATCTTTTCTCTCTTTATATTCACTTAATTTAGATTTTATTAAATCTCTTTCTTCTTTAAGATCTTTTAAACCTTCTAATATCTTATTTTCAATCTCTTCCATTTCGTTTAGCTTTTCTTGATGAATTCTTAGTTCTCTATTAGCCTCTACAACACCTTCTTTTAAAATTCGTATTTCTTCTTGGACGGTTTTTTTCCTACTTTCTAATTCACTGAATCTTTGTTTTAATACATCATTCAGTTTTGATTTTTCCGATTCTAACTTGGTAAGTACATTCNNATTTTCATCTACATAAAGAGATTCAGATTCTATTTCTCTCTTTCTTTCCTCAAATTTCTCAATATCAGCATTTAAATCTGAAAGTATAACTTCTTTGCTTTCTATTTCTCTTTCAATCTTTCCAGTAAGGTCTTTTAGTTGTAAAATTCTGTCTTCCGTCTTTTTAATCTTATATTCTAGGCTTTCTATTCTGACTCTTGTTTCGTCCTCCTCTGCCTCACTTTTTAGACTTTCCTTTTGCAGATCATTTCTTTTTCTTTCGAGTATTGATATATTTTCTAATAAAACCTCTTTATCTTTTTCTAATTTATCCTTATAAACTTTTAATTCTTCTATTTTTTCTATAAGCCTCTTTAAGTTAATTTTTTCTGTTGATACTTTTCTCCTCTCGAAAAAGCCACCAGTCATGGCACCTCCTTTCTCGATCAAATCTCCATCTAGAGTTACCATTCTCACTTTCCCGATTCCGATCTTCTTTGCAATGCTTAGATTTTCGACCACCAATGTGTCACCGAAAACATACCGTATGGCATCCTCAAATCTTTTATCAAACTTTACTAAATCCACAATAAAACCAAGAGAGCCTTCCTCAGAGGCATCAATCATTTTATGAGCGTATGGTCTCTTTTTTATTTTATTCAAGGGTAAGAATGTAGCCCTGCCTATTTTATTCTCTTTGAGATGTTTTATTGCCTTCTCACCTACATTATCGTCTTCAACGACGATAAAGTTTAACCTTCCTCTTCCTGCCACATCTATTGCTATTTCATATTTTGGATCTACCTCGATTAATTCCACGATCGAGCCATATATTCCTTCCAATATCTTTTCGTCTCTGAGTCTGATAATTTCTCTTACTGCCTTAGAATAGCCCTTTAGTTGTTCTTCCTCTTTAATTTTGGATTTTAGTCTATTAAAATCGACATATAAATCAGAGAGTTCCTTTTCAACTCTTAAAATCTCTTTTTTTATCTCTTTATCTTTATTTATGAGAGACTCGATCTCATAAGCAATTCTTTTAAATTCCTCATTTTCTTTTTCAGTTCTGGATTTTATCTGGAAAATTTTATCTTCTAATTCTTTGAAAGTTTTTTCTTCCCTTTGGCGTTGTTCTTCATAAGAGCCAAGATCGTTATTATTCCGTTCAAGCGCGCTCTTGAGTCTATCCAAATCCTTTTCAATGATATATTTCCTATCTATTTTAGGTTCTAACTCTTTATTTATCGCAAAAATCTCTCTTTTAATCTCTAAGCCACGCGCCTCTTTTTCAGATATTTTTTCATTAATACTTTTGATTTGAAGTTCCTTTTCATTTATTTTTTCCTTTAAATCCGTCTCTTCTTTCAGATAATTTTCTATTAAAGTTTCTGTATTTTTGATAGAATTAAGAGAATCTTCTGTTCTACTATTTAAGTGGAATATCTCGTTTTCTTTGCTCATTATTTCTTTATTTTTCTGATCTACGAGAAGAGTGATATAGGAAATTTTTCCTTTTGTATCCTCTATATTTTTAAATAAATCCATTCTCTCTCTTTCAGCCATTTCCGATATTTTTGATCTTATTTCTTCAAGAGCTTTGGATTTTTCCTCTTCATATAATTTTATTTTTCTAATTTCGTCTGAAATAGAGTTTTTTCTTTCATTAAGACCTGTAATTTTATTTTTTATTCTATCTAAACTTTCATTTTCATTGTAGAGTCTCGAATAGAATAGACCTGCGGTTGTTTTATCTAACTCTTTGGAAAGTTTTTTGTACCTCAAAGCCTCCTCTCTTTCCACCTCAAGTTTTTCTAGGAGACTTTGGACTTCTTTAAGCACTATTTCTACTTGTTTCAGATTTTCTTCCACTTTTACCAGTTCTTTAATTGCTTTTTCTTTTTTCTCGTCGTATTCTGCTATACCCGCTACTTCATCTATGATCTTTCTCCTTTCAACGGGAGACATTTCGATTACTCTATTCACATCTCCTTGGAGTATTATGTTGTGGCCGTCAGGATGTAATAATGCCAAACTAAGAACGTCTACGACTTCAGTTCTAGTTGCTCTCTTTTGATTAAGATAATAAACTGTCCTTCCCTCAGGGTCAATTCGTCGAGAAACCATGATCTCTTCACTATCAATAGGAATTGATTTCTCGGAATTGTCGAGATGAAGAGATACATAAGCAGAAGAGTCCCCGTTACCGTGATATATTAGTTCAGACAGCCTATAAGCTCTCATTGACCTTGCACTACTTTTACCTAAGACAAAGCAAAGAGCATCAATTATATTGCTCTTCCCACTTCCATTTGGTCCGGTAATTGCGGTGAAACCTTTGGATAGCGGAATGGTAGTCTTCCTAGGAAAAGATTTAAAGTTGTCTATCGTAATCTTCTTAATGAATACCATTAATACCCTCCGAGTCTGACGAGCGTCTTGCGCAAACAGAGATCTTAGAGGTTTAAATTAAATAAGGACAATGTATATATTTAAATTTTTCTGAAAAAGGTGTGTGAATATTTTGTTAAGGAAAAAAAGTGAGATAAAAACTCTAACCATAAGGTTAGTTATCCTATCTATTTTTTTCTTTGTAACATTATTGCCTTCCTCCAACTGCTTGCCTAATTCCAATGAAATCCTCGTGTATGAATTAATAAAAACGCAAGATGAGGGAGGATATTGGAAAGAAGAAGGATTTTACAGTATAGAATCAACGTCCAAGAATATTATTGCATTAATAGAATTTTATGATGCGACAAAAAACGAAGAGGTATTGAATAGTATTGAAANNAAAACAGAACTCGTGGGGAAGTTGGGGTAAAAAAACGCTTCAATTTAAAGATACAGCACATGCGACACTTTCTTTATTAAAATACTCAGAAATATTTGGAGAAGAAGAGGTTTATTCCTCTATAATCGGAGGGAGTGATTGGATCAACGGTCACTGCGGTTCAGATTTTATTGAAAGAGTATCTGACTATTCAGTAATTCTATTAAAATCGTATGAAATAAGCGGAGAAGAAACTTATCTAAAACGTTCAGATGAATTAATCGATATTATAACGAATTCTCAGGAATCAGACGGAGGTTTTCCTATTTTAATACCCAAATACGAAAGAGAATCCTCCTATTTGTCAACCGTTCATGCATTAAACGCGTTTTTAGTTCATTATTCATTTAAAAAAGATAGAAATATACTCAAAAAGGCAGAAATGACCTATAATTATCTAAAAAGAACGAATGAAACATCATGGATGGAGATAAACTCCTTCTACACACTCTACAAAATAACAGGTAATAGTGAATACAAAGAACACGCTGAAAGAAAATCAGATCTGCTCATAGAAAAGGGCGATCCAAATGATATTCTCAGACTTATTGCCTTTGAGAAAACCAAAATATTAAACGATACGAATAAAATAAAAGAAACAGTACCCCTCGTTATAGTTGGAAAAATAGCCCCAGGACACGATTACGAGAGTGCATCTATACTTTCTGAAAGAATAAAAACAAAAGGCATCTTCTTCGACGATTTAGATCCAGAAAAATATTTTTCGAGCGACATAGTATTAATCGGCGGTCCCGATGTAAATATTTACTCCAGAGCCCTCATGGAAGAGTACAGTATTCCAAGGAATAGTTTAGAGCCTTATCTGTCTATCGGAATAAGGAAAGAAGGACGTCATGTATTTATTTTAGCAGGTATGGATAGAGAGGGTACCAGGAAAGCTGTTTATCATGCAATAAAAGGGGGTTGAATTGTCAGTAGTATACGCCAAAAGCGAGTATATTCCCTGGTATGACGTTAAAAAGGGACCATTCTTAGTTGTTTTGTCAGTAGAACTGGGCAACACGACAACAAAATGTATTGTACTAGCGACAAATCTTGAAACCGGAAAAGCCTACATAGTAAACAAGGGAATAAGGCTTACTTACGATATTCCTTCTAAGGGAGAAATATTTGGAAAGACTGTATGGAAGCAGGATCTAACGAGAGAAGGTGTATCTAAGTTCATTTCAGAGACTATAAAAGAGACCTTAGAAGAGTCTAAATTAGGTGTTAAAGACGTTCATTTTGTAGTGAGATCTACCGGAGTCGTAGCAGGCTTTGAAAAACCTGAGGAAGTGGACAGTGTTATAAAAGCACTCGCGAACGGATGCCTTCTTGCAGGTATAAAACCAAGGCAGATGACGGCGTATCTAACTAAAGAAAATATGCCGTATATGCTCCAAAAACACACTTTGATAGATAGAGTATATTTCGATGGCGCTATAGCAAGCGTGTTGCCCCCCAGCGGGATGCTGGCTGGAAATGAGATGGAAGGAGAGCTCGTTACGGCAGGAATTAAAACCGCTGCAAAGGATACACCCATAGATTACAGAAATCCTTGCATTTCTATAGATCTTGGAACTACATTGGCAGGGAGAATATGCAATGACGGGTTGCCTTATGCAAGTACAACTGGAAATTTCTGCGGATTAGCAGGCGCAATTTTAGATTCTCTGGTAAAATTTAAGACCAGATCGGCATTAGAATTTAAAGGTAAAGCAAGTAGAATTGACTACAGGAGGGCAAATAAATACTTAGAAGATGTTTTCGAATTTATAAATATTGAAGAGATAAAAAATGGCTCAAAATATGGCACGATCCCTGTATCTCCAGAAATGGCAAAAAAATCAAACGTTACTCTAATAGGATGCGATTGTGGTAGAAATGGAAACGCCTTAATGGAATTAAACAATATTGGAGCCGGGGTTTATAAAAAAAATAAGTCTCACTTAAAGGCTCTAATCGATCTGTCCTCAAAAGAAATGGTATCCCGAATAATTGAACTCGCATTATCCAAGAATATAATCGACAGTGATTATGCAATAGGAATAACAGGAAGGGCGGGTACAACGGAAAAAAAGCCAGAGTTTATCGACAAAAGACTAAGAGAAATAGGATTTAAAAAAATTATGTTCGTAGAGGATGGTTTAGCTAGAGGTGCTGCCATGCTGGCAAGATGCCTTCATTCATTAGGCATAATTCACAAGCCAACCGGAGGCATTCAGGGAGGAAAATGTATAATTAAGTTGAGAGAGGCGATACAATGATAACCACAGTAGTAGGGAGTTACCCCATACTCCCAAAAAGAAGCGTGAAAGATCTCCTGCTCGGTAAGTTTGATCCATATCAAAATGCAATTGCGCAAGCAGTTTTGGATCAAATAAAGGCTGGTATAGACTGGATCTCGGACGGACAGGTAAGGGAAGATATGATAAGGATCTTTGCTGATAAGATAGATGGTATAAACGAAAATCTTGAAGTAACCGAGGAGATTTTTCCACCGCCATCTCCGATAACAGTTAGGGACTTAATTTTCACCGAAAAAATTCTAGTTAGAAGGAATTCAAAAGCAAAGGTGAAAGGAATAATAACCGGGCCAAGTACAATGGCTCGATCTCTCAAGATAGAGAAATCTCCATACAAAGATAGAGTAGAAAACTTAATCATGGATCTTGCTGTTGTACTGAGATACGAGGCGAAAAAATTGGAACAGAATAAAGCAGTAGCGGTACAAATAGATGAACCTGTATTCTCCACAGGAACGACAGACTTAACTGTGGGAATAGAAGCGGTAGAATTTATAGCAAAGCAATTGAACATACCTGTTTCATTACATGTTTGCGGTGATGTTAGAGATATATTCATAGACCTTTTAGACGTTCGGCACGTTGATTATCTGGATCATGAATTCGCGGGAAA